>Ga0265340_10001748_pt1 | contig 12455 bp, 12 predicted proteins | sample 4CB225metaG_FD_202082 | JGI IMG/M metagenome (GOLD analysis project Ga0265340, IMG submission 202082) | Rhizosphere microbial communities from Carex aquatilis grown in University of Washington, Seatle, WA, United States - 4-CB2-25 metaG | ecosystem: Host-associated > Plants > Roots >...
AGCGCTGCGATACGCGGTTGACCATCTTGCTTGGTTCGCCTGGGTCTTTCACAAGCACTGCGTTCATTTAGCTCGCATGCTTGCTCCTGAAAGGAACTCATTCAATGAGCCGGATCCCGGCCCCCGGTGCGATCGTCGGTACCACGACGATCTCCGCCGTTCTTGCGTTGTGTTTGCTTGGTGGTGTTGGTGCACAAGCACCAGCTGCTGCCGGCGAACCGATGACAGATCCAACTACGGTCGGCGCGAGTCTCATCGCTGCCGAGAACACTGCAACTGTTGTTGGTCTCACGACGACAACGTCAAGTACTACTGCAACTACTGCGAACGTTTCTGCAGCAACGAACGAAAGCCTAGGCACGGCATCATCGATCGAGACGATGCAGCTACTCGGCCTTGCGGGCGGTGTCGCGTCAGAACAAATCCCTGCCGCCGCGATGGCTTCGAGCACCGCGGCCAACGCCGGCGAGGGTGCTGCTACAGCACCCGCGGTGCTGGCTAAGAAGGTTGCGGCGCCGAAGCCGGCTGCTGCGGCAATCACCGGCACACCTCTGCAGATCGCCCACACGATCGCGACGCAGGAGGGGTTGAGCCAGCAGCAGTGGGTCTGCCTCGACCAGCTGTGGTACCAGGAGAGCAAGTTCCAGACCACCGCGCGCAACTACCGGTCGGGCGCCTTCGGGATCCCGCAGGCGCTGCCCGCATCGCGGATGGCCAGCGCGGGCGCCGACTGGCGGACCAATCCGGCCACCCAGGTCAAGTGGGGGCTGAGCTACATCCGGGTCCGGTACGGCACGGCGTGCAACGCGTGGGCGCACTGGAAGCGCGCCCGCTGGTACTGAGCCCGACTGATACCGAGCCGGAGCGGCACCGAGCCGGAGCGGCACCGAGCCGAGGTTTGTTCGTCGATCGAGGCTGGGTAGAACCCCGTTGGCACCGACGTGGCTGCACACAAAGCTCGTCGCAGCTGCAACGTGTCGGCGCACGTTGCAGCCTGCGACGCCACGGTCGATGGAACCGTGACGCCTGAAAGCGCATCCTAGAGGCATGAAGCCTTGGCGGATCAACACGGTGGCAGGTTGGTCCGTCGCCGGTGCTGTGTTCGTCGGTGGATGCGCGAGTCCCCATGGCACCGCCAGCACGCTGTCGGCGGTCGTGCCTGCAAGCAGTCCCGCAGTGTCGGGTGCCCCGAGTAGTCCCGCGGTGTCCGGTGCCTCGACGTCAAGCCTCGCGGTGTCAAGCCCCGCAGCGTCAAGTGCGGCAGCGTCGAGCCCTGCGGTGAGTTCTGCGAGCGGGTCGACGTACGTTGTCGATTCAACGCAGATCAGTGGCGCGGCCACTTCAGCGTCCGAGCGAGAACTTGTCATCAGCTACATCGGTGGTGTCTGCGACGTTTCTGCGCGCGGCGAGGCCATGGAGAGCGGGTCGTCGATCACCGTGCACGTCCTGGTGACCACTCGCAACGCCATGTGCCCGGCAGTGGGCGTCGGCCGCACTGCTACCGCAGAGCTCTCAGCCCCGTGGGCCAACCGTGTCGTGCGGGACCTGACGGGCGCGACCGTGCCAGTCGTTGATGGCGCGCTCCTGTTGCGGCCCTCGTGGCTGCCGGACGGCTACCAAGCCGATCCCATCCAGGTCAGCGAGGACGACGGTCATGTCGGTGTGGGTCAGGACTGGCGACCGCCGGTCGTCACGGCACGGTCATCGACGGGGATCGGCAGCTGCACCGCAGGCACATCAGCTGTCGGACTCGGGCAGGGCGTCGGCTCCGCGCCCGCCGTCGCCACATTGCTGCCCGGAAGCTACGCGCTCGCCGACGGTACCCCGGTCAGCGTTTACCGCGACGACCAAGGCGAGCTGGTGCTCAACTGGACACCACCCCATCATCCGACCGGCTGGATCGTCGCGCTCCAGTCGTTCGGGCAATGTACCGGCGATCAACCACTCTCACTCGACACGTTGCTGAAGATTGCCAACGGGCTGCACTGACTTAGCTGCCTGGGCGGCGGGTCATTGCTAGTACGTCGAGTGCTTCATCGAGTTGCTCTCGCGTGAGCTTGCCGGCTTCGATGTAGCCGCCTTCGATGACGACTTGGCGGATCGTCTTGTTTTCGGCGAGTGATTGCTTCGCAACCTTGGCAGCGGCTTCGTACCCGATGTACTTGTTCAACGGCGTGACGATGGACGGCGAGGATTCAGCGAAGATGCGGCACCGCTCGACGTCCGCTTCGATGCCGTCAATGCAGCGATCGGCGAGTAGCCGGCTGATGTTCGAGAGCAAGCGGATCGACTCGAGCAGATTGCGCGCCATGATCGGCAGCATCACGTTCAGTTCGAGGTTGCCGGCCGCACCGCCGAACGCGATCGCCGCGTCGTTGCCGATGACTTGTGCGACGACCTGGCAGACCGCCTCAGGCAGCACCGGATTCACCTTGCCCGGCATGATCGACGACCCCGGCTGCAGGTCGGGCAGGTGAATCTCGCCGAGGCCGGTGCGCGGGCCCGACGACATCCACCGCAAGTCGTTCGCCATCTTGTAGAGGCTGATCGCGACGACACGCAGCGCGCCGCTCGCCTCGACGAGTGCGTCGCGCGAGCCTTGCGCCTCGAAGTGGTCGCGGGCCTCCGTCAGCGGCAGTTGCATCGTCGCCGACAAGCGCGCAATCACCTTCTCGGCGAAGCCTGGCGGCGTGTTGATGCCGGTACCCACCGCCGTCCCGCCTAACGGCAGTTCGCCGACGCGGGGCAACGCGGTGAGCAGCCGTTCAACCCCAAGATGAACAGACGCCGCGTAGCCGCCGAACTCCTGGCCCAACGTCACCGGGGTGGCATCCATGAGATGCGTGCGGCCGCTCTTGACGACAGTCGCGAACTCCTCTGCTTTGCGCGACAAGGACGCCTCGAGGTGGTTCAGCGCGGGCACGAGATTGACCAGGATCGACCGCGTCGCGGCGATGTGGATGGCCGAGGGGAACGTGTCGTTCGACGACTGCGACGCGTTCACGTGGTCGTTGGGATGAACGGGCGCGCCGAGCTTTTCGGTCGCGAGGGTGGCGATCACTTCGTTGGCGTTCATGTTGCTCGACGTACCAGACCCGGTCTGGAAAATGTCGATGGGGAACTGGGAGTCCCATTGGCCCGCAGCGACTTCTGCTGCTGCATCGCTGATGGCCTTCGCAATCGTGGCATCGACGACCCCGAGCTCGGCATTGACCGCGGCGGCCTCGCCCTTGATGGCCGCGAGCGCCGCGATGAGGTCGCGATCGATGACCAAACCGGAGACCGGAAAGTTCTCGACGGCGCGCTGCGTTTGTGCACGCCACTTGGCATCGATCGGGACGCGTACGTCGCCCATGCTGTCGTGCTCGAGACGGTACTGGGGTTGTGCGGTCACGTATTACTCCAGGCGAGTGCGGGCTGGGGAGGCGAGCGGGTGATCGGCGTGCCGGTGGTCGTAGTCGACGATCGCGTAGCCGCGCAGCTTCGACAGCTGGTGTTCGCTTTCGATCGTGCGGATCGTGCCGCTCTTCGACCGCATCACCAGCGAGCTGGTGACGGCCCCGCCACCGCGATACCGGACGCCGCGGACGAGTTCGCCGTCGGTGATACCGGTCGCAACGAAGAACACGTTGTCGGAGTGCACGAGGTCGTCGGTGGTGAGGACCGCATCGAGGTCGTGACCCGCATCGAGCGCCTTCACGCGCTCGGCCTCGTCGCGCGGCCACAGCTTGCCCTGGATGACGCCACCGAGGCACTTCACGGCGCACGCCGCGATGATGCCCTCGGGGGTGCCGCCGATGCCGAGCAGGAGGTCGACGCCGGTGCCTTCGCGAGCGGCCATGATGGCGCCCGCCACGTCGCCGTCGAGGATGAACTTGATCCGTGCGCCCGCTTCGCGAATCTCGTTCACCAAGCGGTCGTGCCGGGGACGGTCGAGGACGACGACGGTGACGTCCTCGTTCGCGCAGCCGTTGGCTTTCGCGATTGCACGGATGTTCGCGGCGACCGGCGCGTTGATGTCGACGAACGGTGCGGCGGCGGCGCCAGTGACCAGCTTCTCCATGTAGAAGACCGCGGACGGGTCATACATCGAGCCACGTTCGGCGACCGCCATGACCGAGATGGCGTTGTTCATGCCCATCGCAGTCAGCCGGGTGCCATCGATCGGGTCGACCGCGACGTCGGCTTCGGCGCCGGTGCCGTCGCCCACCCGTTCGCCGTTGAACAGCATCGGGGCGTCGTCCTTTTCGCCCTCGCCGATCACGACGACGCCGCGCATCGCGACAGTCCCGATGAGCCGGCGCATGGCGTCGACCGCAGCGGCGTCGGCGTCGTTCTTCTCGCCGAGGCCGACCCATCGACCAGCGGCCATCGCGGCCGCTTCGGTGACCCGAACCAGCTCGAGTGCGAGGTTGCGATCGGGGGTCTCGGCGCTCATTCCGGCCCCCCGTCTTCGTCGGCTGCAGCCGTGCCAGCGGGCCGCTTGGCTGCGAGCCGCTGCTTCGCGCCGTCCAGCCAGGATTGGCACTGTGCGGCGAGTTGCTCGCCGCGTTCCCAGAGCGTCAGCGACGTCTCGAGGGGGAGGCCGCCAGCCTCGAGTTGCCGCACGACGTCGAGTAGCTCGTCGCGGGCAGCCTCGTACGAGATCGCGTCGGCCGCGGGCTCGGTCATCGGGATGCCTGAGTCATGGGGGTCAGCGTAGGCCCGTCGGTGTCTACGCCGGTGGCTCGGTGAGTGTGACCTTCGCGGCAAGGCGACCAACAGCGAGACGGACGCCGATGGCATCGCCCGGTGAAACCTGCACGGCCGATCGAAGCACCTGCCCCTCGGCGTCCTGCACGATCGCATAGCCACGCTCGAGCGTCGCAGCGGGCGACAGCGTGCGCACCCGCGCCAGCAGGTGCGTGACGTCGTCGGTGGCCCGGTCGAGACTCGCGGTCAGGCTGCGACGAGCTCGCGCCACCGCGTCGGCGATCTCGATGGCTCGCCGCTCGACGTCGCGCTCCGGCGTCGCGAGCACCGGCCGCATCCGCAGCGCACGCAGTTCGTCTTGCGCCCGTTCGATGCGGACCGTGACGTTGCGCAGTGCGCGGTCGCGCAGCAGCGAGATGCGTCGCTGCTCCTCGGCGACGTCGGGCACGATCATCTTGCCCGCGTCGGTTGGCGTCGATGCCCTCGCATCGGCGACGAGATCGAGCAGTGGCGAGTCGGGTTCGTGGCCGATCGCGCTGACGACGGGCGTGCGGCAGTCCGACACCGCGCGCAGCAGGGTTTCGTCGGAGAAGGGCAGCAGGTCCTCGACACTGCCGCCGCCGCGGGCGATGACGATGACGTCGATCTGCTTGTCGGCATCGAGGGCCTGGACTGCCCCGACGATCTCGGCGACCGCGTACGGACCTTGGACCGCGACCGCCTCGACCCGGAACTGCACGGCGGGCCAGCGCCGCTTCGCGTTCTCCAGTACGTCGCGTTCGGCGGCGGAGCCGCGACCGCACACGAGCCCGATCGTCCGAGGCAGGAACGGCAGCGCTCGCTTGCGGTCAGCGGCGAAGAGCCCTTCCGCCGCGAGCAGTCGCTTCAGCCGTTCGATGCGGGCGAGCAGCTCACCGACGCCGACCGGGCGGATTTCGAGCGCGTGCAGTTGCAGCGTGCCGCGCTGGAGGTAGAACTCGGGCTTGCCCCAGACGACCACGCGGGCGCCCTCGGTGAGCTGATCAGCCATTCCATCGACGAGTTGTTTCGCGGCCGTCACCCGCAGTGAGATGTCGGTCGCGGGGTCGCGGAGCACGAAGAAGACGGTGTTCGTGCCCGGACGTCGGGTGATCTCCGTCAGCTGACCGTCGACCCAGATCCGACCGAGCCGCCCAATCCACTGCCCGATCGCGTTGGCGACCGTGCGCACAGGGAGCGGGGATTCCGCCGAGGACTCCAGAGCCACAGCGCTGAGCGTAGGTGACGGCCGCTGGCGCGTTGGGCCGCCCGGCCACGGCGGATCGTCCGGGCACCTACGATGGAGCTATGACCGAAGGACCTATGACGCAGTCGGTGGTGACCCCCAAGCGGGTACTGCTCGCCCAGCCGCGCGGGTACTGCGCCGGGGTCGAGCGAGCGATCGACAGCGTCGAGAAGGCACTCGCCATCCACGGCGCCCCGGTCTACGTCCGCAAGCAGATCGTGCACAACAAGCACGTCGTCGCCGATCTCGAGGCGAAGGGCGCCATCTTCGTCGAGGAGACGGCTGAGGTCCCCGAGGGTTCGATCGTCGTGCTCTCGGCGCACGGAGTCGCACCCTCTGTCTACGCCGAGGCGACGGCGCGTCAGCTGCGGACGATCGATGCGACCTGCCCGCTGGTCACCAAGGTGCATAACGAGGCGCGGCGCTTCTCCGACGAGGGCCTCGAGATCTTGCTCATCGGTCACGCCAACCACGAAGAAGTTGTCGGTACCGCGGGCCAGGCTCCGGACCAGGTCAAGCTGGTCGACGGCCCAGTCGATGCCGCGCACGTTGAGGTGCGCGACCCATCACGGGTTGCTTGGCTCTCGCAGACGACGCTGTCGGTCGATGAGACGCTCGAGACGGTGCACGCGCTTCGCGCACGATTCCCGCGGCTGATGGATCCGCCGAGCGATGACATCTGTTACGCCACGCAGAACCGGCAGGCCGCGGTGAAGCAGATCGCCCCGGCGTCCGACCTGGTCATTGTCGTTGGGTCACGCAACTCCTCGAACTCCGTGCGACTGGTCGAAGTCGCGCTCGAAAGCGGCGCACGGGCCTCGTATCTGGTCGACGATTCGACCGAGATCGACGAAGCCTGGCTCGATGGTGTGAGCACGGTCGGCCTCACGAGTGGCGCGTCGGTACCTGACTCGCTCGTGCTCGGAGTGCTGTCGTGGCTCGCTGACCGCGGCTTCGGTGCCGTTGAGGAGATCGAGGCAGTGCGCGAAACACTCACCTTCGCGCTCCCACCCGAACTGCGGCGCGACCTCAAGGCGCACGCCGAGCGATAGGCGCTCGCGGATCAGCTTCGCGGCGGGCGACCGGCGCGGTGGCGGTACCAGACGATCGCCGCTGCAGCGGCGGTACCGGCCCACAACGTCGGCGCGCCGGTGACGAACGCGTTGCCGATGTAGATCGCCTTGCGGGTGACGAATCCGCCGGTCTGGTCGTGGGTATCGACGATGCTGAGCGCGGCGATCAGGACGCAATAGAGCAGCGGCGGGGCGACGATCGCGGTCGGCAGGTCGCGACGGCGCACCACGAGAGCTCCGACCGCGCTGGCGAACACGAACACGAATGCGAAAGCCGCACCGCGATGGCCGGCGAAGGCGACCTCGAGCAGCCCGACGAGGCCGGTGAGAACCAGAGTGAGGACGACGATGCCGCGACCGGTGACGCCCCTGCCCGAAACGACGCGGCCGGCGTGCGGGCGGGCCTGAGTCGAAGTGCCGACGGGCCCGGCCGGATGACCCTCGGCGGGCTTGAGTGCCGCGGGTTGGGGTGCCGCGAGTTGGGGTGCCGCGAGTTGGGGTGCCGCGAGTTGGGGTGCCGCGGGTTGGGGTGCCGCGAGTTGGGGCGCTGCGGGGCCGGGCGCCGCGGGGGCGGGTGACGCGGGTTGGGAGATGGCGAGTTCGGGGGCAGCCGCGGCCGGAGCCGCCCCTTCGAGCAGCACCGCCCCGGACAGTAAGGCGCCGGACAGCGCCGGCCCCGATAGTTCGAGCCCCGGCATCTCGGAAACGCGCCGGACGGGCACGGCAGCTAGGTCAGCGCGCGGCGGGGACAGCGGATCGAGCACCGGCGCGGCGAAAAGCGGCTCGGGCAGCGGCTCGGCTGGTTCGGACACGAACCCACGCTAAGCGCCGAGGGCCCGTCGTGCATCACGACGCGCTCAGCCGGCCGCGTGTTCGCCTGGTTCGAACAAGGGATCCGGCATCGGCGGACGCAGCGCGACCAGGCTTTCGTTCGCGGAGGCGACCAGCTCGGACTTCTGCACCTTGCGGGCGACGAGCTCGATGGGCTTGGGTGCCTCGAGCTCTTCGGTGGTCACCTTCAGGTCGACGAGCCGCCGAGCCGTGGTGAAGACGCGTGACTCGAGAGAGGCCACGGTGTCGTTGTAGCTCTGCACCGCGGAGTTGAGGCGGGTGCCGAGGGTGCCGACGTGGCGCCCCATGGTCGAGAGCCTCGCGTAGAGCTCGCGGCCCAGGGTGAGGACGTCGTGGGCGTTGGCGGCCAGTGCCTCCTGGCGCCAGGTGTAACCGACCGTGCGGAGCAGCGCGATCAGGGTCGCCGGTGTCGCGATGACCACGTTCTTCTCGAACGCGTATTGCAAGAGTGCCGGATCTTGCTCGAGCGCCGCGTTGAGGAACGTCTCCGCGGGAATGAACATCACCACGAATTCGGGCGTGTTCGGCAGCAGATCCCAGTACGCCTTCGCGCCGAGCTGATCGATGTGGTCGCGCAGGTGACGCGCGTGACGCTTCAAGTGATGCGCACGTGACGCGGCCGTCGTCGCGGCATCGGCGGCCGCGTCGTCGATGGCCATCGCATCGAGGAAGCCGACGAGGGAGACCTTGGCGTCAACGACGACGTGCTTTCCGCCGGCCAGGTTGACGATGAGGTCTGGACGCAGCATGCCATCGGGTGTGCTGACGGACTGCTGCTCACCGAAGTCGCAGTGCTCGATCATGCCGGCGAAATCGACCACCTGACGAAGCTGGTGCTCGCCCCAGGCTCCGCGGGTTTGCGGCGCGCGTAAGGCGGCGACAAGTTGCGATGTCTCTTGCTGCAACTTCTCCGACGTCTTGCCCATCTGTGCGACCTGGGTGCGCAGAGCGGCGTAAGCGTCCGTGCGCTCCTTCTCGACGTCCTTCATCTGCTTTTCGACGTTTGTGAGGGTCTCCTTCAGCGGACTGACGAGTAGCTCGATCGCCTGCTGCCGCTTCTCTAGATCGCCGGTCGACTCTGCGGTGACCCGCTTGATCAACTCGTCGGCGCGCTCGATAAACGCCGTGCTGTTCTTGTGCAGGGCGTCGGAAGACAACGCAGCGAAGGTCTCGCGCATCTTCTCTTGTGTGAGATTCGCGAGTTGGAGCTGCTCGGCAGCGTACGCACGCACCGCCTCGAGCTGCTGGGTGGCGCTGGAGCGCGTCTCATCGAGCGTGGCGGACAGGGCGGCGATCGTCGCGCTCGACCGTGACTTGGCGAGCAGGAAGCCGATCGCGGCACCCAGGGCTAGGCCGAGTACGAGCAGAATGAGCGAAGTTGCGTTCATGTCTCGCATCGTGGCAGGGGCGTCCGACAAAACTTCGTTATGCCACGCCGAGCGACGGTAGGGTCCCCCAGATGCCCATCGAGATCGTGCGCGGCGCCGTACTGATCCGGTCGTGGAACCAGGCGGACGTCGGGGGGCTCGCGCGGGCGGTCTTCGACAGCCTCGACCACCTGCGGCCATGGTCGCCCTGGGCCCGCGATCTCCCGGAGAACCGGGCAAAGGTTCGCGCCGCGATGGGTGCTTTTCTGGTCGACGCGCTTGCGAAGCCAGACGATTCGTTTGGCGTTTTCACCGATGGCCAGGTCGCAGGAGGGGTGGGTCTGTACCCGCCGCTCGGGCCCGGCGTCTACAAGATCGGTTACTGGGTGCGCAAAGACCTCACCCGCCGCGGGATCGCGACGGCTGCCGCGGGCGCCGTGACCGATCACGCGTTCGCGCGGCCCGACATCGACCGGCTTGAGATCCACCACGATCGGGCCAACGTGGCGAGCGAGGGTATCCCGCGCAGGCTGGGCTACGCCTTAGTTGGTGAAGAGCCCAGCGTCATCGCTGCACCCGAGCAAAGCGGCGTCCATCTGATTTGGCGCATTACCCGCGACGAGTGGGCGGCGCAGCACGGCCCGTAGACTCGCCGGTTGTGGCACTTTCCATCGGCATCGTCGGGCTGCCCAACGTCGGCAAGTCGACGCTGTTCAATGCGCTGACGAAAAACAACGTGCTCGCCGCGAACTACCCGTTCGCCACGATCGAGCCCAATGTCGGTGTGGTCGGCGTCCCCGATTCTCGGCTTGACGCGCTAGCGAAGCTGTTCAACTCAGTGAAGATCGTGCCGGCGACGGTGAGTTTCGTCGACATCGCGGGTCTGGTGAAGGGTGCCTCCGAGGGGCAGGGTCTCGGCAACAAGTTCCTCGCGAACATCCGTGAGTCCGACGCGATTTGCCAGGTGACGCGGGTGTTTACCGACCCTGACGTCGCGCATGTCGATGGGCGGGTCAGTCCCAAGGACGACATCGAGACCATCAACACCGAGCTGATTCTGGCCGACCTGCAGACGATCGAACGGGTGCTACCGCGCCTCGAGAAGGAGACCCGGTTGGGTGGGCCTGCGGCGAAGGCACGAGCCGAGACCCTCGCCGCAGTGCAACGCGCCGGTGAGGTCCTCGATTCAGGGACGACGGTGTTCGCGGCCGGTCTCGATCCCGAGCCGCTGCGCGAGTTGCAACTGCTCACGTCGAAGCCGTTTCTCTATGTCTTCAACATGGACGACGAGGAGCTGGGCAACGAGTCGCTCAAGGGGGAGTTGCGCGCGCTCGTCGCACCCGCCGAAGCCATCTTCGTCGACGCGAAAATCGAGTCAGAGCTGATCGAATTGCCGGACGACGAGGCGTTGGAGTTGTTGCAATCGATCGGTCAGACCGAGTCAGGGCTCGCGACGCTTGCGCGTGTCGGTTTCTCGACGCTCGGGTTGCAGACGTACTTGACCGCAGGCCCGAAAGAGTCGCGCGCGTGGACGATTCGCAAGGGCGCGACCGCACCTGAAGCCGCGGGTGTCATCCACACCGATTTCCAGCGGGGGTTCATCAAGGCCGAGGTCGTCGCATTCGACGAGTTGATGGCCGCTGGTTCGATGCTCGAGGCGAAGGCGCGCGGCAAGGTCCGCATCGAGGGCAAGGACTACGTGATGGCGGACGGCGACGTGGTCGAGTTCCGCTTCAACGTCTAGCTCGGTCGCGTCTGCGCCTTACTGTTGGTGACCCGAGCCGGCATATCTGGCCCCTGCGCGCTCACCTGAACGCGCCCATTTGGCCGCGATGCGTTCACGTGAACGGGGTTTCCGAAAGGTCAGCCGGTGCGGAAGCCGCCGAGGAACCGGCGGAACACGCCGCCCTCAGGTGCCAACGCGGGAGCGGCCGGCGCCGGCGTCGCCGCCCGATGCGCGATCGGTTGGTCGTAGTCGGTGTTGGCGATGGCATCGATGACCTGGGCTTCGTCGAAGTCGGCCGACCCTTCGATCACCGGGACGAATCCGACGAGCATGCCGTCGCGCATGACCTGAGCCTCGAGCTCGGCCGTGTCGTCGGAATCCCAGACGGCCTCGCGCCCATCGGACAGCGCGACTCGCACGCCGAACTGGTAGACGCCCTCCTTCGACATGCGCGCGTCGATGCCGCGCCCACGTAGGGCGTCGACGACTCGTTGTGCCCGGTTCTCGTCCATGCCTGAAGACTCCCGCTGCTCGTGAGACCTCAAAAGTACCGAACGCGGGACGGCGATGTCGGGTGCCTCACCCGGCACCGGGTCGCGACCTACGAACTCCAAGCCCGAGCGCCCGCAGCGTCGGAGCTGAGGGTCGCGGTCAGGCCGCCCACGATCCCGGCGTCTGTCGTCTCCACGCCGAGCTCGCGATTGGAGTTCAGCGATGCGTTCGAGAAGTTCTCCGATCCGACGAACGCGCGCTGGTGAGGGCTTCCGGCGTCCGCTATGACGACCTTTGCGTGGATGTACAGCGACGCACTGGCGGCATAGACGCGGACGACGGCATGTGCCGCGACCAGCGAGGCGAATGCGGAATGCCAGCTGGACTGGTTGGTCATGACGACAACGACGTGGACGCCGCGGCGAGCTGCGCTGATCAGCGCCGCAGTCACCGGTTTGTCGGCCATCTCCTCGTTCTCGATCAGCAGGCTCGACTTCGCGGAGTTGATCAGCGCGAGCAGTGCGGGCTGCGACTGGCCCGGGCTCCACACGAGATCAGCAGCCGGCGACGCGGTGATTCGCGCGTGTGCGAAGTCGGCGTTGAACACCCGCTCGATGGCGGCCACGTCGCTTCGATTGCGGTCGACGACGGCAAAGTCGCGGGTCGAGGAGTAGTAGCGGCTGGTCATGTTCAGGGTCATCACGGCGGCGACCGAAGCGTCGATGACCAGGGTCTTTTGATGGGTCGCCGCGTAGCGCGGATCGGCCCACGCGACGTGCACCCGCATGTCGGTGAGTTCGGTGAACGCCGCCTGGTTTGCGGCCTTCTCCCGGTTGACGTCGAGTAGCACCCTGACGTTCACGCCACGACCCGCCGCGAGCTCGAGTGCGAGCTCAGCGTCGGTGTCGACGAGCTCGTACATCGTGAGGTCGATCGACTTTCGCGCCGAGGCGATCAACGCGTAGATCGGCGCCATGCCCTGGTCGGGT
>Ga0265340_10001750_pt1 | contig 12431 bp, 9 predicted proteins | sample 4CB225metaG_FD_202082 | JGI IMG/M metagenome (GOLD analysis project Ga0265340, IMG submission 202082) | Rhizosphere microbial communities from Carex aquatilis grown in University of Washington, Seatle, WA, United States - 4-CB2-25 metaG | ecosystem: Host-associated > Plants > Roots > Rhizosphere...
CGCGCGAAACCCCAACGAACGCTTTCAGTCGGCCGAGGCCATGCTAACTGAACTCGATCGAGCGGCCCGCGCACACGTTGGGCTTGCGATGCCCAAGGATATTGCCTCATGGGTGCGAGAAGTTGCTGGCCTCGAGCTCACTCAGAGGCGACTGGCCATTCTCGATGCATCACGGATCAATCTCACTGTTCCTCTGCCCGAAGACGTTGACCCCAGTGCAATCGCGGGTCAAAGAGCGCACCAGATTTTGCGACCTTCCGTTGAGTCCGATAAGCCAATGCCTCTCGTCGAGAGCTCTGTTCCTCCGCCCCGCCCCGCAGAAAGCATACCGAGTGAGACACCGAGCAGCACGTCTGCGCCGCCTTCGAGTGTGATGAGAATCGCTGCATTGTTTTACGGTCGCAAGGATGCGCGGTACGGTCGAGCCAGCCTAGAGACCCCTGAAATGGTGCCGCGCTCAGTCCAGGTCCAGAAGGAGCGAGCGCCGCTTGCAATTTCGCAACGAAGAGCCTGGGTGCTCGTTATCTTACTGGCGCTCGCGGTCTGCATCGTGCTGCTCGTGCTTAGCTCAAGAACGAAGTCGGTCCTACATACGTTTAGGCTTGCTGCCCCCTCGGGCGCAGGCAGCGTTACAATTATACGGCATTGCGATGTCCGGGTAGGATTTTGGGAAGCGTGATTCTGAAGGAACAAGCGCAAATAACGTGTTGCCCCGTTTGGGGTTGAGAGCGCACGGCTTTGGAGTAGAGTAGGGGATTCCCCGAATCTCGCTTCGGGTCAAACCAAGAGAACCCTACCATGTGCAAACTAACGTCGTCCGTACTCGCAGCAGCATTATTGGCGCTGAGTCTATGTCCGAGCTCAGCGCTCGCTATGGGAGCTTTTCCCCGATCGAGTTCGGATTCTGCAAATGGTTCCAGCGGTCCCAAATCAGTCCCCGAACTAAGCATCGGAGCTGCTAGCGGCGCGTTCGTGATTCTCGCAGGGGCAACAGCGATCGCGCTCGGTCGGAGACGATCGTCCAAGGGGCGTCAAGACAGCAAGGAATAGCCTCTGAAGGCGGGGTCTGGCTACGATCGATACCCCCCAGGGGCGTCGCTCGAGCCCGTTGGCCAAAAAAATCGTGTGCCATGGTCAGCTCGCCAATCTCCTTAGGCAGCCAAGGCATCCCAGCTAGTGTGTACCGAGACTTACATGACCTGCTCGTTCGCCAGAGCTGCAGTGTCACCACAACGTGAACTGCCGTACCCTGAGTGAAACAGTCGTTCCCCCCTTTCTCGACTCGCTGTCCCCCGAGTCCAAGTGCCGCAACTACAAAAAAATCTGCGCGGGACCTGTGGGGACAGCCAATTGCGGCGAAAAAATCTCGAGCTCTCCTTAGTGTCCGAAGAACTGAAATCGATGCCTTTGATTCATATGTTCAGGGGATAGAGAGTACTTCTTCTGGTAACTCTTCGAAGTCGTCGGGGGACGTCGTGTTTGGAGCGGGGGAACGGACTCTTCACCGTGTTGCCCATATGGAAACCCGCTCATTGAAACGCCGAAAAACAGCAGATCACCAGAGGTGATGAGTGTCCACCGTGTTGCCCATATGGAAATCCGCTCATTGAAACGCCGAAAAACAGCAGATCACCAGAGGCGATGAGTATCCTCGATCATGCGATAACCTGCCGCTCAGAAAAAAATCAGATTGCGACGCGTGATGAGGAATGTCGCGCGCCTTTCTTTCGTATGCGAGAAAAAGGCACGGAGCCTTTGGGGAAAGGGAAGCCTCGGTCAAGCCGTGCTCGTTGAGGGTAGCATCACGTCAAAGTTGACCACAAATGGCAAAGCTGCGCGCGTGCTTCGGTTCTTGATGGGTGCGCGCAACCCGCGGATTCGTCAGCAGTTGCAGCCGTATGGCTTCGGTGAGCCGCAGCTAGAGCAAGGCTGGGTGTTGTTGCGGCACGTGGCCGAAGTGCGCGGCACGTATCAACCGCGCATTCCAAAGGATCCGACGATCACAAATGCTTGCGACGACTGGAGAAGTCGTTGGTTTGCGATCGCACAGGCTTCGTTGCGGCGGAACTACCCAGCTGTCGAAACATGGTTGTTCAATGGTTTGCAAGCGGGCCAGGCGGATTTGTCAACCGTAACTGTGCCACTATTCGTAGAACGCGTCCGGCAGCTAAGTGCCGCGGACGCACCGGTGGCCGATGCAAAAGCCGCACGCGATCTGCTCACGCAGCGCGGCTTGACGGATGCGGTGTTGGCGATGGTGGATCCGTGGGTGGCACAGTTAGCGAAGTTTGCGGGTGAATTGCCGCCCCCGCCCGTACCTACCGAAACCGAATCGGCAGCGCAGGACGCGCTGTGGAACTGGTACTTGGAATGGAGTGGCATCGTGCGCGCTGCCATCCAAGATCGCTCGCTGCTGCGAGAGCTCGGCTTTCTCAAGCAGCATCGTTCCGCGCCAGCGGCTGACCCTGCGCCTACGCCAACAAATACGAGTCCCAACGCAGAACCAGCAAAGTCCGTTGTTCCAACCGCCAATGACCCCAAGACACCCAAGGCTGCATGAGATTGCGAATGAGTAGTGAAGTGCCCGTCGTTTCGAAAGGTGTCTGCGAAGCGACGGGCAAACCGTTTTCTCTGCGCCGATAGGGGTGACGCGTGTTCTGCGGTCAAGCTGCGCAAGGCTGGGCTTTACGGGCTCATCGCGGTGGTTAGAGAATCCCCGTCCACCAACAACGCGAGTCGAGCGGATGCGGGGTTGCGATGGGCTATCGCATCCGCATCGGAATCGGTTGTCGTTGCTGCCAACTGAGCAATGAAGTCGTCGAGAACTTGTCTGCTGCGCACTCGGTCTAAGTGTCGAACCGCGGGCTCCAGCTCCGCCGTCGTCCAATTGCTGACCGCCCGCGCGAAAAGCCGAGTGTACTCGGTACACTCATGCCGCAACGCGAGCTGATCAAGGATTAGATGGGGGATTCCGCTGCCAGTGAGGCGATTTAGAACCCAGTTCACGATGGCAAATGCCAAGCTCTGGTTGGCGCACGCGAATGGGTGGAGGTGTACGAAGTACCAGTGGAAACGTCCAAGGTGTCCAACGCCGCTGGCGAGGTCCCGTTTCTCAATTGCATCAACGGTTCGATTCCATGCGCCAAAAAGTGATTCCCAGTGTCCTTCGTCAATCGGTCGTGGCGGAAGATACCAGCGGCGTGCCTGTGCTTCAGCTCGTGCTCGCGCGTTGACTAGACGTCCCCATCCGGTCGCCGACTCCGAGAACTTCCTTGACCTTGACTCGAACAGCTGCAATCCGAGGGAACGATCAATGAGTTTGTTGTACTGTTCGCCTCCGACTGCAGAAGCATTGACCCGTGGGCCATCGAGAATGAATTCACCCATGCTCGAACTGAGGGTGCGCGTCGCGTTGATGTAGAGCGCACCGGGTGCCACGCGCCGCTGAGCGACTGGACTCGAAGGGCAATAAAAGGTTTGCAGGTCCGCACCCAGCAGCAGCTGGACGTGTAAGGTTCTTAGCCAATCCACGAATGAGCTACTCAATTGCGATGCGGCGATCGAGTGCTCTATTGTGTGAGCTAAGCCACCGACATTAATCCAATAGTTTCGCGTGATTTCATAGGGAGAACCAGGAAATCGTACGATCTCAGCCGCACTTGATTGCTGTTCCAGGGACTCCACTGCCGTTGGTGCGAAGATAAATCGTCCAAAACCAACACCGAGCACGAGATCACAGACGTTAGCCGCGACACCGGATAAAAACGGCAATTCAATGACAGTGGGCTTCTCGCGAAGTGCCGCAATGATCGCTGCAGAATCGTGACGAGTGATGTTTGGGATTGCAATGGGCGCCGATTGGCCCGCAATTCGCACGAATGCCGATGTGCCGGCGTGCTCGAAGGAGACCGAGTTTGGAATGACCAGCTCATCATCATCATGGGGCGTTAGCCGCACGCGGGATTGAGAATACAAATAGTCATCGAAATCGGTGGTCGGGCGTTGACTGAGCCAACGCTCGTATTCTTGGAGCGGCCAAGGAAATTCCAACACTGCACCGATGAGTGGCAGGTGACTCACTGCGTTTCCTCACCCAAACCCAACGCCATCAACCAACCTTGCACAGAGTTTGCCACCAGGGGAAGATGTGCTGGAAAAGAGCCAGCTTCGTAGTCGGGGTACGGTAGGTTGGAGTACTTCTCATAAGCAGCCGCAAGTTGGGTTTCGCTAAGTGACCGGCGTGTACGGAAGCCGCGGATCACTGCTATTCCCGACGGAGCCGTCGGAATCACGTTGATCGTCAAGTCTGGTCGGTATTCGAGCAATGTCCAAAGTGCTTTCCACGTGTCGCCGACCCAGAATTTGGTCTGACGCTCTCGACTTGCTGCCAACGGCAATATTGGCAATACGTCATGCATTGCGATAACTGTCTCACTCGTTGCCCATGTCTCCAAATTGCAGAAGTCTCGCAGAGCGTACTCAAACTGATGCATTCCGTCGATGAACGCAAACTCAAGCGGTTGTGAATTCAAAGCGGATCGTGGGGTCTGACGATCGAAGAATTCATCACTCGTGCATGAAAACATGCGCGCCCGGCCAATGACCTCATCCTGCTGTATCAGGGACAGATCGGGATCGATACCCACCAGCGTCGATGAGAATCGAGCCAAGCGAAGGGTTGCTCCAGTTTCGAGCCCGATCTCCAAATAAGTTTGCGGTTTCAACGCCTTGTGAAGGAAGGCAAGAACTTCGCGATAGCTTGGCCCGGGGAGAAGCGTTGTTGCCAACGTACCAAGAGCACCAGGATAGTCTGCGAAGACACGGGTAATCGTTAATAGTTGTTCCCGCGCATTGACCGTCTTACCGCGTTGAATATTCATCCACGCGGACGAGTACAACGCTGCAAGGTGCTCGGGGTGGTCTGCTAGGACCTCACCGAGCATAGTTTCTGCCAGCTGCCTCTGCCCCGCACCCATTTCGATCATGGCACGCGTAACGATGAGCGCCGTCTCCTCGCCCCAGTGCTCGCCGGCTTCCTTACAGAGCTGGCGTGCCAGATCCCAGCTGCCAGAACGCATGAACTGCTGAGCGAGTAGAACTACATCGGCCATGGAGAGCGGCTTGAGGCGGTGTAGCAGCGATAATCGAGCCGGCGAATACGAATTGCGTTCCAAACTGCTACGAGGATAGCGTTCGTTCGGTCGATCGCAAACAGGTATCTAGCTATGAGCCTAGGCAACCCGCTAGAAGTTCGACGGATGCGCCCACTTGAGATTGCACATTTGTGCATGATTGCGGGCAGAGCGAAAACTCACCTGGGTGGCTGGGATCCGCGTACCATCCATCCCCACAGTCGGCGGCTGACGTACGGCGCACCAGCGTCTCTCGGTCGGCATTGGCGGGTGAGACCACGTCAACGACCAATGTGCTCGGGTCCACTATTCCTGCGTCGGTTGAAGGAAGTGTGAAACGGCAGCCAACAACCGAGCGTCGAATCTGTTGCAAAGCGTCGATGAATGCTTCGGGTGCGCCCGCCCCGACGTTGAAAAAGCTGCAACTTGAGAAGTCAGTAGTGCAGTAGATCGAGTGTGGCGTCGCGCCGCCAGCTACTGCCAGTTGCTCGAGCGTCTGAAAATCGGCTCCGTCGGTTCCAATGATGAACGTCTTGATCCCCGTGTTCGTGCGGTGCGTGGAAATCAAATTTGCCAAAGTATCCGTGTTGAGCTCACACCCGTTGGGAGCACCATCGGTGACTAGGATGGCGACCATGCTTCGGTCAACCGATCTCGCGGAGGCTGTATAAGAGATGAGGCCTCGAAGTGCGGCTTCGATCGGGGTTGTAGTGCCGAGCGGGCTCTGCGAGTTGAGCGAGTTAACGAGCTCAGGCAGAGTGCCCGGAAGACGTCCGAGTGCAACAGCCGGTACGGCATCTATTGCGCCCGTGCAGCAACCACCATAGGCGCAACAATTTTGTTCGGTGTCGCTGATCCAGCCACAATTGCCGTTCGGAAAATACTGAAGCGCCACCCCCATACCATTCGAAGTAGGTGCACCGAAGAAGCCTGCCAATGCGTTGATGGCGTAACACCAGCGCGCCTGTGTAGTGTCGCCAACTCTGCAATTTGGGACGGCTTGCAAAGGTGCAGCCATGGATGCCGAACGATCCAACATCAAGTACAGATCGAGCGCAACGGGTTCGGCGGCTACGGGTTCCGCGGCACACGCGGCATTTGTGGATAGGCCAGCATCTTCTGTGGGGCCATCATAGGTGAATGAGATATCCGAGAGGTCCCGCGGTTGCTGACTGGAAGCATCACTTTGAGGGTTCGGTACTACGTCGGCGTCGCCTCCCGTTCCCGCATTGTCCAAGGAAACAGAGGTTTCGCGACGAGCGCAATCGAGACACGAAAGAGACAACGCTACGAGCAGTGCGGTGTTACGCCAAGGTTGCATGGGCCATTGTATTGACGGCACTCCCACGCTTGGGTTTAGGCCCTTACACGAACGCCCGGCTTAGACTGCTGGGGTTCACCAACGGCCAGTCGCAAACTCGGAAGCCTTCGGAATTACCCAACAAAGCGTGGTGCGCAGTTGAGGCATTCCGTCATTTCTGGCGAGCGAAACCGGCAACGCTTTGGCTGGCTTGTTCGATTAACCCGGATGATGGCACAGCAAGGACGGACGGTGGTCCTCCGACTATTGCCAGAAAGAAACTCGGCAGCATTTTAAAACTCACAGGAATAGCGGAAGGGCGGAAAAAAATTGATTTCTAAACATCAGATCTTCCGATCTTCCGTCCTTCGTGTGACGCCGAGGAATGGTCGAAGGACCATGCCCCCATCTGGGAATGAAACTGGCGTGTTTCATCATCCAGAGTGGCGAGAACCCGACATCCCCGACTTCCTGTGCGATCCAAATGAGGCCATGACTCAGGTTGCGTAGGGTAGGATCTGTGCGCAGCTATTCGAATATCACTTCCGGTTGTGACACAGGTCTTGAAATCGGCTCGCTTGGCGGTGCGCCGCCATTGGCAGCTGCATGCGTTGCCTTGGTTCGACAATTGTCGCAGACGCCGCAGGGGCGCTGAGCGGCAGTTCCAAAGTGGCGCCGCATCGACTCATGACGACAATTGCGACCAATGACATACGCCGAAACGGAACGCATGCGTTGGTGGTCGCGCTCGCGCAGCGATTTCAGACGGGCAGCTAACGCTCGGGCTCGATCCGGCAGATCCGTGCAGTGCTCTGGAATTCGAACCCAGTCCACCTTGTGTTCAACCCAACCCGCACTGCCTAGGATTGACAGCAAGGATTCAAGCCGAGTGCGGCCTATGCCGCTCGAGGCAATGAGCGTGTCGACCAGCGCCATCTTGCCTGGTCCGGCGTGTTGGCTGACCAGCGTCGCTACTTGAATCAGCTCTTCGGGTCGCGGCCGTTGGCGCTCCAACCACTGACGCAGATTGGCTTCATCTTCGGTGGATGCAAGAACGATCGCTGACGCGTCCGCTTGTGTCGCGTCAAGTCGCCCGAGGTCACGCGCATATTGCTCGAGCGACGTGGGTGCTCGATAGTGGATGATCGTCTTTGGAAGAGGATCGCGACTGGAAGGCATGCCACTAATCCCGACCGTGACGGCAGGTCCAGTGCTTCTGGTGGAGGGCGCAATGTGCCCCATACCCACAGCTGCGAGTGCCGCAGAGCCCCGAAAGTTCGCGGATGCGCGTCCCAGAACCTCGACCACCTCATCGACTTCCTCAGGAGCAGAACACAACACCATGACGGGGGGTGATGCTTGACTCAGTCGCTCCAGCAAAGTGCCGCCACGGTGAGGAACATCGACAACTGGCACCTCCAGTGCGATCGTGTCGGGCAGGGGCTGCAGATCCACGCGCTGCGCATTCCGTAGGCCGAGCCGATGCGGCAAATCCGTGCGTACGCTGGGCGGTGCGGATCGAAGAATCGCCAACGTAGGTAGCCTGCCAAGGCGATTCACGACGTTGGGTATTCGATCGTAGGCGATATCGAAATCGAAAGAGAGCTCCGAGATGCGCTGGGCCTCTTCCGCCACCAGGCCCGTCAGTTTGAGCTGCTGCAGCTCGGCCATGACGTCATCGTCATCAAAGAGCGATAGCGGTACCACCAAAGTGCCCGCCTGGGCTGCAGCAAAATGACCCAGGGTTTCCTTTCGCTCCACCTCGGAACTCGTGAGCGACCAAACATTGAGACCCAAGCGAGTAAAGCGTTGTGCAATCTCGATCGCCTCGTTCTGAGAACGTTCAATGAGCAGCGTTTTTCGTTCCATCGCCTGGGTTGCGACGAAATAGGGGGTGCCACTGTCCAACGCTGATTGAATTAGCGCCAACGTGTCTTTCCCGTTCAGCCAGGGTTCTAGCCAACCCTGGACAAGGTCCCGCTTGAGCGACACCGAAATCTGGCGCGCAACCCGTTCAATCTTTCGCCACTCGAGATCGAACGAGCCTGGGGCAATAACGGTGGCTGCACCTGGCTCCGATAGTGGACTCGAATTTGGATCCCGCGGACTCAGACGACCTCTGCGCACAAAGGCGGTGCTTGGTCGCATCTCGGAGCTTGTCGTGTCAGATTCGGCATTTGACTGAGGCTCGGAGGCGGCGGATGGTTCTGTTTTGCGCTCGGCTTCTTCCCTTTGTATCTGCGCTCTACGCATGCGCCCCTGCACAGCTTGCTGGGCTTCGAGTACGCGTTGAGCGGGTGACACGTAGGCGCCTCTTGCAGCCACTTTCTGTGCATTGCGACTGCGAACTTTAGGGACCGGCTTTGGCTCAATCGCGATTGGCGGAGCTACGGAGCGTGGGGTGACTGGTTCGACTCGCGATATCGGTGCAGTGACTGCTTTCGGCCGAGTGAGCTTTGGCGGCACTGGCTTTACGGTCGTCTTTGGAGGTATCGATGTTCTGGTCTCTGGCCTAGCCTTGGCCTTGACGTTCAAGGGTCGCTTGGCAACCGACGAGCCTGCCATTGAACGCGCTTTTGCGGCAGTCTTTGCCACCCGCTTGGCAGCTGGCAGAGTCTTGACGTTTGCCTTCTTCTTGCGCGCGGGGGCTGCGCTGCCAATCGACTTTGAATGTTTTGTTGCGACTTTTTTCGAGCTAGATTTCTTGCTGCCGGCACGTTGAGTTCGTGTCTCAGTTGTCTTCTTGGCAGGTGAGTGAGCTACTTCTGCTCGCTTTGCTTTTTTGCTCGTTGGGGCGGTGCGATGGGGGACTTGTTTGGCCGCTTTGCGGCGTACAACAGGAACACGTTTGCTCATGGTAAGTGGCTTCCAGCGCGAGCGGCTGTGCCGCGGTCTTCGCGCAAACCGCTGTTTGTGGCGGAACCGGCGGAACCGGCGGAACCGACGCGCCATTCGCTACCATCCATTCTTGACAGATGAAACGAAATGTTACGGATATTTTGAGCAGGTGATCGGATGTTCAGGTATCCGGCAAAGGAACTATTTTCAAATCTCTTCTTTTCACCCGCGTCAGCCGCGTCTTTCCGCCTGTCAACACCGTTTTGGTCCCGCCATCTGACGAAATGCGGGCATTTGTTCGGAAAGAGTCTAGTGGCTCACTGTGTCATCGCTATCGGACACCGTGGTTTCTGCGGCTTTCTTGTTGGCAGCCACGTGCCTTTTCAGTGAGAGCAAGGCATCCAGCAAGCGAATCAGCTCTGTGTCCACACTCTCGTAGTATTTACGGGTCGTCGTAATACCGCGTTCCTCGTCGTTGGATCGAAACGCTTGCATAAGTTGCCGCAAGTGATCCGGAAAACCGGGGTCGAGCAGCCACAGAGTAGGGAACCGATCGATCAAGTCCCGATACAATTCTAGAAAAGGGTTGGCCACCCACCGAATGGTGAGTGAATGACAGGCTTCCACCAAGGCGTCCATCCAGCGGTGAAATCCGTGTGCAATGAGGACTCGATCACCGCGGTCGAATGCGGCGATCAGCAATTCCGTAATGTCGTGCAGTCGCTCGCAATCCGTGTCGGTTGCCCGGCGAATTGCCAATCGGGTTACAAACTCGAGCACGATTAAGCGCGCCGGGAGAAGATCCTCGACGATATGTGTGACCTCACCCAGATCGGGTGCGGTCTCCAAGAATGGACCCAAGAGTTCCAGCGTGCCAGTTCGGCGAAAATCGGTGACTGTGACGCCTTGACCGTGGCGCACGGTGACCAATCGTAGCTGCTCGAGGCGCCGAACGGCTTCTCGCAACGTGTTTCGATTCGTGTCGTACGTTTGGGCGAGTTCACGTTCGCCGGGCAAACGCTCGCCTGGCGCAAAATCACCGGTGAGAATTTGCCGCCTCATGTCCTCGAAGATGCGGACTGTGAGATTGGAGTTGGACGCTTGGTCCTTATTCGAATTCATGGCGTGCCAGCGATGCTGATAGCACCGAATCGACTAGCGATGGCGCACTCGAGGGAATTACCTGAAATTCACCTCAAAGCAAAAATGATGCGCCAACGGTAAAGTATGGATAGCCCACTCGCACGGTGAGACCGATGGTTTTTCCAAACATGAACTTCGCGCCGGCAGCCAGGACCAATATCGGGTCGGTGTATCCGTAAGAGTAGTCACGCAGACCGTTCAGATAAGGAAGGTTTGCGCTAACGTGGGCGTAGCGAATAGCGAACCCTGGTTCACCAAACACGGTGATGATATCCGTGATGTAGAAATTCCACTGCAGCACTACTGGCACGTAGATGGCGTACGCCGAGCAGTTGTAGTAGCCGTTGGCAGGCTGGTAATAGTAGTCTCGGTTACACGAGCCGGTTGTAACCCAATCGAGACCAAACCCAATCCCCATGTCATTATTGATGGTCGAGATCGGTCCGTTGCGAAGGAAAGGAATCGTGGCGCGCACTCCCAATCCATATGCGCTTCCACCGTAGTAGGTATCGTCCCAGCCCAAAACCGCGTGTGGCTCCAGGTCAACTCCGTAGGATGGGTGGTTCCCTGGTTGCTTGATGATGCTCTGTGCCTGGGCAACTCCAACAGTGGAGATGCCACAGATTGCGATTGTGAGCGCAAGGATCTTGGACGTGGAAATCTTTGACCAGCGAAACGATGAGGGCGATCGGTTCATGTTCAGTAGCCTCGGAATAGAATGACAGGAGCGGTCATACGCCCCTCGCACTCCGGAGAGCATAGCCTTAATTCCGCTGTCGAAGCCAGCGGACACTGGCTTGTTGGTCGAATCAATTGGATGCGTTCTCGGCTTGATTCGACGGCCGATGCATTCTCAGTGGGAATTGGTACCGGCACTCCATTTTTGGGAACTCGTCCTAAATACCCACCGATTGACCCAAATGCCACTCTGAGGAAACGAATGCTGGCCCAGCAAAAATCGTGTCTGACCTTGTCGAGACTCCTGGGAACCCTGTCACCCAAAAGCTAACATGCCGCACCATCATGTCGCCGAGCGAAGTCGATTCAACCGAAACTTATCCGTCAGATCTCGCCTCAACTTCATCCCGCTGGTTGTCGAGAGCGCTGCAACACACCCTGGCCACCTCATGGCAGACGCCAGATGATTTCCTCCAGCACTTCAGCCCGGAGGTTATCATGCAAGCACTGGCAGACGCCGATGAACTTCGCGCGCGACTGCTGGTCAAGCTGGCCAATGTGCATGAGCGCATTGCGGCCAAGAAGTCATTGGCCTCCGCGACGGAAGACTTGCGGTTGGCGCTTGACGAAAAGGTTACGACACCCGAAGCGGTCTTAGAGCTCTTCCCAGCCGATGACCGCGTGCGGCACCTTAAGGCTCCGCTGCTTTGGCGCTTCATGTTCGAGGACACGTTCTTCCTCACTACGCCAACAGATGGGGAGACGGCACATCAGCGCGCCGTGAGGCGACTGAATTTCTTGGTGACCTCTGGGCTCGAGGAATCGTTGCTATCGCTCAAGGACATCGTGGATGGCATTGGAATCGACCGCTTTGCTGATAGCCTTCCGCCGGAAGAACTGAAGCGCGTGGTCACGCGGGCCCTGCAGCTTGGTCGTGAGAAGTCGCCGCTAGACGAGGAGCGACTCCTCGACGTGGTTCCGCTGGCCAAAGTGCTTGGCTACGTGCCGCTTGACGTTATTTGGCAGAACGTGATCGTCCGTCGCATTGCGGAGCCGTACGGGTTCGTTGACGAGCAGACTGCGTCTCGGCGAGTAGCGTCGGCAGAACCAAGTGCCGCCGCCATTCTCAACGAAGCGCCTATTGTCCCACCCAAGAGTGCCGCGAAATCAAGTGCTGCCGTGAGCCCGACTCCGCCGCCTGCCAAAGAGGAATCGAGTCAGCCCGATGAGCCGCCAGCCTCGAGCGCTGAGAATCGAGGTGCGGATGACGAAGCGCGTATTGCTGCTGTGGAACGACTCAAAGAGATTGCTCGTCTGCCGCCAAGCCACGAGAAGCTAGC
>Ga0265340_10001753_pt1 | contig 12421 bp, 11 predicted proteins | sample 4CB225metaG_FD_202082 | JGI IMG/M metagenome (GOLD analysis project Ga0265340, IMG submission 202082) | Rhizosphere microbial communities from Carex aquatilis grown in University of Washington, Seatle, WA, United States - 4-CB2-25 metaG | ecosystem: Host-associated > Plants > Roots >...
CGTAGCGCGCGAACGGCACGGTGAGGTCGAAGTGCAGGCCGAGCCCGGAGTCGGAGTCGTCCGCCTCGGCCTGCAGCCGCCTGAGCAGGTAGATCTCCTTGTCCGTCTCACCTTTGCGGAGCAACTGCTCCAGCGGCTCGACCGACCGGGTCTCCACCGGTACGAAGCCGTGCATCTCGAAGGTCGAGCGGATCGTGTCGACGACGTACTGCTCGATCAGGCGGCGCTCCGGCAGCCACTCCGGGAACCCCGACATCGGGGCGGGTTTGGCCACGTCAGCTCACAGCCCCCGCCGGATCGGCGTTGCGGCGGGCAGATCGGCGAGGAACGGGTTGGTCGTGCGTTCGTGGCCGATCGTGGTGTCGGGTCCGTGGCCCGGACGTACGACGGTCTCGTCCGGAAGCCCCAGCGGCACCCTGGCGAGCGAGTCCAGCATCGCCTCCAACGAGCCGCCCGGCAGGTCGGTGCGCCCGATCGAGCCGGCGAAAAGCAGGTCGCCGGAGAAGAAGTCGCCGGCGGCGCTGAACGTGACCGAGCCGGGCGTGTGACCCGGGGTCCAGTCGACCCGCAGCTCGAGCCCGGCCAGCGACAGGACCTCGCCGTCGGCGAGCTCCCGGACGTCGTCGGGCTCGGACCACTCGAGCCGGCCGAGGATCGGCGTACCGGGGCGGAGGCCGAGCCCGGCGAACGGATCGGTGAGCATCCCGCGGTCACCCGGGTGGATCAGGGCCGGCACGTTCTTGGCACCGCAGACCGGCGTGACCGACCAGATGTGGTCGACGTGGCCGTGGCTCAGCAGCACCGCCACCGGCATCAGGCCGAACTCGCTGAGCACGTCGTCGAGCGGCCCCTCAGCGCCGTGGCCGGGGTCGATCACGACGCACTGCTCGCCGCGCGCCGGCGCGACGACCCAGCAGTTCGTCTCCCACGGCCCAGCGGGAAACCCGACGACGAGCACGATGATCCTTTCAGGTGGGTTTCAGGTCAGACTATCGAGCGCTCTTCTAGACTCAGCGCGGTCATTTTCCCGCACCGATTCCGGAGGCCTTTGTGGCGACCAGTCGCCGGCGTGAGCGCGAGCTCGCCCGACGTCGCTTCGAGCGACGCCGTCAAGCCGAGCTCGAACGACGCGCGCGGACAAAGCGGCGCAACACGGTGATCGGCGCGAGCGTGGGAACGCTCGCCGTGATCGTCGTCCTGGTCATCCTCGGAATCGTGATCTTCGGCGGCTCCGGCAAGAAGAAGGGCGTGTCGACCAGCCCAACACCGAGCATCACGCCCACGGCGACGACGACCCCGACCCCACCGCCCGCGCCGACGAAGTGCGCGAAGATCACGCCCAACCCGCCGGCCAAGGGCGACCCGACCGTGCCGGACGTCAAGGGCAAGGCGCCGACCAAGCTGGTCGTGAAGGACATCAAGGCCGGCCACGGCAAGGCGGCGAAGAAGGGCAGCACGATCACGGTCAAGTACGTCGGTGTGGCGTGCAGCTCCGGCAAGGCGTTCGACGCCTCCTACACCGACGGCGCGAAGAACAAGGAGTTCAGCTTCCAGCTCGGTGCCGGCAAGGTGATTCCGGGCTGGGACCAGGGTCTGGTCGGCATGAAGGCCGGCGGGGTCCGCGAGCTGGTGATCCCGGCCGCGCTCGGTTACGGAACCACCGGCTCCGGGGCGATCAAGCCCAACGAGACGTTGATCTTCCTCGTCACCATGGTCAAGGCATGACCCGTCGGCATCTCGCTGCTGCCGGTCTCGCGCTGGTCCCGCTGCTCGCGACCGCGTGCGGATCGAGCAGCAGCGGTGCCAACGCGACCTTGTCGGTCTCGCCGAAGGCCGGCACCTTGAACGCCAACGGGTGTACGACGCCACCGCCGTTGCAGCAGAACCACCTGCAGTTCGCGAACGAGCCGCCGCTGAAGATCAAGCGGACGACCTACACGGCGCGGATCGTGACGAACTGCGGCACGATCATCGTGTCGATGTTCGGCGGCAAGGCGCCGCACACGGTCAACTCGTTCGCGTTCCTCGCCGGTCGGGGCTACTTCAACGACACGCCGTGTCACCGGCTCACCACGCAAGGGATCTTCGTCCTGCAGTGCGGTGACCCGACCGGCACCGGCACCGGCGGGCCCGGCTACACGCTTCCCGAGGAGAACCTGAAAGGCGCGACCTATCCGGCCGGCACGGTCGCGATGGCCCGGACCCAGCAGCCGCACTCGGGTGGCAGCCAGTTCTTCCTCGTCTACGCCAACACCAGCCTGCCACCGCAGTACACCCCGTTCGGCCGGATCACTGCCGGGCTGAGCGTGCTGCAGCGGATCGCCAGGGCCGGCACCGACAACTCCAACGGCGCCGGCGACGGGCACCCCAACCAACCAGTCGTGATCGAGTCGTTCGGAGTCACCAAGGGCTGACCGGGCCAGCGATCCCCGTTTCAGCACACAACGCCACCCGCGAAACCGCCCACACCACCCCGTCCATGCACACGCATGCCCAAACGTCGTGCTGGTCAACGAGCGTTGTGTGCTGAAACGGGAAATCGGCGGGACGCGGCGTCCGAAGAAGCGGCCGCGAGGTAGTCGCTGGCAAGGCCGCAGGGAGCGCCGCCTGCTTGGAGGCACGCAAGCGACCGAGAACGCCGCCAGCGGCTAGCTCGCGGTCGCTCAGAACCCTGACGTGACTCGATATGCGTCGTAGACGCCTTCCACTCCGCGTACGGCGCGGAGCAGGTGGCCGAGGTGTTTCGGGTCGCCCATCTCGAAGGTGAACCGTGACGTCGCCACTCGGTCGCGGGTGGTCGAAACGGCGGCGGACAAGATGTTGACGTGCGCGTCGGAGAGCACTCGGGTCACGTCGGAGAGCAACCGGTTCCGGTCGAGTGCCTCGACGTGGATTGCGACCAGGAAGACCGAGCCGGCGGTGGGAGCCCACTCGACCTCGACCAGCCGGTCGGGGTCGGCCTGCAGGCTCGCGGCGTTGGTGCAGTCGACCCGGTGCACCGACACCCCGTGGCCGCGGGTCACGAACCCGAGGATCTCGTCGCCCGGCACCGGGGTGCAGCAGCGGGCGAGCTTCGCCCACACGTCGGTCACGTCCTTGATCACGACGCCGGGATCGCCGGCCGGCCGCGGCCGGGCGCGGGTCCTGGTGGCGGTCTCGGTCTCGGCGATGTCGTCGACGGCGCCTTCGGGTCCGCCGAGCGCGTGCACGAGGCGCTGGACGATCGACTGCGCCGACATCTGGCCCTCGCCGATCGCGGCATACAGCGCCGATACGTCGGCGTAGTGCAGGTCGCGGGCGAGCGTCAGTAGCGCGTCACCGCCCATCAGCCGCTGCAACGGCAGCCCGGCCTTGCGCATCGCGCGGCTGAGCGCTTCCTTGCCCTGGTCGATCGCGTCCTCGCGACGCTCCTTGGCGAACCACTGGCGGATCTTGTTGCGGGCCCGCGGCGACTTGACGAACGACAACCAGTCGCGGCTCGGTCCGGCCGACTCGGACTTCGACGTGAAGACCTCGACCACGTCGCCGTTGTCGAGCGGCGACTCGAGCGGCACCAACCGGCCGTTGACCCGCGCACCGATGCAACGGTGCCCGACCTCGGTGTGGACGGCGTACGCGAAGTCGACCGGGGTCGCACTCGCCGGCAGGGCAATCACGTCGCCCTTCGGCGTGAAGACGAAAACCTCGTTGGCGTGCAGGTCCCAGCGCAGCGAGTCGAGGAACTCGCCGGGGTCCTGAGTCTCGCGCTGCCAGTCGACCAGCTGCCGTAGCCAGGTCATGTCGTGCTCGCCGACCTCGGTCGTTTCCTTGTATTTCCAATGGGATGCGATGCCGTACTCGGCCCGGCGATGCATCTGCGTGGTCCGGATCTGCACCTCGACCGGCTTGCCCTGCGGGCCGATCACGGTGGTGTGCAGCGACTGGTAGAGGTTGAACTTCGGCATCGCGATGTAGTCCTTGAACCGGCCGGGCACCGGCGACCACATGGTGTGAATCACACCGAGCGCCGCGTAGCAGTCGCGCTCGGTCTCGACCGTGATGCGCAGCCCGACCAGATCGTGGATGTCATCGAAGTCGCGCCCGCGCACGATCATCTTCTGGTAGATCGAGTAGTAGTGCTTCGGCCGGCCGGTGACCGTCGCCTTGATCTTCGCGTTGCGCAGCTCAGCGCCGACGCTCTCGGAAACTCCGGCCAGGTAGGTCTCGCGGGATGGAGCACGCTCGGCCACCAGTCGAACGATCTCGTCGTAGCGCTTCGGGTAGAGGGTCGCGAAGGACAGGTCCTCGAGCTCCCACTTGATCGCGTTCATCCCGAGCCGATGCGCCAGCGGCGCGTAGATCTCCAGGGTCTGCTTGGCCATCCGGTGCTGCTTGTCCGGCGGCAGCCAGGACACGGTACGGATGTTGTGCAGCCGGTCGGCCAGCTTGACGATGAGCACCTTCGGGTCGCGCGCCATCGCGACCACCATCTTGCGGATCGTCTCGGCCTCGGCCGACTCGCCGTAGCGGACCTTGTCGAGCTTGGTCACGCCGTCGACCAGGCGGCCGACCTCGTCACCGAAGTCGCGGGTGACGTCGGCGAGCGACAGCGCGGTGTCCTCGACGGTGTCGTGCAGCAACGCGGCGCAGAGGGTCGGAGCCTCCATACCGAGCTCGGCCGCGATCGTCGCCACGGCAACCGGATGGGTGATGTAGGGATCGCCGCTACGCCGCTGCTGGCCGCGGTGACACCGCTCGGCCACCTCGTAGGCCCGGACCACAAGCCGGGTGTCGGCCTTCGGATGGTTGGCGCGCAAGGTCTTCAGCAGCGGCTCGAGCTCCGGCGGCGGCGAGTCCTTGGGGCCGGCGAGGCGGCCCAGCCTGGTCCGGACCCGCGCGGCCGGGGCGGGCTCGGTGATCGATTCGGCGGCAGCGGGCAGGACGTCATCCGCAACCGGAACGACGTCATTTGCCACGCGCACAGCCCTTCGTCAGCTTCAGGTATCAAGTCTAACGATCGAAGCGTGTCCAGCGTTCCCGTCCGGCGGCGCGGCGCGCACGAATGGGCTAATGGGAAGCTAGTAGGTCAGCAGCGCCTGGACGTCGAGGTCGCCCAGCCGAGCGCGACCGTCGAGCGCCGCGAGCTCGATCAGCACGCTGCAACCGGCAACGACCGCGCCGGTCCGCTCGACCAGCCGCACCGCGGCGGCCACCGTGCCGCCGGTGGCAAGCACGTCGTCGACGAGCAGCACCCGCTCGCCGGCGCTGAAGGCGTCCTGGTGCACCTCGATCGTCGCCTCGCCGTACTCGAGGGCGTAGGACTCGGCGAAGGTCGCGCTGGGCAGCTTGCCGGCCTTGCGGATCGGGACGAACGCGGCGCCGAAGTGATAGGCGACCGGGGCGGCGAGGATGAAGCCGCGGGCTTCGATGCCGACCACCTTGTCGATCGTGCCGCGGCCGTGGTGGCCGACGATCGCGTCGACCGCACCGGCGAACGCCACGTGGTCGGCGAGCAACGGGGTGATGTCCTTGAAGCTGACCCCCGGCTCGGGAAAGTCCGGGATCTCTCGCACCCTCGAGCGCAGCAGCGCCTCCAGGTCGAGCGGGCTCACCGCCGCTTGCGCGACTTGCCGCGCCCGCCCGGACGCCCGCCGCGGTTGCTCCGCCGCTGCGCCTGGGCCGGCCGGGACCCGGCTCTGGGCGGCGTACCCGTGCGCGGCGGGCCGGCCGGCACTTCCTCGCCGGTTCCGTCGTCGGCGCTGCCGTCGCCGACCGGGTCGGCCGGCTCGAGCTTGGTGGCGACGAACCGCTGGGCGGGCTGGTCGCGGGCGGCCAGCGGTGCGCCGGCCGTGGCCGGGGTCAGACCGCCGACCGCTTCGCGCGACTCCTTCGCCCGCCGGCTGGCAACCCGCTTGGCCAACTGCTGGTACGTCGGCTCGCGCTCCTTGAACTCACACAGCAGCGGCGTCGCGATGAAGATCGACGAGTAGGCACCCGACGCGAGACCGATGAACAGCGCCAGCGAAAGGTCGTTCAGCGATCCGGCACCGAGCAGGCCCGAGCCGATCACCAGCAACCCCAGCACCGGCAGGAGCGCGATGATCGAGGTGTTGATCGACCGGACCAGAGTCTGGTTGACCGCCAGGTTGGAGGCCTGGGTGAAGGTCATCTTGCTGCCGCCGGCGATCCCCGCGGTGTTTTCCCGCACCTTGTCGAACACGACCACGGTGTCGTAGAGCGAATAACCGAGGATCGTCAGCAACGCGATGACGGTGGACGGGCTGACCTGGAACCCCGACAGCGAATAGATGCCTGCCGTGATGACGAGGTCATGCAGCAGCGCGATGATCGCCGCCAACGCCATCTTCCATTCGAACCGGACCGAGAGATAGGCGATGACCGCGATCAGGAAGATGATCAGGCCCAGGACCGCCTTGTGGGTGATCTGACTGCCCCAGGTCGAGCCGACGGTCGTGATGTCGAGGTTCTGCTCAGTCACTCCGATCTTGCTGATCAGCGAGGTCTGGACCTGGTTGACCTGGGTGGTGTCCAGCGTCTTGGTCTGGACCTCGAACCGCTCGTCCGATCCGGTACCGGTGGTCTCTACCACGCTGGGGTTGATCCCCGCCGAGGTGACCGCATCTCTGACCTGGGTGACCGTGTGCCCGTTCAGCGGGCCCTGGAACTGCGCGCCGCCGGTGAAGTCGATGGAGGGGTTGATCCCCCGGATCGCCAGGCTGATGATGCCGATCGCCATCACCGTCAGCGAGAGCGCATACCAACGGCGACGGCGGCCGATGAAGTCCCACGAGACCTCACCGCGGTAGAGCCGGGTGGCTATCGAATCGCGCGCCATCTCAGGCCTCCGTCGGCTTCGGCCGGCTGATCCGCGAACCGCGCTGCGGCGCATCCTCTATATCGACATCGCGTACGACGCCGGCCCGGGCCTTGCCCACGCCGGTCCACGGCTTGCCGGAGTCGAACGCGGGTCGGCGCGCGAGCAGGGTGAGCAGCGGCTTGGTGAAGAAGAACACGATGAACAGGTCCGACAGGGTCGACAGGCCGAGCGTGAAGGCAAAGCCGCGGACATCGCCGATCGACACGAGATAAAGCACGACGGCGGCCAGCAGGGACACCGTGTCGGCGGAGAGGATCGTCCGCCGCGCGCGCGGCCAGGCCCGCTCGACCCCGCTGCGCAATCGTCTGCCTTCGCGAATCTCGTCGCGCAATCGTTCGAAGAACACGACGAAGGAGTCGGCGGTGATGCCGACCGCGACGATGAACCCGGCGATGCCGGGGAGCGACAGCGTGTAACCCACCGACGACTGCCCGAGCAGGGTCGTGACGGCGTACAGAATCAGGCCGGACACCGCGAGGCTGCCGACCGTGACGATGCCGAGCGCGCGGTAGTAGAGCAGCGAGAAGATGATGACCAGGCCGAGCCCGATGATGCCGGCGATCAGCCCGCCGCGTAGCTGAGCGGCGCCGAGGCTGGCCGAGACCGACTGCACGTCCGACGGGTCGAACTTCAGCGGCAGCGCGCCGTACTTGAGGATGTTCGCGAGATCGTCAGCGCTCTTCTGGGTGAAGCCGCCGGTGATCTGCGCCTGCCCGCCTGCGATCCCACCGGCGCTGCTGATGTACGGCGCAGACTCCACCACACCGTCGAGCACGATCGCCACCGAGTTGCACCCGGTCGGCGGGGAGCAGGCCGTGGACTGCGGTTGGCCGTTGTTGATGGCGTACGCCTTCGCAGTGACCTTCTGCCAGGCACTCGAGCCGCTGCCGTTGAAGTTGAGGTCGACCTGCCACTGGTTGGTCTGCCCGATACTCGAGCTTGCGCTGGTCACTTGGGTGCCTTCGACCGCGGCCGGCGCGAGCAGGTATTTGGTGCTGCCGTCGGTCGAGCACCCGATGATGTAGTCGGTCGGGACGTCGTTGCCCTCGGTCGGGTTCGGGTTCTTGAGGCAGTCCCAGTTGGCGTAGGACGCCAAGAACGCGGAGCTCAGCGTGGCCGACTGGCTGTTGGGAAGCGGCGTGTTGACCAGGCCGGTCGGAGTTGGTGCGGGCGTCGGCGAGGATGCCGGTGTTGCGGTCTGCGTCGCGGTCGGCGTGGGAGTCGCGGTCGGCGTGGGAGTGGGCGAGCTCGTTGCCTTCTTCAGGGCCGAGGACACCGCGTCCCCTTGCGACGAGGACGACGTGCTCGTCTTCGGGCTGGGCGAGTGCGTCGTCTTGCTGTGCGCGTGCTTGTGCTTGTGCTTGCCCGGCTTGCTGGACTTGGTCGTTGAGGGCGAGGTCGTGGGCGTGGGCGACGTGGTCGAGACCGGCGTCGGGATCCCGCTGCCGATCGACAGGGCCTGGCGGAAGCGGAGCAACGCGGTCTGGCCGACCGCGCTAAGCACCGAATGACCCTTGCCGGGCACCTGGACGACGATGTTGTCGTTGCCCTGGGTCGCCACACTGGCGTTGGACACGCCGAGCCCGTTGACCCGCTTGCGGATGATGACGACCGCCTGGTTGAGCGCGCTCTTGGTGACCTTGCCGTTGCCGATCGGGTGCGCGGTCAAAGTGATCTCGGTGCCACCCCGAAGGTCGAGCCCGAGGTGCGGAGCCTGGGTCGGGCCGAGAAAGACACCGAGATACAGCGCGATCAGGGCCAGCGCCACCAGGCCGAGGGAACGGCCGGGTCGCTGCTTCGCCGGTCCAGCCACTGGGATCTGCCTTCCGATTGGTTTCGTCGCCGAGGCGCGTGGGCGCGGTGGGCTACGCGGGCGCCGACTCGTCCGGGACGTCGTCGGTAGGTTCGGCCGAGCTCGCGGCCGGGTCGGGATCGTCGATGACCTCGTGGGTCGAGGCGTCGGGGCCGTCGGCGTCGGGCTCCGGCTCGGCGACGTTGACCCGAAGGATCGACGCGGGCAGGTAGTGGCACTGCACGCCGGGGGCGATCTCGAGGGTCAGCATGTCGTCCTCGACCGCGACCACGGTCGCGATCAGGCCGGCTGTCGTCGTCACCTCGTCGCCGACCTCGACCTGCCGGCGGGCGGTTGCCGCGGCTCGCTGCCGGTTGCGGGCCGGCCGCAGGAACAGCACGTAGGCCAGCGCAAAGATCGCGACCAGGATCAGGATCGAGAACCCGCTGCTGCCACTGCTCTTGGATGACGTGGCTGCCAGGACAGTCGCAAGCGACGTATGACTCATCTGCACCGGACTCGGTCCTCCATCGCTCAAGGTCATGCCGGCGCGGGCCGGTAAGCCGGGCTTGAGTCTACGTGCCGAGCGCTCCGATCGGCGGCGCTATGAACCCGGAGCGTCGGGCTCGGCGTCGGCCAGGTCGATCAGCGCAACCTCGGCATCGAGGTCGAACAGGCCTTGTGGCGAGGCAGTGGGTGCCGGCGGGGTCAGGCCGACGTGCCGCCAGGCGGCTGCGGTGGCAACCCGGCCACGCGGAGTGCGCGCGAGCAGACCGGCCCGGACCAGGAACGGCTCGGCCACGGTTTCGATCGTCTCGGCCTCCTCGGCCACCGCTACCGCAATCGTGCTGAGGCCGACCGGACCGCCACCGAAGCGCCGCAGCAGCGCGTCGAGAACGGCGTGATCGAGCCGGTCGAGGCCCAGCTCGTCGACGTCGTACACCTCGAGCGCGGCCCGCGCGATCTCGCGGGTCACCGTTCCGTCGGCCCGGACCTCGGCGTAGTCGCGCACCCGGCGCAGCAGCCGGTTGGCGATCCGGGGCGTGCCCCGCGCCCGGCCGGCGATCTCGACCGCCGCCGGCGGGGTCAGGTCGACACCGAGCAATGCGGCGCTGCGGACCAGCACGTGCTCGAGCTCGTCGCTCGAATAGAAGTCGAGCCGGGCCACGAATCCGAACCGGTCCCGCAACGGGCCGGGAAGCATGCCGGCCCGGGTGGTCGCGCCGACCAGGGTGAATGGCGCGACGTCGAGCGGGATCGCGGTCGCGCCGGGACCCTTGCCGACGACCACGTCGACCCGGAAGTCCTCCATCGCGACGTAGAGCATCTCCTCGGCTGGCCTGGCCATCCGGTGGATCTCGTCGAGGAACAGCACCTCGCCCTCGGCGAGGGTCGACAGCAGAGCAGCCAGGTCGCCGGCTCGTTCGATCGCCGGGCCGCTGGTGATCCGCAGCGGCGCACCCAGCTCGCTCGCGATGATCATCGCCAGCGTGGTCTTGCCGAGCCCGGGCGAGCCCGCGAGCAGCACGTGGTCGGGCACCCGGCCCCGGCCCTTTGCCGCGTCGATGATCAGCGAGAGCTGCTCGCGGACCCGTTCCTGGCCGACGAAGTCGGCGAGCCGCTTCGGCCGCAGTGCCGCATCGACGACCTCGTCGTCGGCGTCGGCGAGCGACGAGACGATGTCGTTGTTGCCGGGCGCGGTCATGCCCGGCTCAGCATCTGTAGGCACGACCGCAGCAGCGCGCCGACGTCGGGCGTGTCGCCGACCGCTTGAGCCGCCTCGGCCTCCGGTCCGACCGCGGCCAGGGCCTCATCCACCTCACGACTGCTCCACCCCAGGCCGAGCAGCGCCGAGCGCAACTGGTCACGCCACACCCCGGGCCCGTCCCGGCCGGGCAGCCGCAACACCGTCGCCGAGGTCGAGATGTGGCCGAGCTTGTCCTTGAGCTCGAGCACGAGCCGTTGCGCGCCCTTGCGGCCGATGCCCGGCACGAGCATCAGCGCACCGATGTCCTCGGTCACCACCGCGCTGCGCACCGCGTCCGGGGAGTGCGCGGCTAGCACCGCCTGCGCGAGCCGCGGCCCGACCCCGGTGACGCCCTGCAGGGTCTCGAAGACCGCCCGCTCCTCGTCGGTCGCGAACCCGAACAGCGTGAGCGAGTCCTCGCGTACGACGAGACTCGTCGCGAGCCGGGCGGTGCTGCCGGTCCGCAGCGTCGCGAGCGTGGCCGGGGTGCACTGCACGGCCAGACCGACCCCGCCGACCTCGATCACGGCGGCGTCCCCGCTGATCGCGAGCACCTGGCCCGACACCGACGCGATCACCGCGCAACCGTCCGCGCAGGCTTGCCGCGCAACGCAGGCCGCCGGTGCAGGTCGGCCTCGGCATCCAGCCGGGCCAGCGCGCTCCCTCGCCAGATATGGCAGATCGCCAGGGCGAGCGCGTCGGCGGTGTCGGCCGGCCGGGGCGCGGTGGGCAGCCCGAGCAGCCGGGTGACCATCGCGCCGACCTGGGCCTTGTCCGCGCGGCCCGACCCGGTCACCGCGGCCTTGACCTCGCTCGGGGTGTGCAGCTCGACCCTGATCCCGGCCCGGGCCGCGGTGGTGATCGCGACCGCGGCCGCCTGGGCGGTGCCCATCACGGTGCGGACGTTGTGCTGGCTGAAGACCCGCTCGACCGCGACCACCTCGGGCCGGTAGCGCTCGATCCAGTCGGTGATCTCGCCCTCGAGGCTGAGCAGGCGGGCCGAGATGTCGTCGCTCGACGGCGTACAGGCGACCCCGAAGGCCACTGCGGTCAGCCGGCGCCCGGCCAGGCCGTCGACGACGCCGAGCCCGCACCGGGTCAGGCCGGGGTCGACACCGAGCACCCGCATCGCGGCAAACCACCCTTCGCCGACTTCTCCGAACGTGTGTTCGGATCGTACGGCGACCGGCGCGCGCCGCCCCGCAGCGACTCGCCGTCCGCGCGGAAAGCTCAGGCCATTGGGCCGGCTCCGGCACTGAGCGGCTAGGCCGACTCGAGCACGTCGTCGCTGACGTCGAAGTTGGCCCAGACGTTCTGGACGTCGTCGCTGTCCTCGAGCGCGTCGACCAGCCTCAGCACCTTACGGCCGGTCTCGTCGTCGAGCGGCACCGAGACCGACGGCAGGAACGCCACGTCGGAGGACTCGACCTCGATCGATGCGGCCTCCAGCGCGGCCCGCACCGCGGCCAGATCGGTGGCCTCGCTGATCACCTCGAAGTCCTCGCCGAGGTCGTTGACCTCCTCGGCGCCGGCGTCGAGCACCGCAGCGAGGACGTCGTCCTCGCTCGCGCCCGAGGACTTGGCAACGATCACCACGCCCTTGCGGGCGAACAGATAGGCCACGCTGCCCGGATCGGCGAGCGTGCCGCCGTTGCGGGTGAGCGCGGTGCGGACCTCGGAAGCAGCCCGGTTGCGGTTGTCGGTGAGGCACTCGACGAGTACGGCGACCCCGCCGGGCCCGTAGCCCTCGTAGGTGATCGCCTCGTAGTCGGCGCCGCCGGCATCCACGCCGGAGCCGCGGCGGACCGCGCGGTCGATGTTGTCGTTCGGGACCGAGTTGCCCTTTGCCTTGGCGATCGCGTCCGCGAGGGTGGGATTGCCGGCCGGGTCACCGCCGCCGGTGCGCGCGGCCACCTCGATGTTCTTGATCAGCTTGGCGAACAGCTTGCCCCGCCGGGCATCGACGACCGCCTTCTTGTGCTTGGTCGTCGCCCACTTGGAATGC
>Ga0265340_10001754_pt1 | contig 12420 bp, 10 predicted proteins | sample 4CB225metaG_FD_202082 | JGI IMG/M metagenome (GOLD analysis project Ga0265340, IMG submission 202082) | Rhizosphere microbial communities from Carex aquatilis grown in University of Washington, Seatle, WA, United States - 4-CB2-25 metaG | ecosystem: Host-associated > Plants > Roots >...
CTACGGATCGTCAGCGCCGTACTAGTCCTGACGGCTCAACTCAAGTGCCCATCGGCACGAAGGAACGATTGACCGGCGCAAAAACCCGCCTACCATCAGCATGAATTTTCTTCGGGAAACGGACATGCGCTGGCAATCATTTGGAACTGCTACGGCTGCAGGACTTGTCGTTATTGCATCATTGGCAGGCGCGAATCTCGCGGATGCCAAGGCAAAGGTCAAACACAAACCGGCACATAAGCCGACTGCTGTTGCCTCTATGACGGTGCATGGTCCTTCGATGTTGGTTCTGAAGCGGCGGGACGGCGTTGCCGGTGGCCAGATCAACGTCACCGAAGCGAGGGCGACGTCGGCCGATGACAGCGTGCATTTCAGCTACTCATATCATAACACCGCCTACCGCTTTCCAGCATCGGTGAGTGTGACGATTGTGGGGACCGACAACATGCCCATCGGTCAGACGACAATTGATGTTCCTAACTATTGCATGCTAACGGTCGAGTCGGAACCGCCAGTGGTCATCAAAGTCTCAAGACCGATTGGACAGATCGTCGGATATTCGTTGGTCCAAACGAGCACTGGCGCGATCGGCTCAGCGTGCCACGTGGGAGCTGAGCACTAGATCGCTTCACATCGTTTCGCGTTGCCAAATCGTAAAACGTGAGCAGCAGTATACTCACGCGCCCTACTGCGCGCTCGTCACCGAGCCGCTGCCCGCGATCGACTGGCTGACCTGCGGACGGCCGGCGTAGACGACGCTACCGCTGCCGGCGATATCGACGCTGAGGCTATTGCGCGCATTCACACGCACCTTGCCGCTGCCACTGATCGAGACACTGGCGGCGCCCGCCGGGATGCCCATCGTATCCACATTGCCGCTGCCGCTGATTTCGATGGCGAGTTTCGGCTGTAGCGCGAAACCGTTGCGGGTTTCGATCTTGCCGCTGCCGGAGATGTCGATGCCGCTCAGCTCCGGTGTCGTGATTTCGACGTCGAGTTCGTAACCGTCGGGGCAGGAATTCATCCAGCCAAACCATCCGCCTTTGCCGGGGCAGGACTTAAAGACGAGATCGCCATTGTCCTTGATCTTGATCTCGGTGTTCTTCGTGTCGCCTTTCTTCAGCACCACGCGTTGCTGCGCGCCGGGGATGAAGATGATGTGCCCGCTGCCTTCGATGCTGACATTGTGAAAATGCCCGACCGGCACGACCTGATCGGCTTGCGCGGTTGATGCTGCCAGCAGCAACGCCGCGCTGGAAAGAAGAAGAACGCGTTTCATAAGTATCTCCCTGATCAATCGCCGCTGCTGACATTGCCGCCATCGGTGGCGACGATGCTGACATGGGGGCTGCCCCAATATTCGATGTTACCGCCATCGTCGGCTTTTGCATCCAGTGTTTGCACGGCGCGGACACGGATATTGCCGCCGTCATCGGCTTTGGCATTGGCATGCCGCGCGGCGATGGCGCGCGTATCGGTGCTGCCGCCATCGGTGGCGTGGACATTTAGCGATCCTTGCGCTGGGAACGTGCCAGCCGCTTCGATGGAGGCGCCGTCCGAGGCTTCAACCCCGCGCAGATCCGGCATCACGATATCGACTTCGAGCTCATAATGATGCGGGCAGTGCCAGGAATTGCCGCAAGCATCGACATGCAGCGTGCCGTCTTTGACTTCGACGCGCGTGAATTGCGTGCTGCCCTTCACAAGCTCGACGCGCTGCGCGTTGCCATGGCGGATCACGATATGCGCGCCGTCTGTGCCGCTCACCACGGTGAACGGGCCGACGGCGATGGTCTGGCCGGCATGGGCCGCCGTGCCGAAAAGCAAAATCGCTGTGGCTGCGGCGAGCAGTTTCATCGAATCCTCCGGGACTTATCCAGCCCAAACCTAACCCGCCCGCCACTAGTTTGATGGCATATCGAATTTGGGCGGCGCCGCGCGCTCAAGCGCATAGCCAAAAAGCAAATCGCGCCGCCGGGGAGGGCGACGCGATCTGGCAGATTTCGCAAAGGACTTAGATCGAGCCTTCGATCCATTCCTTGATCTTGGACTTGGGCAGCGCGCCGACTTTGGTGGCCGCGACCTGGCCTTGATTGAAGATCATCAGCGTGGGCACGCCACGCACACCGTATTTCTGCGGGATGCCGGGGTTCTCGTCGATGTTGACCTTCACCACGGTGATCTTCTCGCCGAGTTCGTTCGCCAGCTCATCGAGCGCCGGTGCGATCATGCGGCACGGTCCACACCACTCCGCCCAGAAATCCACGACCACGGGTTTCTTGGAATTGAGCACATCGTTCTGGAACGAGGCGTCGGAAACCTTCATCGGCGCGAAAGACTTCAATGGAGCGGACATGAACGAACCTTGGTTGGAAGTGTCTTTGGACAACAAAATGTAGGTACCCCGACGGTGTGAATCAAGCAGCCGCCAAACGCGCTGTGATCCTAGCGATTTCGGCGTCCAGCAGCGCGTCCGGTAGCGGCATGAGATGCGGGCCTTCCGTCCACACCAGCGCGGTTGCGATTCGTTTGCGGGGAAAAACCTTGGCGAGTGCGGCGCGGTAAAGCCCCATCTGTGCAAGATAAAGTATAGATACATCTTCCGGCCGCGACGGCGGCGGCCGGTTGGTCTTGAAGTCGATTGCCAGCACTTCGCCGTCTGTGATCGCGAGACGGTCGATGCGCCCATTGAGCCGCGCGCCGTCGCCGAGCTCCGGCAGATCCGCGACGATGGCGACTTCCGCGCGGCTGCCGGGCGCGAAACAGGCCGCGAATTGTGCGTCACTCAGTACACGGAGCGTTTCGGTTGCGAGCTTTTCCGCTTCGTCTTTCGCGTTGCCGTTGGCTTCGAGAAATTTGATGGCCAGCGCGTTGCGTTTCTCCGTCGCGATCTCCGGAAGACGTGCGAGCAGCGTATGGATCAACAAGCCGCGCGCGAAGCGCTTGGCACCGTTCTCAGCAAGCGGGGAAAGTGCTTCTGGCTCATCCAACCCGGCGGCATCGGAGGCGCGGATCAGTCGCGGCTTCACTTTTTCCGGCTTCGCGACTGTGCGTGCCCACGCGGGAAGCTCGACCTTGGCAAGTGTTTGATCGCCGCTGCCCGTGAAAGGCTCGGTGTCCGCATCGCCGAACACGCGGATCGTGCCGTCGCCGTTCGGTGTTCCGATGCCGAGCGACTGCGCAGCATCCTGCATCAGGCCGTACCAGCTATCGCCGCTCAGCGCGTTGCTGTTATTCTTGAAGCCGCAGATATAAAGCCGGTCGCGGGCGCGGGTGAGGGCGACATAAAGCAGCCGGCGATATTCGCGCAGCGCGGCTTGGTGCTTGGCTTCCTTCGCCGCAAGGATGAAGTCCGGCGCTTCTGCATTGCCCATCGGATAGAAGGCGTGTTCGCCGGAGAACAGAAGGCCGCGATGTTGCGAAGGCATTGGCGGGCGCGTCGTATCCGGCAGGATGACGATGCGCGCTTCCAGTCCCTTGGCGCCATGCACTGTCATCACGCGCACTTCGTTGCGGTCGCGATCCATATCGCGCTTGATCTCGGCATCGCCGCGCTCGATCCAGTGCAGAAAGCCTTCGAGCGATGGCATTTTGAGTTGCTCATAGGAAAGCGCGAGCGAAAGCAATTCATCGATCGCATCGGCGGATTCCGGACCGAGCCGCGCCAGCAGTTTCAACCGGCCGCCTTGCCGCCCCAGAGCGTGTGCATAAAATTCATGTGGCGGCGTAAAATCCGCGCGGGCGAGGGCATCGGCGAGATAGACGCGCGCGTCGCTGAAGCTTTTGCGTTCGTCGTGGCGTGCGACGAGCTCGCTCCACAGCCGGCCTTTGCGCGGTTGCGCCAGATCGTAGAGTTCTTCCTCGCTGAAGCCAATCAATGGCGAACGCAGCAACGACGCGAGATTGAGATCGTCTTCCGGCAGCAGCACAAAACGGCCCAACGCGATCAGGTCCATTACGCCGATTTGCTGCGCGATGCGGATACGGTCGGCGCCGGCGACAGGAATGCCCAATTCTTTCAGCCGGCGGATCACTTCGCTGGCGAACGGATCGCGCCGCGGCGTGAGGATCATAATGTCACCGGCGCGAATGGGGCGATCGTCTTCCGGTTTTTGCGGTGCTTCCATGCCTGAAAGTTTCGTCTTGCCGTCGCACCATTTGCGGATGCGCAAGGCAATTTCGTTCGCGAGGCGGCGCACTGGGGACGAAGGCTGCAACAGATCGAGTGGTAGCTTCCAATAATCCAATTCGGTTTGGTCTGTGGGTTCGGTGATCGGCCAGAACTCGACGCGCCCTTTCGCCGCCGCGCGGTGGGGCAGATGCGTGATTGCTTGCTCGCCGGAGGTCACGCCCGCGCGCGCCGCGCCCGCAAACACTCTGTCCACGAAATCGAGAATCTCGCGCGTCGAACGTCGCGACGTGACGAGATCGACTTCTTCCAGCGCGATTGTGTTCTGCGTCGCCAACGCCTTGAAGATCTCGCGATTGCCGCCGAACTCGTCGGGGTCCGCACCCTGGAACGAGAAGATGGATTGTTTCTCGTCGCCAACGGCAAACACCGTGCGCAATATGCCGTCGCGCGCGCCGAGACCGGCGAAGAACTCGCCGCTCAGCGCACGCACGATGCGCCATTGCTCGGGACTCGTATCCTGCGCTTCGTCGATCAGAATGTGATCGATGCCCTGATCGAGCTTATAGAGCACCCATGCCGCCGCGCCGCTACGCTCCAGCAGGTTCACGCTTTCGATGATGAGATCGCTGTAGTCGAGCACGCCGCGGATCTTCTTTTCACGCATGTAGATCGTGCGCGCGACGCAGGCGAGGGTGATAGCGGCTTGTGTGAGCGCGGCAGCTTGCGCGGCCATGCAGCGTTGCTGCGTTTCACGCATGCGGGCTTGCAACGCGACAAGTTGCGCGAAAAGTTCGGGATTCGCCGTCTCCAATTTCTTCGTTGCAAGACGAGCGCGTCCTTCTCCCTCCTTGGTCAACAGCGAAAGAAAGAACGTCGGCAGATTTTTGGTCGAAAAATCTCCCACGAGAAGCGTGTTTAAACGATCGGAAGTTTCGACGTCGGATTTCGTACCGCCGGCAAGCCATTTGATAAAACTCTTCAGTTGCACTTCCTCGCGCTTCATCTGCGCGCAGAAATCGCCCGCGATGCTCTCATAAGTGTCGTCAGGCTTGATGCCATGCGAGGCGGCAACGGCCTTCGCAATCTCCTCCGGCTGCTTTTCCGCAACGAAAGTATCGAGCTTTCCGCGATCCACGCCCATCGCAACTTTCAGCATTTCCGCGACGGTCTGCTCGCCGGAGCGCGTGGCAAGCAGCGCGACAGCCTTCGCCAGTTCTTCGTCGCCTTCGCCTGCACGCTGCAACACTTGCGCGCGCGCATCGGTAATAAGTTCACGCGATGTCTGGTCGTCGAGCACGCGGAACGATGCCGGCACACCCGCCTCCAGCGGAAAGCGCGTCAGCAGCCGTTCGCAGAAACCGTGCAATGTCTGGATCTTCAACCCGCCCGGCGTTTCCAAAGCTTGCGCAAACAAGCGGCGCGCTTTCGCGAGACCCTTTTTGTCTGGCTCCTCGCCGCCGATCTCCGCGATCTCGTGACGAAGTTTCGCATCGTCCAGCATCGCCCATTCACCGAGCTGCTTGAACAGGCGATGCTGCATTTCCGCGGCTGCCGCCTTGGTGAAAGTGAGGCATAGGATTTTCTCCGGCTTCACTTCGTCTAGCAGCAGGCGCGTCACGCGGTTCGCAAGTGTGTGTGTTTTTCCTGCGCCCGCATTGGCCGACACCCAGACAGAGCGTTTCGGATCGGCGGCATCGCGCCAGTCTGTCGAGCGCGCGCTCATTCGCTCCACCCGCCATCGAGCCATTCGCGCACGCGTTCGAGATGGCCATAGTCGCTGTCGCGACGGGTATCCACCGGCGCGACTTGCGCGTGATAAGGTTTCTCCGCGCGATCGAAATCGTGGACGCGATCAACGAGGCGCTGCTCCGCTTCCTCCACCAGCTTCGCGACATCGGGGACTTCGACGATATCGCCCGGCTTCTTGCCGCCGCTGAACTGGATATAGAGAAGCGCATCAGGCGAAAGCGGGCCGGTATCCGCGAAGCCGCCGGCTTTCAATATCGCGCCTTCCAGCGGAAGCTGCGGCGCGAGCAGGGTTTTCAACTGGTCTTTGCTGGGCACGGCGCCGGTTTTGTAATCGACAATCGCCGCACCGCCTGATTGCAGGATATCGATACGATCGGCGCGGCAGCGCAGCGTGAAGTCGCCACCGGCGCTTTGGAAAACGCGTGAGCCTTTCTTCTCGATGAACGATTGTTTGATATTTGCGCGACGTGTGCGTTCTTCTTCGACGAACCAGCGCGCAGCGTTTTCGAAGCGCGGACGCCAGATCGCCAGCGCCGCATGCGGAATCGCGGCTTCCGCGAACACGTCATCCGCGATGGCAATAAGCTTCGCCTCGGCATCGTCGGGCAATGCATTCGGATAGGCGAGCAGGAACCGTTCCAGCGCGGTGTGGATCGCATTGCCGCGTTCGAGCGGGCCGACTTCATCGTCCAGCGGATCGAGCGGCGTCAGATGCAGAATGTGTTTGGCGTAAACCCAATACGGATCGCGCAGCCATTTCTCGATTTCCGTGACGCTTAAGCCGCGTGGACGCATTTCCACCGGCGGCGTTGGTGCAGGACGCTTGACCGGTTGCGGCGCATCGTTGGGCGTATCAAGCAACTGCGCCCATGCGCAATAATTCCGGTCCGGCGCCAGCTTCTTTTCGAGATCGAGGCCGTGCGTCAGCTGCCACAATCTTTGCAGCCAGCGCGAGGCAATGGTTGGAGACCCTTCCGATTTGAGCGCACGGGTCAGAACGACGCGCGGTCCCGCGGTAAGCGATGCGAAATCGTGCGCCGATAGACCGATGGCGCGTTCGGGTTGTTCGAGATTGAGCGTTTCCCGCATCGGCCGCGAAAGCCAGGGATCGATGGGCGCGCTTTGCGGCCACACGCCTTCATTCAATCCACCGAGCACGACGGTATCGAAACTTTGCAAGCGTGCTTCGAGGGGGCCGAGAATTGAGAGTCTTGGATGGCGGTCGAAATTCGGCCGCACACTCGGTCCTTCCGCGAGCGCGCGAAACAGTACCGAGTATGAACTCGCTTCGATGACGCCGATGTCTTCGGCTGCTATCTTCAACGCAGCGACGAAATCGGCTGCTTTATTTCCAGCTTCACTGCGCCAAAGAATGGATGCACCGCGCGCGTCGGCGGTTGCCGCTAGAGCTTCGGCGACGCGACCGTGACATTCCACGGTTGTGGAAATTTCGAGATCGCTGCGCATCATCTCTTCCAGCGGGCGCAAAATATCGGCGGCACGTTTGAACCAAGGCTTCAGCGCGCCAATCGTTTCAGCGGTCGCACTCTTGCGGTCGCGCGCCGATCTCTCTGCTGCGTCGATGGTTCGCGCGATTCCATCGAGGCCCGGATCGGGTCGGGGTCGGCGCAGCGCGAGCCGATCCAGAGCGCGCACTTTGCGGCGAAACTCACTTGTGACTTCGCCGCATGAGCAAAATGGATGCTTGAGCAGGGCCAGAAGTGGCACCGGCGCGAATTCTTGATCCGCCGCTTCCGCGATCAGGCAAAGAAACGTTCCGGGTGGTGTGTTGGCAAGTGGACGGCCGGCGCTGTCGTCGATTTCGATATTCCAGCGCCGCATTTCGGCGGCGACACGGCGCGCGAGATTGCGATCCGGCGTAACCAGCGCTGCCGTTTGCTTCGGCGTCTCCAGCGTTTCGCGCAGGATCAGCGCGATCGCCAATGCCTCCTCGCCCGGATGCCCGGCTTCGACAATGCTCAGTCCCTCGATGCCGCGCGCGAGTTCTTCGGTGCCGGTTTCGGCGATGGCGCGCCACGCATCGGTCGTCGGAGCCGGACGCAACACTTCGCGCAGCACGTTTTCGCGGTGCCGGTTCCCGACCGGGGATGGCTGCCAGTCGGTAACATTGCTCCGCGTTACGCCGATGCGCGCCAGCAATTGTTTCATGCCGTATTGCGGGTGGCCGGGATCGAGATCGTTCCAACTCGCTCTATCCAGTTCGCGATCGAGGCCGGGAAGAATCACCGCGCCGTTCGGGAGACCTGCGATCACCCCGAGCAAATTTGCCGTTGCAGGTATCGATCCGGTCGAACCGGCGGCGATCACCAGACCTGTCGGCGGGTTTTTCGCGAGACGTATTGCCAGCGCGGTGAGTGCGAGATTGCGGCGCTCCGCAGGATCGATTGCGCCTTCGTCTTTCACGATAGAAGGCCAATGATCGCGGATGATGCGCAGAAAATCGCGCACTTTTCCCCAATGCTCGGCAAAACGTTCCGGCGCGAGATCTTCAAGTTTGGAAAGATCCGCGCCTTGCGTTTGTGCTTCGTCGAGGAATTTGGCAAGGCCGCTTGCAAGGCTCGCGGCTTGCGCGAATGTCAGGTCTTTCTGAAAGCGACGCACCAATTGCGCGAGCAGGAGCTGCCGCCGGATCGGCGCGATGGAAGGCGGCAGGTCGAGATCGTCGAACGCCTCGTCGAAGAACGCTTCGTCTTCGTCGACATCGCCGAGCGGGCGCATTTCCGGGAGAAGTGCGGCGCCGCCGAGTTCGCGGGCGAACACTTCTGCGAGGTTTCGCACTGCGCGCCGTGTCGGCAGATAGATCGTTGCGCGCGAAAGCGCGAGCTTGTCCTTCTCCAGATCGGCCTGCGCGAGCAGGCCCCGCACCAGCGTTTGCGCAAACGGCGCGCTGGAAGGAATCGTGAAGACGTTGGGCATCGCCGCCATTTTATTCCCTCTCGCCTTCGGAAGGGGAGGAAGTTTAGGTGTGTGCTAAATATTCTTCCGACGCCGTCACCGCGTCGGGCCGGTCGATATGCATCCACACCCCGTCGAGGCGCTGGCCGAAGAGGCGGCCTTTCGCGATGGCCTTGTCCCATAGCGGATTGATCGAGAATTTTGTCTCGGTCACGCCGTCGAACAGGCGCGGATGCACGATTTCCATACTCATCCACACGAATGGCGACACATATCCTTCGGGAACGCGCGACAGGCGGCCATCAGAATCCATCATGAAATCGCCACGCCCGTCATAGCAGACCGTCGTGACCGTGGGCGCGAGCAGCATCAGCGCGTCCATTTCCTTGTCATCCCAGCGCGCTTTGAGACGATCGAGTGCATGGCTCACGCCTTCCACCCACACCGTGTCGGCATTGGCGTGAAAAAATGGTTGACCGTCGAAATGCGAGATTGCCCTGTAAATGCCGCCACCGGAATCCAGGAGATTGTCCGTCTCATCTGAGATGATGAATTTCGCGTCCTTGCGCTTGGCAACGTGCGCGGCGATCTGATCGCCCATATAATGAATGTTCACGACGATGGTGTTCACGCCGGTCGCAACCAGCCGGTCGATCACATGATCGATCAGTGCGCGCCCGCGCACTTTCACCAGCGGCTTGGGCGTGGTGTTGGTAAGCGGCCGCATGCGCGTGCCGTAACCGGCGGCCATGATCATCGCGCGGGTGACGCTGGAACTCATGGAGAAACGTTCTCGATATTGGGTTTGCCGCGCGCATCCATCGGGATCGTCTTCGCATACCATCTGTGCAGCGGCGCGAGCACGGGGTGCGCGAGGTCGTGATTCAAATAGCCCCAGACGCGCGGCAGATAATCCAAATAACGCGGCTTGTGATCGCGCTTATAAAGCCGCGCGAAGATGCCGACGATCTTGGCATTGCGTTGCGCCGCCATAATCGCGGCTTGCGCGCGGAATTCGGATTCGTCCAGCGGTGTCTGCTGCTCGCGCATCTTTTGCAGATAGCGCGCGGTCATGGCTTCGGCGAGCGCGGGATCGACATCGCGGCGCGCATCTTCCACCAGCGAAACGAGATCGTAGGCATGCGTTCCGGCGACGGCATCCTGGAAATCGATAATGCCGACGCGCGCATGGCCGCTGCGCTCAGGAAGCCACAGCAGATTTTGTGCGTGATAATCGCGATGCACGAAGACGGACGGATGATCGAACACAGGATCGAGCACCTGCTTCCAGAGCGCGCGATGTTCGGCGAGTTCGTCGTCGCTGGCTTTGCGGCCAAGGGCGACGGGGAAGAACCATTCCGGCAACAAATCGGTTTCGGCGATCAGCGCGGTCTCGTCAAATTTGTGCAGCGGCTTGTCTGCGAGCGCAGCGGGCGCTTCGCTGACATGCAGTTTCGCCAATGCGTCGATCGCCGCGCCATAGAGAAGGCCGGCATCCGCGCCGTTCGTGAGCACATCGGCATAAAGATCGTGACCCAAGTCTTCGATCAGCGCGAAGCCTTGGCCCGTATCGGCCGCATAGATTTCCGGTGCGGTGAGACCCTGATCGCGCAGAAAGTTCGATGCGGCGACGAAACGCCCGACATCCGCACCAGCCAGCCGCGCGATGGCGTTGTAGCCGAGCTTGCGGCGTTCTTCTGGCGTCGCGTTTGCAGGTGCCGCCGGCTGCTCGGCATGTTGCGGCTGATCCATCAGCATCGCCTTGCGGCCATCTTTCGCGACGCGGAAGTAGCGGCGAGTCGAAGCATCGCCTTCCAACGGCGTGACCGTCGCGCCGGACCAGCCCGCGCGTTTCAGGAAATCGTGCATGGCGTCGGTGCGGTCAGACATGAACGGCCTTGAACACATCCGCCCAACGCGCGGGCCCTTCGATCTCAACGTTGCGCGCCGTTTCTCCGGACGCGGATAGCGTCACACGCAAGGCATCGCGCGCGATGCGATTTTCCGCGCGCTCGGGCCATTCGATCAGCACCGCGCCGTCATCCAGCGCATCGTCGATGCCGAGCTCGTCGATCTCGCGCGCGTTCTCGATGCGATAGAAGTCGTAGTGGCGCACCGCAATCTTCGGCGTCTCGTATTCTTGCACCAGCGTGAAGCTGGGCGAGGGCACATCTTCCGACACGCCTAACCCGCGCAAGATCGCGCGCGCAAGCGTCGTCTTGCCCGCGCCAAGGTCGCCTTTCAGCGCCACCGTATCGCCCGCGCGCAAGCCGCTGGCGATAATATTTCCGAGTTTTTCCGTCGCAGCCATATCTGGAAGCATAATTTCCAATGCGAAACTCATCCCGATACTGCTTCGCGCACTTCTCTCGGACGTTTCTTTATCGCAAGCAAATAGGCAGCGGCAGGGGCATCGGGTGCGCGCCGTCCCTGCTCCCAGTTCTTGAGGGTCGAAAGCGGAATACGATAAGCGACCGCGAAATTGTGCTGCGACATGCGCAAAGACCGGCGAATCGCCTTTACATCTGGCATCTTCACGGTCGTGACGCGCATGCCCGTTACTTTGCGCCCGCGCGCATGTTCGACCGCCTGGCGCATGCTGCCAATCAGTTCCTGACCGAATTTGCTCATCGTCCCGTTCCTGTCTTCAAAACACTCGCCAATTTCCGAAGCTCGCGCTTCTCTTCGGCACTCAAATTTCCTTGCCGCGCTTTTGCATAGACCATCAGCAGGTAGATCGGTCTCCCGCGGTCCAGAAAGAAATAGATGACTCTCGTTCCTCCGCGTTTGCCGGTGCCCGCACGGCTCCAGCGGATTTTTCGCACACCGCCTGTTTCGGGAATGACGTCCCCAACTTCGGGATTGCGCGCGATGAAATCCACGAATGTCTCGTGTTCGGATTCGCTCCATATCTTTTCCGCCTGACGGACGAAAAGCGGCGTTTCCGCTACCGTGACTTAAGGCATCGGCATCGCGCGATCTATACGCCAATGACGCCCAATCGTCCAGTAAAAATTGGCCGCGGAACAGAGGGAATTGCCCTTCCAAGGGATGCATGTTAGCCCGCACGCAACAAGGGTCTGGAATGGGCGAGCGCATTGTCATTATCGGAGCAGGCCAGGCGGGCGCGCAGGCGATAGCGTCTCTGCGCGCGGACGGCTTCACCGGCGATCTGGTGATGATCGGCGACGAGGCCTTCGCGCCTTATCAACGGCCACCGCTCTCCAAGACCTATCTCATGGGCACGCTGGACCGCGAGCGGCTGTTCCTGAAGCCGGACGCATTCTACGCCGAAGCCAAATGCGAAGTGATGCTGAACGCCAACGCCACGTCGATCGATACGGGGCGCAAGATCGTCACGCTCGAAAACGGCGTTAGCATTCCCTATGACAAATTGCTGATCGCCACCGGAAGCCGCGTGCGCGAGATCAAATGCCCGGGCGCCGATCTGCCCGGCGTGTTCTATCTGCGCACCATTGCCGACGTGGACAAGCTGCGGCCTGCCTTCGAGACGGCGAAGAATGTCGCCATTGTCGGCGGTGGTTATATAGGTCTCGAAGTCGCGGCCGTCGCGCGCAAATACAATCTGAACGTCACGGTATTTGAGGCGATGGACCGCGTGA
>Ga0265340_10001756_pt1 | contig 12415 bp, 10 predicted proteins | sample 4CB225metaG_FD_202082 | JGI IMG/M metagenome (GOLD analysis project Ga0265340, IMG submission 202082) | Rhizosphere microbial communities from Carex aquatilis grown in University of Washington, Seatle, WA, United States - 4-CB2-25 metaG | ecosystem: Host-associated > Plants > Roots >...
TTGGTAATCAACGCAACCTGCCAACAGAAACCACCTGCGTTCCTGGGCATTGGCGTTCACCATGGCGATGAGCAAGACACGGCTGAAGCGGTGCTAGCAAGCGCTGACAACCTGCTGAGAAAGAGCGCAATGGACCCGGCGGTAAAGAGCCTAATGCAACAGTATGCATTCTACTTGCTTCCGGTAATGAATCCCGATGGCTATACGCTGAACACGCGGTACAACGCCAATGGGATTGACCTCAATCGAGACTACTCGTACCCCGAGCGTGCCGACGCCGATTCATTTCAGCAGATCGAGACGCAGCTGGTAAAGTCGCTGCAAGAGTCGGTTGGGTTTCAAGGTGCGGTCACGTATCACAGCGGCGCCACCGAGGTGCTCTGGCCATGGTGCTACACGGGCGATGTCACCCCAGACGACACCTTGTTCGTTGCTGCCGGTGAAAAGACCGCACAAGCAATGGCTTTCACTGTCTACCAACAGTCGTATGACGACTACCCGACCCAAGGTGAGTACATCGATTACGCTTATTGGAAGATGCATACGCTCGCTGCGACATTCGAGATATCCGACGACAAGACACCAACTGCGTCAGCCCTTGCAACCATAGTCGACGACACTTGGAAGGGAACAATCGCTTGGTTGCAGATGGTCAACTCGAAAGACAGCGGCGGCCCGCAGGAGCCAGCGGTTTCTAGTAGCGCAAGAAAGAAGTTCCCGCTGCAGGCGCCGGTCCAAGACGGCGAGAAGCTCGAGTAAGCTGGCCAGGAGTGCTCACCCGACGAATTCGCTCTCTCGGGCCTTCAGCTCACGCAGGAAGGTTGCGTAGTCGTCCAGGCGCACCCAACGCACGGGCTCATCGCGGAGCCAAGTGCGCTGGCGGCGCGCAAAGATACGCGTGGCGCGGACAATACTGTCTTGCAGCACCTCGCGGTCAATCGGGCTGCTATTCAAGGCTTCAGTGACTTGGCGATAGCCTACGGAGCCCATGGCACGCGCGCCCGCGTAGCCACGGCTTTGCAGCTCACGCACCTCATCGAGCCAGCCAGCGTCGAGCATGTGAGATGCTCGCAGCGCGATACGCTCGTCGAGTTCGCTCCGTTCACGGTGCACACCGAGTAGCTCGTGGTCGTGTTTCTTGGTGCGAAAACCATGCTCGGCTTGCCATTGGCTCATCGTGATTCCCGTGATTTCCAGCACCTCCAAGGCTCGACTCACGCGCACGAAGTCATTCGGGTTGAGGCGCTGCGCACTCGATGGGTCGCGGCGCCCGAGCTCGGCGTGCAACGCCGCACGCCCCTCGGCTTCGACCAGCGCGCGGTGACGCAAGCGGATCTCAGGGGATGCGCCCGGGGCTGGCGCCAGACCAAGAATCAGTGCGCGGACCCAGAGAAACGTGCCGCCACATACGATAGGCACGTGCCCACGACCGCGGATCTCGCCGAGCGTGCTCTCGGCGCGCAGGGCCCAATCCGCCGCATCCATGGCTTCCAGTGGCTCGAGAACATCAATCAAATGGTGCACGGCACGCTGGCGCTCGTCGTTGGTGGGTTTGCCCGTGCCGCAATCAAAGTAGCGGTACACTTGCACGCTATCGGCCGTGATGATTTCTCCCCCAATGGCTTCGCAGCATTGCACGGCAAGGTCTGTTTTGCCCGAAGCCGTTGGTCCGACGATGACCAATAACTTCGGGGCGCTCATCGCCGACCCACTTTGCGCTCGAGCTCGTGATACGAAACCACGGTAACGACAGGACGACCGTGCGCGCAGTGCCCGGCAAAATCTACGGTGTCGAGCGCTGCCAGCAGTGACTGAGCCTCAGCAGCGCTAATGGTGTCGCCCGCGCGCAGCGAGCCGTGGCACGCCATGAGCGAGAGCGCATGCTCTATCATCGCAGAGAAGCCGCGACCGGCATTACGCACCATCTCACCGATCAGATCGCAAAGCAGGCGCTCAGGGCTGGCGCTCTGCAACAAGCGTGGAATGGCATGTACGCTCACTTGCTGGCGGCCACGCACGCGCACGTCCAGGCCGACAGCAGCAATCTCTTCGAGGCGCTGTTCAATTAGCTCGACCTCGGGTTCGGAAAGCTCCACCGTAACTGGGAACAGTAGATTTTGCGCCGCAATCGACCGCGCTCGATACTGATCCAGCATGCGCTGAAACGCGACGCGTTCCGCTGCTGCGTGCTGGTCGAGCACGTAGATTCCGTCCACCCCTTCACACAGCAGGAATGTCTGTCGCAGTTGCGCAATAAATCGCAGGCGCCCCCATTGCACACGCTCGCTCGCCGTTGCAGGCAAACGATTCTCTTGCAGGGTCCAGATCATGTCACGACCAGCTTCGGGCGGCTCGGAGTTGCGCTCGCGGCCCTCCTCGGTCGAAGGGGCCGGCGGCGGAGGCCTGGATGAACTGACGTCAGGCAAGTCTATGCGATGGATCGTCGGCACGTAAACGTTGGGGAGCGTCGAGTTGAATGCCTTCAACGCCGGTGAACTCGCGGGCGGCTCCATGGTTGAAGCGGGCGCGACTTCAGGTCGCTCCTCAGGCTCGGGTGCGCGCTTGCCCCAAAGTTGAGGTACGGCTGAGGTAATCGGCGCTGGCGCGCGCGCTGCACCGCGCTGGCGTGAACCAAGTGGAATCGAAAGCGCCGACGCGAGTTCACGCGACAGAATGGAGTACACGGCGTCTGCCGTGGCCCTCGGATCGACGAACCGTATCTCGGTCTTCTGCGGGTGCACATTGACGTCGAGCAGCTCCGCGGGAAGGTCGATGTAGACCACGCCGCGCGGGTAATGTCCTGCGGGCAGCACGCTGCCAAATGATTGCGCAGCAGTGGCAGCCAGCATCCGATCGCGCACTACACGACCATTGACGATCAGCCAAAGCCCGGCCGCACCCGGCCTAGCTCGCTCGGGGCGGGTCAAGAATGCTTCGAGCCTGAGCGGGCCGCGCTGACCCGATACCGGCACTAGCGGCTCTTGTTCGTAGAGCTGCGCCACACGTTCAGCGCGCGCCGCAACGCGCAGGAATTCACGCACTCGTCGTCCATCACGGGTAAGCGTAAATGTCACACCCGGGCGCGTGAGGGCGGCACCCTCGACTACACTGGTTACGTGAGACGATTCAGTGCCGGTCGAGCGCAGAAACTTGCGTCGCGCAGGCACATTGAAGAACAGGTCGCAAACTTCAACGCAGGTACCTACAGGCAGGCCTGCGGGCGAAAGCCGCGGTTCGGCGCCGCCTTCGGTCTCCACGAGCACACCTTGGGCACTGCCGCGCAGCCGCGAGCGCAATTTGAGGCGACTCACGGATGCAATGCTCGGGAGGGCTTCACCACGAAAGCCATAGCTTTCGATCCGCATCAGGTCGTCAATGCTGCGTAGTTTGCTGGTCGCGTGTCGCGCGAGTGACAAGAGTGCGTCTGACTCGGACATTCCTTCGCCGTCGTCAGTCACGCTCACTCGCGTGACACCACCGCCGTCGCACACGACGTCGCAGCGCTCAGCGCCGGCATCGAGTGCATTTTCGATCAGTTCCTTCACGGCACTCGCAGGCCGCTCCACGACTTCGCCCGCTGCAATCTGGCTAGCCAACGCCGGTGGAAGAACGAGAACGTGCGTCACAGCGGAAGAGAACGTCAGTTGCGCGACTTATGCAAGGCCGCGGATGAAAACGGGCCGGAAATTACATTAATCCGCAGCGCTCAGCAGCTTCCGCAATAGCTCCGCCCGTCTGCACGGTTGCGCGCAGCTGGTACTTGGCAGCGGCCTTCACTTCGTCCGGCGCATGACCCATGGCAAAAGAGTGCCCGGCAACCGCAAACATGGGCACGTCATTGACCCAATCCCCAACCACGATCACATCGTCTAGCGCAACGTGGAAATGGTCAGCAAGCCAGGCAACGGCTGTTCCCTTGTTGACCCCGGCGCGGCGAATCAAAATCACCCAGCGGTGGTGCATGGGTGCGCGCAGCAGTGGGAAGTGGGCTAGCTGTAGTTGGTCCGCGTAGGTAGCGGCAATGCTTTGCGCAATCGGTTCGGTTTCCGCCTGTGATCCGATGATCACCAGACACGTCATTTCTTCGAGCTTGTCCCAAGTTGCGGGCTCGAATAGGTCTCGCACCCGGGTCATTTCATTCGACCAGGTGCGGAGGTACTCCGTGTAAGGGCAGCCGCGGCCGTCGTGCACGATGATGTCCCCGCTGAACGCAAACAAGGCCAAGTTGGTTTTGCACAGAAGGCCGTACAAAACGCGCTTGGCTTCGGATTCAATCGGTACGCGCAGAAGGTCGTCGTGCGTTTGAGTCTGGACTAAGTGACAACCGTCGACGCAAGCTACGGGCACGTGCAGTCCTAACGACTCGGCAACGCCCCGCGTACCTGAGTACATTCGACCCGTACACAACGTGACCGCATTGCCACGAGCCAGTAACTGCGCCACTGCTTCACGGTCCTGAGCATGCACCTGCCCCCGACTATCGAGCAGCGTGCCGTCCAGGTCAGTGACTACGAGACGCAGAATTAGCTCACCGGTGCCGCGTCTGCGACTACCGAGACCTTCTTCTTCTGTCGGTCTTTGAAGCCGTAGACAACGGTGCCATCAATCAGGGCAAAGAGAGTGAAATCTTTGCCCAGCCCGACGTTGCGGCCCGTGGTGATGGTTTCGCCAACTTGGCGAACCAAGATGGCGCCAGCAGAAACGCGCTGCCCACCAAAAACCTTTACGCCTCGCCGTTGGGAATTCGAACCCCGACCGTTACGCGTTGAGCCGCCGCCTTTTTTATGTGCCATTGCTCAACCCTCGATACTCGTGATTTGAACGGAGGTGTAGTTCTGACGGTGGCCGTTCTTCCGGCGGTACCGCTTGCGACGCTTGAACTTGAAGACGATGAGCTTTTCGCCCAAGTCTTGGGATACGATCTTGGCCTTTACGCTCGCGCCTGAAACCAGGGGCGAACCGAACTTCATGGTGTCATCGCCAATGGCGAGCACTTCTGAAAAGACCACATCATCACCAGGGCTGCCGACTAGTTTTTCGATTTGAACGACGTCGCCGGCTGCGACCCGGTATTGCTTTGCACCGGTACGAATGACTGCAGTTGCCATTGAAAAGGGTCGGGAGGGTAGCTCACGCAATCAAAGGCGCAAGGTCGACCGTTAGAACTGATGACTTGTCCAGGTGTCTCCGGCGATCGATTTTGCACGAAAAGACGGCAATCTGTCACGACCAAAGGGCCGAGACAGGTACTAACGTTCGCCAGTCGCAGAGGCGGCTGCACGGGTCCCCGCGTCCACATCAATGTATTCCGGCACGAATTTCAGCGGCAGATTGAGTTCCACGCAGCCACCGGTCGGCCGCGGATAGTGCGTCTCGAGAACGGCTCGTAGGCAGGGCACCAGAGTCGGTGAATCAGACAATTCGTTCTGCGCTACTCCGAACGGGCAAGACGCCCCGTCGTGAGCAATACGCAGGTTCAATAGCATTCGCCCTGCCAGCGTCGGTGTCTTGCTCAGGGACTTCTCGTAGCAGGAGCGCGCTTCGGCGGCGCGACCGCGTACGGCCTCAATCAACCCCGTCGACGCACTGCCCACGCAAACGTTGGCATCACAGTCGTTGACGGGTTGCACCAGACTTTGTGCGTCACCTACTCCCAGCTCCGGCGCGCGCGGGCCACGCTGGGGCTGCGAAGCCGAGTAGATCTTTACCTGCGACGAACTGTCCGCTGCTGGCTCGTTCGGCGCTGCTGGCGAGGTTCGGTCCTGCTTGGCCGCACAACTCGCGACAATGAGGGCGGTCGCGATTGCCAAAACTTGCCAAGACCAGGATGGCTTTGTCACAGATCCGTTACCAAGTCGTCTTTGTGCACGACCACGATGTCCAGGTTGGAAGTGGCAAACAGATGCTTCAAAGCGTCGCCTTTCTTGCCAGCCGCGCGAGCCACGTCCACCGCACTTAGTCGTGCCAGGCCGCGACCAATGACTAGACCCCCTGCCGCGACGAGCTCGACTGAATTGCCCGGATTGAAATCACCGCGCACACCAAGCACACCCACTGGGAGCAGACTGCTCTTGCCCCCTTGCAGGGCGTGGGCCGCGCCTTCATCCACCAGAATCGCGCCACGCGGACGTAGCGTGTATGCGATCCAATGCTTGCGCGCCCGCAGCGCCTTGTGAAACGACGGCAGGAACGTTCCAACGTCTTTGCCGGCCAGCACTTGGCTGATCACTTGGGGACGATTGGCAGGGGCGATCACCACAGCCGCCCCTGAGCGAGTTGCCTTGCGAGCGGCAGCGAGTTTGCTCTGCATGCCGCCAGTGCCAACACGTTCACCTGACTTCTCTACTGAACCCACCTCTGAGCTGTCCTGCATGACCGCAATCCGCTTGCCTTTCGCGTCGAGCACGCCATCGACATCGGTCAGTAGGATCAGGAGATCTGCACCAACCAGCGGTGTCACCATGCTCGCTAGCTGATCGTTGTCGCCAAACCTGATCTCTTCGGTGGCAACCGTGTCGTTTTCATTGATGACTGGCACGGCGCCCGCTTCGAGTAACTCTGCCAAAGCCTCACGGGCATTATTGGCTCGCTCACGGTCGGCGAGGTCCGCGTGAGTCAAGAGCACTTGTGCTGCAGTAAGGCCCGATAGCGCAAAGGCTTCGTCGTAGCGCCGCATCAAGACACTCTGCCCGGCTGCGGCAGCGGCTTGAAGCTTTGCCATCTCTTTGGGCCGCGAGCGATAGCCAAGCCGAGTGCAGCCAATTGCAATGGCACCACTGGTCACCAGGACGAACCCATACCCGCGCTTGCAGAACTCCGCGAGCTCGGATGCCAAACGCGCCGCAGCAGTTTCGTTTGCCACGAGCGAACTCGACCCAATTTTGACCACCACACGTCGCGCGCGTGTGACTGAATTTCGAACGTCTGTCACCCGAACCTCGGTGTTGAATGAGCATTCATCGCAGCGTGCAAGAGAATGCCCGTTTCTTAGGCTTCGTCAAGTGCGGGCAAGTGCCAAAGTCACGCTCAGACCGGCAGCAGTTCCAGGATCGGCAGTGCGCTCTGGATACACATGTCTAGAAGTGCGCCCGTGTCAGCCACGCCCTCAGCGTCGCGATCCACGTCGACCAAGAACGCACACCGTCCCCGGCTCCAATCGCTCGGGGCATGAATGGGCCAGGTGCACGCAGCCACCTGCTGCAGAGCCGCTTGGACTTCCGCGGCATTTCCCACAACCCGCAGGACATAGCGCGCCCGCCCCGGGCGCAATGGCTCACCACTGCCAGTGTCACGACCATCAAATACGTAGCACATACTGGTCAGGGACTTGACCCAACTCTGCTCGGATGAGTCCTGGGGAGAGCGGGCAATTTCGAGCAGCAGTTTCCTGTCTTGCGTGGCTCGTGTCAACGCCTCACCATAGCGGTGGCAGTGGTCCGAAGACAGCATACCCAAGGGCGGATTCACGAACAGCAGCGGGGGGTCGGTCACCACCCCCAGCGCCAATGCAGCCAATGCTCGCTCGACGGGTGTTGCCGTAGACCAGCGACGCGTCAGCAGGGCGGTTTCACCGATTTCGTCGGCAGCAGCTACGGCGCGTGAAGCAGCGTCAGTAACACTGCGGCCACTGATTTCAGCAGCCAGCTCAAGCACGCGCCGTACCGTCCACTTCTTGGGCACGTGACTGAGCGCGACCGCACAACCAAAGAGGCAGTTCTTGCGGGCTTCACCTAGTGATTGACCAAGTACCATAGCCTGGCCACTCATGAGTGTGGCCTCGCCCGTGAGCAGCGCACGAACGCCCAGCGTCTCGCCGGACAGGCCCACGTGATCGCTGGTCGTGCAGAGGCTGACGTTGTCGAGAACAGTCGCGCCCGCCACGCTACAGCGTACTTGCTCCAGTTGTAGAAGCGGTGGCGTCATTGGGGAATCGTGACCCATTCGAGGCGCGCAAACGGCCGATCCGCATCTTGGACGGTAAACGGCGCCAGCGCACGAGCCATGTCGAGCAACGGGGCCGGCAGAGGCAAGTGAACTTGGCTTGAAACTCCTTCAATGCCGAGAAGTCTTCCAATCAGGCTCGTGTCGGGCGGTGGGAATTCGACAATGGGTGCATGCTCGGCAAGATGAGCCAGCGTGCGCGCATACTGAAGGGCCTGCCGCAGACCACCCAGTTCATCGACGAGATGGTTCTGTACCGCCTGTTCGCCCGTGTACACGCGGCCCTGACCGAGAGCGTCCACGACATCATGGCCCAACTTGCGACCGATGGAGACACGGCTCAGGAACACCTCGTAGAACTGCCGTACTTTGCGTTCGAGTTCCGCGCGTTCTTGATCGGTGAACGGGCGAAACAGGGATTCCGCGTCCGCGCGGGGCGCCGTTTTTTGTGTTTCCGTATTCACGCCGATCCGCCGGAGCAGTTCCGCAATGTCGGCCTTGCCGTAGAAGATACCGATACTGCCGGTGATGGTTGCTGGGTTTGCAAACACGCGCGTTGCAGGCGTGGCCACGTAGTACCCGCCGCTTGCAGCAACCCCACCCATGCTAACCACTACGGGCTTTCCACCGGCGGTGGTCAGTTGAATCTCGCGCCACAACGTGTCGGCAGCCAAAGCCGATCCACCGGGCGACTCCACGCGCAGCACAATGGCACCCACGGAGGGATCGGCGCGCAACTGACGCAGCGACTCACCGATCGTCGATGAACCCACCATCTTGTTTCCAAACAACGGGATGGTCTGGCTCTTGCCGTCCACCATATCGCCTTCCATGTAGAGAATGGCGACTTTGCGCACTGAGTCGAAATGCGAGCTCTCTCGCTGCGTCAAAGGTTCATCGACCAGCATGACCGAATGGCCCAGCACCTGTGTTATCTGATCTTCAATCTGGTCGCTGTAAGCATACTGGTCGACCAGGCCTGCCACCTTGGCCTCCGAGGCAACGAAGGGACCTTTCGCAATGGTCTCGGTCACCTGCGGCACGGTCAGGTGTCGGCCTTGGGCTATGCCGGTGATGACTTGACCATTGACCGCCTCGAGTAGCTGCTGTGAATCGTTGCGCGCAATATCGGTGGGCCCCTCGCGCATGAACGACTCGGGCGCGCTCTTGTGGTCGCCGATGCGAACGAAGTCGGCTTTGACTCCCAGCTTGTCGAGCAGACCCTTGAAGTAGAAGTGCGTCGTCGAAAGCCCAGCAAAGCGGATACCACCGGCAGGGTGAATCAAGATACGGTCTGCACTCGAGCAGACGTAGAGGGCATTGCCTTTGGCATCATCCAGGTGGCAAAGCACGCGCTTGCCGTGTGCTTTGAGGTTCTCGACAGCATCGCGCAGCTCTTGAGCGTATGCCAGACTGTGCGCGGGCGCGGTGCGCAGCTCGAGCACGACGGCTTCGACACTATTTTCTTGCTCGGCAATCGTCCAGAGCTTGCGTAGCAGTGCTACGTGCCCGCGTGGGCTCGGCGTGTCCTCAATCAGGAACCGCAGCGCGGTGTGCGGGATTTCTACCGCGGCAGACGAGCGGAAGCTATGAATCGCAGCGTCAAAGTAAAGGTTCGAATAGGCCTTGTAGCGCGCGTTACTTCCGTGGGCATCGCCCACCAAAGTGCCCACGCCTACCTCGGAGCTCCCCTGGGGCCCGTTGAAAGCGACCGACACGCCACCGGTGGCCAGCCACGCTCGGTAACCCGTTCGATTGTCGGGATCGGAGATGGCCACATCGGCACGCAAATGTCCGAAGCCCGGGATCTTCACGCCCAGTGAAGCACGCGGCACGAAGTAGTCGGCGGTGTATTTCGGATAGATGTACGTGTTCATCAACCCGAGTTCAACCGCGTCGTTGCCAAACGGTCGAATCGTCAGTGCGACTTCGAGCGACGGGTCCAGACGATAGTAGCCTTCACTTAACGGCGCATTGATTGCTCGACCCCAAATGCCAAACCCGACCGTGTCCCACGGCCGCGCTACGTAGCCGAGTGCCCAAGCATCAATGCCGTGAAACTGCCGAGAATCCGAATAGCTACGTTGCCAAGCAACGCCAATTGCAGAGGCATCCGTGAGCTTGATACCAGCACCCCAATTGAGCAGTTGATAAGCCGGAAGGCCCGAACGGTCCGGAGGGCTCACTAGATCGACGCGCAATGCCGTGCCCAAGCGCAAGAACGGGATCGGAAAGCCGACTGCGAATGCATGGCCTTGCTGGGGCAACTGCGATTGCTCGCTGAGGAACACGCCCGTCCAACGCAGTTCTGCCCCAGGCAGAAACGCCAACACGGCAGGGTTCATGACGACTGCGGTCGTGTCAGCCGAGCCCACTGCATCCCGACCGGGAGCAGGCAGGGCATTGGGGCGATCGAACGCGGATTGTGCCCCTGCGCGCTGGGCGAAACCAAGTGTCGCAGTGATCAAGAGTCCGGTGCCGAGGGTGCGAATCGGAGAAACCATTGCGGCGGAGCTTAGTACTACTTGGACCGTATTCCAATTGCCGCGACAAATGGCCCTGCTGGGGGCTAAAAGAAGATGATATCATAGCACCCATGAGCGAACCGGCTGGCTACTTCAAGCACTGCAGCACGTGTAAGACGCCCATTGCCTTTGGCGCACAATACTTCGTTTGTAGTGTCTCTACCTGCAATCGCCCTAAGATCGGAATGTTCTTTTGCAGCTTGCCTTGTTGGGAAGCCCATGTACCAGAAGCGCGCCATCGGGATGCCTGGGCCGAACACGCCAAAGCTCCCTCGCAGGCGGAGCACGCCGCTGCACACGAAGATGCACCGGTGCCGGTGCGCTCAAGGATCATCCAAACGGAGCCGCGGCGCGTCCCTGTCGCAACCGCGACGCGAACCGATCAAGACGACGGTGTTCTGGTCGTGGTCTCCAAGCTCAAGCGCTACATTCGCGAACGCTCGGAAATGAACACTTCTGACACGGTTACGGCGCCGCTCTCCGAACACCTGCGTTCGCTGTGCAACGAAGCCATTCGCAATGCGGCACGCGACGGACGCAAGACCGTGATGGACCGCGATTTCACGCCGCTGTTCGATAAGAAACATGGTTGATGGGGCAAACCCTCCGCGCCACAACCCATACGGTAATTGACCATTCCTCACATTTCAGAAAACCCGCCCGCCACGCGATGAATGCTTAGATACGGAAGGCGGGTCGCGCAGCAACCAAACGAATGAGTGCAGCAACGGCCAAGAAGAATGGTCAGCGGGTGGTATCCGGACACGCCACGGGTTCGCTCTGGGCGGCTGTCACCTCGTAGTGACCCACGCCAACGTCCGAGGGCACGTTCGTCTGAAGCATGAAATGACCGCGCGCATCAGCCAAGGTGGACCCAAGTGCGTGATGCATGCTGGCGCTGCGAAGCGCAAAGTCCACCCGCGCACGCCCGCAGTCTCGAGCACGCGACTTGACGTCACCTTCGAGTACCAAAACCTCACCGCGGTGCACTGCGGCTTGGCTCTTGAGAACGAAAGTGACGCTCGTATCCTCTAGCGCAGCTGCGGGCACCCCAGAGTCTGCAGGCACGGGTTCGCGCACGTCTTTGTCTTTCGAACTGGGTTGGTCCGGCGCGGGAGGCTCGGTTTGCGACAGGGGCGCGCGTTGAGACGAGGGCATACCAGGGACTCGTTCCGCTTGTATTTCGGGGCTCGCTGCTTGCCCGAAAGCCGTTTGCCCGGAAGCGTCCATGCGCGACTGAGTCGCGGCCCCCGCCTGAGTGGGCCAGTCGTAGTTGTCCGCCGGCATTCGGTACGGCGCACCTTCAGGCGTCTCGCCGTCGAATTGGAAGCTCGGCGCGGCCCCACCAAGGTCGATCCGGTGCCAAACCAGACCGTCGAACACTTCGACCCAGGCATGCGCTTCGTTGTGAACGAAACGAGCAGGGATGCCGAGCGCCAGTGCGGTGACGACGAATGCATAGGCGCGATGCCGGCAAACACCTTTGCGCGAGAGCGCCAAACGTTGATAGAGTTCGCGACCTGCAACCGGCTCAAGGTGATTCGTGCTGGGTGTGAAGCCGCGGAAATAGGCCACCAAAGCGCGAACCGCGTCGGTCGGCGAAGCTACGCGAGAGACCCCAATCTGATCGAGGACGGGCACCGCTGCGCGTGCCACCGTCGGCGGCACTGGGGGAAGCGCAGACGCCAACTTCGCATACGAGTTCACGGCGATCTCAGGCGACAGCGCAGCCCGATCGGCGGCAATTCGCAGCACTAGGCGTGCCTTGCCGATGAGAGTCGGCGCATCGAAGTACCAGTTTTCGGCGGAGTCGACTGCGATTTGAAACGGCACGGACGGCTCGAGATCAGCAGCAAGCACTCGCATGCCGGCGGCTACGCTGGGAATCGATACTGCGTGACCGCCCACCAGCGTGATGTCGCCGAAAAACTCATCCTGGCCCGGCTCGG
>Ga0265340_10001758_pt1 | contig 12412 bp, 10 predicted proteins | sample 4CB225metaG_FD_202082 | JGI IMG/M metagenome (GOLD analysis project Ga0265340, IMG submission 202082) | Rhizosphere microbial communities from Carex aquatilis grown in University of Washington, Seatle, WA, United States - 4-CB2-25 metaG | ecosystem: Host-associated > Plants > Roots >...
CGGTTTTGGCGCCAGCTACATCTACAAGCAACCAAAAGGTAAGTACCAAGTCCATCGTACGATGTTGAGTATACCGATTGTGGGTGATGTACTGCGAAAGAACGCAGTGGCGACGTTCACTCGTACCCTCGGTACTCTTCTGCAGTCGGGCGTTCCTATTCTCGACGCTCTTGAAATATGTGCTCGAACCGCGGGTAATGTAATCATAGAGCAGGCAATCATGTATGTTCGTGAACGAATCAGCGAAGGGAAGAATATGGGCGAACCTCTTGCTGAGACCAAAGTCTTTCCCGATATGGTCGTTCAAATGATTTCCGTCGGGGAGCAAACGGGCGCGTTGGATCAGATGCTCAACAAGATTGCTGATTTCTACGAGGAGGAGACTGATATTGCCGTCGCAGGATTGACCAGCGCGATCGAGCCAATTCTGATGGTTGGCGTAGGTGGCATGGTGGGGGTTGTACTGATGTCGATGTATCTGCCGATCTTCTCTCTGGCTGGCAACATCAAGGCCAATTGAGATTGCACGAATGAAGCTCGGTCTCGGCATCCCAGAGTCGGTTGCTGGCGCCACACTCTCGCGTCGATTGCTCTGGCTTAACTTGGTGAGACTGGTCGTCTTGTCGATACTGTTGGTCGTTATCGGGCTGACATTCACGGGGCCGTACTTTGATTGGGGTGCTCAATCCAGTCTCTTGGCACTTCTGGCGGTGGCATTATCCTACGGACTGGCGGGCGCTTCATCGGCGTTGCTTCGACGGGGCAACAACGTTGAGAATATTGCTCACATTCATCTGGTATTTGATCAGATTACCTGGACCATACTCATTTATGTTTCTGGGGGCATCAACAGTGCTGCTACCTCGTTTTATGGCCTAACCTGCGTTGCTGGTGCGATTCTGACCGGACTTCGTGGGGCATCGCTCGCTGCTGCGGCTGCTGTAGTCAGTTATGGTGCCATGACTGCGGGGTTCTGGCTACGTTGGCTGCAAGGGCCTACTGACCAAATGCGTTCAGCGTATCAATTTACCAACGAGGAATTAGCGTACCGCCTAGGTCTGAACGTGCTTGGGGTAGTGGTCGTCACGCTACTTGCTGGCTATCTCGCTGAGCGGTTACGACTGACGGGAGGCCAACTTGCCATAGCGGAAGAACGGGCGCAACGCGCAGAGCGCATGGCGGCGTTGGGTAGACTTGCCACAGGTCTAGCTCACGAAATACGAAATCCGCTTGGTGCGATCTCCGGCTGTATTCAACTACTGAACTCATCCAAAGGCCTCAATTGCGAGGAACGGGAACTCTGTTCCATCATTCAGCGAGAGTCCGTTCGGCTCAACGAGCTAGTCACAGACATGGTGGATCTAGCGCGGCCCAGGTGTCCCAATTTCGTGTTGATTGACGTTGTCAGTATTGCTCGTGACGTGGTTGAGCTCAGCTCTGCGTCTGGTCGCGCGGCAACAGACGTTAGAGTGACGTACGTGGGGCCAACCACCGGTGCCATCGTTCGCGCTGACGGTTCGCAGCTACGACAACTTGTGTGGAACCTCGTTCGCAACGCGGTTCAGGCGAGCAACCCTGGCGATGAAGTGCTCGTCGAAGTTGCAAGTGAAGGTGGACACTCGATGCTGCGTGTCACCGACCACGGTATTGGAATCGATGCGAGCGCTCGAGAGAATTTGTTTGATGCTTTCTTTACAACCCGTTCACACGGAACGGGTGTGGGGCTCGCGGTCGTCAAACGTATTGCGGACGAACATGGCTTTGTCGTTCGTGTGGATAGCCAGGAGGGGGGCGGTGCTGTCTTTGAAGTGGACTTTGGGCCGGCTCCGGGAGAGTAGGTATTCGAATTGGGTTGTTTTCCTGGGAAGCTACGGCACATTCCTTGCGTAACATGTGACGGCCCGGCCAGCCCAGGGTAACAAGGAATGAGCACCGCCATGATAAAACGAAATCGCATTATAGGTCTGTTAGCTGCTTTGGTCCTTTTCTTGGGCGCCGAGCTGGCACAGGCGAACGGAGCGGCCGAAGACTATGTGCGAGCGGAGCAGGGCGAGTTGGGCGCGTTACTGTTGCAGCCGAAAACTGCCGCACGTGATCAGAAGATTTCTTCGGTCATGGACCGGGTGTTCGACTTCGAGGACCTTGCCAAGCACTCATTGGGTGACGACTGGAGTCCGCTAAACGATGCACAGCGCTCGGAGTTCAAGGGCTTGCTTGAACAGCTTGTAAAGCAATCGTACCGTAGAAACCTGGATAAGACGAAGGGTTGGGACGTCGGTTACGAAAAGCCGACAACCGTGGACGGTGGGGTTCGGGTTCCGACGATTGCCAAGCACAAGACAGATAAACGCAAAGAACCAGTCGGCATCGATTACCTGCTCCACGAGACGCAAGGTCAGTGGCGTGTCTACGACGTAGTAATCGAAGGTTCGAGCTTAGTCGGCAACTATCACAGTCAGTTCCGAAAGATCATCCGAAAGAAGGGTTTCGGAGAGCTAATAAGCCGTATGAAGACTCGCGTGGCCAAGGGAACGGACTGATTGACGGGGGACATCCGTTGCGGCCGGCGGTTGCATTGGCTGTTGGGCCGGTATAGAAATTCCCGACGAGCAGCAAAGGCTTATGCCCACTTCAACGATAAACGGCACGTTCTTGGCCTAGACCACAGCAATAACATTACGATACGGGGACCGTGCCCCGTGTACTGAAATCCGAAGATGCGCCCTCGATGACGGGGACTGCGGCAGTCCTTGCCAGACGGGGCGGTCGGGCGCTTACGGTTGATGAACGGGTGCCTCTGTCGCTGACCGCTGATCGGGGTCGTTTGGGACTCGATCTGACGGCACCCATTGAAGTGGGGCCATTGACGGTTGAGAGTCTCGTGCTTGTGTTCGGCAACCTGCGCTTTCCAGTCGACCTATCAGGTGGCGTGCCCGCGTTTAGGCATCGCCGAGGCGAACTGGAACGGATCACAATCTCCGTTGACCTAGAGCAGCTGAAACGTTGGCTGTTGCCAAAATTCCGTTCGGTTCTGGGGCAGCTTGAAAGAGCAACGGACATCTGGCTTACGGATGACGGAATCGGGTTTGGTTGGACGCATGAGTCTTGTGCGATAACCGGTGATCTGTACTGGGCCCCATTCGGGGACAATGCGCGTTTCGTTTTGGCCAATGTCCGGGGATTGAACCCAAACGAATCCGTGCTCGCGGAGGCTCTGCGCCTGATTGATGTAGTACTCGCCGGCCATTTTGAGAGGCGAGGCAGAGTCTGGGTTAGTCCTCGGGTCGGGCGTAAGCTAGCCAGGTTGGTACTCCCTGCTGCAGGGGCCCGTACACCTTCAGTTACAGGTGTGACCTTCGGAGCCCTACTGCACGATGTGGACAGAGTCAGAGCTCATCTCGACGTGCAACTTGGCGAGCTCAGTCTAAGTCCAGTTGTGGTGCGCGCGCTGGAGCTTGCAGAATTGGCCCTGCAAGCAGACGAAGCGCTAATTCGCGGTAACGTGGAGTTGGCGAGACAGGAGTACCTGCGAGCTCTCGAGTCTGCACCTCGGCACAGAGATCTAATATTGTCCGTGGTGGAACTGGACCTACTGACGGGGGGCCTTGAGCATACCGCGCTGGGACTCCTGAACGACGCGGTTCCCGCCGTAGCCGCGGGCCCGGTGGGTGCAGAGCTCCTGCGAATAACAGGCGACCCAAACGCGGCTGTCCAAGCTATCGATGCGGCGGTCCGCATTGAGTTGTACGCGCCGCTGCGCGCATTGCTGCAGGTGCGAAAAGCGAAACTTGAGGGAGATACCGTGATTCGAGACATGGCGCTCGATGCGGCGGTGGCTGCAGCTCCGACACTTTCGAGCGTGCGGTGGGCGAGGCTCGAAGCCCGGGCCGCCAAAGGGAATGCAACCGGTGCGCTGGAAGACGCAGCATTCCTAGAATCTGCTGCTCTTGGTACGGACGGTAAGTTCCAGATATGTACCCGCTGCGGTTTCGCTCTGCAACGCTCCGGATTGGCAAAGCAGGCTTCGAAATGTTTTGAGCGGGCGTTGCGCTATTGCCCCGAAGACGCAGCAGCAGCAGTTGGACTTGCTAAGTCATTTATCGAACTTCGGCAACCCATGCGAGCGGTTTCTCTACTGGAGCGTGCAATTCGGAAGGGCGAGGAAACGGCAGGGCCTAGTACCTCAGAGGCCCTAATAATCCTGGCACGGGTCTTGGCGAAGGAAGTTAACGACATACCAGAGGCAATTGCACGGGTTCGACAAGTTCCCGCGGGAACCGCGATTGCGACAGAAGCCCGACTCCTGGAGGCACGCTGGAGATTCGTACTCGGTGATATTGTGGGAGCCTCGATGGCTTGGGCACGAATGCGTGAGAGTATCGAGATGGGAGCGGTCTCCGAGGCGGCATCCCAATGGCTGCGAGAAGCAGCGCAATTCGAGCGCGATATTCGGCGAGATTTCGGTTGTGCAGAGCGACATTTAGCTGTCGCGCTTCGGTTATCGCCGCACGACGTGTCTCTCAATGCGCTCTATCGCGAAGTGGCCGCCGCCTTGGCAGCGGAACGAACGTCGCCCAGCAAGTGCGTCGAGTAATGCAGCGAATTGGTGGCGGCGTATCAGACCGTCTACGTTAGCAAGACGGCTGTGTGCTCTGCGGAGGCTCGAAGCACGTTAGCCCAAAGCCCCCTGCGGCCCATAGTCGCTGGTGAACGCTATCCCAATATAGACTGTCAATTCGAGCGCGTTCCGGTGGGTCATCGTCGGGTCCCGCACAATCGGCGACCACGGAGAAATTAGCTACCCTCGATGCGCGCCTGCTCTTGCAGTCAACCGTGATAAGTTCGGTTCTGTCGTCAAGTTCAAAGAAAAGAGCAAGCCAGAGATATGCACGACCTGCATAGGTACCGAAGGTGCAGGCAGTCAGACCGTGACACCCCGCAATTTCCTGAAACGTTCGACCGCCATCGATTGACAACCAAGCACCGAATTCACGAGCCCCAACAAGCACGTAAGTCTTCGACAAGGCCACGATTGGATTCTTGGCAAAGGCGGCCGAGTTTGCGTTGTGTGGTATTCGGATTCTGTTAGTAGAAGGCCGACTCCGGGCGGATAGGTTGACGAGGTGCAGGTCCCGCGTGAGGGCACAGACTCCCAAGTCATTGGGGACTATCCACAAGTAGCTTTCGGGACTCTGAAACTGTTGAAACGATTGAGACTCTGGAGCTCGGTGGTAGAGGCCTCCGTGGGCGAGCAACGCCCACACTTCGCCTGAACCTGGCGTACTCTCACAGACACATGTGACATAGTCCAGCGTTCTGAGGCTGTCGGTCAACGGCGTTTCCACGGCGCGCTTGCTGCGATCCCAAATGAGCAATTGACCGGTTGTGGTAGCAATTAACACACGCTCGGCCTCGTTATCGAGGAATGCCGCCGAGCAAGTCCCACCAAGAAATGGGGCTTCGACTAGTGATTGGAGCGTATTTGCAGCCAAAAGATCGGTTGAATCACCTGTCGCCAGTACGAAGTTCTCTCGTCCTACTAGGTGCACACGAGGGACGAAAGCTCTTGTCATTCGACGTTCGCACCACGGTTGCGAAGACCAGTTGAAGGCAGTGTCACTGAAGTCTCCACAGCTGTCCGTGCCGACTACTTTGTCTGCCAAGCAAGCGTCATCGTTGGCGTCGGCTGGTGGCAGGGAGTCGGGTGGGAGAGAAATTTCGGACGAGAGTGGGCCTTCATCCGTATCACCATAGCCAGCATCCGGTTGTTCAGTCCAGATTGGATCAATAATGATGTCCTGATTGGGGCCTTCCGCATCTTGGAGATCAAGACATAAGTCAAGTTCCGGTTCCCAATTGCCAATGTCAACTGCTTCTTCTAGTTCTTGAACGTTGATTGAATCTTCAAGTGAAAAGGTTTGTTCACCAACTTCGAGGTCTGATGAGCTCTGATCTTCTGGATCGTCACCCGTTGATGTGGGCGTGGAAAGTTTTGAGGTTTGTGACATTCAACTAAAACTCTTCGGCCAATGACCCCCATGAGATCTGGCCGCACCAACTTGCATAAGGCTCCGCGCGCAATCGTCTACGAACGATTGACACGAAATCATTCGAGCGCTATCGAAATAAACTCTGTGCGATAGGATACCCGCGTAAGTTTGGGGTGTTCCACTGGTCACCATTGGCGCCAAATGGATTTGTCCGAACTGCTAGACTCCGATATGACTGTGCGTTCAATAACAATCCAGCCTAGGCATGAAGCCTATGTTAAAGGCGTGGCGCAAGCATCTGATGGTCTTTGTTGCGTCTTCTCCGTAGGGCAAGGCAAATTGCTCTTCGTGGCGCCAAGGGACCGCGCGGCCGACCTGAGCGTTCTCGTCGATGATCTCGAGGTTGAACTATCATCATGTTGAATACTCGAATTGTTCTTTCGTGCTGGTGGATGATTCGCACCACGTAGTGATGAGGCATTCGATACGCAAATTCCTGGACGAGAGATTCCTTGGTGTTTGTTGCACTTCGGAATCGAAGCGCGTTGATGCATCAATGAGTACACGGTACCGCGCAGGTTGAGTACTAGTCACGACGGCCGTTGGCAGTTCAAGAACCAAAGGTTGCTCAGTACGTCCGAACTCAGTCGCTTGCGCTGACAGAAGTTGTGGTATACAGTCTGGGTTCTGATGCGGGACGTCGTGGAGTCAGAACAAGGTCGGCATGTCGCTACCGCTGGTGAGACTCCATGCGATAACGGTTCTACGACGGATCGACGAGTTATCAGTGCTTGGTGCGCCTGGTTGGGTTCCCTTGCAACTAACGCCGAAGCGGCATTGGCAGCAGCACTGGCATACAAGCAACTTGAGGGTCAAGCCCGCGATCGCTGGCTGGCTGCGGTCGAGCATGACATGGACAGCTTAGATGTGCCTCGGATAGCCGCACTTGCTCCGCTACTTGCCGTGGAAGTAGATCCGGAACGGAGGCTCCGCATATCTAACGCGATTGGCCCGACTGACGACGCCCTCGTTGCCACTTCATTGGCAAGTGGGCTCGTAGGTTGCGACCCACAAGGATTGCGAGTCTGCGTTGTGATCGCTCCGCTCTATCTGGACTTCGTTCAAGTGCTTGCGTGCGGTTATCGGATGCACCAGGGATTCGAATGGGTTCGGCATGAGCCCATACTTTGCCGGACGTCGGTACCTGTTGAGTCGCAAGTGCTGGACGGTGCTGTTCTCGAGGCAGTTCCAATGAAGATACTAATCGACGAACTCGCCCATGCCGTTGTGGCACACCAGCGGTCGGCAAAGCCCTTGCCCGAGGCGCTTAGTTTTTTTGCGCATTTGTTCGACGCTCAAGAATCCAGTGCTGCTCCGCTGCTTGATATGCGATGAGAAATGGCCCGAAGTAGCAGAAGCGGTCGCGAGCCGTTCAAGGCTGGGAAGTCACTGGGGCGACGCTCTTTCGTTGCGAGTGGAATCCCGATTCTTACTGGCTGTTTTTTGTCCCTGACATGCGGTGGTACCCGTGGCTTTGCTCCGGGAATGTCGGAGGATGTCAAGTCAATGGCCCCCTGGATCTTTGCAGGGACCGATGGTAGCGCAGTATCAGCTGCTGATATGCGCGGTCGCGCAACTATCGTTCTTTTCCTAACCACTTACGATACGGCTTCGCAGATAGCTGCAGCGCGGTTCGACCATTGCATTCATTCCCTGTCACGTAGGACCAATGCCATAGCCGTCGCGATGGAACCACCGGACCATGCGGTCTTGGTGAGTACTTTTCACGATTCACTCAAGTTATCCTATCCAATACTGATGCCCGATCCCGCGACCCTCGTCGGGCAGGGGCCATTTGGTGCAATAGGCGTCGTTCCAACTTGGGTGGTACTCGACGCATACGGTCGAGAAGTTTGGCGTGGGGTTGGCGTTAGGGCCTTGCCGGAACTCGGGGACGCTGTGTCTCGTTTGGCCGACGGGGGTGAATCTCGATCACATGGGTGCAGCTGAAGCGGCGCCGTCTTGTTGCGGCTCGCGCGGGCCTGACTGGCGTGCTACGCGCTGGCTTGTGCTCACACGCAGTTCAGTTGCCAAAGCGGTCATATTTAGTGTGTCATTTCTGATCGTCGGTCAGGCAAGGGCGGATGTCTCTTCGTGGCTCTTCCTGGGGGGTGGCGCCAGTCTGGTGAAAACACCGATCACTGGATACGATGTTGTACCCTCGATGAGGCTTGCAACTGGGATGGGAACCGACCCAGCGAAGCCTTGGGTCGTAGGAGGGCTTGTGCGCGTCGAGTCGCTCTTTGGTCGTGGCAGTGACCTGTCCGCGGTCCTGCGCGTTGCTGACTATGGTTTCGTCAATGGCAATTGGGGGCTTGCGTTGGACGCGGGGCCCTTCGCCAGATATTGGGGTACTCCGAACGTGTACGGCGCCACGGGGACTGTGGCACTGGGTGGACCTTGGGGTCTTGAGTTGGAGATCGGCGGCCTGCTCGGCAATCATGAGACTCGCGGCCTGTCTGCTACGTTAGGCATCGATCTCGCGAGACTGACCGTTTACCGACAGAGCGGCTCGTCGTGGTGGAAGAACACCTTTCCAGCGGTGCGCCCCGAATCAAGCCGGTAGCCTTGTCGGCGCTTCATGGATGACGCAGTAGTTCGTCGTGCGCTGGGTCGGGTCTCTGCGCACCAATGACAATTAGCTAGGCGTGATTGAAAGAGCATCGCACGTGCAGATCAAGTTGCGATCGCCGGATGCGTTGTCGATGCGACCAACGGCAGGCCAGAACTTGTGTGAGCGTGTTGCCGTATTCGGGTAGACCGCCTGCTGGCGCGAATAGGGATGATTCCACTCAGCCTCGACTATCGCACATGCGGGATGCGGTGCATTCTTGAGCGGGTTGTCGGCGCGAGGCCAGCGGTTCTCCTCAACTTCTCGAATCTCTTGCCGAATGGCTATCATGGCATCACAGAAGCGATCGAGTTCTGCTTTGGACTCGCTCTCGGTGGGCTCAATCATCAGCGTGCCCGGAACCGGGAAACTCATTGTGGGGGCATGAAAGCCATAATCCATTAGGCGCTTGGCGATGTCGTCGACTTCAATGCCTGCGGTCTTCTTGAAACCGCGAGCATCCACGATGAACTCATGCGCGCATAGACCAGACGGGCTTCTGTAGAGGATCGGGTAATGGACTTCGAGGCGCTTGGCCATGTAATTGGCGTTGAGTATCGCCATTTGCGAAGCTTTTCGCAGGCCGCTGAAACCCATGAGTCGAATGTACATCCACGAAATAGCTAGAACGCTTGCGCTGCCGAACGGCGCGGCCGCAACAGCTCCAATCGGCGAACCTGCAGAGGGGGCAAATCGATGCGCTGGCAGGTAGGGTCGAAGCCTTTCTGTTACAGCGATCGGCCCCATGCCTGGCCCACCTCCGCCGTGCGGAATCGAGAAGGTCTTGTGCAAGTTGATATGGCACACGTCAGCACCGTAGTCGCCGGGTCTGCATAGGCCGACTTGAGCATTCATATTCGCCCCGTCGAGATAGACGAGGCCGCCACACCGATGCACCGTTGCGCAAACTTCACGGATGCGTTCTTCGAACACACCATGCGTTGACGGATAAGTGACCATGATGCAACAGAGCTCTGCCGCATGAAGTTCGGCCTGAGCTTGCAAATCCGACAGATCTACATTTCCGTGAGCGTCGCAAGCGACGGGTACCACGCGCAGACCAGCGAGCGAGGCGCTAGCGGGGTTCGTCCCGTGTGCGGAGGTTGGTATCAGGCACACGCGGCGTCCTTGTTGCCCTTGTGATTCATGATAAGCGCGAATCACGAGCAGTCCCGTGTACTCTCCTTGCGCGCCCGCATTGGGTTGCAGTGATACGCCAGGGAGACCGGTAATCTCTGCCAACCAGCCGCCGAGATCGTGGATTATGCGCGCATAGCCCTGGACGTTCTCAATCGCCGTAAAAGGGTGGGGCTCGGAGATTTGCGGCCACGTCAGCGGTGCCATTGCAGAAGTGGCATTGAGTTTCATGGTGCAGGAACCAAGTGGAGTCATCGACGTGGTCAGCGATAGATCGAGACTCTCCAGCCGGTGCATGTATCGAAGCAGCTCGTGCTCCGTGTGATATTGATTGAATACCGGCTGTTCGAGGTAAGCGCTGGTTCTTGAAAAAGCGTCAGCCAGCTTTACTGCCGAGTAGCTCAGCAGCCGTGCAGCATCGACCTTGGTTCCGGTCGCTGTGGCAAAAGCGCTGAGAATGTCAACCAAGTCCTGTTCTGTCGTCGTCTCGCCGAGAGTTACGCAGAGCGCTCCCCCTATATCAGCCCGTAGCTCAATGCCTGCTCCTTGAGCGGCTTCAATGACTCTGCGTTTTAGATCCGCATCCAGTTCCACACAGACGGTGTCAAAAAGTGACTCTGATGCTACGGTAAAGCCAACGCTGCGTAGCCCTGCCGCTAGGCACTGCGCGGCTCGTACGCCGTGTTCCGCAATAGCCCGCAGCCCCCGTGGACCGTGGTAGATGGCGTAGAAGCTTGCTACAATCGCTGGCAGCACTTGTGCCGTACAAATGTTGCTCGAAGCGCGTTCACGGCGGATGTGCTGCTCCCGCGTTTGAAGCGCCAAGCGGCATGCATTATTGCCGAAGACATCCTTTGATACTCCGATGATACGGCCTGGTATCAGTCGCTTGAGATCTTCCGAGCAGGCCAAATAGGCAGCGTGTGGACCCCCAAACCCCAATGGAACGCCCATCCTCTGCGTGGAACCGATGGCGATGTCAGCGCCCAGATCTCCGGGCGGCACTAGTAGTGCCAGACTCAATAGATCTGCACACATCACGACGCGGGCTCCCTGCTTATGGGCCACGTCAATCATGCGGCGATGGTCGATGAGACGTCCGTCAGTGGCTGGGTACTGAACGAGCACGCAGAGCGGGGATAGCTCACGAATTGTGTGCTCGGATGCTGTCGTCAGAGTGACTTCAATCCCCAATGCCGCGCAGCGTGTTTTGACGACGTCGATGGTTTGCGGGTGACAGCTCAGGTCGATGAGAACAGGTGAGTGTTTGAGTTGAGTCGCCCCGCGGCACATGACGACAGCTTCTGCTGCCGCGGTTGCTTCGTCGAGCAAAGACGCATTGGAGAGCGGCAGCCCGGTCATGCTCGTCACGAGAGTCTGGAAGTTCAGCAGCGCCTCCAGTCGCCCCTGGGCAATCTCTGCTTGATACGGGGTGTATTGGGTGTAGTAGCCGGGGTTCTCCAGCACATTGCGCTGAATAACTGTCGGCAAGTAGCTTGGCACGTAGCCTAGTCCAATGAAACTTCGGATGGACTTGTTATTCCCGACGATACTTCGCAATGCCGCCAGCGCGGCGGGTTCCGACAGTCCAGCGGGAATATCGAGGGATTTTGAATGCAGAATCGTGCTCGGTATAGCGGCGCAAGTGAGCGCATCCAGAGAGTCAAACCCAAGTGTCGAGAGCATGGCCAAAGTGTCGGCGGCACTTGAACCTAGGTGGCGATCGATATAGCTCAATCCAACTTCGGTGAAGTTCGACCCTGGTGAATGTTGCTCGCTCATTTCTAGCTCACTTGGTCGAGAAGTGTGGCGTAGGCTTCGGCGTCGAGAAGGTCAGGTGCTTGACTCATGGCAGCATCCGGCTGCAGCACAATCATCCAGGCCTTGTCCCAGCAGTCCTCATTGACTAATTCAGGTTGGTCAGTCAGTGCACCGTTGATACGCAGAACCACGCCCGATATTGGTGAGAAGAGATCGCTTAGTGTCTTGACGCTTTCGATGGTGCCAAACGCCTGATGCGCTTCGAGCCGTTGCCCGGGGCTGACGGAAAGGTCAACGAGCGTAATATCACCGAGCTGTTCTACTGCGAATGCGGTGATCCCGATGAGAACTTCGTTGCCAGTTTCGATCGCCCATTCATGATCGCGTGTGTATTGGCGACCAGGTCGGATGTCTTTAGCTCCAGACATTTGTACTCCTCACTGTTTGGTATTCGATTGCCAGTCATTGATTGGATTGTGAAGCTGGCCCTTGGTCGTAGTATTAGGCGTGTCTATAAAAGGGGGTCGGTACAACCTCTGATTCGACGGGCTTACCTCGGCAATCTACGAGTAGGCTGGAACCCACGGATGACGAGGCAATGGGGACATAACCGAGCGCTATGTTCTTTCCCACGCTCGGACCTGGAGCACCTGATGTTACTCTGCCGATTACTTGGCGTGAGAGATCCACAATTGGGTAGCCCTCTCGCGCGATTCCTCGACCCCGGACAACGAGACCCACCAACTTCCGGCGAGATGGCTCAGCCTTCGCTTTGACCAAGGCAGCTTTTCCCACAAAGTCTTGCTTGTCGAGTTTGACGGCAAACCCAAGTCCTGCCTCCAGGGGGTGAGTT
>Ga0265340_10001760_pt1 | contig 12401 bp, 10 predicted proteins | sample 4CB225metaG_FD_202082 | JGI IMG/M metagenome (GOLD analysis project Ga0265340, IMG submission 202082) | Rhizosphere microbial communities from Carex aquatilis grown in University of Washington, Seatle, WA, United States - 4-CB2-25 metaG | ecosystem: Host-associated > Plants > Roots >...
CGGTCCGAGCCGGTCAGGGCGCATTACGACCCCCCGCTCGTCCTCTGCTAGGGTTACCGGCGAGCCGGGATAGCTCAGTGGTAGAGCACCTGATTGTGGATCAGGAGGCAGGGGTTCGATACCCCTTCCCGGTACCAGTAATCCGTCGCCCTTCGAACGGTCCGCCTCGTCGTCGGCAGCATGCCGACCGCAGCGGGAGGCCGGCGAAGCGAGCACGTCAACAATTGATTAGGAAGGCACGGCGATGAGTCGCTTGGTGCGCCCGCAGCCCCTTCGAGGATTCCGGGACCTGCTGCCCACGGAGATGTTGCTGCGGAACGAGGTCGTCGACCGGATCCGCCGGGTTTACGAATCGTTCGGTTTCGTCCCGCTCGACACTCCGATCCTGGAAGCTTTGCCCACCCTCACCGGCAGCGGGGGGGCGGAGACGGACCAGTTGATCTTCCGGGTGCTGTCCCCGGACTCCGGCCCGGAGGGGGACCCGGCCAAGGACGTCGTCGGGATGCGGTTCGATCTGACGGTTCCGTTCGCCCGGATCATTGCCCAGTACCACCCCCAGCAGTTACGGCTGCCCTTCCGGCGCTACCACGTCGGACCGGTCTTCCGGGCCGACGACCCCCAGCCCGAGCAGGGCCGCTTCCGCCAGTTCACCCAGTTCGACGTCGACATCGCCGGATCCTCCACCATCGCCGCCGACGCCGAGATCGTCGCCGTGATGGTCGGTGCCCTCGAGTCGCTCGGTCTGGAACCGGCGCCGCTGGACGGCAGCGAACCCGGCTATTTCATCCGGGTGAACAACCGCAAACTCGTGGATGCGTTCCTGGCCGGACTGGGCATCACCGAACCGGCAGTGGCCCAGCATGTGCTGCGGGTGCTCGACAAGGCCGACAAGATCCCCGAGTCCGCGGTGCGAGCCGAACTGGCCCAGGGCCGCTATGACTCCTCCGGCGACCGGATCCCCGGGGTCGGGCTCGAGGCTGAGGTGGTCGCCGCGATCCTTGATTTCGCCGGCGTCCGCCACGACACCCGGGCGAAAGTGGTTGATGAACTGGCGACCCGGTTGCCGGCCGGCGAGCAGACCGACACCGCGCTGGCCGAGGTCCGCGCCCTGCTCGGTCAGCTCGAGGCGCTCGGGGTGAGTGAGCGCAGCGCCCGGTTCGATCCCAGCCTGGCCCGGGGCCTGGCCTACTACACCGGAACCGTCTACGAGGGCACCCTGACCCAGGCCGGCGTCGGATCGGTGATCGGCGGCGGCCGTTACGACGGCCTGGTCAGCCGGTTCAGCGAGACCCCGGTGGCCGCCGTCGGCGCCTCGATCGGGGTCGAGCGACTGGTCACCGGGCTGCGCAACCTCGGCCTCGAGCTCGGCACCACGGCCACCACGGCCGGGGCGATCGTGCTGGTGATGCCCGGCGTCGACCCGGCCCAGGCGACCCGGGCCGCGCACGAGTTGCGCCAGGCCGGGGTGGCCACCGAACTGTATGTCGGCGAGTCCGTGGGCAAGGTCGGCAAACAACTCGCGTACGCCAACGCCCAGGGATTCCGGGCCGCGATCATGATCGGCGCCAACGAACTGAAGGACGACACAGTGACGGTGAAAGACCTGCGGGCGGGAATCGAGTCCCGGGCCGCGATCACGGACAACAAGTCCTTCCGTTCGGCCGGCTCGGCCGGTCAGCAAACCGTGCCCCGGCCGGACCTGGTGGCCACGGTGGCCCGGATCGTCGGTTCAGCCGGCGCCGGACCGGAGTCGGCCCCGGAGCCGGACTCGGGCTCGGAGCTGGACCGATGACCGTTCGGCGCGAGATCACCCTGGGCATTCCCAAGGGCAGCCTGCAGCAGTCCACGCTCGGCATCTTCGAGCGGGTCGGCCTGCAGTTCACCGGCGCCTCCCGGACCCTGTGGCTGAGCTCGAACGACCCGGAGATCGTGCCGGTTCTGCTGAAGCCGCAGGAGATCCCGATCTACGTGAAGTCCGGCCGGCTCGATGCCGGTCTGTCCGGCCGGGACTGGATGGTCGAGCAGGATGTGCTCCAGCACGTCGCGATCAAGGCCGAACTGCCGTTCTCCCGGCAGACCACCCGGCCGATCCGCTGGGTCCTGGCCGTCCCCGAATCCTGCGGCATCCACACCGTCGAGGAACTGCGGGCCGAGTGCGACCGGCGCCGGCTCACCGGGGAGCCCTTCGTGATCTCCACCGAGCTGACCCGGATCTCGCGAATGTGGCTGGCCCGGCAGGGAATCGACGCCGCGGTGGAGTTCTCCTGGGGCGCGACCGAAGCCAAGGCCGAGTACTTCGCGGATGCCATCATCGAAGGGACCGAGACCGGTGCGTCCCTGCGGGCCAATCACCTGCGGGAGATCGCGGAGGTGTTCTCCTCGACGAACCAGTTCTTCGTCAATCGCCGGATCTACCGCGAGGACGAATGGAAGCGCGGGAAACTGGACGCCGTCTCGCACCTTATCCGCGGCGCGCTGCGGGCCAACGACTTCGTCGAGTTGCGGGTGGTGTCCCAGCAGGCCCTGGAGCTGAGCGACATTCTCGGCCCGGAAGCTCGTTTGGTATCGGTCTCGGAAGTGGCTGACGGCAAGGGCTTCACCGCCTCGGTGACCCTGCCGCGAGCCGGCGTGCCGTATGCGCTGCCGGCCGTGATCGCGGCCGGGGCCACCGATGCCTGGGTCTCCCCGATGTCGATCTACTACAGCCACGAGGCCGACCAGTCGTCGCGGGAAGAGGCCGAGGCCCGCAACGCCAGTACCGGCCTCCCCCTCGCCTCCGTGGTCCCACACCTCTAGAGCCTGGGCGGGCGGGAGCGGGACTCCCTCGGGTGGCGGGCGACCGGATGCCGCCACCAGCCTTGAGGGAGTCCCGCAGGCCAGCCGTAGGTCAACCGCCGGCAACGCGAGGTGTTTCGGATGATGGTTCGGTCAGATGACCAGGCTGAGCAGGAGCACGAAGATCAGGCCGACGACGGAGATGAGGGTTTCCATGATGGACCAGCTCTTGAGGGTCTGTCCGACGGTGAGGCCGAAGTATTCCTTCACCAGCCAGAATCCGGCGTCGTTGACGTGGGAGAAGAACAGGGAGCCGGAGCCGATAGCCAAGACGAGGAGGGAGGTCTCGCCGGTACTCAGGGTAGTGGCCAGTGGGGCGAGGATGCCGGAGGCGGTGACGGTAGCGACGGTGGCCGATCCGGTCGCGAGCCGGATCAGAACGGCGACGAGCCAGGCGAGCAGGAGCACGGACAGCCCGCTCCCACCGACCCAGTCGGCGACGAGTTTGCCGATGCCGGTGCTGATGAGCGTCTGCTTGAAGCCGCCGCCGGCGGAGACGATGACGAGGATGCCGGCGATCGGGGGTAGCGATCTTTCCATCGAGTCGGCGATGGCGCGGCGGTCCATGCCGGAGCCGCGGCCGAGAGTGAATATCGCTACGACCACCGCGATGAGCAGGGCCACCAGGGGGGTACCGAGGTTGTCGAGGGCGATGCGGGTGGAGTTGCCCTTGGCGGCGAAAATGTCAGCGCCGGCTTTGCTGAGCATGAGTACGACTGGCACCAGGACGGTGGTCAGGGTCATCCTGAACGACGGCCGGTGGCGGCCGGAGACACCGGTGTCACCAGTGCCGGTGCCGGTGCCGGTGCCGCCTCCGCCGGTGATGGTGGCGATGCCGCCCTCGCTGGTGGCTGTGCCGGGGCCGGCGTTTTCAGCGGTGACGTACAACTCGGGTGCGGGGACGTCGACCCATCGGGCGGCGTAGCGGGCGAAGATCGGCCCGGCCAGGGCGACGGTCGGGATGGCGATGAGGACACCGAGACCGAGGGTGATGCCGAGGTCGGCATTGAGGGCGCTGATCGCCACGAGCGGCCCGGGGTGGGGCGGTACGAGGCCGTGCATCGCGGAGAGGCCGGCCAGCGCGGGGATCCCGATGCGGATCAGGGACTGTCCGGAGCGACGGGCGACCAGGACGATGACGGGCATCAGCAGGACGAGGCCGATCTCGAAGAACATCGGCAGACCGATGAGGGCTCCGACCAGGGCCATCGCCCAGGGCAGGAGCTGCGGGCTGGACCGGCCGACGATGGTGTCGACGATCTGGTCGGCGCCTCCGGAGTCGGCCAGCAGGAGGCCGAACATCGCTCCGAGCGCGATCAGGACGCCGACTCCGGCGGCGGTGTCTCCGAAGCCTTTGGTGAAGGCGGCGATGGTGTCGGCCACCGGCAGTTGGGCGACGATACCGACAAGGAGGGAGCCGAGGGTGAGGCTCAGGAACGGATGGACCTTGAAGTAGCTGATCAACGCAATGATCAGGGCGATGCCGAGGAGTGCTGCCGGCACCAGCCAGGCACTCGAGGTGGTCTCTGCCGCCGGGGCGGCAAGCGAAAGGGCGTGCATGTCTTCCTCCTTGAAGGCAGGCGTGAACTGTGCGGGGTACTGCCGTGCTGTGATGCTCTTCGATTGGCTTGGGTCAGGTGCGCACCGGCGTATCGGTGCCCTCGCCCACCGGCAGGACAGCGGTGAGGCAGCTGGCGACGAGTTCATCGATCGGGACATCAATGCTGAGCGTGATCCCGTTTTCGTTGGCGGCCAGGGGTTCTAGCGCATCGAACTGGGAGTCGATGAGCGAGACGGGCATGAAGTGGGCCGGTCGCGCAGCCATCCGCCGGCGGACCACCTCAAGGTCGGGGTTGAGATGGACGAACGTCAGCGTCGGTGAAGCCTCGCGCAGGACGTTGCGGTAAGCGTGCTTGAGCGCTGAGCAGCAGAGCACCCCCCCGGTCGTGACGCGGCCCGCGAGCCACTCGGACAAGGCCCGCAGCCAGGGTTGGCGATCGTCATCGTCCAGGGCGATGCCGGCGGACATCTTCGCGATGTTGGCGGCGTTGTGGAAGCTGTCCGCGTCCGCGAACGACGTGCCCAGCCGCTGGCTCAGCGCCGTCCCGAGAGTCGTTTTGCCAGAGCCCGCCACCCCCATGATCACCAGAAGGGGGGAGTAACTGGCTCGGTTCGCACTGATCATCGGTGACCTTTCAGCTGATGTCTGCCTCATCATGGGTCAACTCAGCATATCTTTCAAGACCAAGTATCTAAAAAATCATACCTTTGTGTCCAGGAACGCTGCTGGCGCGGCAATCATGTGATGATTAGGTATGGTTGACTCCGATCGGCACGGCCTGCATGCCAGCGTCCTTGACCAGCTCGGCCTGCTGATGACGTCAGGTACGTTGCCTCCAGGCCATGTCCTGCGGATCGAGGAACTGGAGTCCCGGTTCGGCGTTTCCCGATCCGTGATCCGCGAGACGATCCGGGTACTGGAGTCCATGGGCATGATGACCAGCCGCCGCCGGGTCGGCGTCACCGTCGCCCCCTTGACCAACTGGAACGTCTTCGACCCCCAGATCATCACCTGGCGACTGGACGGCTCCGGACGCGCCGACCAACTGCGCTCGCTCAGCGAACTGCGACGCGGCCTCGAACCGCTGGCCGCCTGCCTGGCGGCACGACGCGCCACCCCGGAACAGTGCGGCACGCTGACCGGCGCCGTCATGGACATGGCCGTCCACGGCCGATCGGGCGACCTCGAGGCTTACCTCGCCGCCGACATCGTCTTCCATGCCACCTTGCTCGAGGCCTCCGGCAACGAGATGCTCGGCGCCATGGCCGGCATGATCGGCGCCGTCCTCACTGGCCGCACTCACCATCACCTGATGCCCGCCCGCCCCGAACCGACCGCCATCCGCTGGCACGCGGACGTGGCCCAGGCGATCCAGAACGGCGATACCCAGGCCGCCGAACGAGCCATGCGCGACATCGTCGACGAAGCCACCTCGGCCATGCTCGACCAGGACGGCGCCGCACTGGACGTCGGGTAGAGCCTGCCCCGTAGATCTCCGGGCTCTAGAGTCTGTCCCGTAGATCTACGGGACAGACTCTAGAGGCGGGGGTCAACCGGTTCGGACTCCAGGGCCAGGACGGCGAAGACCGGCTCGTGCACCCGCCACAGCGGTTCCCCGGCCGCGACCCGTTCCAGCGCTTCCAGGCCGAGCGCGTATTCGCGCAGGGCCATCGAGCGTTTGCGGCCCAGGTTTCGATCGCGCAACCGGTTCAGGTTGGCGGGCAGGGTGTAGTCCGGGCCGTAGATGATGCGCAGGTACTCCCGCCCGCGCACCTTGATCCCGGGCTGGATCAGCCCGCGCGGTCCCCGGCTGAGGTTGGCCAGTGGTTTCACCACCATGCCCTCGCCGCCGTCGGCGGTCAGGGCGGTCCACCAGTCGACAGCCGTCGACACCGCCGACGGATCGGACGGGTCGAGGATCAGCCGGTCGGTCCGGTGCAGCAGTTCGGGATCGGCATCCACCAGCCGGTCGGCAGTGGCCAGATGCCAGCCGTGGTCCCGGTCGTGGAAGGTCGTTCCCGCCGCGGCCAGCAACTGGAATGGCGCCACCTGCACGCCGTCCAGACCGTCGGTCGGCCAAACATACTGGCGATAGGCGGCTTTGAAGGCCTCGGCGTTGGCCCGGCGCTGCGCAGTCCGGGCCAGAAGCTCGCCGACGTCCGGTCCGCCCCGGGGCTCGTCGGTCGGGAGCCGGTCGGCCGGGAACGAGGCTGGGCCGGCGGCGGACCGGGCCGCCGCCGTCCGCAGTGCGGCCAGTGCGGCCGGCAGGGCACTCCCGGCTGCCGCCCCCACGCTGGCGTACTGCTGCCGCAGCAGGTCACCGGCCTTCACCGACCAGGGCAGCAGTTCGGCGTCCAGCAGCAGCCAGTCGGTGTCCAGTTCGTTCCACAACCCGATCCGGGTGATGGCCCGGCGCAGCCGCTCGAGCAGTTGCTCGGTCTGAGCCGCCGGGAAGAAGGGCCGCCCGGTGCGGGTGTAGATGGCCCCTGAGCTGCTGGAGCCACCTGAGCTGCTGGAGCCACCTGAGCTGCTGGAGCCACCGGAACTGGCGCCCCCGCCGAAGCGGCGGGCGGCGACCGCCTGGTCCCGGCAGATCAGCAGCACGGCCCGTGAGCCCATGTGCTTCTCCTCGCAGATCACGGCCGCCACCCCGTCGCTCCGGAAGGCGGCGAACGCCTCCGCCGGGTGCTCCAGCAGCTCCGGATCGGTGGACGTCGCGCCCGGCGCCATCGTGGGGGGCAGGTAGAGCAGCCAGCGCGGGTCGAGGGCGAACCGGCTCATCACCTCCAGCGCTCCGGCGGCGTTCTCCTCCCGGACAGTGATCCGGCCGTGGTGGCGGGTCTCGATCACTCGTTTGCCGAGTACATCAGTCAGGTCAAGGGTTTCCGGCTCACGGTGGCCGGCCGGCTGGCCGGTGGCCGGGGTCGCTGCGTCGTCCACCGGCAGCGGCCGGACCGGTTCGTACCAGACCTGTTCGGCCGGCACGCTGACGATTACCTTTTCGGGGTAACGCAATGCGGTCAGCCGACCGCCGAAAACGCAGCCGGTGTCCAGGCACATCGTGTTGTTGACCCACTCCGGCGCCGGTGTCGGAGTGTGGCCGTAGAGCACCATGGCCCGGCCCCGATAGTCGTTCGCCCACGGGTAGCGCACCGGCAGACCGTACTCATCGGTCTCACCGGTGGTATCCCCGTAGAGCGCGAAACTGCGCACCCGGCCGGAGGTCCGTCCCTGGTAGGCCTCGGTGAGCCCGGCGTGTGCGACCACGAGCCGGCCGCCGTCCAGAACGAGGTGCGAGACCAGGTCGTGGGCGAAGGTCGCGACCTGGGCGCTGAACTCCTCCGGTTCGTTCTTCAACTGGGCCAGGGTCTCGGCCAGGCCGTGGGTGATCTGGACGTTGCGACCGGCAAGCGCCCGCACCAGCTTGTTCTCATGATTCCCCGGAACGCAGAAGGCGTGCCCGGCGGCGACCATGCCCATCACCAGGCGCAGCACGCCGGGGGAGTCCGGTCCCCGATCGACCAGGTCGCCGAGGAAGATGGCGTGCGAGCGGCCCGCCGGCGGGAGCGCATCGACCGCTCGCCCGGCGTCGTCCCGCTGGATCGTGTACCCGAGTTCGCTCAGCAGTGACTCCAGTTCGGACCGGCAGCCGTGTACGTCGCCGATCACGTCGAACGGCCCGGTCTGCGCCCGCAGGTCGTTCAGCAGTCGCTCGCGCCCGATCGTCGCGGCCTCGATCTCGCTCACCCCGGTCAGCACGTGCACCTTGCGGAAGCCTTCCCGGGAAAGGCCTTTGACCGATCGTCGCAACTGATCACTCTGCCGGTGCACCACCCGATCGCCGAAATCCCGTTCGGGCCGGCGCGAGTTCCGTTCCAGGCAGACCTGCTTGGGCACGTCCAGCACGATCGCCACCGGCAGCACGTCGTGGTCGCGGGCCAACTGGATCAGTTTCGCCCGGGCGTCGCGCTGTACGTTGGTGGCGTCGACGACGGTCAGCAGGCCGGCGGTCAGCCGTTTGGCGGCGATGTAGTAGAGCACGTCGAACGCGTCCGCCGTGGCCGCCTGGTCATTCTCGTCGTTCGACACCAGGGCGCGGCAGAAGTCACTGGAAAGCACCTCGTAGGGAGCGAATTTAGCTCGGGCGAACGTCGATTTGCCCGAGCCCGAGACTCCGATCAGAACCACCAGGGACAGCTCCGGGACGGGCAGCGCGGTCATCGGGCAACTCCGGTATCGGATCGGCTGAAGAGGGCGAGCTGGGTGGGCGGGCCGACCTCGGGATCATCCGCACCGACCGGCTGGAACCGGACCTGGTATCCGTACTCGGCCGCGACTGCGGCGGCCCAGTCCCGGAACTGCGCCCGGGTCCACTCGAACCGGTGGTCGCGATGTCGTTTCGCCCCGGCGGGCAGGTCGAAACGGACATTGTGTTCCACGTTGGGAGTGGTGACGATCACCGTGCCGGGCCGGGCCGATCCGAAGACGTTGCGCTCCAGGGCCACCAGTCGCGGCGGGTCGACGTGCTCGATCACCTCCATCAGAACGCCGGCGTCGAAACCGGCCACCTCGGCATCCCGATAGGTCAGCGACGACTGGCGTAAGGCGATCCGCGCCCGGCTGCGGTCCGGTAACTGATCCAGCCGCAACCGCCGGGCGGCGATCTCCAGGCTCCGGTGCGAGACATCCACGCCGAGGATCCGGTGGTAGCCCGGATCCGCCAGCAGCGCGCCCAGCAGTTTGCCTTCCCCACAACCCAGGTCGACGACGCTCGTGGCTGCGCTGGTCTTGATCGCGGCCAGCACGATCTGCCGGCGCTGCTCGGCCAGGGTGACCTTGATTTCCGCGCCCGGGCCCGCCGGCGTGGATTGATCCGGAGGCTGATCTTCCTCCGCCGGCCCGTCCTCCAGTTCGTTCAGCCGGTCGGTCGCGCTGATCACCAGGGCCCGGCGGTGCCGCAGGTAGCGTTCGGTGATCAGTTCCCGTTCGGGGTGCGCACCGAGCCACCCGGAACCGGCTCGGACGAGTTTGTCCACCTCGTCCGGGCTGACCCAGTAGTGCTTGGCGTCGTCCAGCACCGGCAGCAGCACGTAGAGCTGGCGGAGCGCCTCGTCCAGTCGAAGTTCGCCGGTCAGCCGCAGGTCGACGTACCGGGACGGCCCCCAGTCCAGAACCTCGTCCAGGGCCACCGGGATCGCCGTGACCTGCCAGCCGAGGGGCTCGAACACCCGCTGAGCGATTCGCGGGCCGCCCCGGCAGGGCAGCGCGGGAATGTGGATCTGCAGCGCGAGGGGCCGGCCGGGCAGATCCGGGTGCCGGTCGCAGCGGCCGCCCAGCGCGGTCCGATACACCGCGCCCAGGGCGACGGCGAGCATCGACGAGGCGGCGTACGGGCGGTCGTTGACGTACTGGGCCAGTGAGAAATCCTCGGAACCGCCGAATTTCCGCCCGCGCACCAGGGCGATCGGGTCCACCTCGAGGAGCAGGGCCGCCGTGCAGCGTTCCGGAGAGGACTCCGGGTAGAAGACGTGCGCCTTCCCCACCGGCAGGTCGAAGGTCTGGGCCCGATCCGGGTGCTTGTGCAGCAGGTAGCCGAGATCGCTGGCCACGGCGCCGGAGGCCGCGGTGGTGGAGGAGGTGATGGTGAGGAACACCGTCGCAGTCTGCACCGTCCGGTCCCGGACCGGCATCGGGTTTCCGGGACGGCCGGTCCGGAGCGCGGCGAAATGAGGTGTGCGTCACCTCTTGCGGCCTTAGGCATTCAGTGCCTTTAATGATGGCACTGAGTGCATCGGCGCCTCTTTGAGGCGCCCCTAGACCCGGCTCGGCGCCTCTTTCGGGGGCCCGCGCGGGCTCTCTTGAGAGGAGTCAGGCCAATGAGCACTACATCCACCCTTGTTCGGGATTCGAGCGGTACGGCCAGTGGCACCGAGCGTGCCGCCGAAATTCCGCTCTACGTGATCTCTACTCACAAGGTCCGCGATCGCGCCGGCAAACCGCCGTATCGCTGGATTCCCTACGGCATCGAGCACGCCTGGCAGCCGGGTACCCAGCGCACCCTGTGCGGGCAGTGGACGGCGGGCTGGACGGTGTTCTGGGAGCGCCGCTTCTCGGCCACGCCGAGCACCGCGTGTCATGGCTGTGTCGAGGCCAGTCTGCCGGACGAGTCCCGTCGTCGGCTTGATCCGATCCATACCGTCTGATTCCCACACCGTCTAATCCGCATTATCACGTTCGACGTGATCACCGCCACCCCGTGCACCGCCTCCGGCCACAACCGTCCAGATAGGGTCGCGACATGTCTCGGATGCCGCTCTCCCCTCGGGAACCGGTGGTTGTGGCCGGCTCGGCGGTTGTTCACACCCGGGCCCGGATCGCGGCGGCCGCGTTCGACCTGTTCGCCGCGCAAGGTTATGACGGGACGACGGTAGACGCGATCGCGGAGCGCGCCGGTATCGCCCGGCGTACGTTCTTCCGGTACTTCCACTCCAAGGACGACGTGATCTTTCCAGATCACGACCTGCTGCTCGGCAGTGTCGTCGCCGACCTGGTCGCCCAGAACAGCGTGCCGCCGCTGATCGCGGTTTGTAGCGGGGTCCGGACGGTGCTGAGCAGCTACACCAGTGAGCCGCACGTCTCCGTTCAGCGCTACCGGCTGACGCGCAGCGTGGTGGCACTGCGGGACCGGGAGCTGGCCAGCGTGCGGAAGTACGAGCGGGCCTTCAGCCACTACGTCCGCGACCGGTTGCGGGGCCAACACTCCGAGACCGAAGCCACCCTCCGGGCCGATGTCATCGCCGCGACCGTCGTGGCGGCGCACAACGCGGTGCTGCGGGAATGGCTTCGGGCCGGCGGCAACTACGATCCGATGGCCGATCTTGACACCGCGCTCGGCTGGGTGCTGCGAACCTTTGAGCCCCGGCCACTGCAACGGCGCGGCGGCGATCACCCGGGCGGAACCGGGACCGGTTCGCCGACCGGTGAGGACGACGTCGTGGTCGCGGTCTTCCGGGCCGACCAGCCGATCGGTGAGGTGGTCGAGCGGATCGCCCGCTCGCTCTGACCCGATCCCGCTCTGACCTGCTCCCCGCTCTGACCCGCTCGACCTGACCAGGCTCTAGAGCCGGGCCCGCCAGACGTCGTCGTCGGTAAGCAGCACGGCCACCTCCGGAGGAAGAGTTCCACCGCAGACGTCGGCGAGCGTGGTGCCCTCCAGGACGACCCGCATCTTGGCCCGAAGCGCCACCCAGATGTCCCGTAACGCCACCGCGGCCCCGGCGTAGGCGACGTCCTCGGGTCGTTCGCCCGCGATATTGGCCAGCGGGCCGTCGATCGCCCGGATCACGTCCGCGATCTTGATCTCGGCGGCCGGCTGGGCCAGGCGGTAACCGCCTTCCGCCCCCCGGCGGCTCTGAACCAGCCCGGCGGTCCGGAGCTCGGCCAGGATGTTCAGCAGAAACGGCAGCGGGATGCCCTGGCGTTCGGCCACCGTCTCGGTTTTGATCCAGGAGGAGTCCGGCGAGGCAGCCAGCTCTAGAGCTGCTCGGATGGCGTAATCGGTCTTGGCGGAGATGCGCACGACAGCATTCTGCCCTTGTTCGGTCCAGAACGAGTCATCCGTGGGTCAGGGGCGGGTTATCCCCGGTGAAAGGCCGGGGTCGCGCGCCCGTCGTCCAGGTCCTCCGGGTATTTCCGGCCCCGGCCGCGCTGGCTGGGGCCACGCGGAACCGCCGGGTCGAGATCGGCGACCGCGTCGGCTGGGACCGCTCGCGCTGATCGTCGGCGCTCCGAGACCATGCTGGTCACCGCCGTGATGGAAACGATCAGTACGACCACGGCCAGGGACACCGCGGTGGGAATCTCCGGCGCCCAGGACAGCGACCGGCCCCCGTTCAGGAGCGGCAGGTTGTTGTTGTGCAGCGCCTCCAGAACCAGTTTCACGCCGATGAAGGCCAGCACCAGTGAGAGGCCCTTGCTCAGGTGCTCCAGCCGGTCGAGCAGGCCA
>Ga0265340_10001761_pt1 | contig 12390 bp, 17 predicted proteins | sample 4CB225metaG_FD_202082 | JGI IMG/M metagenome (GOLD analysis project Ga0265340, IMG submission 202082) | Rhizosphere microbial communities from Carex aquatilis grown in University of Washington, Seatle, WA, United States - 4-CB2-25 metaG | ecosystem: Host-associated > Plants > Roots >...
GCCGACAAACATGCGAAGGCACTGGAAGAACATCCGCCGGTTATTCATCCCGTCATCCGCACGCATCCCGAAACCGGCGCGGATTCGCTGTTCGTCAATTACGGGTTCACGTCGCGCATCAAGGGTCTGCCGCGCGCCGAGAGCGAAGCGATCCTCAACATGCTCTTCGCGCATGTCCAAAAGCCGGAATTTCATGTCCGCTGGAAGTGGAAGCCGAACGCGATCGCGTTCTGGGACAACCGCATCACGCAGCATTACGCCGTGAACGATTATCTGCCCGCACGCCGCGTCATGCATCGCGCGACAATTCTGGGTGACAAGCCATTTCAGCGTTTGCGGATGCCACAATCGGTAAAAGCGGCGGCGGAATAGCGCTGAGAGTTACGTCGGCGGCGGGGAGTGCATATAGCTCTGCACCAGCGATCCGGCGATGAGCCGCCATCCGTCCACCAGCACAAAGAAGATGAGCTTGAAGGGCAGCGATATGATTGTGGGCGGCAACATCATCATGCCCATCGACATGAGAATGGACGCGACCGCCATGTCGATGATGAGGAACGGCACGAAGATCAGAAATCCGATTTCGAAGGCGCGTTTGAGCTCCGAGAGCATGAAGGCGGGCGCGAGCGTCGTCATCTCCACCTGATCGGGCGTTTTCGGCATGGGCTCTTTGCGCATGTCGAGGAAGAGCTTCAGATCGGCATCGCGCACATGTGCCATCATGAACTGCTTGATCGGCACCGACGCTTTGGTGAGTGCGTCCTCGGCGGAAATCTTCTGCTCCATCAGTGGCTGAATACCGACCTGATAGGCTTCGTGCATGGTCGGCGCCATCACGAACAGTGTCAGGAACATCGACAGCGAAACGATCACGGCATTGGGCGGTGTCGTCTGCACACCCATCGCTGTGCGCAAGAGCGACAGCACCACCACGATACGCACGAAACTCGTCATCATGATGAGAATGGACGGTGCAAGGCTCAGGATGGTGATGAGTGCCACCATCTGCACCAGACGGTCAGTGAAGATGCCGCCGGATAGATCTACCGAAAGTGTCGAGCCGGCCGACGATGCAGCGGCTGCTTGTGCGGCAGCAGCAGATGCAGCGCTGGCTGCTTCCGGCGTCAGGAAAACGAGCGCCACAACAAGAAGTGCGAGAACGCGGCGCATCATATCGCGGCCTCTGCAATCTGGAGCGACGGCGTTTCGGTTTTCGCGAGTAGCGCAGGCGCATCGATTCCATTCTCGACGACGCTCATCCCTTGCGGGCCGACCATCACGAGATGCTCAACGCCATCGCGGCGAAGCAAATAGATCTTGTGGCGCGGACCGATCATCAATGTCTCGACAACCGAGAGCCGCTTCTGCGATGTGCCTTGCATCACGCCGGGCACCCCATATTTGCGCGCAGCGAGCCATGCGAAACCCAAGAGGCCCATCACAAGAATAAGCGCGCCGAAATAGCGTCCAAGATCGAGAATATCCATGCGCGGAGTGAAACCGCATCAACCTTAAGTGCGGGTTAAGAGCAGGAAAATTCTGCCCGGCACAAACATCCACGTCGTTAAGCGGCGTTTAATCGTTCGAGCGCAATCTCGCTCTCCTTAAGGCTAATTTTTCCTTTACGGAGAAGCGCACATGGATATCAGCGACAGCCCGCTTCTTGGCATGCTGCGCGAACGCATGTCGTGGCTCAACGCGCGGCAGAACACGCTTTCGGAAAACGTCGCCAATTCGGATTCGCCCGGCTATCTCGCGCGCGATCTGAAGCCTATCGATTTCGAAGCGGAGATGCGCAAAACCACGATGCAAGCCTCCACGTCGATGATGACCACCGATCCCCGGCACATGTCGATCAAGACCGAGCAGGATGGTTTCACCGGCGCGGATTCGCCCGACACTGAATCCAATCCCACCGGCAACACGGTTTCGCTCGAAGCCGAAATGATCAAGGTCGCCGACACGCAGGCGCAATATCAGACCGCCACCAATCTCTATTCCAAGGCGCTGTCGATGATGCGCACAGCCATCGGCGGCGGAAACTGAAGGAGACGATAGATGGATCTCAACACATCCATGCTGCTCGCCGCGTCGGGTATGCGCGCGCAGTCGAGCCGCATGCGCGTCATCGCGGAAAACATTGCGAACGCCAATTCAACGTCACCGGTGCCGAATGGCGAACCCTATCGCCGCAAGGTCGCCACCATCACATCGAGCTTCGACAGCCAGCTTGGCGCCACGATGGTGGAAGCCTCGAAGCCGCAAAACGACATGACGGATTTCCGCCAGCAATACGATCCTGGCAATCCGGCCTCCGACAAGCAGGGCTATGTAAAGCTGCCCAACGTCAATCCGTTGGTCGAAGTGATGGATATGCGAGAAGCGCAGCAATCCTACGAAGCCGATTTGAATGTGATGGACGCAACCAAGACGATGCTCTCGCGCACTGTCGATCTTCTGAAACGCTGAAGGAATAGACCATGACCATCACACCGTCCGCCGCGGCCAACGCCTATCAGGCCATCGCCCGCATGAGCGGAGAGATCAACGGCGCCGTCTCATCGTCCATGCCCGGAACGTCTCCGGTTGCGGGCGGCGGCTTTGGCGATTTCCTGAGTGGCGCCTTGAAAGATGCCGTCGGCACGATGAAGGCCGGCGAACAGGCCGCCGCACAACAGGCGGCGGGACAAGGCGACATCGTCAATGTCGTCAACGCCGTGAACAAGGCGGAGATCACGCTCGATACTGTGGTGGCCGTTCGCGACAAGGTTATCCAGGCCTACCAGTCCATCATGCAGATGCCGGTCTGAAGAAAGCGCAGCTATGAATTCCGCCGATTCGATCGATTTCGCGCGCCAGGCCATCTGGGTTCTTCTCGAAGTGGCGGCGCCCGCCATGCTCACCGCGCTCGTCGTCGGCCTGAGCATCGGTTTGTTGCAGGCGCTGACGCAGATTCAGGAAATGACGCTCGTCTTCGTACCGAAGATCATCGCAATTTTCTTGGTGCTGCTGATCTCACTGCCGCTGGCGGGAAGCGCGATGTACGGCCTGATGACGAATATCGCGCTGCGCATATCGGCGTACTAGCGGTCTCATGACCATTCACATCAGCTATCTGTCGGGCCAGGTTCTTCTCTACTTTCTGGTCTTCGCGCGCACGAGCAGCATGATCATGCTGTTGCCGGCGATCGGCGATGCGGGCGTGCCGCCGCGCGTGCGCCTGGGTCTTGCGCTGGCGATTTCCTTCGCGATGTCGCCGGTCGTTGCGCATTTTTACCCACATCAGGCGCCCCAATCCGGCGTCGGTCTCGCAATCATGCTGATCGAAGAGATTATACCGGGCCTGCTGATCGGCGGCATGTCCCGGCTCATCATGTCGGCGCTGAGCGTCGCCGGTCAGATGATCGCGACCCAGATCGGACTCGCGTATACGCAGACCATCGATCCATCGTTCGGTGAGCAGGGCGTGATTGTCGGTACGTTCTTTTCGCTGCTCGGAACCGTTCTGATCTTCGCGACCAATCTGCATCATCTGGCCATTGCCGCCATCGTCGGCAGCTACACGATCATCCCGCCGGGCGGCGCGTTGCCGTTTTCCGACATGGCGCAGGAAGCGATCAACCTCGTCAGCGGATCGTTCGCGCTGGGTCTGCAACTCGCCGCGCCATTCGTGGTGTTCGGTTTCGCGGTAAACGCCGCCATCGGTTTGCTTGCCCGTCTCATGCCGCAGCTGCAAGTGTTCTTCATCGCCATGCCGGTGAACATGCTCGCGGGATTCTTCCTGCTCATGCTGCTCATGGGATCGTTGATGACGGTCTTCCTCAACTACTACGCGACCGAGATGGGGCGGTTCGCGAGTGGCTGACGATCGCGACGACTCCCAAAAGACAGAAGAGCCCACTCAAAGGCGGCTTGATGAAGCCGCCAAACACGGTGATGTCATCAAAAGTGCTGAAGTCACGACCTTCGTCGTGCTTCTAGGCGGCACATTGACCATCGCCACGATGGGCGGACCGAGCGCCGAACATTTCGCAAATGGCTTCCGTGTCTTCCTCGAACAGCCAGACCAGATCGCAGTGAACTCGGCCAGCATGATTCCTCTGTTGCGCGAGATATTGCTGCTGCTTGCCGCAATTCTCGCGCCTGTCTTCGGTCTCATCATGGCAATGGGGCTGGGTAGCCACATCCTGCAAGCCCGCCCGCGCATCGCCTTCGACCGTATCGCGCCCGACTTCTCCAAATTGTCGATCGCCAAAGGCCTCAAGCGCATGTTCGGACTCGAAGGCCTGTCCAATCTCGGCAAAGGATTGTTGAAGCTCGCACTCGTCGGCTCCGTCGTGTGGACCGTGCTGTGGCCCGAGCGCGGCAATGTCGAATCCATTCTCACGCTGACGCCATCGAATGTCGCCGCGGAGATGATCCGCCTCGTGCTCAAGATCATGATCGCCGCTCTTTCGGTGCTCGCGGTTCTGGCGGTGCTTGACTACTTCCTGCAGCGCTACCGCTTCATGGCGCGCAACCGCATGTCGAAGCAGGAGATCAAGGAAGAATACCGCCAGACCGAAGGCGACCCGGCGGTGAAGGCCAAGGTCAAGCAGCTCCGTATTGAACGTTCCAAACGCCGCATGATGGCGCAAGTGCCGACCGCGACTGTCGTCATCACCAACCCGACCCACTACGCCATCGCGCTCAAATACGAATCCGGAAAAATGGCCGCGCCGGTCTGCGTGGCCAAGGGCGTGGACGCGCTCGCCTTCAAGATCCGCGAAGTGGCGCTGGAGCACGAAGTCCCTGTCATCGAAAACCCGCCGCTCGCCCGCGCGCTCTATGCCACGGTCGAACTCGACGAAGCCGTACCGCCCGAGTATTTCAAGGCTGTGGCCCAGGTTATCGGCTATGTCATGCGGCTCACGGGCAAGATCCGGCCGAATTAAGAATTTCCCCTATAAACAGGGGCAGAAAGATGCCCGCCGTTCGCGTAAAATCGATTCGTGAACGCCCGGACATTGACCCTCGGAAGCTATGGATTGCCGGCCGGCGCCTGGCGCTGGATGGCGCTGGCGTTTGTCGTTCTGGCATTGGCGGCCGGCGTTGTCGCGATCGGTGCGCCGGATGTCTCGCGCTGGCTGGGCGTCGCGTTGCTCGCAGGCATCGGCGCGGTGGCGTCTCTCTTTCTTTATGCGATCTGGCCGCGCGAGAGCATGGGCGCGGGCGAGGCGCGCATGATCGCCGAAGCCGCGGCGCGCGCGAATGTCGCCTGGGTGGTGACGGGCGCCGACGGCGCGGTGCTCGAATGCAACGATGCCTATCGCATTCTCGCCGGCGTTATGCAGACGGAATCGCCACCGCCTCCCGAGTTGGCACTGGCGAACGACGCCGCAGCGGCCACGCTTTATCGGCTGGCGCGCAGTGCTTCCGACGGCGATGCGCGCGAAGAGAATTTCACCATCGGTGCCGGAATCGAAATTGCCGCGGCGGTGCGTCCTTTGTCCGGCGGATCGGTAGCGTGGTGGTTCGCCCCGCGGCTGGCGCAAGCCAAAGAAACCATTCCGGCGCGAGCAACGCCAATGGTCGCCGCGACATCGGCGGCCTTTTTTCGCGATGCACCGTTCGGCGTCGCGATGGTCGATGGCGACGGCCGCATCGTCGAGGCCAACAATGCTTTCGCGGAATTTTTCGGTGTCGCGCAAGGCCGCATGCTGGCCGATCTTGTTGAGCCGAGCGACCGCGCGAACGTCAATGTGCTTTTGGTGCAAGCGCTCAGCCGCGCACAAGCGTTACCCGTAGAACTTCGCCCCGTGGGCCAGACTTCGCGCATGGCGGAATTGTATGCCAGCCCGGCCGCCGGCGAAATTAAGCGCAGCATCCTCTATCTGATCGATGTCACCGACCAGAAGGCGCTGGAGACGAAATTCGCGCAATCGCAAAAGATGCAGGCCGTCGGCAAGCTCGCAGGCGGCGTGGCGCATGACTTCAACAATCTGCTTACCGTCATCATCGGCAATTCCGAATTTTTGCTGATGCGTCATCCAGCCGGCGATCCGTCATTCAACGAGATCAATCTCGTGCATCAGAACGCGCTGCGCGCCGCCAATCTGGTGAAGCAACTGCTTGCGTTCAGCCGCGAGCAGACCTTGCAGCCGCGTGTTCTCGCGTTGAACGCGGCGATCTCCGAAATCCACCAACTGCTCAGCCGTCTTGTCGGCGAGAGCAACAAGGTCGTGCTCGAGAACGCGCCGGATTTGTGGACCGTGTTCGCCGATGAATCGCAACTCACCAACGCCATCATCAATCTCGTGGTGAATGCGCGCGATGCGATGCCCAAGGACGGCACCGTCACCATCCGTACTTTGAACGAGAGCTTTTCCGAAGCCACCGCGCTCGGCAGCGCGATCATGCCGGCCGGAGATTATGTGCGCATCGATGTCACCGATCAGGGCACCGGCATCGCGCAAGAACATATCGGCAAAATTTTCGATCCATTCTTCACGACGAAACCTGTGGGCCAGGGCACGGGACTAGGGCTCGCGACCGTCTATGGCATTGTCAAACAGACGGGCGGCTTCATCAGCGTCGATAGCGAGCTGGGACGCGGCACGACATTCCGCATTCATCTGCCGCGCTATATGGGTGAGCAGCAGGTGATACAAGCCGAAGCGGCGCCCGCGCGCGACATCACCGGACAGGACACCATCCTTCTCGTCGAAGACGAAGAAGCCGTCCGCAGTTTCGCGGCCCGCGCATTGCGCGTGCGTGGATACAAAGTGCTCGAAGCCGGCGGCGGCGAGGAAGCACTCGAAGTCGTCAAGGATCATTCCGGCAAAATCCACCTTCTCATCACCGACGTGGTGATGCCGAACATGGATGGACCGACGCTGGTGCGGCAGATGAAACGCCTGCGGCCCGAGACAGCGGTCATCTTCATGTCCGGCTATGCCGAGGAAGCGTTCCGCCGCAATGCGGAAAACGCCGCCGACATTCACTTCCTGCCCAAGCCCTTCGGTCTTAAGCAACTGGCCGCGAAGGTGAAAGACGTTTTATCCGCAGCGCCGGCGCCGAACTGATCGTCACGAGAATGTGTGCGGCTCGCGCGCGATCGCGCGGTTAGCATGCCCGCGCATTTTTCGGGGAATTCCGATGAAGACGATCTTTGCAGCTATTGCTGTGCTTGCTATTTCGAGCGCGGCGTTTGCCGCCGATATTCCGGACTACGTTTCCAAAAGTGTTTCCGATTCCATGCGCCCCAAAGCCGATACCGATCGCGATGTGTTGCGCCTGCCCGCAGAGACGATTGCCTTCGCCGGTGTGAAGCCCGGCATGGATGTGGCCGAGCTTTTTCCGGGCGGCGGTTATTTCACGCGCATGCTGAGCGATGTGGTGGGACCGAAAGGTCGCGTTTATGGCATCGAGAATTTCAAATGGGATGACGGCTCGGATGCGAAGGTCGCGGCGGACTACAAGAACGTCACCATCCAGATCGATCAGTTCGGCGATTTCTCATTGCCCAAGCCTGTCGATGTTTTCTGGATCACGCAGAACTATCACGATTTGCATATCGCCAAGTACGGCGTCGTCGATATGGCGGCGTTCAACAAGCACGTGTTCGCCTCGCTGAAGCCGCACGGCACTTATTTCGTGCTCGATCATCAAGCCAATCCCGGCACGACGGAAGACGACATCGCCAAGCTGCACCGCATCGAGAAGGCGCAAGTGATCCGCGAAGTCGAAGCTGCCGGGTTCAAGCTGGTGGCGGAAGGTGACGCGCTGCACCGGACCGGCGATGACCACACCAAGACGATCTTCGATAAAGCCATCCAGGGCCACACCGACCAATACATGTTGAAATTCGAGAAGCCCTGACCTTCTCTCCGTTTTCTACTATTGTCATGGCCCGGCTTGTCCGGGTCATCCATTTTCTCGCTGAGAAAAGGAAAATGGATCGCCCGCATGAAGCGGGCGATGACAGTTGGTGGAAATGATGAGAAATATCCTCTTGGCCGTGATGATAAGTGCGTGTGGTGCGGTATCCGCCCACGCCCAATCCTGCTCCGGCAATGCACAGGCGATGGCGCGGACGGAATTGTTGTTCGGGGCCGGCAATGTCTCGGCAACGCAATGGCGCGATTTTCTTGCGAAAGAAGTGACGCCGCGTTTTCCTTACGGCCTCACGGTGCTCGACGGCACTGGCCAATGGAAAGCGCCGGACGGGCACATCGCCAAAGAGAAGTCGCATGTTCTCTTGGTCTGGCACGGTTTCGATCAGGGTGCGAAGATCGAAGCCATCCGCGATGCCTACAAGCGCCGGTTTCATCAGCAGTCCGTTATGCGCGTGGACGGAACGGATTGTGTGAGTTTCTGATCATGTCTCTACCGGCAACCACATTTCCATGTACGCGCCTTTCGCCATCGGATTGAATCCGTCCGGATAGGCTTCGAAGTCCGGTGCGTTAGCGATCTTCAATCCGGCTTTCGGAATCATCTCACTCCAGATGACCGGCATCGCGGCCTGGATCTGCGGATGCAGATTGGGTCCATCGAGATCGAGCCGGAACACGGCATAGGGATTGGTTGGGATCGTCACGCGCTCGAAACCCTTCGGCAATTTTCCGCCGTCTTTCACTTCGACGCCCGCGAGATAATAGATGCTGCCTTCGTCGCGATCTTTCATCGACATCACGCCATAGGAGCGGCCATCGACTTGTCGCTCGAGCGGCAGCGCCTTGATCAGCGCGGGCCATAGCGCCGGGATGCCGCTCTTGTTTTCGCCATCGAACACGGCGCGCGGACCGGCGACGGTGAACGCGGCGCGTTTCACCAATCCCTCTTTCATCGTGACATGCGGTTTGGTTTTGGTATCGCTCATCGCATCTGCTCCCATCTGATGTTTGGTTGTTTTGCGTTCGTATTGTCCGGGCGGCGCGCCGAACTGACGGCGAAACGCGCGTGTAAAGGCTTCCTGCGATTCAAATCCGCAATCGAAGGCGAGATCGATCAGCGAGGGCGGGTTGGCGGCGGAGAGTTTGAACGCCGCGGCATCCAGGCGCCGCGCGCGCACATAGCCCATCACGCTATCGCCGATGCGCGCGGTGAAGACGCGCGCGAAATGCCAATGCGAAAGACCGGCGACCTCGGCGAGTGACGCGACGCTGAGCGGCGAAAACAGATGCCGCTCGATATGCGCCAGCACCTCGGCCAGGAAATCTGTGTTGGCTCTCTGTGTAATCATGACCGCGAGATTGGCAGGCGAATCCCCCAGCGTCCTGACTGTTATTGCTACCGGTGCAGCGCTCCCGCAATGCGGTCGCCGGGCCATTCCGAGGCCCCGGCCGGGGCCAGTATTCCGGTCTATTTCCGCCGCTACGCCTGTAAAAGTTTTTTACAGATTCTGGGCCTCGACATTCTTGTTAGCCGTAAAAATCCTGGAAATCGGCCACATATCTCATGGCACGGTTTGTGCTCTTTACTAGGCCTGAGAAACACGATCGGGGTACCGACCATGAGCATTAAGAAGATTCTGTTGGGTGTGGCTGGCTTTGTTATGCTGTCCGCCGCCCCGGCATCCGCCTACACCATCACGGGTGAAGAATATCTCACGGCCGGCGGCATCAACGCTGGTCCGTTCACCTGCGTGGCTGCCGCTGGCACTGAGGCTTGCGCGACGTTCACCTATTCCGGCCCGCTGAATTTCAGCAACACAGCGCCCCAGAACACCACCAACACTGGCGATTTGAACAGCGCCTTCTTCATCGGCGCGGATATCTCCGGCTATGTCGGCTCGGGCTCAGTCACAGCGGCAGCTGCGAATTGGGACAATCAGGCGGACTTCCTGGCTTCGAGCGGAAGCATCGCGGGCGAAGCATATGGCTCGCTTTACAGCATCGATCTGGGAACGATCTTTGCCGGCACGCTGATAACCATCACGCATGACGACGGCGTCGCCCTCTACGACAACGGCACGTTGTTCGGAGGCATGACCTCCGGCCCAACGGGCGCTATCACTGAGTCCGCGACTGTCGGCACATCGGGCGACATCGTGCTCTACTACACGCGTCAGAACGGAACGCCGTCGATCCTTCAGGTCACGGTCCCGGAACCTGCGACCATCGCCGTGTTCGGCGCCGCGCTGATCTGCATGGCCGGTATGGCCGGCTGGATGCGCCGCAGCCGCGCGTCCGTCTAAGCGGGATCTGACTGACAAGAACAGGAACGGCGCCTTCGGGCGCCGTTTTTGTTTGTGCGTGCCGTTTTGCCAATCAGCACGTTCAGCCTGTAGCGTTTGCCGGATTGCGCAGGAGAAGAACATGGGACTGTTGAACGGGTTGGTCGAAGGCATGGTCGGCGCGGAGATGGTCTATGTCGTCAACGGCATCCTGCAGAAACATGGCGGCGTTTCCGGCGTCGTGAACCAGCTGCAGACGCAAGGGCTGGGACCGGCGGTGAATTCCTGGATCTCGGACGGCACGAATGTCGCCGTCACGCCGCAGCAAATGCATCAGGCGTTCGGCGAGCAGACGATCAACGAACTCGCCGTCAAGTCCGGCCTCACGCCGCAAGAGCTGGCCGAAAAACTGGCGCAGGTTCTGCCCCACGCGATCAATGCAGCCACGCCGAACGGTGTCGTGCCGCCGGCGGGGACGGTGCCTTAGACGGCTGCGGGCACATTGCGTTTTGCATACACATTGTGTATACATAACGGGAATGGAGATTTGCCGATGAAAGCCGCCAGCACCCGCAAAGCCGCAACGCCGAAAAGCTCGGCCAAAAGCGATGCCGTCATCAATTTGCGGCTTCCCGCTTCCATGCGCGATCTGATCGACAACGCCGCCGATATCGTAGGGAAAACGCGCACGGCCTTCATCATCGAAAGCTCCAGCAGGCTTGCGACCGATGTGCTGCTCGACCAACGGCTCTTCACGCTCTCGGAAAGTCAGTACGGCGCGTTCGCGAAAGCGTTGGATGCACCGCCGCCGCCGAATGCAAAACTGAAGCGTCTGCTTTCGGGCAAAGCGCCGTGGGAGAAATAACGCCTCCGGCGCCGCTGCGGGAGGATCACAACGTCTCCACCTTCGATTGCGGAAAGCCGCCGCTCACGGATTGGCTCAGGCACAAAGCCAAGAAAAGCGAAGCCCGTGGCGCGCGGACGTTCGTCGTGTGTGAGCTTCGCGTGATCGGTTATTACGCACTTGCCGCCGGCGCGGTGGAGCGCGCGCGTTCGCCGTCCTCTCTATCGCGCAACATGCCTGATCCGGTTCCGGTTATTATTCTCGCGCGCCTGGCGGTGGATCGCGCATGGTCCCGCAAAGGCATAGGCTCCGGGTTGTTGAAGGATGCGCTGCGCCGAGCGCTGGCTGTCTCGAAAGACATCGGCGCACGCGCGATGCTGGTGCATGCCATCGACGGCGATGCGGTGGCGTTCTACCGGCAATATGGTTTTAGGCTGTTTGCATCGGATGCGCGCACGCTGTTCCTGCCGTTGGAACATGCCGCCGCGCTGATTTAAGCCATCTTGCCTATCGGATTTCAGAGCCGCCGCAGATTTCTGCTATCGTGGACATGGGCACGGGTCGGGGGAGCGGCGCATGGCACTGAAAATTGTCGGGGCAGGACTGGGGCGCACAGGCACCAAGTCGATGCAGACGGCGCTGGCGATGCTGGGATTTGGACCGTGCCATCACATGGTCGAAGTGTTCGCGCATCCCGAGACGACGCCGCTATGGATCGACGCGGCAGCGGGAGAGGCGAATTGGGACGCCATCTTCAACGGTTACCATTCCGTGGTGGACTATCCGGGCGCTGCCTATTGGCGGGAGATCGCGAGTCATTATCCCGATGCCAAAGTCGTCCTGAGCATTCGCGACGCCGATGAATGGTTCGACTCGACCCAAGCGACCATCTTCGCGCCGGGCAGCATGTCGGCGAGCGGCGATGGACCCTTCGCGCCATTCTTCGCCAGCTTTATTGATCGCCTTGCAGGCGGCTCGCGCGAACGTCTGCACGATCGCGCCTTTATGACCGGTTATTTTCACCGTCATACGGAAGACGTCGTCGCGGCGTTCCCCAAAGAGCGGTTGCTGGTTTATCAGGCGGGCGAAGGCTGGGAGCGGCTCTGTGCGTTTCTTGGCGTGTCTGTTCCGCAAGAACCCTATCCGTCGGAAAATTCGCGCGCGGAATTTATCAAGCGTGTAGCGGCACACAGCGCGGCTTAGATGGCTTGCGCGTTGGCCTAATCGATGAACTGCTGAGCATGGAAAGCCTCTGTGCTATCATGGACGCGGAGAACGCGCCTAAGAAACGCGGGCCTTATAAGAAGGCGGCATAATTGATCCGAGCGATCCAGTTTGTCGGGTTGTTAGCAGCCAAGATTTTTTGGCGCTTGTAATCGGATACGTC
>Ga0265340_10001763_pt1 | contig 12375 bp, 8 predicted proteins | sample 4CB225metaG_FD_202082 | JGI IMG/M metagenome (GOLD analysis project Ga0265340, IMG submission 202082) | Rhizosphere microbial communities from Carex aquatilis grown in University of Washington, Seatle, WA, United States - 4-CB2-25 metaG | ecosystem: Host-associated > Plants > Roots > Rhizosphere...
CTGGTTACCGACAAAGCGGTCGCATCGACTGACTACGACGACGAGACGCCGGTGGAACGTTATTACCGCTTTCAATCGAGTGTATACGATGCCACGCGTTGGACATTTCTGTTTGGGCGAAGCAAAATACTGCGTCGCGTTGCCGACAGGGGGTCTCCCGAGCGTATTCTCGAGGTGGGGTGTGGTACCGGGCGCAATCTGCTCGAACTTGCGTGTCTCTTCCCGGCTGCTCGCATCACGGGTGTCGACCTCTCGAAAGCGATGCTTGAGCGCGCCCGCCGAAAGACAGCGTCGGTCGACAGCCGGGTCGAGCTCGTGCACGGACGCTATGACAAACCCTTGTACTCGACTCCCCGATTCGACTTGGTCTTGTTCTCCTATTCCTTGACGATGTTCAATCCGGGTTTCGAGCTTGCGATCGAATCTGCTCGTAGCGATCTCGTTCAAGGCGGTTATGCGGCAACCGTGGACTTTCACGATTCACCATTACCGTGGTTCACGAGCTGGATGCAAATCAACCACGTGCGCACCGACGGCCAGCTGCGGCCGTTGTTACAGCGGCGGTTTCAGCCGCTGCACGACGAATTGCGACTAGCCTACGGCGGGGCCTGGAGATATTTCCTCTTTCTCGGCCAATAGGGCCATCATAGAATAGGCGCGACCGCAACGCGCTCATTGCCGCGTGCCCGCGTGGGAAACGCGAGCTCGCGCCCGACGGCCACCCACGCGGGTCTTTAGGCTTGGAGTAGAGGAGCTCCCGTCGCTTACCAAATACACCGATGAGCTGTCGGGTGACGATCGAAGCCCGCTACCTGACTTGGCATCGGAAGCACGAAGTCCGAGAACTCAGGAGCTTGATTGAAGGTGTGCTCGCCATTGGCGCCTGCCCACTTGTCGAGCGTGGGCGAGTACGTGCGGAAGTGAATCTGGTTGTGGTGCACATCGAACTCCATGAACCGAAGCCACCCATCACCACCCATGCTCGCGAGCTTGTTGCTCTGGAAGTCGGTGAGGATTTGGTAGACGGGATGGCCCGCATCGTTGGGGTCGATGCGAATGTTCTCCGCCTTGGATACACCGTTGACCGTGGAGCCCGAGGCGTGGCCGCAGATGACCATGAAGATCTGGTCGTTCTTCGTGATGAGCTTGTCCCATATGCCCTGCGGGCTGTTCCAACCAGCCAGTGAACCATCGAGGTAGGCGTTCGTAGTAATGCGTTGTGCAGGGACCTTCAGCGGAAGACTGTCATCGTCGTCTGCAGGGGGGTTGAGATACTCGTGAGTCGTCACGATGGTCGCGTACCCCTTGTAGTGCTCGATGACCTTCTGAGCCCACGCGAGCGCAGCGTCGCCAGCTTCCAGCTCGAGTGAGATATGCAGAAAGTGCTTGTTGCCGGCTTCGAACGTCTCATAGCTCGAAAGTCCCGTGTTGTACTGCAGGTGGTCCGAGGCTCCGCCGTACCAGGCTTTGTGCTGGAAGAACGGACTGTCCGAGCCAAAATACGCCTTCCACATGCCGTTGCTAACGAGTGGTCGGCTCCCGCTTGCGTAATAGTAGTTGTCGTAGTCGTGGTTGCCGGGCGTCATCCCAAAGGGAACACCCGTCCTGGCCAGCTTTGACATTGCTTCGGTCGCGAGGTCCCACTCAGCGCCGGCACCGTAGGTAACGTCGCCGGCAGTGCCGTTGGTTCCGTCGCCGTGTTGCACGACGTCGCCGACGTGCGTAACGAACGCAAGGTTGAGCTGATTGCGATGACTAGCTAAGTAGCTGGTCTCTTGCAGGAAGGGCTGGAAGCTCTCGGGCTGCGCGTACGTGAAATCGACGTAGTTCTGGGTGTCTGAGATGACGGCGACCGTAAAGGCGTCGTCCCCGCACGGTTTCCCATGGGCGCTTACGCTACCCGTAAACAACAAGGCACCAAGAACGATGGCGGAAAGCGCCGTGCGTCGCATCATTGCAGTTTTCATGTGTATGTTCCTCTTTTGTGGGCAGATCTGGACCACTTGGCAACCGTTCGCTCGCGACAGAACCGCACAAACGCTTACGAGTGACGTAACCATTCATGCGTGTCCTGCACGCGCGAAACGCGGCGATTGTGACCCAATGCGCAAGAAGCAGGAGCGACGTTGTGGTGACGAATGGGGGCAAGTCTTGTGCGTGTTGTGTAGGCAGTGTGACAGGTGTGAAGAACGAGTGATATGCGTGACGCAATCGTAAAGTCCTAACCGCTGGGCGGTCAGGCGCGACCGTGCACCGTGCACACTACTAATAGTCGTCACAAGTCACGACGACGCGCATGGCAGAAATGCGCGCAACGCAAGAAACTTGGTTACCAACGTTCGAGGGTGCCGACCCGGCGTCAACGAGGTGCGCGACCGGTGTAAGCAACGTCGGTTAAGGAACTTCAGAGCTCGGTTAGGTAGGTTCGCCGGTCGGATGCGGGCCTTGGCGTTCCGGATCTGTGGGTTCGTTACTTGGATCACTAGCTTGAGAATCCGGGATCGTTATTTCGCTGAGTGGATCGCGGACGTATCGAAATGTTTGACACCCTTGCGGTCCTGAAAACTCGGCCCCATGTCGTGCGCCCACGTGCAAACACGTTGGCCTAATCGAGACGAATCCGCGGAAGGAGAGCAAATGGCAAAAATGATGGCGGTTCGAGTGACCAAGCCAGGCGCGGCACTGAGTGTCGTCGAGACGGACATCATCGACCCCAAGCCTGGACAGGTTCGCGTCAAAGTGCAGGCGTGTGGGATCTGTCACAGCGACGCGTTCGTGAAGTCGGGTGCATTCCCTGGGCTACAGCTGCCGAGAACGCCGGGGCACGAGATTGCAGGCGTAATCGACGCCGTCGGCAGTGGCGTCGACCAATGGCGCGTTGGCGAGCGCGTTGGCGTGGGTTGGCATGGTGGCCATTGCTTTCAGTGCAATGCGTGCCGGCGGGGTCATTTCATCAATTGTGAGAAAGCTCAGGTGACTGGCATCAGTTACGATGGCGGCTTTGCGGAATATGCGGTCGTGCGTGCAGAAGCTGTGGCAAGAATCCCGGACGGGCTCAGCCCGGAGGACGCAGGGCCACTGCTCTGTGCGGGTATCACGACGTACAACGCGCTGCGCAACAGCGGTGTTCGTCCCGGAGACACGGTTGCCGTGCAAGGCATCGGCGGGCTCGGGCATCTGGGAATTCAGTATGCCGCGCAAATGGGCCTAAGAACCGTCGCGCTCTCGAGCGGATCGAGCAAAGAGGCGCTGGCACGCGAGCTTGGGGCTCACGAGTACATCGACACCAGCAAGACGGGCGCTAGCGAAGGCTTGCAAAGGCTCGGTGGCGCGGATCTCGTGCTGGCGACGGCGCCCAATGCCGACGCCATTGCCAGCACCCTAGGCGGGCTGAAACCACGTGGCAAGCTACTCATCGTTGCCGCGCCCGGCGAACCGTTTCCGGTATCTGCCTTTGCGTTGCTCACTGGCAAAACCATTGCAGGTTGGCCGAGCGGCACCGCTATGGATTCGCAAGACGCCATGTCCTTTGCGACACTCACCGGTGTTCGTCCCCGGACCGAAGTGTTTGCTCTCGAAAAAGCCGACGAAGCGCTGTCTCGAGTTCTCGAGAACAAAGTGCGTTTCCGCGCCGTGCTCAGACCCTGAACTTACGCATGGCGGCCCCGGCCCGGTCAGTCTTCGGCTGCGGGTTCGCCACACCACCGAGTTCGCGCTCTTGGCATCGCTCATCGAGCAGCCGGGCGTGGTGCTGAGTCGCGCAACTCATCGGGCGCACGTACGATGACGTGCACGTCTCCGAGCGCACGCTCGACACGCACCGCTGAGCCTGCCGCTACCTGAGGTTGGATTCCACGCGCCGCGCAAAACAAACAAAGGATTGCGCGGCACGCTTTTGCGGGCGGGTCGCTTTATGGGGTTTTTTGCGGCACTCTCACGAGGGAAGCGTTGCGCTATCCGCGCGCTAGCTCGTCGATCGCGGACACGGTGGCGTCCATTTGCTCGGGGCTCTGATAGACGTGAGGTGCCAACCGCAGATGTTCCAGGCGCACGCGCGTGATAAACCCGCGCTTACCTAAATCTGCGCAGAGTCGGTGGATGTCGAGCCCGGGTTTGCGCACACATAAAATCCCGCTTTGCGGCGCATTCCCGTGATCGTAGGCAGCCAGGAAACCGTGCTGCGAAAGGCCGACCCAGAGGCGCGACGTCAACTCGAGGATGCGCTGCTGCACCCGCGCAAAGCCAATCTCGGCAAGGAAGTTGAGGCTTTCGTCAAAGTAAACCCAGTCATTGTAGTTAGCCGTGGAGTAACAGTAGCGGTCTACGGTCGCCCGCATCTTGGTCTGGTACGGGAGATATTGGCCCGGATCGGCGACTGAGTCAGTGGCCTTGAACGGCATCTTCAGCTTCGAAAGCGTGTCGTGATCCATTACGATGACACCGAGTCCGAGCGGTCCGAGCAACCATTTCCACGCGGAAAAGCAGAGCACGGCTGGCGAGAGTGCGCCAAAATCAATCGGGACCAGGCCCGCACCTTGTGAACCATCGAGGATCAATAGGATCTCGCGCGCGTGACAGACTCGGGCGATCTCTGCGATGGGCAACGGCATTCCAGTGCACCAATGCACTACCGATAACGCCACCACCTTGGTGCCTGGGGTCAGCACACGCTCGAAATTGATCAGGAACTCATCAGGGGTGCGGCCGACTTGAACGAAGTTCAAGCCGACGCCGTGTTGGCGCCAATGCTCCCACGGGTAGACATTGCTCGGGTACTCGTTCTCGAGCAACAAGATCTCGTCGCCAGCGCAAAGCGTGAGCCCCAGCGATACCATGGTCATGCCTTCGGCGGTGTTGTGGATGAGCGCGATGTCGTCCGGTTGCGCATGCAGCAGTTGCCCGAGCCGTTGCCGAACATTGCTGACCAGTCTGGCCAGTGAGGCATCATCAGCGCCGGGTCCGTGTAGTGCCAATTGTTCGAAATGCGCCCCCATGCGGGTAACAATGTGGCGCCCGGTTGGCGTGATGCCGCAGTTGTTCAGCCAGGTCGCGGTTTCATTGATGGGATAGGCAGCGTAGATTTCTTGCCAGTTCATAATGTCGATGTGGCATCCTAGTCGGAACCGCGGAATTTGGCACAGCGCATTACAAACCATTGGCGTGCGTGGGCTGCATTTCGTGTATAAATGTGCAATACTGGTGCTCATATGTCAGCTTCTTCCTCGCTTAGACTCAACTTCCCGCGGGTCACGCTCGCGCTGCTGCTCGCGGCGTGCGGCGGCGAAACTGAAAGCGCTGCCAGCGCCAATGGCGCGGGCGGTTTCTCGACGACTGGCGGAGTCACGAGCAGCGGAGGCGCTTGCGGCTTCGTCATAGCCTCGTGCCCGTCACCTGACGTCAGTATCGGCATGAATTTGTGTCCTGCCGGTCGTGATTGCTACCTGAGCACGGCAGGGTGCTCGCGTGTGTGGTGCCTGCGTCCCAGCACAATCAACGACGCTGGAAACCCACTAGACGCGGCGCCTTCAACCGGCGGCGCGCCTTCAACCGGTGGCGCGCCTTCAACCGGCGGCGCGAGCGGCATCGGCGGGTTCAAGCCGACCACTGGCGGTGACAGCGCAACGGGCGGGGCATCCTGCCCGGACCCCACGGAACCCGCGATGTGCGCGGACGACAAAGATTGCGAAGCCGGGGCCTATTGCGGCAGTCAGTTCTGTGCCAGGTGCCATGACTTGTGTTGGACGGTTTGTGCTCCCTACCAGACGATTTCCTGCGGCGCGACGAACACGGCGCTCAGCGATCAACTCACCGGCGACAGCTGCACGGTCATGGTTCGGGTGAATGCCGAGACACTGGTAGTTACGGACTACGCGGTCAATTGCGGTCCATCGCGCAATGTAGCCGGCTCCAGTCTGCTCAATGGTCTGTTGCAGATGAACTCCGTTGACTGGGCAAACGCCGCGTCAATCACCGATCCAACGAAGACGGGCCTATTCGTGTTTCAAGTTGACAACGGCCCGGCCCAATACACCGCCTATTTCAGCGCCGAAACCGGCAATCAACTGTTGGTGACCAAGGGCGACACATCGGACGGCGGCACCGATGATACCTCGTCCAGCATTGCATGGTCCCCGGCCAGTGATCTCGGCACCACGTGCGCGCCTGGGCGCCAAACATTTCCTTCTCCATTCGGATCGATGAGTGCCACAAGTGACGTAAGGGCCATAACTTCGTCTTTGGTTGCCACTGATCTGTTTCACGTCATCCGTACCACGTTGGGTGATGTCCACTACACGGCAGTTACCGCGCTTCCGGACACCGAGTATGTCTTCTTCATCACTGCTGGCTGACTTACGCGCACGTCTTGCACGCCACCATCGACGATCGATCCGCCTGCGTGGTTATGACTACACGCGGGCGGGGGCGTATTTCGTGACGATATGCACGCATAATCGCGAATGGGTGTTTGGCGATGTGGTTGACGGCACGATGCAATTGAATGACGCCGGGCGGATTGTGTATGACACGTGGAACGATTTGCCCACGCATTATTCATACGCGGAATTGGATGCGGTTGTCGTCATGCCGAATCACGTGCACGGTGTCGTCGTGTTGTCCGACGCAAATCAACGTACGGTAGGGGCGGGTTTCAAACCCGCCCCTACGAACCGCGACGAATCGAATGGCAACGGGGGCCCCGGGTTACGCGACGACGGTATGAACCGCGACGAATCGAATGGCAACGGGGGCCCCGGGTTACGCGACGCAAATAAATGTACGGTAGGGGCGGGTTTCAAACCCGCCCCTACGAATCGCGACAACGATGCGGCGGGTGACAATCGGCGATCGCCGTTGTCGGAAATTGTACGTGGGTTCAAAACCTTCTCCGCGCGGCGCATTAATGAAATGCGGGGGACGCCCGGGTTGCCGGTTTGGCAACGTAACTACTACGAACACATCATCCGCAATGCCGATTCGTTACATCGTATCCGGCAATACATTGCCGACAACCCTGGGCGCTGGGAGTTCGATCGGAATAGTCCCGATATCACGTTCGACTACCGGACAGCCTCCAGCCTCGGGGGGCTCGCTACGGTTTTCCCTCGACGATGCCGATGGCGTCTACGTTCGTAAGATAATTATACTGTTCGTAGACACCGCCGGTTGCAACGCAGTCGGGAAATCTCCTAACTTGCCCATTAATGTGCCCATGGCACAACTATCGCACCGGTGCCGACGGTCACTCAGCGTGCGTTTGGTGTGAATCCCCCCTGTTGCAACGCTGCTTGGGGAATCGCAGCCAAGGCATCCATTGAGGGAGATAAAAATGCATTCAATGCGGTTGGCGATTGTAAGCAATAGCTTGGTAGCGGGGTTGTTTTTTTGCGGCGCGTGTAGTTCCGCGTTAACGCCGCCCAGCGGCTCAGCCGATGCCGGCGTTGGCGGGGGCAATAACGGGAGTGATGGGGGCGCCCCGGCTACGAGCGGTGGCGCAGTAGCCGTCAATCCGCTCGTGATCTCGGCGGTCACACGCACGCCTCGGATCACCACCTGGTCGGTGAATTATTGGGATTGGATGCCGAGCTACGGGGATAGCGTCACCGGTACGGACTCGCTAGTTTCCGCTCTCAAACCTGCGGTCATGCGCGTTGGCGGCTACAACAACGACGCTAACGTTCCTGACATTTTCGATGATGCTGCGTTCGATAAGGCTGTGGCTTATGCGCACTCGATTGGGGCAGAGCCACTGATTCAAGTGCCGCACTTGGCTGACAACGCCGGACATCCTCCAACACCCGACACGGCTGCGGCCATGGTTAGATATGCGAACATAACCAAAGGCTATGGAGTCAAGTACTTCTCAGTCGGCAACGAGCCGGACATATACACCATTCAAGGACTTCCATCGGACTATTCCCAGCCCGCTATCCCGGGTTACACACCGTCTGACTACTGCACCTCGGCGCGCGCCTACGTGGCCGCCATGAAAGCAGTTGACCCAACGATTCAGATAGTGGGACCTGATTTGGGCTACAAGTTCCAGGCAGGCAATGCCGATAATGATTGGCTGACACCCATTCTCAGCGACTGCGGCGACCTGTTTGACATCGTCTCGATCCACCGCTACCCCTTCGACTCTCTAAGTGCGACGCTCGCGGCGGCCAGCGCCGATCCAATTGTCTTCCGGGGTGTCATCAACTCGGTGCGCGGAATCCTGCAGGCTACTGGTCAGGGTAATAAGCCGCTGGCGCTCATGGAGATGAACGTCGTTTACAATGCGACGAACTGCGTGATAGGCGCTTCGCCAGGCACGGTTGGGGGTGCGCTGTGGTTGGCTGACAGTGTTGGCACGGCGATCGAACTCGGGCTTTGGACAACGGCCGTTTGGGACATCAGCGACGACGACGGTTGGTCGCTGGGGCTGATTGGACTGCCGCCAATTCATACGCCGCGACCTGCTTACTACGCGTATTCCCTGTTTGCTGATCACTTTGGTCCGACACTCACGAGTGTATTAGCGGCCCCGCCCGGGGTCAGCGCGCATGCCAGTCGCGATCAGGCGGACGACGCAACTGAAGTTATCGTGATCAACTGGAACACCACGTCCGCTGGATTGGCATTTCAGGTGACGGGGCTTACGTCAGCGCCGCCGAGCGCGACCTTCGTGCTGCCCCCGGTCTCTATGGCAGCTGTTGAGATCCCAGACAATGGCGCGCCCAGGGCGTGGAGCTATGGCGAAGCTCAGCGTCAGATCGCAAGCGGGCCGCAGCTGCTTATGGAAGGACCTGCCGGGGCGGCAGCCAGTGACGCCGGTTCGACGGGTACTACGGCCGCGGGCCTAACCGTGGGCACGGGTTGCGTCTCAGGCACACCGTCCACTTGCCAAGCAGTCGTTTTGCCGAGTCCGGCGATTACTACGGCAGGCACGTCGAGTGGAACCTCCCTGTCATTCGGGTCGGGTGCGTACAAATGGGGTTCCTATACATACGCTGCCAGTGGCGTGACGCCACCGACGGCAATGGTCTCGTCAGACGGCGTCGGGATTCAGATGACAGCGAACTTTACCAACCCGATTGACGTCAACAACAACTATATGGGTGTGGGGCTTTACTTTAGCAGTTCAAGCTGCGTCGATGTCTCATCGTACACCGGGGTAAAGTTCGATTTCGAAGGCGACCTCGGGGGTTGCCTACTGGCGGTGGGCTCCACGGCAAGTGATGACATCACCCCTGCGGAAGACAAAAGAGGCAGCTGTTCGGGAACCCCCTCCACTTGCTACGGGTCGAGCTTCGATGTGGTTCCAGTCGCCGGGACCACGATAAAGGTTCCGTTTTCTCGTTTGACCGGAGGCAGACCCGTCGCCACGCTCGACCAAACAAGTCTTATCAACGTACAGTGGCAGTTTAGCGGCCCCACGAGTCACACGGACGCCGGTGGTTGTGCCGCAGACATCACAATCAGCAACGTCGCGTTCTACTAGAAGACCGGCACACGGAAACGGAAACGGTAGCGGATTCGGTGGCGGCTCGGTCTGTCCGGGTGCTCATCACAAACTACCAGCGGACCGGTACCTGACCAGGACCTAAGACGCCAACCCCGAGTAACCCCCGGGCATCGAACGCCCGCTGTGAGATCCAGAACCCGAGCAAGTGACACGGCATGTCGATCCGTCGGGATCTAGAACATGCCAAATGGAACGACGCGGGGCTCCATCGAGATCCAGAACCCGAGCAAGTGACACGGCATGTCGATCCCTTGTGTTCTGGGACACCGGGAAACGCCCGTGCAAGTCGTTTGGTCGAGATCTGGAACCCAGGGAAACGCCTAAATGCATCGTTTGGACGAGATCCAGATCTCGTCAGAGCCACCTTGCATGCCGTTTCGTCGAGATCCAGATCTCGACCAAGCCACAAGTCATGCAGTTGTGTCGAAACCCGGAACCCGGCTGAGCCACATGGCCAGCGGCTGTGTCGGGATCCAGATCTCGTCAGAGCCACCTTGCATGCCGTTTCATCGAGATCCGGATCGCGGCCAAACCACTTTGTGTGCGGCTATGTCGAGATCCAGATCTCGGCAAGCTGACAGAGCCCGCAGCTGCATCGCGGCCGTGGTCTCGGCACTGTGAAAACTTACGACCGTCAAGCGCGACCCAAGACTCGATCGAGTGACAAAGTATTGAAATTTCTCGCTATCCAGATCTCGCGGACGAAGTGCAAGTTGCAGGCAATTGAAAGGCGATTGTGGTTTCGGCCCCGGCTCACAAAAGCCACATCTGAACGAAGTGACAGTGAATCGGATCGTTGCAGGTCGTGAGCTCGCGCTTGGACGGCAGCGTGGGTATTCCTACAGGTATCGATCCTATGTTCCCGACAGCACTTGCACTGTGTTGAGTAGCCGTGGCTCCACAGTTGGCATTGGAAACCAAAGTATCCAAATTGTGATTGCATGCGCACGAGCGTAGGAAGATACTCCTCTCGCCGGTTCGGTGCCGGCAAAACATAATTCGCAAACGAGGGGACAATTCAATGCGGTCATATGATCCACAAGATATTATTTCATTGCCTTCGCTGAGCGCGACAGGTGCGGTGGCATTGGGGCAAGCACTGCTCACGGCCGGCAAAGCCCAAACCAAACTTCCAGAGCTGGTTTCAACCCGCTTGCGCGCCCTTGATTTGGCGCACACAGCGGTAAGTCAAGCCCTCACCCAAAAACCGCAATTGCCACCGGATCCACAACGCACGCGCAGTGCGGACCAGCAAGAAGATCGGGCTTGGGGAGCCTTTCATGACTGGCTCCACGCGTGGACCCGGTTGCAACAACCCGATGCCGACCAGGCCCGGGCCATGTACGCCGTGCTCTTTCCCACGCGCCTCAAGTTCACCAAGCTACCTTACCAACTCGAATGGGCAGAAGCCGAAACTCGACTCAACCGCATCGCCAGCGACAACTTCGACCCCGAAATTGAAAACCTTGGCGGCAAACGCCTCATCCAACAAGTTCGCGACGCGCACGCCGCCTACGGCGAAGCCCTCGGCATCACAGCAGAAGGCCAAGACCCCAACAGCATCGCAATCCGCGAACCCCTCCAGGCATTCACCAACGCCCTGCGAGCTTACGTACTTGCCGTTGCAGCTCATACTGATCCCAACGACCCAACGAGCGTCAGCGTAACCAATTCGCTGCTGGCTCCGCTGCAGAGGTGGCAGAGTTATATTAGTGTGGCTGCTGCACCCGAGCCTTCGGCGTCAACATCGCCGGTGACAACATCGCCGGTGACAACATCGCCGGTGACAACATCACCGTCGCCAAACCCGCCGCAGCACAATGCGCCGGGGTCGAACCCGGCGACTGGTAATGGAACGAGCGCGACGTAATTGGCCGGGGCAGCATTAATGAAGTGAGACGGAACGCGACTCGAGATGTGTTCGAAACGGGGCAAATCGGGTCAACTTGCCTTCTGCTCGTGGTTAACGTGAGTTGAAGGCAAGTGGCATTTTCTTTTTGTCGTGGCGGCGCGCGTTGCTCGAGGTGAATTGGTGTGGCGCGTGCCGCGCGAGGCCGGTTGGCGGCGCTCAGGCCAACGACTTTGCGTTTCAGCAGCGGCCCCAATGCCCCCGTGGAACACCGGTGACAGGATGCCAGACAAGCGGCAGTCGTACAGTTGATGCGAGCGCTAGCGAGCCACGACTGCCGCTGACCACTACCCAAAAAGCCAGACAAAGCCGGCTGCTGCAAGCGCTAGCTGGCCAGAAGACCACGTGATTACCAGAAGTTATAGCCCTTTTCCGCAAATCGGAGATGGCACAGCGGAACGGGACGGAACATAGTCATTTATATAGTCATGCCAACGAGCGTTCATCTACCATCGAAACTTCTTGAAGCTGTTGATCGCAAGGCCAAGGCACTGCGCATTAGTAGGAACCAATTGGTGGTGCAGGCACTTGAGCGCGAGGTGCAGGATGCCGAGTGGTCGGCGGAGTTTTTTGAACGCCTTGCCAATACGGATTCGGAAACGAAGACACGGCAATCGCAGCACCTTACCTACGATATACGTTGGTGAGTGGTATCCACTGTCTTGCGCCCTGTGACCGCGTTGTGGATGGCCGCCTAGGCAACGAATACTACTTCGGTGGTCCTGGAGTAACAGATTCTGGTCGATTCACGCTCCTCGACTATCAAGGAGCCGTGCGGGCACGAGTTAGTGCCGGAAGTCAAGGACTTCGTACCGCCAGTAAGGTCCTGTTCTGGGTTGGGGTCGGCTTAGCTGCCCCAGGTTCGGCGATATTTATGGCTACGACGAACGCGTCATCGAGCTCGTTGGATGATGGTAAACGTGGTTTGCATACGGTATCTACGGGGATGCTACTAGGCGGC
>Ga0265340_10001764_pt1 | contig 12361 bp, 8 predicted proteins | sample 4CB225metaG_FD_202082 | JGI IMG/M metagenome (GOLD analysis project Ga0265340, IMG submission 202082) | Rhizosphere microbial communities from Carex aquatilis grown in University of Washington, Seatle, WA, United States - 4-CB2-25 metaG | ecosystem: Host-associated > Plants > Roots > Rhizosphere...
GTCGCCTTTCCTTGGCTTGCGCGCTTTTCAGCCGGAGCACGCGCCGATCTTTTTTGGACGCGATCTGGACACGCGCAAAATTCTCAACCGGCTCGAAATGCAGGCCGGCAGCAGCGGCCGCGTTTTCCTGATGATTCTGGGCATGAGCGGCTGCGGCAAGTCCTCGGTGGCGCGCGCAGGGGTGCTCCCGGCGTTGCAAAGTCCGGGCGAAACCGAGTGGGACTGCTGGCGTCATCTCATCCTGCGGCCTTCGGAAGCCGCCGGCCGCCTGTTGTCCGGCCTGGGTGAGGCGTTGCTGAAGTCGCTTCCCGAAATGGCGCAGAGCGGTTACAACGCGGAGCAACTGGCGGTTCTGCTGCGCGACGCGCCGGTGCATGCGATTCCCTTGCTGGAAGCCGCGCTCAACCAGGCCGCCAAAACCCGGGCCCAGGAGAAAGGGTCAAACACCGCCGGCGGGGCGCGGTTGTTCCTGCTCATAGATCAATTCGAGGAGGTCTTCACCCTGGACCGGTTCCGGGAGGAAAAAGAGGCTTTCGTGGGAGCGCTGGCCGCGCTTTCGCGCAGCGGCCTGGTTTGGGTGGTCGTCACCATGCGCAGCGATCTTTACGGACACTGCACCGAGATCAACACGCTCATGGAGTTGAAAGGCGACGATGGCCAGTATGATCTCACCCCGCCGGGCGTGGCCGAACTGCCCCAGATGATCCGGCTGCCCGCGCTCGCCGCCGGACTGCGCTATGAAGTGGATCCCAAGACGGGCCGCAAGCTGGATGACGCCCTGCTGGAGGAAGCGTGGAAAAATCCCGAGTCGCTCCCGTTGCTCGAATTCACGCTCGATGAACTGTTCAAGGGCAAAAGCCCGGCCAATGTTCTCACCTGGCAGGCTTACCGCGATCTCGGCGGAATGCAGGGCGCCATCGCCAAGCGGGCAGAGTCCGAATGCCAGCAGCTTTCAGCCGAAGCGAAGGAGGCGCTGCCCTGGGTCTTTGGCCGGCTGGTGACCTTTGAGCACAATCACGCCACGGCCCAGCAGGCGCGCGCCGGCGAGTTCGCCAGCCGGCAGGGGGCGGACGAAGTTGTCCGGCGTTTCATCGCCGCCAATCTTTTTGTGACGGCGGCCGGACCAACAGGTGATAAAACCGGGGAAAATACGGTGGTGATCAGCATGGCCCATGAGGCGCTGCTCGAAGGCTGGCCGCTCCTGAAGGATTGGATCGAAAGCCATCGGGAACACCTGAAGAGCCACGCGGCCGTCACCGCCGATGCCAAACGGTGGATCGAGAACAATCGCGAACCGGATTATCTTTACCGGAGCGGGCAGCCGCTAAATCAAGCGAAGGCCGTGCTGGATGCGGACTTCCTGAGCACGGAAGAAGGGGAATTTGTCCGCGCGAGCTTGCGCAACGTTGCGAAGCAGCAATTTCAAGACAGCCTGGCCACCGGCGAGCGGATGGCCGAAATTTCAGCACAGTTGCGCGCCAGCTATCCCGAGTTACGCCAGCAAATCCTGCAGGCGGCCCTCGCGTCCGGGGTGGACGAAACCCGCGAACATGCCGCGATCCTGCTGGGGATCGAGCCGGTGGAGGAACTGACCCGGGAATTGGTGCGATTGGTCCTGAACGATCCAAAGGATGCGGTGCGGCGCGCGGCGGCAACGAGCCTGATCCAGCTGGATAGCGGTTTGTGCTTCGACGATCTCGCGAAGCAATGCGGCGATGCCGCCAGCCCGGCGGTGATCCGGGCACTGGCGCAGGTTCGCGTGGCGGCGGACACGGTTGCGAAGCCCACCGGTTTCGAGCAGCGGTTTCGCGCATTGCCGCCGGGCCAGCGTTCCAAGGTCGTTTCGCAGTCCAGAGTTCTGCGGTTGAGCCGCGGCTGGCCGACGTTGTTTCTCGTGTTGATTCCCACCGTGGCGCTTTCGTCCATTTTTGCGGCTATTTTCAAATCCTTCCCGGCAACCTTCAATTACGCGCTGTGTCAAACCTCTGCGGGTTCCGCCAAGGGTGTTTTTGATGCCGTCATCGCCTGCGTTTTTTGGGGTGGCATCATCACTTTTTTCATCACGCTGCACCGGGTGGTCTTCCGCAGTGCGCAGGGCAAAAAGTCGTTCTGGCAACCTTGGACCGCCCTCGTGGCCGGCGCCATCGGCGGGATGATCAGCAGCGCCCTGCTCCTGGCCATCATGATTTTTGTGTGTGACGGCCAGACCACCGAAATCCTTGGCTGGACGGTCACAACGAATCTGTCCCATTGGGGCTTTCCTTACTGGAAGGACATTCTGTGGCGAACGCGCGCCTTTTGGCCGTATATGTTCATGGGAACCGGACTGGGCGTCGGGATGGCCGCCATGGCCAACGGCCTGTGGGCCTCCGCCGGATGGTCCGGCTTCATCGGGAAACAATCCATTGTGACAGGGAAAGACGTGGTTCCTTTGATCCGTTTCCTGGCCAGACTTGCGGTGCGCTTCGCCTGGCCAATTCCGGTATGCATGCTGATGGCCGATGCCCTGGCATTTTATGTGGTCCGAACCGCTCCCATCGCGCTGGCGACGCCGAATCCGGCCTGGATGAGCAACTGGCACGGTGCGCTTCTCGGCGGCATGTCGCACGATGTCGGGCTGGTGACGCAATGGAAGATGAGCGCCTGGGGACAAGGGCTGGGCATCTTCTTCGACAGCGCTACGCAGGCGTTGGGCGGGTTTTTCTGCATCATCGGCCTGGGCCTTGGACTGATTATCATCCGATATGGCGTGAAGATCGAACCGCGGAAAAATTGAACTCAGGTTTTCAACCCCGATGGGGAACTCGAGCCACATGCAGTCTGGAATATGGTTTCTCAATGATTTTAATGGGCAAGTTGGCAATAGTCGCGGAGCGACACCGGAAATTAGCCCGGCACAACGTGCCGGGGACAATGTCCAATATGGTCACGCGTCCTGGAAGGACGCAGGAAACGGCCTGGTTTTCGAGCGCTTCCGCCGTCCCTTCCCGGACGGATTCCGTTGCTTGGCGTTTTCCGGGGACGTTGTCCCCGGCTAATTTCCAAGGTCGCTCCGCGACCATCGAATGCCGTGAATCCATTTACCCACTATAAACGTCGAAGAGCTTGAAACGTTTTTCTAATTTCAAATTGTTACCCGGCAAAATGGCTTGCGTTTTTTGAGATAACTGGCATTGGAACAACAAATGATGAAGGCTACTCTGCAAGGTGAAGGAGGACTCCGCTGCCGTCTTTCCGGGGCGGTCGCGAAAATGGGACGGGGGCGCGTCCAGGTGTGGCTGGGTCTGGCGGCGCTGCCGCTGCTGGTTTCCTGCGCGGGCACGACGATGCATAATCATTTCCGCGATTACAACGCCGCCTACGCCGACGCGCTCAACGAGCAAATGCTGCTGAATCTCGCGCGTCTGGAAAACGGTCACCCGGCCTATTACCTCGCCATCGGTGCGATTGACGACCGGCTCACGGTGAGCAGCTCCGCCACCGCCGGCAACACCGGCACTTTCACCGACAGCAAAAGCGCGGTTTCTCCCGGCGCCATCACGCGATTATTTCAATCCGTGTTTGGCTACAACGCCAGCGGAGCGGTCACGCGCACGAGCAGTCCGGAATTTCAATTCATACCGCTGAACAACGAAGCAGTGGCCGAGCAGGTCTTGCAGCCGATTTCCACCGAGGTCTTCCTTCAGCTTTATCAGCAAGGCTATCCGATTGACCAGTTGTTGCGCATCATGATTGAACGCATTGAAACCCCGACGCTGCAAAGCGGCGAGCAATTGGTCCTGGTCAATTCGCCCACCTGTGGCTCGCCGGAATATTACGAACGGTTCCTGCGCGCCTGCGCCATGCTGCGGACCTTGCAGATGCACGGATATCTCTCGCTGCAAGCCCGGCCCGAGCTGGATCCACTGGGTCCGGTCTCATTCTCCTCCGGTGGTGGTCAGCCAGGTCGCAGCGGGCCGACGCAAGGCGCCGAGCCCAACGGCTCGGCCGCGATGGCCAAGGACGGCGGGTCCAATCCCACGCTTAAGGATTTTACGGACGCTGAGGATAAAAACCTGCTGCTCACCAACAAAAACAGCACCTGGTTGATCTATCGCAAACGCACGGTCCCCAAGTTTGTACTCCGGTATGAACCGGCTGAAACGGCAACCGATGAGGGTTCCAGGCATGCGTCCCGTTCTCCGGCGAAAGGCGGAGAGCAATTGGAAGGCGAAGCCATGGGTAATTATATGAACATGGTCATTGCATTCCTCAAAACCGATCCCAACTACAGCAATCCCAATGATTACAGCGCCATCACGAATGTGGTCGGCGCGCTCGCTTCCGGCATTTCCATTCAAACGGATGTCGGCAGCAGCGACAATACCACGACCCGGCTGGTGCTCCGCAGTTTCAATCGAACGATGGAAGCTGTCGCCGGCGAACAGGCCGGTTTCGAGGCGCTTTGCAAAAGCGAGGCCAATTCCATGAGCATGGTTCCCGACTTTGAGCGGCGTCCCATTCTTCAAATGATGTGGACCAATCGGCCGGCGTCGCTGGTGCCGCCCCTGGACACCATTCATTACGCCGGCAAAACCTACCAGATCACTGATCCGGTCATGGATCCGCTGAATCCCGCCGCGACGTGGAATCGCGATGTTTTCTGTCTTCTGGTGGACCTGTCTTCCCAGGTAACGGTGGATATTTCAAAATTCCAACGGCAGGTGCTGGAACTGCAGCAGTGATCGTTTTCGCCATCTTCATCTGGACTCCGGCCAACCCGTAAGCTGGGAACGAGATCCGCGCGCAGATTCCATTTGAGCAAAGGCGCGCGTGCCGGTATTCTGGTGTTGCACACGCGCGAGTAGCTCAATTGGATAGAGCGTCGGCCTCCGGAGCCGAAGGTTGAGAGTTCGACCCTCTCCTCGCGTACCAGTCTTCGCTCGCAACGCAGTGGAGAGCGAAGACTGCCGCGCCGTGGTGAAACGAAGGCGGGCCAACGACAACATGCTGTCGGCGAGCTACGACTCGGCAAGCCAGCCCGAAAAGGAAGAAATGAGATTCTTCCACGTCTATAAGGCGAGAGAAAATGAGCGGCTGAATAAGCCTAAAAACCAACTTCGTATAGGCTCTTTTGAATAGAGCGCAAGTGCGGTGGGCTTACGATTTGCCCATCGGCGGGTTCTGATGTCGGGCGACGGCTGCCGCCATGGTGTTGACACTCTGGAGAATCTGGCGGGCCGTCTCGGGATCGGCAATCTTGAGTCCAAAGGTCTTGTCAATGGCCACCACCAACTGCAGGGCGTCCACCGAATCCAAGCCCAGACTGCCGGGGCCAAACAATGGCTGGTCGTCGCTGATTTCTTCCGGACTGATTTGGAGCATGAGGTTCTCCACCATCAGTCGTTTGATGTCCTGTTTGAGGGCGGCTGTATTATCCATTACAAAATTCACCATTTACTCTGAGAAAAAAAATCTACAACAGGGCCGGCTTCAGCGCAAGCCGGGAAGCAACCTCGCAGTGGCTTAACGTGGATTCAAATATCCAACGGCCAGGAAAATTAAAAGGCCGATTCCCGCGATTGAAAAAATGATGCCGAACAATCTGAATTTGTTCCGGTCACGTTCTATGGAATAGTTACCCAACCAATTGGGGCGAAAGCAGAAAAGCAGACCGGAAACCAACCCTAAAACTGCAATTATCAAATCCACACAATGGGCTGTTAAATATGGAGTCAACGGCTGCATGTGCTTTTGCGAACGATTGGGCAATGGTCGCTTTTGAAGTTTTGCCGTTGGCTCCGGTCAGGGTCAGGCGTGGCCGTCTTTCGGCTTTCCCACCAATGACGCGAGCTTTTTTTCGGCTGTTGCCATGTCTGTCGTTTCCGGGGACGGGGCGGACCTGGATTCCGACACAACTCGTTCCGATGGTGAATGGGAATCATCCAAAATCCCCGATGCGTCCGGGTAAGCCCGGCGTATCAATAATCCGCCGCCCATCAGCCACCAGGCAACCGCCAGATTGAATATCACGGGGAGGATGGCGCTCAGGATGTCACCTTTGCCAGCCGTCTCGATCGCCCCGAGGTCCAGTATTGGCAACACGGCGTTTAAGCCGAAATAGAGAAAAACCAATCCCAAGAGCCGGACGGCCAGGCCGAAGATGTCCTTGAACAGGTCTCTTGATTTCATGGCGCGCTGAATCGCTGAGTGCTTGGGTTGAATGTGTTCACCGTCGGCGGTGAGTTTAAAAGACGCCCTTGGCCGGTTCAAGCCCCATCACGCTTGGGGAATGGAACAATTGAAACCGGAGCCCGGTCACGGGAGTTTCCTGGGGCGCATCTCGCTGTTTGGACCGCTAAATAAGTTGTGTCCCGCGGGGACATTCTGAAAATAGCCCGGCGTTTGAACGCCGGGGTCTGACCCGGTATCGTCATCAGTCCCGCAGGGACGGTTGAAAGCGCGTTTCCTTCAGCCGTCCCTGTGGGACTCGATTTTTCCAAACCTTTCCCGGCATTGAAATGCCGGGCTATTCTCGATTGTTCCTTCGGAACAGAAAGCTTGCTCAAAAGTTGAGGTGCGCCCGGTTTTCCTTCAATTCATTATTTCGTCTTAGACACATCCGTCCGTATCGGCTAAACATTGGCCTCATGTTTTTTGGTCCGAGCCACGGCAGGTCAGTTCGTCCGGGAGGAAATGCGAGCCGGACCCTCCTGCTTGTCTTTTTGGCCTGCCAGGTCTTCCCAATCACCGTCGTGGCGCTCCCCAGACGCCTGGTTCTGGGCTTGGACGGGGTCGCTTACCGCGACCTGAAGGCCCTGCAGGAAGGAGTCACTTGCACGAACATCTGGGGGACGCGGTCGCACCTTCAGGCTTTCAGTCCCGGTGAGGGATATTTCCCGGTCAACCGTCTGGTCTCGACATTTCCCTCCACAAGTGACGTCGCGTGGACCGACATTTTCGGCGACCGCCCGTTGCCCGGTTATCAGCGCACTTATTTCAGCGCGGCGGCGAATTCGCAAATTGTCATCAACGGCATCACCACCACCATGGAGCACGAGGCACAAATGAACTGGGAGTTGAAGGACAACCTGCCCCGCACCATGGGCTACGTTTATCCGGTTCACACGTTTGAACTCGAGGTGCATGAGATGATCAGGGGCTTTTGGAACGACACGGACAACGACGGTAGCTATTACGTCTATGTTCGTGCCACCGACGATGCCCAGCATCTGGACCGCGACATCCTCGCCATGCTTTGCCAGCTTGATAAACGGCTGCAGGAGATGCGCGTCCGCTACAAGGCGCAGGAAGGTCGTGACCTGCAAATCCTGATTCTCTCGGATCACGGGCACAACCACGCCGACGCCGTCAAGCGCGTCCTGGTGAGGTCCTTTCTAAAAAATGCCGGCTACCGGATTGCGGAATCCATTGAGAATCCCAAGGACGTTGTCCTGCCCACGACCGGGATCGAGAGCTGGGTGGAAATTCACAATGCGCCCGCCGCAACCGAAAATCTCATGCAACTGCTCACGCAACTGAAAGGGGTGGACTTGCTGACGGCGACGATGCCGGACCAGACCAATCGTTTCATGGTCATGAATGCCAAAGGCGAGCGGGCTGTCATTGCATGGAATGCCGCAAAGAACGAATACGGCTATTCCATGGAAAAGGGCGACCCGCTCAATTACCGTCCGGTGATCGAGGTGCTCGCCCGCAAGAAACTGCTGGACGCCGGCGGCTTTGCCACGGCCGATGCCTGGATGACGGCGACCCTGACCAATCGCTATCCGCTGGCGCTGGAACGGATTGCCCGCGGCCTCAAGCGGGTCACCCTCAATCCCGCGACCATTCTCATCAGCCTGGAAAATGATTACGTTCACTGCGGATGGCTGATCAAAAAAGGCGCCGACCTGTCAACCTTCGGAAGCACCCATGGCGGGCTGGACAACCTCAACTCGGACGGGATTGTATTGAGCAATTTTGCCCCCACCCATGACACTTCCAGCGACCGGGTGGCCGGCCTGTTTGATGATTTTCCGGGGCTGCTGAATTTTCGGGCGACAGGTGATGGCGCCGAGTTCGTCACCAAAAACGAACAAGCCCTGACACGGATCACGCATGAGCCATTTGACAAGAATTACCAGTTGCTGCCGGACAATGACGTTTTCCTGCGGGTCTGGTCGCCGCAATTTGCCCGCCTCGACATCAATGCCCCGGTCGAGACGACGATTGAGAAAGTCGAGGCTTTCTCAAACACGCAGAACCATCGCCGGGATGCCAGGCCAGCGACCGCGCTCGGACGGCATCTGACCTTCAATCATCCCATTTCATTTCCGGACCAGGCCCCTTACGAACGGGTCTATGCCCTCCCGCCCGATTTGATTCTGAAGCCGCAGGTGGAATACCGGATTTCGGGATGGATCCGTGACCGGAACAAAAGCGTCAGCCTCTTTGAATTCACCTTTCACACCGACGACAAAGGCCGCCCGGCGGCGTTCTGAACCATCAAAGCAAATTGGTCAAAAAAGAATCCAGCACCTTGATGAATTTCTGAATTGACAACTGTCGCTGCGAGGAGATGTTCCTCTTTTCGCCTACGATGACTATATGAAAAGATTTCGCTTCTGGGTGTCGTTCCTTTCGGCGCCGCTGGTACGGATGTGGATTAGCATAGGGACTAGATTCGCAAGATATTCTCGCCTTCGAATTGGCAAGCTCTTAATTTTAGGGCCACCGTCCGTTGTCGCATTGTTTAAGCAGGCGATAGAACGACTTCGTAGTTTAGACCCAGATTTGCATCGGCACCTCACCGAATACGAAAAGGTATGCATATTCTATGATCCGGAACTGTTGAATGATGCGCCGGACTGGCGACTTTTTACTGTTACTGATCGTTACATTGCTTGGCGTGAAGATGGAATTATCTCCCGCTTGGTTTATATCAACTTCAAAATCTCGGTCTTCCCTCGCTATTCAATTCAAGAAGAGGCTGAAGGACGGGCAAAACAACGATCGGTTGTGGCGCACTGGAAGCTTTGGCTGGAAACTCATAATTTTCCAGTCGAATTGGGTAATTGACCATAAAAGGTCAGTCTCACATTTCGATGGATTTTCCAATTTACGGTCGTGTGGCCGTGAAGACTTTTTCCTTCTGGGCGCAAATCATCTGGGCGACATACCGGCCTGAAAGCGCGGCGGATGGCAGACCGCCGCCCGCCACCACCCAGTGGCCGGCCATGTAGAAGTCCGCAAGTCCCGGCAGCGTGTAGGGGATGCGCCGGCCCAGAATGCGCGGGGTCGGCAGCCAGCCTTCGTAACTGCCCTGCCAGTTGCCGGTGTAGCGCACAAACGTGGCCGGCGTTGCGATGTCCGACCGATCCAGATGCCCGGCCAGGCCCGGAAATCGTTTGTCGAGGATGGCGACGATTTCCTGGACGACCCTTTTTTTCTCCGTCCGGTAACGCTGCGGATCGCTCTTCTTCAAGCCCGTCCAGAACTCGTAGCTGGTCGGCAACCGGACCGTCATGACGGTGGTGCCTTCCGGGCACAGCGCCGAATCGGAACCGAACGTCTCCACTTCCAGACGGTCGTGCCGCGTTTCATTGTCCACCCGGAGCGGCTGGGGCAGGGGCAGATTGAGCGTGTGCGGCGCGTCCGCGAAGATTTTTTTTATGCCCAATGACACCTGGATGATGGCCGGGAACGGCCGGCAATTCTCATAAAGGTAACGGATCTTCTTGTCCACAAACCGGCCGTCCAGCATTTTGAAAATCGTCGTGTGCCCGTCCGCGCAGGAAACGACGATTGAAGCGGGCACGACTGATTCGTCGTCGCAGCGCACGCCGATGGCGCGATTGTTCTCGACGATGACCGAGGTCGCCCGGGCTTTATACCGCACGGTGCCGCGCAGGCGCGCGTAGCGGTCGGCAATCGCCATTGCAAAATCCCACGAGCCGCCGGCGACGAACCCGCAGTTGCTGCGGGTCCGAAACGCCAGCACCATCACGAGCACCAGGGCCGACATGTGCTCGTTGCTGGCGATGGACCTCAGCGCTTCGCGCAGGAAATCGTTTTTGTAACGGGCCAGGTAGGTGGTGATGGGCAGGTTCTTCCATCTCAGGATGACGGGCAGCATCGGCAGGTAACGAAGGCCGGTCCGCATTTTTTCGCGATGCGTCATCAATTCCACCGGTTTTTCGAGGGGCGGCTCCAGCGGGGCGCAGCGGCGCGCTGCCCGCACCAGCTTGTCAATGAGGCGGCTGTCCTCGGGCGCGATGCGTTTGAATTCGCGCGCGAGTTTGTCCAGGTCCGACGGCACGACGAGGGTGTTGCCGTGGGCGTCTTCGACCCGGAGGATTTCATCGTTGGCGAGGACTTTTCGTCCGGCGATGGCGCCGAGTTCCTGCCAGATCTGGTGGAAGGCCGAAGGCGGGTGGGTGCCGATGAGCCAGCGCAGGCAGCCGTCGAAGACATACGGTCCGCGGTGCCAGGACGTGCAGAGTCCGCCCGGGAGCAGGCCCGCCTCCAGGATCTCGGTCTGGATGCCGTTCATTTGCAGGTAACAGCCGCAGGAGAGACCCGCAATGCCGGCGCCGATGATGATGACTTTTCCCTTTCCCGGAACCTGTCCCGTGAACGCCGGCATCCCTGCCGGCGTGTTGATTGTCCTTGCCGGGGCCCCACTCGCCGGCAAGATGCCGGCGCTCCCGGACATTTCTTCGGGCGCCTTCATCGTGTCATGCGGCTGTTCTTGGACTTGCATTACTTCAGTGGTATCGAAATTGCGTCTCACAAAATGCCGCCGTCAACTTTGAGGATGGAACCGGTGACGTAGCTGGCTTCGGCGCTCGCCAGAAAACGGACCGTGGCCGCCACTTCTTCGGGCCGGCCAAACCGGCGCATGGGAATCCGCATCTGCGCGGCCTTTCTTTCTTCTCCGGCCAGTTTGGCCAGCGCCTCGGTTTCCACGAAGCCGGGGCAGACGGCGTTCACGGTGATGCCGATGCGCGCCACTTCCTTGGCCAGCGATTGGGTCAGCGCAACCACTCCCGCCTTGGCCGCGGCGTAATTGGCCTGCCCGGCTGGGGCCAGGAGCGCGCTCAAGGAAGACAGATTCACAATCCGGCCGGCGCGCTGGCTGATCATCGCCGGCAACACGGCCTGGCAACCGTGAAAAACTCCGTCGAGGTTTGTCGCCAGAACGCGCTCCCATGACTCCGGCGGCATGGTGGCCAACAAGGCATCTTCATGACTGCCCGCATTGTTGACCAGTACGTCAATCCGGTTGTGACGCGCCAAAATTTCTTTAACCGCCTGCTTCCAGGATTCGGGAGCGGTGACGTCCAAAGCGATGCAAAAGCAACGGTCGGGATTTTCCTGCGCCAGTTTGTCGGCGTGTTCGCGCCGGGAACGGACGCCGAGCCAGACGACGTTGGCGGGTGACTCTTGAAGGAAGGCGCGGGCGATGGCCTGGCCCAAACCGCCGTTGGCTCCTGTAATCAGAATGACCCGCAAGCTCATGACCGGATGTTGCCCGGTGGTTTGCCGGCGGACAAATCAAATTCGTGGCACAGGCATCTTGCCTGTGTGTTTCCGTGCTGCCGGTTTTTTAACCGCGACCGAAACTCACAGGCGAGACGCCTGTGCCACTGCGGTAAATCGCGCGCCAATTGCCTGCTGATTGGAACCGACCAGGCTGACATTGGCTGCTGCGAATTTTCCACCGGCCACCGCGTCGCATGCCGCCACGCATTGCCAGGCGGCGGCGGCCATCATGCCTTCGCCGAGGATTCGCTTGGGACTGATGCGCGGACCGGTCCAATCCTGCCACGCGGCGAGTTCCGGCGCATCCGCGCGCGGGCTGTTTCCGAGGCCGTCGCAGAGGAGTTCTGCATTTTCCGGGAGCGCCGGCATCTTGCCGGCGATTTCTTTGTTCTGACCCGGCGCGACTGGCCGGCAGGATGCCGGCGCTCCCGGGGCGCGCAATTGCCCGCGCATCGCGCGTGCGGCTTGAATCCGGGTTTTCGTGGCGGAGTAGGTGTGCGCGTCGGTGATGGCCGCGAGTTCGACACCCGAAGACAGCTTCGGCTCGCGGCACAAACACAAGGCCCCGGCGCCGCCGGTGATGACAGCGGAACGTTCGAGATGCCAGAGGGCGTCGGCGAGAATCCAGTTGGTTTCTTCAGCCCCGATGACGAGGCATGCATCCACACGATTCTCCTCGAGCCATTGGGCGCCAAGGGCTACTCCCTGCAGAAAGGCGGCCGGATCACCCACCAGAGTGCTTGCGAGCGAAACATTTTCCAGGACCGCGGCAACATGGCTGGCCGGGGCGGCATAGACCGTTTCGGGAAACAGGAGCGGACTGGCGGTCGCCGGG
>Ga0265340_10001765_pt1 | contig 12355 bp, 12 predicted proteins | sample 4CB225metaG_FD_202082 | JGI IMG/M metagenome (GOLD analysis project Ga0265340, IMG submission 202082) | Rhizosphere microbial communities from Carex aquatilis grown in University of Washington, Seatle, WA, United States - 4-CB2-25 metaG | ecosystem: Host-associated > Plants > Roots >...
GATGGGGGCGAGGCGGGCCGAGTGTATCAGGGGCTCGCCGTCAGACCGGCTTGGCGGAGGGGGCGCGGTGCCGGCTCGGGCGTGGCTCGGACCCACAGGATTCCGTCACCTGCCCACGGGCAAGTGACGTCTCGGAGTGCCGCCAGGATCGACTCCGAAGGCATCGGGAAGGCAGCCTAGATCGTCCGGGGATGCTCGCGCATGGTGGCCTGGTGGTGGCGGGTCCGAGGCAGGATCAGGACGGCATGGATGGGCACATGTGCTCGGGGCCCCGAGGCCATGGCTGTGCGGACCGCGTCGCGCTTGGCATGGAGCTCGCGGATGATCTCCTCGAGGCTGCCAACCCGCGTCTCGACCTCGCACAGGACGGTCGACGCCGGCCCGTCCAGGCGTAGGTCGACCGACCGCCGATCCGGTGCCGGCAACGGTGCCTCCACGGTTCGCTGCCAGCGGCGATCCAACCAGGCCAGGATGGCCTCGACGGTCCTGGCCTGGGCCGAGTCGCGGATCAGCGGGCCCGAGTTCACGTAGGCACTCAGCCGCGGGTCCGCGCCGAGCACCGCCGCGACGCGGAAGCGGATCGACAGTCCGACGTTCGGATCCCCTCGCTCGAGGCGGCTGATCACGGATCGGTCGATCCCGAGGGCTCGGCTGATCGCGGCCTGGCTCAAGCCGGACCTGGTCCGCAGGTGGGCAAGCTCGTCGCCGAGGCGGGTTGCCTGGCGCCGAGCCTGCCGATCGCCCTCGTTGATCGCCGTCCTGCTGATCGTCATCACGATTGTCCGAAGTGGCGGGGGTTGGTGTTCCTAGTACACCAAACGGCCCTTTACGGGCGCTTACGAGCCCGAACCACGGCGATTCGGGCCGTTGCCACGCTCGACTCCCGCACGAATCGGCCAGCGATGCGGTTTCCGCGTGCCGCAGATGCGCCGAAAACCGCGGTTTGTTGTTCCTGGAACACCGAGCGGGCCGCTACGGAACAGGGGCCGCGACCGGCCCAACGAGACGAGGATCTACGGGTGGTAGAGCAGCCCCAGGATCGTGGCGAAGGCCAGCACGCCGGCGGCCAGGATCGCGGCGAATCCGCCGGCGAGGGCCAGGACAACGGCGCGTCCGGCTCGTCCGGCTCGCGCCGCCCGATACGTAGCCAGGGCGCCGCCGATGGCGGCCACGACGAGCACGATTCCGAAGATCGTTGCGGCGGTCGCCAGCAGCGGGATCTGGCTGGCGTCGCGCTTGAGGAACGCGTAGATCACCAGCGCCAGTGAGCCGATCAAGGCGATCACGATCGCGACCCAGATCGGGTTGACCCGGCGACCCGGGCCGGGCGGCGGCCGCGTACCGGTCAAGGGCCGCTGGCCGGGCGGCAGGCCCTGGCCCTGGGGCGGGCCCGAGGCAGCCGTCATCCCCCACCCTTCGTGCGGTGATAGATCGCCACGTTGTAGCTCAGGCGTGGGCGCTTGAGGGTCGCCATCACGGCTGACCCGACCGGACCAAAGACGTCAACGAGGAACGTGGCGGCTGCCTCCATCGAGTCGAACGTCCAGAAGCTGTGGACGACGCGGATCTTGAACCCATGCTTGAGGAACCAGCCGTTGCGCCGGCTCCAGCTGCCGTACTCGGGCAGCTCGCCGCGCAGGCGTGAGACGTCGTCGCGGCCGTAGTCATGGACGACCAGCAAGCGGCCGTCGTTGCGCAGGACGCGCTCGGCCTCCTCGAGCTCACCCTCGCTCGAGCTCCGAAAGCCGGACCAGAACGAGACGACTGCGTCGGCGCTTGCGTCGGGCCGGTCGATCCGGCCGCCGGGCTCGCCGATCGAGGCGATCGACGTAACCCGGGCACCATGTTCTTCGAGCTGTCGGACGCGCACGGGTCCGCCGCCGAGAAGGATCACATCGCGACCCCCCACCGGGCCCAGTGCCTCGATCACGCGTAGGACCTTGCCTTCGACGTCAAGACTGCCGAGCAGTCGGCCGGCCAGCTCGGTGTTGGCCGGTTCGAATGGGAGATCTGCCACAGACGCCCGAGTATAGACGCGGCTCGTGCGGATTCAGCCACGCATCCCGGATCGGGCCCCCCGGCGCCGTCACGCCGGTAGCAGGACCGCCCCGAAACGCGCCGGCAGGACGAGGTCGAGCTGGCCATCGGGGCCGACCAGCCAGGGCCCCAGGCCACCCTCGGGCTCGGCGGTCATCAGCCGCGCCACCAGGTTCAGGCCGGCCAGCTCGCCCGCCTGCACGGGCAGGGCCACCGGTCCCTCGCCGGCATTCACGACCACCAGCGCCGGCGGCGCGCCATCAGCCACGTCGCTGACCGAGTCCCAGCGCCCGGCACGCAGAATCGCAAGCGAGTCGCCCGAGGTCCCAGCGATCCGCAGCCCGCCGCCACGCAGCACGGCCACGTCATGGCGCAGGCGCAGGACCGAGCGGACAAACGTGAGCGTCGGCTGGTCCCAGCCCGACTCGTCCCAGGGATACGCCCGGCGGCAGTCCGGATCGTTCGCGCCCTCCAGGCCGATCTCGTCGCCGTAGTAGACGCACGGCGCCCCGGGCACGCTGGCCTGGAGCAGGAACGCCATCCGGACCGAGGCCTCGTCGCGGCTGAACAGGGTCCGGATCCGGGGCGTGTCGTGGCTGTCGAGGAGGTTGAGCTGGACGGCGGTGGTCTCGGGGGCATAGGCGGTCAGCACGGCCTGCAGCCGGCCGGCCATCTCCTCGCCGCTCAGCCGCCGGATCTGGGAGTACTCGTGGTGGCTGCGGACGACGGCATCGTCGAGGTGATGGGCGCCGGCGAAGCCCAGGATCGCCTCGGCCAGCGGGTAGTTCATCACCGCGTCGAAGCGATCGCCCGCCAGCCACTCCGGCGCGATCCGCCAGATCTCGCCGACCGAGTACGCGTCCGGGTTGACCGCCCGGATCCGTGCCCGGAACGCCTGCCAGAACGATGGATCGGCGATCTCCTCGGGCACGTCCAGCCGCCAGCCGTCGATCCCGAACCGGATCCAGTGTTCGGCAACGTTGAGCAGGTAGTCGCGTACCGGCTGGTAGTCGGTGTTCAGCTTGGGCAGCGCGGGCAGGCCCCACCACGCCTCGTAGCCCAGCCGGTCGAGCGAGCTGGCGTCCTCGCCCGGCTGGCCCGGGGCGTTGACCGTCCGGCCGGTGTCGGGGTAGGCCAGCAGCTGCCGGCCCGCGGCCAGCGCATCGCGGTCCTCCCGGAACCAGTCGAGGTAGGGCGACGCGAGGCCATTCTCGAGGATGTGGTGGAAGGCCCAGAAGCCGCGCCCGGTGTGGTTGAAGACGCCGTCCAGGACGATCCGCATCCCCCGGGCATGGACCGCGTCGATGAGCTCACGCAGGGCCGCGTCGCCGCCCAGCAGCGGATCGACTTTCAGGTAGTCGTACGTGTGATAGCGGTGGTTCGAGGCCGACGCGAAGATCGGGGTCAGGTAGAGGGCGGTGATCCCCATGTCGGCCAGCATCGGCAGGTGCTCGGCAATGCCCAGCAGGTCGCCGCCCTTGAAACCGTGCAGCGTCGGCGGATCCGACCACGGCTCGAGGTGGCCGGGCTTGGGCACGCGGTCGCTGGCGGCGAAGCGGTCGGGGAAGATCTGGTAGAAGACGGCATCCCGAACCCAGCGCGGCGTGTCGATCACCGCTGCAGCCTAGCGTCCCAACCGAGGGCCGGCTGGGCCGCCGATCAGGGTTCGTCCAGGTAGCTGCGAACCTCGGGCGCGAGGAGTCCCCTGAACAGGAGCAGGGCGAAGGCCAGGACGAACAGCGTCGCCGCGATCCGGGGGCCGGTCTGGATGAACGACAGCCAGGCCAGGGGGATTGCCGGGAGGGTCAGCGTGGCCAGGCCGAGGGCCAGGCCGCGCGCTGCCTCCTTGCGCTGGAAGACGAGGGTCATCGTGAAGATCGTGTAGGCCAGGAGGACCATCGTCACCACCCCGATCGGGCTGACCGGCATGGCCACCGCCTGCTGGACGACCCAGTTCAGGGACAGGCCGATGATCGCCAGGATCAGGAAGCCGTAGACCAGGAAGATCCGGATCCCGGACGGCATCCCGCGCCGGGCCGGGGCTGCCTTGGAGCGGCGCGCGGATGGGCTCGATGGCGACGATTTCATCCGCGCGATTCTGCCACGACGGTGGAACGGCGCTGCACGGCAACCCGGACCGATCGGCGAGCCGGGACGGCACGAGTCGGCCGGGGACGGTAACCTAGGCCGCCGGAGCCCCTGCGGGCGCCGCTGACCACTCGCCCGTCCGACGATCGTGACCCTGAGGACATCTTGAGCAAAGCATCACGCCGCAGCTCGCGGACCACCCGCGGAGCCAGTGGCCGACCGATCGCTGGTGGACCCGCTTCGAGCGGTCCTGCCGCCGGTTCCAACCGGCCGGGCAGCCCGAGCAGCACGAATCCGCCCAGCGCTAGCACGCCGGCGGGCGAGTCCAGCCCGCCGACGATCGACGCTGCGGCGCTCCCGACCCGCGCAGCCGCCGGATCCCGGCCGGCCGGCACACGGCCAGGCGGGTCGCGGCCCGCCGGCTCGCGCCCGGGCAGCTCGCGCCCCGGGAGCTCCAGCCGGCCACGGCGGACCCTCTACCAGCCGTCCTTCTTCGACCGCCACCGCGCGGCGATCCTGGGCGGCGGACTGGTCGCCGTGATCGCGGTCCTCGGCGCGCTGTTCTTCCTGAACGCCACGGCGGCTGCCTATTCCTGCGCCACCGAGACCCAGCCCCTGCCGTCAGGGACACCATTGCCAAACGGCTCGCCGGCGCCCCTCGGCCAGCCCCAGCCGGACATGGGCAACCTGCACATCACCGTGGGCAGCACCCATCAATACGCCTATTGCCCGCCGGCATCCGGCCCGCACTACAACAACCCGGGCATCGATGGCCCGATTGCCGCCAAGTTCTACGGGCCGGATGACGGCACCAAGCCTGAAGGCTGGATCCACAACCTCGAGCACGGCGCGATCGTGATCCTCTACAACTGCAAGATGGGTGCCTGCGACAGCGCGACCCAGGCGGCGCTTCAGGCGATCCCGGTGGGATTCCCCGCTAGCCCGGTGTGTGGGGAGAAGGCCGGCGTGCTGGCCCCGGTGGTCGCCCGATTCGACGACATGCCGGCGGAATTCGCGGCCCTCGTCTGGGACCGCGTCCTGTACCTGAACACGCTCGACGTCAACGAGATCAAGACGTTCTACGCGACCGAGGGCGAGCTGACCAACCCCGAGCCGCAATGCGCCCGGCCGTCACCGAGCCCGAGCGTGGCTCCGTCGACTTCGCCCGTCGCGTCGCCCTCCGCCGCTGCCTCCGATCAGCCCTCACTGGCCCCGTCGAGCAGCCCGTCATCGAGCTCATCGCCGGCCGCGTCACCAGCGGCGAGCTGAGACCGTGGCTCGGCAGGCCAAGTCGGGCGCGAAATCGAGCGCCAATCCCGGAACCGGATTTGTCGACGACGGCACGGCCGACCGGCTGTATGCCTACCGCTCCGAGGGTGACCTCGGTGGCGTGGGCGTACCGGTCGAAGGGATGGCCCTCGGCCGGCTCGGACCGGACGGCCTCGTCCGCCGGGAAGGCCGCAGCGTCCCGGTCGGCGAGCTGATCCCGGCGGCCCCGGTGCCTCGCCCGGGCAAGATCGTGTGCATCGGGCTCAACTACGCCGATCACGTCGCCGAGGGCGGACGGAGCGGCCCGGACCGGCCGCTGATCTTCGCCAAGTTCAGCAACGCCGTGGTGGCTGATGGCGAGCCCGTGATCCGGCCGGCCGGCAGCCATGCCCTCGACCTCGAAGGCGAGCTCGGCGTGGTGATCGGCCGCGGCGGCCGGCACATCAAGGCGGCCGACGCCTACAGCCATGTCCTGGGCTATGTCGTCTGCAACGACATCTCGGCCCGCGACTGGCAGGGCAGCGCGCCAGCCCTCGGCCCGGGCGAGAAGGGCGACGGCCAGTGGCTGCGGGCCAAGGGCTCGGACACGTTCCTGCCGATGGGTCCGGTCCTGGCGTTCAAGACGGCCATCCCAGATCCGCACGCACTCCGGATCCGCTCGTGGCTGATCCCCGGCAAGGGACCCGCAGCTGGCAGGGCGATCCTGATGCAGGACGGCAATAGCGGCGACATGATCCACCGGATCCCCGAGCTGATCGAATTCGTGAGCGCCTCGATCAGCCTCGATCCGGGCGACGTGATCTCCACGGGGACGCCGGCTGGCGTCGGTGTCTTCCGCACCCCGCCGGTCTTCCTCGAGCCGGGCGACCGGGTCCGGGTCGAGATCGACGGGATCGGCAGCGTCGAGAACCCGATCGTCGCAGACGACTAGACTCGGGGTCGAGGTGGCATTCATCGCCGATCGACAGGTCCCGGGCACGATGCGCGCGCTGGTCAAGGCCAATCCGGCGGCCGGCGCCGAGCTGCGCGACGTCCCCGTCCCCGTGCCCGGCGACGGCGAGCTGCTGATCCAGGTCGAAGCGGCCAGCCTGTGCGGCACGGACCTCCACATCTACAACTGGGATGACTGGGCCCAGAACCGGCTGGGCAACGGCCTGCCCCGGATCTTTGGCCACGAGATGGCCGGCCGGGTGGTCGCCCACGGGCCCAATGTCCGGGGCCGGGGCGAGATCCCGCTGGGTACCCTGGTTGCCGCCGAGACGCACCTCGTCGACCAGAGCTGCTACCAGTGCCGGACGGGCCGCGAGCATGTCTGCGCCAACCTGCGGATCCTGGGCGTGGACATGGACGGCGCCTTCGCCCAGTACATCGCGCTGCCGGCCCACAACGCCTGGCCGTCCGAAGGCCTGAGCCCCGAGATCGCTGCGATCCAGGAGCCGATGGGCAACGCCGTCCACGCTGCGTTCGTCGAGGAGCTGGCCGGCCAGACGGTGGTGGTCACCGGCTGCGGCCCGATCGGCCTGATGACCGTGGCGATCGCCAAGCTGGCCGGGGCGGCCAAGGTCTTTGCCACCGACATCAATCCCGAGCGGCTCGAGATTGCCCGGCGGCTGGGTGCCGACGTGGTGATCAACGGCCGGGAGGACGTGGTCGGCCGGCTGCGCGAGCTGACCGGCGGCGTAGGCGTCGACGTGGTCCTGGAGATGAGCGGCGCAGAGATCGCGATCCGGCAGGGCTTCGAGGCGGTCACGAATGGCGGCCGGGTCTCGCTCCTGGGCATCCCCGAGCGGCCGATCACCCTGGACCTCGCCAGCGACGTAATCTTCAAGGGCCTGCGGGTCTACGGGATCACCGGTCGCAAGATGTTCGAGACCTGGTATCGGACCCAGGCGCTCCTGGCCCAGGGCCTCGACCTCACCCCGATCGTGACCCATCGGATCCCGCTGCGCGACTATCACCAGGCATTCGAGCTCCTGGCCGGCGGCCACGCCGGCAAGGTCGTGCTCCTGCCCCAGGAGGTCTAGGCAGTGGCGAACACGACCGACCCGCTCGCGTTCATCGCCGGCGAGCTGGCCGAGCTCCGGGCGAAGCAGCTCTATCGCCCGCTGCGGGTGATGAGCTCGGCCCAGGGCCCTGAGGTGATCGTCGACGGGCGAGCGTGCATCAGCTTCAGCTCGAACGACTACCTGGGGCTGACCCACCATCCCCGCTTGCGGGCTGCGGCCCTGGCGGCGGTCGAGTCATTCGGCGCAGGCTCGGGGGCGGTCCGGACGATCGCCGGCACGATGTCCCTCCACGAGGAGCTGGAGTCGACCCTGGCCCGCTTCAAGCACACCGAGGCGGTGCTCACCTTCCCGTCAGGCTTCGGGGCCAACACCGGGGTGATCCCGGCGATCACCGGCGAGGCCGACCTGATCGTCAGCGACAGCCTCAACCACGCCTCGATCATCGACGGCATGCGCCTCTCGAAGGCGCCCCGGGTGATCTACCCCCACGCTGACGTCGCCGCCCTGCGGGCAGCCCTGGCCGAGGCCCGCCGGGCTGGCCGGGCCGACGGGGCCGGCGCCCATCGCCTGATCCTCGTCGTGACCGACGGCGTGTTCAGCATGGACGGCGATATCGCGCCACTGCCGGCGATCGTGGCCGCGGCCGAGGAGTTCGGGGCGGCGGTCATGGTCGACGACGCTCACGCGTCGGGCGTCCTGGGCGCCGCCGGCCGGGGCACGGTCGACCACTTCGGCCTCCACGGCCGGGTGGCCATCCAGGTCGGGACCCTGAGCAAGGCCGTCGGCGTCCTGGGCGGCTACGTGGCCGGCTCGCAGGACCTCCATGACCTGCTCGTCCAGCGGGCGCGGCCGATCCTCTTCTCGACCTCCGCGCCGCCGGCCGTGGCGGCCGCCTGCCTCGAGGCGATCCACGTCCTCGAGGACGAGCCCGAGCTGCACGAGCGGCTGTGGGCGAACACCCGCCGGTTCAAGGCCGAGCTGAAGCGCCTGGGCTTCGACACCGGCGTTTCCGAGACGCCGATCACGCCGGTGATGACCGGCGATTCCGCCCTCGCTGCGCGCCTCTCGGGCCGCCTCTTCGAGGAGGGTGTCTTTGCCCAGCCGATCGTCTTTCCGACGGTCGCCCTGGACAAGGCCCGGATCCGGACGATCGTCACGGCCGCCCACACGGAAGCCCACCTCGATCGGGCCCTGGCCGTCTTCGATCGGGTCGGCCACGAGCTGGGCCTGATCGCCGGGTGACCCGGGAGGCCGTGACCGAGGCAGGCGGAATCGAGAGCACGCCGGCGGACCCGCGGGCACATGACCTGCCCCTCGATTCGCACATGCACACGGACCAGTCCTTCGACAGCCAGGTGCCGATCGACGTCTACGGCGCCTTGGCGGCGGAGCGCGGGATCGCCGAGCTGGCGATTACCGACCACATCGACTTCGATCCGCGCTGGTTGAACTTCGACCCGGACTACGCGACCCGGGAGCGGATCGTCCGTGCCGCCGCCGAGCGCTGGGCCCCGCACGGCGTGGCAATCCGGTTCGGCCTCGAGGTCAGCTATGAATCTGCCCGCGAAGACGAGATCCGGGAACACCTCCGGACGCATGCTTACGACTTCGTCATCGGCTCGGTCCACGTCAACATCGATTCGCCGTACCACGCCTCGCGGGTGGCGAGCTTCGCGGCCGGCAAGACGATCGACGAGATCGTCGAGCCGTCGTTCAGCGAGGTGACCGCCGCGATCCGGAGCGGACTCTTCGACACGATCGGGCACATCGACTCGATCAAGCGCTACCTCCTGCCCCACGTCACGCCGGCCCAGCTCGCGGCCCGGCCGGACCTGTACGAGCCGATGCTGCGGGCGCTCGTCGAGACCGGGACCGGCCTCGAGGTCAACACCAGCGGGCTGCGCCAGGCCACCCAGGAGACGTACCCGTCGGCGGCGATCGTCGCCCGCTTCCACGAGCTCGGCGGCCGGCGGATCACGGCCGGTTCGGACGCCCACCGCCCGAGCTGGTTCGCCCACGGCCTCGACGCGGCCTACCAGATCGCGGCCGATGCCGGCTTCGAGGAGATCGCCTTCCGGCGCGAGCCCGGCCGACCTGTCTCCGTGGCGATCCCTGACCGGTTCCGGGGATGAAGCTCAAGGTCATCGGCGCCGGGCCGGCCTACACCGACCGGGTCGGCGCGGTCGGGGCTGGCTATCTCGTGACCTCGGGCGCGACGCGGCTGCTCCTCGACCTGGGTCACGGCGCCTTCGCCAACCTGGCCGGTACCCTCGAACCGTCGACGCTGACCGGGATCGCGATCAGCCACCTCCACCCCGACCACTTCATCGACCTCGTCCCGCTCCGCCACTACCTGCGCTACGAGTTCCGGCCGCCGCGCCGGGTGTCAGTCCTGGCGCCGGCGGCGCTTGTCGCCCGACTCGATGCGCTCCTCGCCCAGCCCGGCTTCAGCGCCGAATCGCTCGATGTGGAGCCGCTCTCCGATGGGCTCGTCCGTGAGATCGGTGAGCTGCGGATCGAAGCCCGCAAGGTCCTCCACACCGACGACTCCTATGGGTTCCGGGTGAGCGCGGCGACGGGTCCCGGGCTGGTGTACTCCGGTGACTGCGGGCGGGCGGCGGACCTGCTGCCGCTGATCCAGCCCGGCGACGTACTCCTGTCCGAGGTGTCGTTCGGGCTCGGGCCGGTGTCGCCCGGCGCCTTTCACCTTGATGCGGCCGCGGTCGGCACGCTGGCCAGCGAGGCTGGCGCGAGCCGGATCCTGCTGACCCACCTCCTGTCGGGTCGGGATCGCGCCGCGACGGAGGCCGCCACGACGAGCGCCGCCGGCGGCATCGCTGCGACCCTCGTCGATCCGGGCGATCGCTTCGACATCTAGGCGAGCACGGCCTCGGCTACCATTCCGGGCGTGATCCCCCAGGAGGCGACCCAGCCAACCCTGCGCGCTGCCGCGATTTCCGCGATCGAACGGGCACTGGCGGCCGCGATCCGGTCAGGCAGCCTGCCCGAGCCGGGCGAGCCTGTTCCCGTCGAGGTCTCGCGGCCGGCGAACCCCGATCACGGGGACCTGGCCACGAACCTGGCCATGAAGCTCGCCCGGCCCTTGCGCCGGGCACCCCTCGAGATCGCCAGGGCGATCGCGGCGGAGCTGAGCCGCGAAGTCGCCGACGATCCGGCCGCGACGCCGTTCGCCTCGGTCGACGTCGCGCCGCCGGGCTTCATCAACCTGCGCCTGGCCGATGCCGCGCTCGACGGTGTCGTAAGCCGGGTCTTGGCCGAGCCCGCGAGCTGGGGCCAGGTCGCCGCCGCGACGCCGCGGCGGATCAACGTCGAGTTCGTGTCGGCCAACCCGACCGGCCCGCTGACGATCGGCAACGCCCGTGGCGCGTTCGTGGGCGACGTCCTGTGCCGAATCCTCGAGGCCGGCGGCCATACCGTCGCCCGCGAGTACTACTTCAATGATTCGGGCGCCCAGATCGGCAAGCTCGGGGCGACGGTCTTCGCGCTGCGGACCGGGGCGCCCGTGCCCGAGGACGGCTATCACGGCGAGTACACCCAGGCCCTCGCCGACGCGCTTCCGGCGTCGGTCCTGGCGGCCGCGCAGGTACCCGGCGCCGACCCGGCCGAGGTCGTCGGGGGATGGGCGGCCGGCGCAGTGCGGACCGGGATCGAGGCCAGCCTTGCCCATCTCGGCGTCCACTTCGATGTCTGGAAGAGCGAGGGCTCGCTGCACACCGAGGGCTGGGTCGCCCGGGCGATCGAGCGCCTGCGGGCCGGCGGCTACGTCTACGAGCAGGACGGGGCGACCTGGTTCCACTCGACCGCGTTCGGTGACGACAAGGATCGGGTGATCCTGCGCAGCAACGGCGAGCCGACTTATTTCGCCTCGGACATCGGCTATGTGACCGAGAAGTTCAGCCGCGGCTTCGAGGAGCTGATCTATATCTGGGGCGCTGACCACCACGGCACGGTCGCCCGGGTCCGCAACGCGGCCGAGGCGATGGGCTACGACAAGGAAGCGGTCCGGATGCTCCTGATCGCCTGGGTTCGGTTCATCGTCGACGGTGTCGAGGTCTCGATGAGCAAGCGGGCGGGCACGTTCATCACCCTCGACCAGCTCCTCGACGAGGTCGGCGTCGACGCAGCGCGCTGGTTCTTCGCCTCCCGCGGACCGACATCGGGGATCGACTTCGACATCGAGCTGGCCAAGAAGCAGTCAAGCGAGAACCCGGTCTACTACGTCCAGTACGCCCACGCCCGGATCGCCTCGATCCTGCGCCGCGCGTCCGAAGCGGGGCTCGAGCCGGCGGCCTCGGTCGGTCCGGCGATCGCGGACGCCGCCGAGGGCCTTCTCGCCCGACATGTCGTGCGCCTGCCCGAGGTCGTCGAGGACGCCGCAGCAATCGAGGAGTCGCAGGGGATTACCGCCTTCGCGACCGAGCTGGCGACCGCGTTCCATGCCTTCTACCGCGACGCGAAGGTCGTCGACCCGTCCGAGCCGGAGCGCTCGCGGGCCCGCCTGGCCCTGGTCCTGGCCGCCAAGCAGACCCTGGCCAACGCCCTGGCCCTGCTGGGAATCTCCGCCCCGGAGTCGATGTGAGCTCGACCGTCCGGGTTGGCTCGATCGTGATCCGGGTCGATGACCTGGATCGCCAGAAGGTGTTCTAGACGGCGGCGCTCGATTACCTGGCGAGGGAGTCGGACGGCGACTGGTGAGCCGGTCCTCGACGATCCGTCGTGGGTCCAGGCAGGCGTGCTCTACAAGCTCGGAACGGCACCAATCGACTTCGAGATCAATCGCGACGATGCCCGTGCTGGCGAGAACTCGTTCCTCCGGGAAGAGGTTGATGACTTCCTCGAGCTCCTCGGGGAGGCACCGGTTACCAGCAACATGCGATGTCGCGCCGGGTGTGACAAAACCGGCTTCTCAGCGCCTGGCGGACGAATCACGCTGG
>Ga0265340_10001767_pt1 | contig 12340 bp, 13 predicted proteins | sample 4CB225metaG_FD_202082 | JGI IMG/M metagenome (GOLD analysis project Ga0265340, IMG submission 202082) | Rhizosphere microbial communities from Carex aquatilis grown in University of Washington, Seatle, WA, United States - 4-CB2-25 metaG | ecosystem: Host-associated > Plants > Roots >...
CCCAAAAGCATTAACGAATGAACAGCAATTTTCCTCATGTTTTCCATAAGAAAAGCGGGGTTTCGACAGAAAGTAAAGTGTGGCGTTCGGATTATTTTCAAATCGCACCATGCCGTATATTTGTGCTAACGTTTGGGCGACAGTTGAAAGCACTCATCGAAACCAGAAACACGCGGCCCGAACGGGTTTTTCTCATCGGCGCCGAATTCAAATCGCGCCGCCGGACGGACTCGCGCGATTCGCTCGCCGAACTCGGCGAACTGGCCGCGACCGCCGGCGGCGAGGTCGTCGGCGACGGTTTTCAAAAACTGGACGCGCCGGCTCCCGCCACGTTCATCGGCAAGGGCAAGGCGGAGGAATTTGCCGATTATTGCCGGCGCCAGGACGTGGACACCGTGGTTTTCGACGACGACCTTTCGCCCGCGCAATGCCGCAATCTCGAAAAGATCTTCAACTGCAAGATCCTTGACCGCACGGCGCTGATTCTCGACATCTTCGCGCAGCGCGCCCGGACGCGCGAAGGCAAGCTCCAGATCGAACTGGCCCAACTCCAGCATCTGCTGCCGCGCCTCACCCGTTTCTGGGGACACCTGTCGCGACAGGCGGGCGGCATCGGGATGCGCGGCGGCGAAGGTGAATCCCAGCTCGAAGCCGACCGCCGCAAGGTGCAGGAACGGATTGACCGGATCATCCGCGACCTCGACTCCGTCCGGCGCCAGCGCTCGACGCAGCGTGCCGGACGCCAGCGCAGCCAATGGCCGCTCGCATCCATCGTCGGTTACACCAACGCCGGCAAATCCACGCTGCTCAACGCGCTCACCGGCGCGCAGGCTTTTGTGAAGGACATTTTGTTCGCGACGCTTGATCCGACGACGCGCCGCCTGCGATTGCCGACAAACCAGAATGTGCTGCTGACGGACACCGTCGGTTTCATCAAAAAACTGCCGCACGGGCTGGTCGAGGCGTTCAAGGCCACATTGGAAGAGGTCGTGCAGGCGGATTTGCTGCTGCACGTGGTGGACCTCAGCCATCCGCAGGTTGAGGAGCAGATTCAGGCGGTGAACGCCGTGCTCGCCGAAATCGGCGCGGGCGGAAAGCCGACCATCATGGTCCTCAACAAACTGGACCGGCTCAACTCCGGGGGAGCCGGGGTGCGCGGCGCATTGAACCGGCTGCTGGAAAATCATCCGCACGCGGTCGCGATTTCAGCGACGACGGGTGAAGGCATCCCGCCGTTGCTCGCGGAAATCAGCACGCAGTTGCGGCCCAAACGGGAATTTTTGGAACTACGCGTTCCCCACGAGCAGTCCGCCGTCATCGCGCGGCTGCACCAGGTCGGCCAGGTCATCGCCAGCAGCTATCGCGGGCCGCAGGCGCGGTTCAAGGTCCGCATCCCGCCGCATCATCACGCCGAGTTTGCGGCGTTCATCGTGCGTGCCGGCCGGACGGCCCCGTGAAATAATTTGAAATCCGCGGCTTGCCCTGCGGTCGCGGCTGGCAATATATTGCCGGCGTCATCCAGTTTATGCCCGGCGGCCGCCAGTCCATCAATGTCAGCAACGTGCTCTCCGTCATCATGGGCGGAGGGCAGGGCACGCGCCTGTTTCCGCTTACCAAGGAGCGCGCCAAGCCCGCCGTGCCGCTGGCCGGCAAATACCGGCTGGTGGACATCCCGATTTCCAACTGCATCAACTCCGGGTTCCGGCGCATTTACGTTCTGACGCAGTTCAATTCCACCTCGTTGCACAGCCACATTTCGGGGACGTATAAATTCGACCTGTTTTCGAGCGGCTTCGTGGAAATCCTCGCGGCGCAGCAGACGCTCACCGACACGTCCTGGTATGAAGGCACGGCCGACGCCGTGCGGAAAAATCTCACGCACTTTCTCAATCACGATTTCGATTACCTGCTCATCCTCAGCGGCGACCAGTTGTACCGGATGGATCTGCGCCGCATCATCGGCCAGCACGCCGGGACCGGAGCGGACATCACCATTGCCACGATCCCCGTCAGCCGGCGGGACGCGCAATCGTTCGGCATCCTGCAAATTGGCGAGGACCGCCGCGTCATGCGGTTCGCCGAGAAACCGACGGACCCGGCCGCGCTCGACTCGTTGCGGCTGCCCGCCGAATGGCACGCAAAATTGGGCATCAAAGGCGGCGGCGAATTGTTCCTCGCCTCGATGGGCATATACGTTTTCAATCGCAGCCTGATCTGCGAACTGCTGGACAACCCGCTGACCGATTTTGGCAAGCACATCATTCCGCAGGCCATCAGCTCGCGCCGGGTGTTCTCCTACATTTTCCAGGGCTACTGGGAGGACATCGGCACTATCCGCTCGTTTTTCGAGGCGAACCTCGACCTCGTTTCCGAACTGCCGCGGTTCAACTTTTTCGACATGAGCGCGCCGATTTTCAGCCGTCCGCGTTATCTGCCCAGCTCCAAAATCAACGGCGCGCACATTGACCACGTGCTCGTCGCCGACGGCTGCATCATCAACCCCTCGCGCATCACCAACAGCATTGTCGGGCTGCGCACCGTCATCGGCGCCGGCACCGAGTTGAACCGCGTCGTCATTCTGGGCAGCGACTATTATGAATCGCAGGAATCCGTTACCGCGCAGGAACGCGACGGCCGGCCGCGCCTCGGCATCGGCACGAACTGCAAGATCGAAAATGCCATCATTGATAAAAACTCGCGCATTGGAAACAACGTGAAGATTTCGCCCGCCGGCAAACCCGACAAGGTTGACCACGAGCTTTACTACATCCGCGATGGCATCGTCATCATTCCCAAAAGCGCCGTCATCCCGCACGGGACGGTGATTTGAAATTTACGATTTACGATTTACGATTGACGCGAGTGATGGATTCTACGAGTCCCGCAAGGCGAGAGAAGCCGGAAGGGCAACAAAATTGGATTTGGGAAAGAGATCGGGCTTGGTTCACAAACTTACTGGTTGTGCGCGAAGGAGTGATTCATTGATTTTGTACTGCTTCATCTGAAAGCGATCACAAAAGGCATCGTGGTAATTGGCAACCCAAAGATATTTATTCCACACTTTCGGATCATGCCGTTTTTCTTGAAGACGGTGTTCAACCTGATCTTTGTGAACCTTCAACCGAGCTTCATTGATGCGCGGTCCCGGCCTTGGGTCGAGTTCTATCTGGAGCAGCGCGGACAAATAATTTACAAAAAGGTAGCCGTCAACGTCTCGCATTAAGCGAAAATTGGAAAAAGTAAGATCGCTGCTACTTTGATTACTTAAACGTAGGTCTAAGATTACGCGCGGATTTCCGGCTACTTGCGCTTCAAGCTCGTGGGCTTTAACAAGACAATCTCCAAATACAATCCGCTCATCACTGGCCAACGTGCCGATGGAAATACCTCCTCGGATAAAAAATCCTTTGCAGGCCATGCTCAACTGAAAATCAGATATGAGTTCGCAAAAACAACACAATTGTATCTTGGAAATTGGCGGCATAAAGTGATAGCCGACGACAACGTTGTCCGTGAAAAATTTTAAGGTCGTCAATACTTCTGGATTCCTTATATGTAAATCCTCCAAGTCATCAGCCGCTGATTTTAAAATATCTTCAATTTCCCCAAGCAGAATCTCTTCTTGCTTCTCCCGGTAAGCACGATTTATTTCATCCTGAAAACCAAGAACATCCAAGCTTGCACACAACGAAGTCTTAAGAAAATCTTTCACAATAAATTCACGGTTAAGCAAACTTGTTTTTCGTTGGTCAATAATTCCCAGACTTCTTTCCACTGGCCACCCGCTTCTCTTTTTGCTGTTGACGCTTGTGAGCCAAACGCTCTGCGCGACTGGCGCCGGGTCTGGGCCCGCCGTGTTGATAAATATTTTCTTCCAATTCGCGTTTTGCTTCTTCAAGGAGTTCGACGCTTATTGGATTGCCATCACGGTCAAGGACAGGTTCGTGAGGGAAAGCCGCCAAGTGCTCGTTATATTCCAATTCGCCAATCACCCCCAAGACGATTGCTTCATCATCATCAATCTTGTTCCAATTCGCACAGCTACTTCGGGCATAAGGCGGATATGGCTGACCCAGTCCGTCACAGAACGTAACGCTTAATTGTTCCCAAATTTTGTCCCATGTCGCCGCAATCATCCGTCCTTCAAACAATTTCCCTCCGCATTTTGCCCAGCGCTCGTGCCATTCGTTGACATTTTCTTCCCAATAGAAACCAGAGCAGAGTTCCCACGCAGGATATCGGGTGATGGTGATTTTGTCATTCCGGTGCTCCCATATTGAGCGATAAACTTTTTGAGTCGCGACAATTCTTTCTGCCAATCTCGCTTCTCCCCAATGCGCGACCCATTCTGAGAAAGTTGGAAGTTTTGCTGTCACGTCTTCACCATGCAGCCAGATTAGGACAATGGCCAGCTACGGTCAACCCGGCGTCCCTCCTTGGTTGGCTCCACATCTGATTTACTTTTGCATTCTGCACTGTTAAAACTTCCACGTGCTCAACGACGCTGCCATCTGGAAAGCCCTTAATTCGCCGCGCAAGTTGTTTTTGATTGCCGGGCCGTGCGTGATTGAGAACGAGAAGCTGTGCCTGCAGGTCGCCGCGTCGCTCAAAAAAACCTGCGCGTCGCTCGGCATCTTTTACGTCTTCAAGGCCAGTTTCGACAAGGCCAACCGCACCTCGGCCCGAGCCTTTCGCGGGCCGGGCCTCGACGAGGGCTTGCGCGTGCTCGCCAAGGTCCGCGAGCAGCTCGGCGTGCCGGTGCTCACCGACATCCACACCGAGACCCAGGCCGCCGTCGCGGGCGAGGTCGTGGATATCCTGCAAATTCCCGCGTTTCTCTGCCGCCAGACGGATTTGATTGAAGCCGCAGTTGCAACGGGCCAGATCGTGAATCTGAAAAAAGGCCAGTTCCTTTCGCCGGCTGAAATGGGGCAGGTCGTGGAGAAGGCGAGACGCGCGGGCGCAAAAAAAATCCTGCTCACGGAGCGCGGCACGACCTTCGGCTATAACAATCTGGTGGCCGACCTGCGCTCGATTCCGCTGATGCAGCGCTTCGGTTTCCCGGTGGTGTTCGACGCGACCCATTCGGTGCAATTGCCGGGCGGCGGCGGCGACAAATCGTCCGGCCAGCGCGAATTTGCGCCCGTGCTGGCCCGCGCCGCGCTGGCCGCCGGCGCGAACGGTCTGTTCATTGAAACGCATCCGCAGCCCGACCGCGCGTTGAGCGACGGGCCGAACATGATTTCGCTGGCGGAGATGCCGGAACTGCTGCGCGGATTGCTTAAAGTGTTCAAAGCAGTGAAATAATGCTTCACAAAGTGACAGGTGACGTGTGACAAGCGGCAAGAAAGTCGAGGGTCGAAAGTCGAGGGTCGAGCGCCGTAAAAGCCCTCGTCCCTCGTCCCTCGACTCTCGACTGAAAGCCGTCAGGCTTTTCCTGTGCGACGTGGATGGCGTGATGACCGACGGCGCGGTGTACATCGGCGGCGCGCGCGAAATCAAGCGGTTCGACATCCGGGATGGCTTCGGCCTCGTGCTGTTGCGCCGTGCCGGCCTCAAAGTCGGCTGGGTTTCGAGCCGTCCGTCGCCCGTCACGCGACTGCGCGCGCGCGAGCTCAAGATTGATTTTCTCATCCAGCAGGAAGTCAGCCGCAGCAAGGTCGCCGCGGTCGAAAAGCTTTTGCGGCGCACCCGCCGGCATTGGGACGAGGTATGCTACGTGGGCGACGATGTCATGGACCTGGGGGTGCTGCGGCGGGTGGGCGTGGCGGTGGCCGTGGGCGACGGAATCCACGAGGTGAAAGTGGCGGCGCATTACGTGACCCAGGCGCCGGGCGGCCACGGCGCGATTCGCGAAGTGGCAGAGATGATTTTGAAAGCGCAGGGGAAATGGAATTCAATCGTCGCGCATTACCGAAAGTGACTCGTGACCGGGAAAAAACAAACGCGCGACGCATGATGATTTCCATCACCCGCCACCTGTCACCCGTCACCTGGCTGGTGGCCGCCGGCGTGATTTGGGTTTTTGCCGTTCCGAACGGGCGCACGCAGCCGAATGGCGTCCAGCACGCGAGCAATTTCACGTCGGTCGAATACTTTGAACCGCCGCATCAACAGCAAATGAAATCACGGTTGTCGGGCGCGGAAGCGCAGCCACTGGCCGGCGGACTGCTCGTCATCAAACAGCTCAAACTGGAAACGTTTGCCATGGACGGCAAACCGGAAATGATCGTGAATGCGCCGGAATGTGTTTATGACACGTTCAACCACGTGGCGAGTTCGCCGGGACATTTGCAGGCGCAGACCGGCGACGGAAAATTCCGCGTGGAAGGCGACGGTTTTTTGTGGCGGCAGAACGATTCGTTGCTCATCATCTCGAACCGGGTGCAGACCGTGATTGATAACTCACGGGATATGAAAACGGTGTTATGAAATGGTCCTGTCTGGTTGTGCTGTTCGCAGTGACCGGTGGTGTGGTGTTGCCGGCGCAAACGAACCCGTCCCCCGCCGCGAAGGTTCCGGCGGCGCAAAATGCGCCCGCCATCGAACCGTCGGTCCCAACCGTGCCCAATGCGCCCATGGTCAAACCGCCGGCGCACGTCCTGCAGACGCGGATTTCGGCGGACCGGGGCGAATTTGACATGGCGGGCCGGCAGGTAACCTATCAGGGTCACGTGCGGGTGGACGACCCGGAAATGAAACTGACCGGCGAATGGCTGATCACGGACCTGCCGCAGGCCGGTGAACACGTGAACCACATCGTTGCCGAGACGAATGTGGTCATTGATTTCGTGGACGACAGGGGCCAGACCAACCATGCTACCTGCGCCAGGGCGGTGTACAGCTATGAGGTAAAGGACGGAACAACCAATGAAATGGTCACGCTCTCGGGTCACGCGAAAGTGGAAAATGCCGAATTTGTCATGATCGGCGAACCCATCACCTTGAACCTGACAACCCGCAAAATCACTGCCGACAACCCCGTGGTGACTCCACGCCAAAGCCTCCTTAACCCGAACGCCGGAACCAATTCGCCGCCGGCAGCCAAACCGCCGGCAACGGACACAAATTTTCCACCGGGGAAACTGGACCTCGTTCCCAAACGCGACCTCACCCCTGGAAAATTCTGACTTTGAATGGAAACGACCGAGCCACCCTCAAACGGCCCGCTGCTCGCCACGGAAAAACTGGTGAAGGCGTATCACCACCGCCGCGTGGTGGACGACGTTTCGGTGAGCGTGGGCGCGGGCGAAATCGTCGGGCTGCTCGGCCCGAACGGCGCAGGCAAGACGACCACGTTCAACATGGTCGTCGGCATTGTGAAGCCGGACACGGGCACGGTGAGATTCGCCGCGCGCGACGTCACGCGGCTGCCGATGCACCGGCGCGCGCGGCTGGGCATTGGCTATTTGACGCAGGAGCCGTCGGTTTTCCGCAAACTGACGGTGGCGGAAAACATTCTGGCGATTCTGGAAACGTGCAAACTGTCGCGCGACGAACGGGCGGTGCGTTTGAAATACCTGCTGGAGGAACTGGATTTGACGCCGGTGGCGCGGAACAAGGCCTACACGTTGAGCGGCGGCGAGAAGCGGCGGCTGGAAATCACCCGGGCCCTGGTGACCAGCCCGAAACTGATGCTGCTGGACGAGCCGTTCAGCGGCATTGACCCGATTGCGGTGTATGAGGTGCAAAAAATCATCCGGCGGTTGAAGGAACGCGGGCTGGGCATTTTGGTGACCGACCACAACGTGCGCGAGACCTTGAAATTGATTGACCGCGGCTACATCATTCACAAGGGACAGGTGCTGGTGGAAGGCACGTCCGAATTTTTGGCGAACGACCCGAAGGCGCGCGAAATTTACCTGGGGCCGGAGTTCAATTTGTGAAAACGGGGTGTTGGAGTGTCGGAGTAATGGGGTTGGGGGAACAACCTTTGGCCTTGCATTACTCCGTCACTCCAATACTCCATTAACGCAATCCGAACATGCAACACGATACCGTCACGGTTGAGCAATTTTACAAGGAACAAGCCGACGCGCTGCAGATGAGGCTTGTCGCCGGCGCGGCGAACTTGAAGCGCGTCATCCGCGAGCCGACCGTAAACCGGCCCGGCCTCGCGTTGAGCGGGTTCACGCAGTACTTCGCCTACAAGCGCGTGCAGGTCATGGGCAATGCGGAGGTGTATTACCTGCGTTCCCTCACCGCGCGACAACGCGAGGCGCGTTATGCGTATTTGTTCGCCTGCAAAATCCCGTGCGTCGTCTTCAGCCGCGGTTTCCGTCCCGACACGGAATTTCTGAAGGCGGCGGAGGACGCGAAGGTGCCGATCTTCCAGAGTCCGCTGGTGACGATGAAATTCATCAATGCCGCGACGTTGAAACTCGAAACCATGTTCGCGCCGCGCGGCACCGAATTGGGCAGCATGGTGGACATCCTCGGCGTGGGCGTCATCATTCGCGGCGAGAGCGGCATCGGCAAAAGCGAGGCCGTCCTCGCGCTCATCGAACGCGGTTACAGCCTCGTCGCCGATGACGTCGTCAAGGTCATGCTGGTGGACGGCAAGGATGTGGTCTGCACCAGCGCGGAACTCACCCGCAATCACATGGAAGTGCGGGGAATCGGCATCATCAATGTCGCTGCCATGTTCGGCGTCAAAAGCATTCGCGCGGAAAAGAACCTCAATCTGGTCGTTACCCTCAAACCGTGGGACGACGTCCAGGAGGTGGACCGCGTCGGCCTGGAGCAGGAATTCGTGAAGGTGCTGGGCGTGGACATTCCACACGTGGTCATTCCCGTTCGGCCGGGACGCGACCTCGCGCGGCTCGTTGAAGTCGCCGCGTTCCAGATCAAGTTGAAAATGTCCGGCCAGAATGCCGCGCAGGAACTGAACCAGCGCCTCATCGCACAAATGTCATCCGACCCACCTCCGAAGTAATGGCAAATTTGAGTGGCGCAACTCCGCGGCGGCAATTAGAGTCACCGTGAGCAAACCGATGAGTGCGAAGAAACCGCCGGACGACGGGGCAATCACCAAAGAGTTGATCATCGTGAACAAGCTGGGCATTCACGCCCGGCCCGCCGCGCTTTTCGTCAAGACCGCCAACCGGTTTGCCTGCGATATCTTTGTCGAGAAGGACGGCGAAAAAATCAACGGCAAAAGCATCATGGGTTTGATGATGCTCGCCGCCGGGCCCGGGAGTAGATTGATCATCCACGCCCGCGGCGCCGATGCGCTGCAAGCCATCACCGAACTCGAAGCCCTCGTCAAACGCAAGTTTGATGAGGAATAGCATGGGCGCATGAATTCCGAGCCTTTTCAAGGCGGACTAGACGCATATCGAAAAATCTTTTGGCCCGATTTTGTCGAACATGACGGCTGTATTTTTTTTGGCTCTTGATAAGGCCGTATATCAACAATGGGTTCAACAAATGAACGGTGACAAGCAACAAATTGAAGCGGTGATGAATCACAGACACATTATTGACTTGCTTCCGAGCGCAGTTGATAAGCCCACTCGAAGTCTGGTCATCGCTTTTGGCCGGCTTTTGCGTGACGTTTGGGAAACCAAACTGCAGCGGGATTTTCCGGCAAAGCGATTCTGCGTTAGTTTTCCTTTGGATGAACGTGAAGATCTGACCGAATACGAGGTAACATTTTACCAAGCGGTATAGGAGCATATCTGTTTCGCCCTGCAACTTTGAACTTTGAACTTTGGACTTTGGACTTTAGCCTGTCCCCATGGCAGCCGCTGAAATTGATGTGAAATACGTCGCGCATCTGGCGCGCCTCGCGCTCACCCCCGACGAAGAAGCGAAACTTACCAGCCAGATTGGCGACATCCTCGGCTACATCGAAAAGTTGAAGGAGCTCGATGTCGCCGGCGTCGAGCCGACGGCCCATGCCGTGCCCATGGTCAACGTGACGCGCCCCGACGAAATCCGCCCGTCGCTTTCGCACGATGACGCCCTGCGCAACGCTCCCGCCAAGGCCAACGGCCTGTTCATCGTGCCAAAAATTGTCGAATAAACCGTCTGTGAAACCTGCGTAATCCACGGCAAAAATGTTGAACCAGCGCACCATCGCCGAACTCGCCGCGCAGCTCGCCAAACGCGAGGTCTCTGCGCGCGAGGTGATGCAGTCATGCCTCGACCAGATTGCCCGCGTGGACGGGAAGATTCACGCCTTCATCAGCCATGACCCCGGTGATGCGCTCGCCCAGGCCGATGCTGCCGACAAATTACTGGCCCAGGGCGGCGGCGACGCCAGCCGCCCGCTCCTGGGCGTGCCGGTGGCCATCAAGGATGTCATCGCGGTCAAAAATCAACCGCTCAATTGCGGCTCGAAAATCCTTGGCCAGTTTGTTTCACCCTACGACGCAACGGTGATTGAAAAACTGAAGGCGGCGGGCGCGATTGTCTTTGGCCGGTTGAACATGGACGAGTTTGCGATGGGCAGCTCAACGGAAAATTCCGCGTTCGGCATCACCCGCAATCCATGGGACACGACGCGGATTCCGGGCGGTTCCTCCGGCGGCTCGGCGGCGGCGGTCGTGGCGGACGAGACGATTGCCGCCCTTGGCTCGGACACGGGCGGCTCGATCCGCCAGCCGGCGGCGCTCTGCGGTTGCGTCGGCCTGAAACCAACCTACGGCCGCGTCTCGCGTTACGGCCTCGTCGCTTTTGCGTCGTCACTCGACCAGATTGGCACCTTCACCAAAAACATCCGCGACGCGGCGACGCTGCTCGGCGTGATTGGCGGACAGGATGTGCGCGATTCGACGAGCGTGCCGCAGCCCGTTCCGGATTACGCCGCCGCGCTCGACGGAAACATCAAGGGGCTGAAACTCGGCCTGCCAAAGGAATACCTGATCGGCGGTCTCGACGCGGAGGTGAAGGCGGCGATGGACGCGGCGGTGAAGCAATTCGAAAGGCTGGGCGCGGAAATCGTGGAAATTTCCCTGCCGCACACGGATTACGCCGTGGCGACTTACTACATCATCGCCACCGCGGAAGCGTCGGCAAACCTGGCGCGGTTCGACGGCGTGCGTTACGGCGCGCGGGTGGACGGCGCCGACCCGATCGAGCTTTACAGCCGGACGCGCGGCGCGGGTTTCGGCGCGGAAGTGAAGCGCCGCATCATCCTCGGCACCTACGTTTTGAGCAGCGGCTACCACGACGCCTATTATTTGCGCGCGCAGAAGGTCCGCACGCTGATCCGCAACGATTTTTTACAGGCGTTTGGGAGGGTGGATGCCATCGTCACGCCGACTTCGCCGACGGCGGCGTTCGAGATCGGCGAGAAATCGGACGACCCCTTGCAGATGTATCTGAGCGACATTTTTACGATTTCATGCAATCTGGCCGGCATTTGCGGCATCAGCCTCCCCGGCGGATTCACCAGAGCCCCGAAACTGCCCATCGGATTGCAACTGCTAGGCAAGCCGTTCGGCGAGGAAACCCTGTTGCGCCTCGGGCACGCCTACGAACAAAGCACACCCTGGCACCGGGAAAAGCCGCCGCTCCCTTCCGCAAAAAACGGGCTTGCTTTTTAAGTAACTCGATGGTTACTTAATCAACGCATGGCAGGACCCAGACGGTTGAACAACGGCGCGGCGGGACGAAATCCCGGACGCACGCGCGAACGCATCCTGTCCGCCGCCCTCCAGGAATTCGCCGCCCACGGTTTCGCCGGCGCGCGCGTGGATGCGATTGCGCGGCGCGCGGCCATCAACAAACGGATGCTCTACCATTATTTCGGCAACAAGGAGCATTTGTTCCGCGAGGTGTTGCGCCTGAAGATGGCCAAGCGGCAGGCCTGGGCCGAAACACTATCGGGCGACCCGGCGGAAAGCCTCGCCTTTTGGTTCGAAGCCGCGTGCAGGGACACGGACTGGGTCCGCCTGCTGGAATGGGAGGCGTTGCAGGAGGCCGACGGGAGGTTGATTGACGAAAAGACCCGGCGCGCGGCGACGGCCCGCGGCCTGGAACGCATCCGGCGGCGGCAGGCGCGCGGCCAGATTGCCGCCGGACTCGACCCGCGCCACGTGATGCTGGCCATGCGGTCGCTGACCATGTTCCCGGCGGCATTTCCCCAATTGACCCGGCTGATCATGGGGCGTCCGGTTTCCGATCCCCGATTCCAGAAGGAGCGCGCGGCGTTTTTGCGGAAATTCGCGGCGGCTTTCCAACCGGTGCAGAATCCGCGCATCAAAATCCGTTTTGAGAAATAAACCGCCATGAAAAAAATCCTTTTGCTTTCCACGTTCGCGCTCGCCGCGGCGATGCTGGCCACCGGCTGTTCGCGCGGCAACAACACCGCCGGCGGCGCGGGCGTGCCGGT
>Ga0265340_10001768_pt1 | contig 12334 bp, 10 predicted proteins | sample 4CB225metaG_FD_202082 | JGI IMG/M metagenome (GOLD analysis project Ga0265340, IMG submission 202082) | Rhizosphere microbial communities from Carex aquatilis grown in University of Washington, Seatle, WA, United States - 4-CB2-25 metaG | ecosystem: Host-associated > Plants > Roots >...
TGGATTTGCCAGTGCTGGGAGGCTTGCCACCCGGCCCGGCGGCTTCGGGGCTGGGAGCGGCCCTTAGCATGAGTTCATCGTCATCGTCAGCGCAGGGTCAGGGAGGTGGTCACCGTGTCGGGTGAACCCCCTAGTACCGGCTTCCGGCGTTGTGGCCGGGTCGCGTCCTTGACCGTGGTGCCGTCCGGATCTTGCTGAACGCTGGTGCGAGGTGTCGGACGCCGATGACTTTCCGGAGCCCGAGATGGTTGTTCCCGCTTCCCCACGTTTTGCCGGCGCGGCCGGCGAGGCCCTGACCCGGCTGAGTGCGGCCCGGGTGCAGCGGCTGACGGCCAGTCGTGAGGTGCGGCGCGCGATCGTCAGCGTGGCCGGTCTGGTCGGGGCCCCGGTGCTCAATCAGTCGGGGCAGGCCGTGGGCAAACTGGTGGATCTGGTCGCCCGGATGCGGGAGGAGGACCAATATCCACCGATCACCGGCCTCCTGGTCCGGGTGGGCTCGCGGACGAGTTTCCTGGCCGTGTCCAGCGTGGCCTCGATCGGGCACCGGGCCGTCGGGCTGCGTAGTTCCCGCCTGGATCTGCGGGACTTCCAGCGCCGGACGGGCGAGGTCGTACTGGCCAAGGATGTCCTTGACCATCAACTGGTCGACGTGGACGGGCGTCAGGTGATCCGGGCCGCCGACCTGTATCTCGCGCCGGTGAGCGAGGACTTTCGGCTGGTCGGGGTCGATGTCAGCCTGACCAGCCTGCTGCGACGGATAGGCCCGAAAATGTTCCGGGGGCATCCCACCCCGGAGCGGGTGATCGATTGGGCGGCGGTGAAACCGTTCGGCGGCGATCTCACCAAAGCACCGTCCACGGTGCGATTACGGCGCTCGGACGAGGACCTGCACCGGCTGCAGCCCACGGACCTGGCCCACCTGCTGGAAGACCTGGACCGCACCGAACGCCAGGCCCTGCTGACCCGGCTGGACCGCGAGACCGCAGCCGACGCGCTGGAGGAAATGGATCCGGCCCAGTTGCAGGCCCTGCTGAGGGAGGCCGAGCCGCATTCCGCCGCCGAGTTGCTCACCTCGATGGAACCGGACGAGGCCGTCGACGCGCTCCGGGATCTGCCCGGCCCGGAGCGAGGCGCGATCCTGGCCCGGATGCCGGAGGAGACCCGCAAGGATCTGGTGGGTCTGCTGGCCTACCCCGAGCGCAGTGCCGGTGGCTTCATGACGACGGTCCTGGCCCGGGCTCGCCCCGATCACACCGTCGGCGAGGTGGAACGCATCGTTTCCGGGTTTCGTGAGCACCGCAACGAGATCGACGCCGTGCTCATCCTCGACGAGGCCGGCGGGCTGCTGGCGGATCTTCCGTTGTTCGACCTGGTGGCTTACCCGGACGACGACTTGATCGGCACGCTGCTGCAGGCCGAGCATCACCCACCCCCGTTGACGGTGCCGGCCGATGCCACGGTCGCACAGGTGGCTGAGCAACTGGTCCGCACCCGCCGTTCCTCGCTCCTGGTCATCGACGACCACGGAGCACCGATCGGCCGGATCCTGGCCGACGACGTCCTGGACGCCCTGCGTCCCGAACGCGGGCGGCTGCATTTCCCGAGGTTGCTGTCGTGACCGACGTCGACGACCGGGAGATCGCGATGCCCGTCCTGCCCCCGGCCTCGACTCTCGGCCGCCGGTGGCAGCGCCGGCTGTCGGCCGGACTGGTCCGGGTTCCGGGCGGGCGGCGCCTGCTGGCCTACCTCGCCATCGCCGGGCCGGGTCTGATCGCGGCGAATGCCGGCAACGACGCGGCCGGGATCGCGACCTACTCCAGTGCCGGTAGCCAGTTCGTGTACCGGACGCTGTTCTTCATGGTGCTGGTCACGATGGCCCTGGTGCTGGTGCAGGAGATGTCGGTCCGGCTGGGGACGTTCACCGGGAAGGGGATTGCCGCCCTGATCCGCGAACAGTTCAGCCTGCGGCTGACCGGGGTGGCGCTGGTGTGCGTGCTACTGGCCAACACCGGCCTGGTGGTGAGCGAGTTCGCCGGGATCGGGGCGGCCTTCGAGCTGGTCGGGATCAGCCGGTACTGGGTGATCCCGCCGGCGGCGATCGTGATCTGGGCCCTGGTGCTTTTCGGGTCCTACCGCTATGCCGAACGCATTTTCCTGGTGCTGTCGCTGGCGTTCTTCGCCTACCCGATCGCGGCGATCCTCGGGCACCCGCACTGGGGAAACGTCGCTACCAACCTGGCGCTACCGCACTTCCTGTTCAGCAAGGACTACCTGCTGCTGGGGGTGGCGCTGATCGGCACGACCGTCAGCCCGTACATGCAGCTCTACGCCGCCGCCGGGGTGGTCGACCGGGGGGCCGGTCCGGAGAAGTACCGTGACGCCCGTCTTGACGCGATCTCCGGGGCCCTGTTCGCGTGCGTGATCAGCATCACCATCATCATCGCGACCGGGGCGACGATCGGTGGCCATGGGCCCCTCACCTCGGCGAAAGAGGCCGCCCAGGCCCTGCAGCCGGTCGCCGGCAACGGGGCCGAGTTGCTCTTCGCCCTCGGCCTGCTCGGGGCCAGCGCCCTGGCCGGGGCGGTGGTCCCGCTCTCCAGCAGCTACGCGATCAGCGAGGCCATCGGGGTGGAACGCTCGGTCTCACGGCGGTTCCGGGAAGCCCCGCTCTTTCTGGGGCTGTTCACTTTTCAGCTCGCGCTCGGCGCCACGGTGGCGATGACCCCGGTCAATCTCATCCGCCTGCTGATCGGCACCCAGGTGCTCCAGGGCGTCGTCACTCCGGTCGTCCTGACCTACATCCTGATCCTCGCCAACCGCAAGGAGGTCCTCGGCGACGCCGCGAACAAACCTCTCTTCCGGGCCGCGGCGACCCTTGCGGTGACCGCGATCAGCGTGATGTCCGTGCTCCTGCTCGGCGAGACCCTGCTGAGCTGGCTAGGGCTGAGCCTCTGATCGGCCGACACCCGAGCCGATAAGTGGAAACGGTGCTTCCGGTTCCGCTATCGTGGCCGAGAACGGAGAACCATTTTCCACTTCCTACCGGGGATGCGATGTCGACCAGGCCCGAGACTTCCAGTTCAAGTACCGACCCGACCCGAGCCGGCGAACCAGGCTCACCCTCGGCCGCGCCGCCGGCCGCTGAAGGTCTGGACCGTGGTCTCCTGCTGATCGCCTCCTGCGTCGTGCTCGGCGCGATCATGTCGATCCTCGACGTGACCGTCGTCAACGTCGCGATCAATACCCTGGCGAAGGACTTCCAGACCTCGCTGACCACCATCCAGTGGGTCAGCACCGGCTACACCCTGGCCCTGGCCACGGTGATCCCACTGACCGGCTGGGGCGCCGACCGGTTCGGCACCAAGCGCCTCTACCTGACCTCGATCACCCTGTTCGTGCTCGGGTCCATGTTGTCCGGGATGGCCTGGAACGCCGGGTCGCTGATCGGTTTCCGGGTTCTTCAGGGCTTCGGCGGCGGCATGCTGATGCCGGCCGGCATGACCATCCTCACCCGGGCCGCCGGGCCGCACCGGGTCGGCCGGGTGATGTCCGTGATCGGCGTCCCGATGCTGCTCGGCCCGATCTTCGGGCCGATTCTCGGGGGCTGGCTGGTCGACGACTTCTCCTGGCGCTGGATCTTCTTCATCAACCTGCCGATCGGCATCCTGGCCCTGGTCCTGTCGCTGCGCATCCTGCCGAAAGACGTTCCCGCGCCGGGACACCGGCTGGACTGGCTCGGCCTGGTCCTGCTCTCCCCCAGCCTGGCCCTGGTCATCTACGGCCTGGCCAGCAGCACCAACGGTGGCTTCGGGCAGTTCAAGGTGGCGGCCCCGATCGTCGCCGGAGCCGCGCTGTTCGCAGTCTGGACGGGCCACACACTGCGCACCGATCAGCCCCTGATCGATCTGAGACTGTTCCGGAACAAGACCTTCTCGGCCTCCAGCCTCACCCTGATGCTGATGATCATCTCGGTGTTCGGCGGCATGTTGCTGCTGCCGCTCTACCTGCAGCGGGTCCGGGGTGAAAGCGCCATGGACACCGGCCTGCTGCTCGCCCCCCAGGGATTCGGCGCCATGATCGCGATGCCGCTGGCCGGGCTGCTCGCCGACCGCACCGGCGTCGGCCGGATAGTGCCGGTCGGCCTGGTCCTGGTGGGGGCCTCGTTCGTGGGCCTCACCCAGCTCACCGCCACCACCTCGTACACCTGGCTCGGGGTGCTGCTGTTCGTGATGGGCCTGGGGATGGGATTCACCATGATGCCGGTATTCTCCGGTGCCATGCAGACCCTGCGACGCGCCAGTATCGCCCGGGCCAGCACCTCGCTGAACATCATTCAGCAGGTCGCCGCCTCGATCGGTACGGCCGTCATGGTGGTCATCCTCACCTCGGCGATCAGTTCCCGGATCCCCGGCTCCGGCGGGGCGACCACTGACGCGGCCGCAGCGGCGAAACTGCCCCCGGCCGTGCTGGCTCACCTCCAGGAGCTGACCGCGCAGGCCTTCGGCGAGACCTTCTGGTGGGCCCTGGGCCTGGTCACGCTGGCCTTCGTCGTCGCTGCGGTATTGCTTCCGAAGCACAAACCGGAACCGGTCGAGGAAGACGACGACTCCACTGACGTCGCCACTTCCGCGATCATGATGGGCTGAAGAGAGCCAGCCCGACGATGACGCTGGATCAGAGCGAGAGCCTTGGCCGCCCGCTACGAGCCGACGCCGAGCGCAATCGGCGCCGGATCCTGGTGGCGGCGGCCGAGGTCTTCGCCCGGCGCGGTCTGGAGGCTGGGCTGGACGAGATCGCCCGGCACGCGGGCGTGGGCACCGGAACGGTCTACCGCCGGTTCCCGGACAAGGCGCTACTGATCGCCGCGCTGTTCGAGAGCCGGATCGACGCCCTCCTGGAACTGGCCGAGGCCGGCCTGGCCGACCCGGATCCCTGGGCCGGCCTGGTGTCCTTCCTCGAGCGCTCGATCGAGATGCAGCAGGCCGACCGGGGCCTGAAGGAATTGCTGTTCGGTGACGGCGGCTGCGCCGGGGTTTCCCCGAGCCAGCCGTTCGAGGCCAAACTGGAGGGCCTGCTGCGGACCATCACCATGATCGTGGAACGGGCGCAGGCCGCCGGCTGCCTGCGCCCGGATGTCAGCGTGACCGATCTGGCCATGATCCAGTTCATGCTGCACGGCGTCGGTGCGTTCACCGCCTCGGTCGAACCCGAGCTCTGGCGTCGCCAGCTCGGCCTGCTCCTGGACGGTCTGCGAGCCGACCGCCCGGCCACCACCCGCCTCCCGCTGGCCCCCCTGACCCTGACCGAACTGCAACGTCTCTGCGTCCCGTCCGAGTTCTCGACCGCCCCCGCCCGGCTGCACTCGCACTCCCACCATCACCCCCACCCGGGGTAGCTACCAGCGACCCAGGTGCAGATCCTGCCGATCTCGGCCCGCGGGTGGTGGTCAGCACCTCGTCCGAGGTGAGCGGTGTCGGCGTCATTCCCGCAGGTTAACCACATTCGGTATGCTGGGCCCGGCGCGCGGCCGACCGCACGTTGTTCAGGGGTATGTGTGCACCAGTGGTGGGGTGGTGCACCGCGATCCGTGGTGATCCCTGACGAACGTGGTGTGCCATCACTTACCCCCTTTCCCAGCAGTTCGGCGGCTACCGGGCGCTGCCGGCGATCTGTGGCCCGTCCTTCCTGCCGATTTCGTTCCTGGGCCGGCTGCCGACCACGATGGCCCCGCTGGCCATCCTGACCCTGGTCGCGACGTCCACCGGGTCGTACACGAGCGCCGGCCTGGCCGTCACCGCGACCGCCGCCGGTACCGCGGTGGGTGCCCCGCTGATGGGTGCTCTCGCGGATCGTCACGGGCAACGGCCGGTGCTGGCGGTCTCCGTCCTGGTGAATTCCCTGGTCCTGGTCGTCCTGGCGGCGTTGCCCACCCTGGGTCGGGCCGTCCTGCTGAGCCTGTGCGTTCTGGTCGGGATGTCGATGCCTCAGGTCGGCGGGATGGCCCGGGCCCGCTGGCTGGCCCTGACCCACCGGCACGCCGGCACCGCGATGGCCTTTGAATCGACGGTCGACGAGGTGGCCTACGTGCTCGGGCCGGCCCTGGCCGGGCTGGTCGCCTCGCTCTGGGGAGCCCCGGCCGCCCTGCAGATCGCCGCGCTGGCCGACGTGCTCGCGGTCGGCGCGTTCGCGATCCATCCCACCGCCGCCGCGGCCGCGAATGCTCACCGGCAGACCGGCCCGAGCCGTCCGGGCGGAACCGGGCTGCTGCGTCTGGTCCTGGTGCCGGCCCTGGCGATGACCCTGATGGGGGTCTTCTTCGCCGCCGTCCAGAGCGCGCTCACGGTGTATGCCGCCACCATCGGCCGCCCGACCACGGCCGGTTTGATCTACGCCCTGATGGCGGTCGGCTCGGCCGGGGCCGCCCTCGGGTCGGCGGCGCTGCCGGAGCGGATCGGGCCGAAACCGCGGTGCGCCACCAGCGCGGCGGGACTGCTGCTGGGCCTGCTGCTGATGAGTACCGCGGTGGTGACCGGTGCTCCGGTCGTCGTGCTGTGCGTTGCCGTGCTGCTCACCGGGCTGGCCGTGGGCCCGATGCTGGTCACCCTCAACCAGGTGGCCGGGCTGAGCGTGCCGGTCAACCGGGGAGCCGCGGCGATGGCCTACCTGTCGGCGGGGTCGGTGATCGGCATCGCCGTGGGCGCCACCGCCTCCGGGGCGCTGGCCGATGCGACCGGTGCCGGTCTGGGCGCGTTCGCGGTGGCCGCCGCCGCGTCCGGGCTACTGCTGGTGCTGTCGCTCAGTCACGTGACCGGGCCTGATCCCGTGAACGGCGCGGAGTTGGCCCGGATCAGGGCCTCGGCCAGTGGTGTTCGCCGGTAGTGGACTTCCTTGCCGATCCGGCGCCCGGTCACCAGGCCGGACGCCCGGAGCCGGCCGAGCTGGGCCGACACCGTGGCCGGGCTGAGCCGGTGCCGGGCCGCCAGCGAGGTGGTCGTGGCCGCCTGGGCGAGATCGGCGAGCAACAGGGCCCGGGTCGGCCCGAGAACGCCGGCCAGCGCGGCCGGGGCGGGCGCCGGGGCGCTCCAGAGGCCGCCGATTCCGCGGGCCGGGTAGACCAGGGTCGGTGGCCACTGCGAATCCAGCACGAGAATGACGTCGGGCCAGGCGAAGGCGCTGGGCATCAGGGCCAGGCCCCGCCCGGCCAGATCGAGGGTCCGGTCGTCCGCGGCCGGGTCGACCGTGATCGCTCCGTCGTCCCAGCTCACGCTCGCGTGCAGGTCGCTCAGCGCCCGGCCGAGCCCGGCCCGGGTGATCTCCCGGGATCGGTAGGCCACATCGGCGGTCATCAATTCGCTCACCGGAGCCCAGTATGGGGCGACCAGCACCTTCCAGGCCCAGCGCAGTTCCGCGACCACCGTGGCCAGGGCGAGGCCGGGGTCGGCGATCAGCGGTTCCAGCACGGCCTTCCGGCCCGGGGCCGGCCACGAGTCCATGCTCAGCCGCAACTCGGCCGCGACCAGTTCCGGAGGACAGGCCGCGACGCCGGACAGTTCGTCGTCCACACTGCGGTCGCTGGATCCCGGCGGTGGGGCCAGGAAGTCGGGAATCCACCCGTGCGGCGGGCTCAGCGCCCCCAGCACGGGCAGCCGGGCGCGGGCTCCGGCCCGATCGATGGTGTTCAGCCAGGTCCGCTGATGCTGCTGCCGGCGCGGAAGCATCAGCGCCCGCACCGCCTGGTTGGTCTCGAACAGCACCGATCGGACGAATCGACACCGAGCCCAGTCTCCGGCGCCCAGGGCGAGCACGGTCCGACGGGACATTCCGATGCCTCTCGATTCGGGTACAGGCGAATCGTTCGCGACCAGCGGGTGACGGCCGCCAGCCTACGGCCATGACCCGAACCAGCTCAGAAGATCCGGCCGGTACCTACCGCGCGGCCCTGCGGGTCGGGGAGTTCGACGCCGTCGCGGGCGCCGGCCTGATCTCGATCCTCGGTGACAGCGCCGCCTACCTGGCCGTCACCGTGCTGGTTTTCCAGCGCACCGGCTCGGCGTTGCTGGCCGCGCTGACCTTCACCATCGCCTTCATGCCCTACCTGCTCGGCGGCACGCTGCTGGCCGCCCTGGTCGACCGGGTCCGGCCGAAAACCCTGCTGATCGGGATCGATCTGGCCGGCGCGGCCCTGCTCACGGTGGCCGCGACCGGCGGGGTGCCGATCCCGGTGCTGTACGCCGCGATCTTCGCCGTGGGCGCGCTGGCCCCGATCCGATCGGGGACGGCGGCGGCCCTGATCGCCGAGGTGCTGCCCGGAGACACCTTTCTGGCTGGTCGATCTCTCCAGCGGATCTGCTCGCAAACCGGGCAGATCGTGGGCACCGGCCTGGGTGGTGCCCTGGTCGGGGCGTTCGGACCGCGCGGGGCGCTGCTGGCCGACGTCGCCAGCTTCCTGCTCTCGGCGACGGTCACGGCGGTCGGAGTGCGCGCCCGCCCGGTCGCCGGCCGGACCGGCACCGAACGGACCGGCACCGAACGGACCAACTCGTCCCTGATCGCGGCCTCGCTGGCCGCCGTCCGCGAGGTCTGGTCCCATCAGCCGGTTCGCCGGCTGCTGCTGCTGGGATGGGTCGTGCCGTTCGTCGCCGTCGCCCCGGAAGGGCTGGGCGCACCGGCGGTGGCCCAGTCCGGCCACTCCGCGGCACTGGTCGGCGTCTGGATGGCGGCCATCCCGATCGGCACCGTGGCCGGGGACCTGATCGTGATGTGGACCGTGCCACCGCCCCAGCGCCGGCACCTGACCTGGGCCCCGGCCATCGTGCTGACCGTTCTGCTGATCACCTTCGGCACCGGCCCACCGCTGGGCGTCGCCCTGGCCCTGCTGGTCGCGACGGGTGCCGCCTCGGTCTGTGGTCTCGGGCTGGACCAGGCGCTCCGGGATCGCACCGAACCTGGCCTGAGGGCCCGGACGTACACCCTGTTCAGCACCGGCCTGATGGTGACCCAGGGGCTCGGTTTCGCCACCGCGGGGGCCCTCGGGCAGATCCTCAGCGCCGATGACACGGTGGCCGTGGCCGGCAGTGCCGGCCTGGTCGCCGTCCTCACCCTGGCCTGGAACTCGCATCGGGCCGATGCCGCCCCGCCGAGCCGATGATCACCGGCTCGGCCCGCTACAAGGGCACAGTTCCGGCGGCCAGGGCGGGGATTCGCAGGCCCTCGGTCATCTTTTCAATTCGCCGTGCTCGGAACAGCGGGCGAACCAGCCGGTGGGCATCACCTGCACAACCAGCCGGCGCTGGCATTGCGGGCAGTATCGGGGCGGTTCCAGGATCAGCGCCCTCTTGCACCCACGGTGCTCGCCGTCGTCCAGGGGTTTACTGCATCGGCCGCAATAGATCGGTGCAGCCGGAGCAGCGGGGGTCTCAGTCATCGGAAGTCCAGGTCTCCAAAACCTCAGATTGCTGCGGAAATGGCCTTGAACGGCGTCTTCAGCTCACGAAGCAGGTCAAGGCCAGCATCGATCGGGCGACCGAGCGTAGTTAGGTACTTACCGACGATCACGGCGGCCAGCACCGGCCGGTCACCGAAGGGGGTGCCAGGACGGGTCTCGGCCATCCAATCCTCCGTCCAGGGGGTGATCACGACGTGGCCACTGTAACTTCCGTCGCTCAGATCCCGTTTGCACCATCCCCGAGCGGGCCGCCGGCCGGCCGCGGGCGGGCCCGGCACCGCTACCGCCGGCCGGGCAGCCGGAAGGTTGCGATCAGCGTGTCCAGCTCGCCGCGCATCACGGTCAGTTCCCGGGCGCTCGCCTCTCCACCGCCCATCGAGGCCGCGCTGTTCTCAGCGATCCGGGCCACCCCACCGATCGCTGCGGCGATCTGACCCGAGCCCTGCGCGGCCAGATTGACCCCGGCATTGATCGCCTGCGTGGTCGCGGTCTGCTCCTCCACCGCCGAGGCGATCGTCGACTGGAACTCATTGATCCGCGTGATCACCCCGGCCACACCCACAATCGACTCACCCGCCTGCACCGCGTCCTCCTGGATCGTCTCCACCCGCCGGGAAATATCCTCCGTCGCCCGCGCCGTCTCCTGCGCCAACTGCTTCACCTCATCCGCCACCACCGCGAAACCCTTACCCGCATCCCCCGCCCGGGCCGCCTCGATCGTCGCATTCAACGCCAGCAGATTCGTCTGCTCGGCAATCGAGGTGATCAACCGCACCACATCCCCGATCTGACGCGAGGACTCACTCAGCTTCTCCATCGTCGCCGTCGTCGACTCCACCGCCGACACCGCCTGAGTCGCCTCCCGAGCCGCATCGTTGGCACTGCGCGCAATCTCCGCGATCGAGGTCCCCATCTCCTCCCCACCCGCCGCGACCGCCTGAATATTCGCCGACACCTCGTCCGCCGTCACCGACACCCGGCTCATCTGGGCCGAGGCCTCCACGGCCCCGACCCCACCGGCGGTCACAACGTCGGCCAGGCCGGCGGCCGCCCCACCCAGTCGCTGGCTGGAATCGACCAACTGGGTGAAAACCACCCGCAGCCGGTCCCGCAGCCCGATCAGCGCCGACCCCATCTGGGCGATCTCGTCCTCCCCGCGCAGCGGGATGTGCACCGTCAGGTCCCCACCGGTCAGCTTGTCGACAGTGGTGTGCAGTTCCGCGATCCCCGCGCTGACCCGCCGGCCGTAGCCCAGGATCAGGCCCCCGACCAGGGCGGCAACCAGCAGGCAACCGGTCAGGGTGACGGCGTCGGCCTTCCGGCCGTTCATGATGGCGACGATCGCCAGGCAGGCGACCACGGTGAGGGCGGCCAGCAGGCGGAACACGTGCCGAACCGGCCAGTTGGACAGACGCAACATCTGGAACTCCTCGGATCTGGACGACGTCGGCCAGATCCAGGGATTCCTGATCTGTGCGGCTCGAGGGTGATCGGCAGGAACCGCTGAATTCCTGAGCCCGAGTGATGCGGCTCAGTGCCCCGGCCGGGCTGCGGCCAGTTCCACCAGTTCGACGTGCTTGGCCGCGAGCAGGTCGCCGCTGGAGACTCCCCGCAGCCGGCGGCCGACCCAGGGGGCCAGGTAAAGCCGGATCCAGCGCAGGTCGGCGCGCAGATCCCTGACCCGGGCCGACCAGCCCCGGTCGGGCCGGGCACTCAGCGGTTCCCGCCACCAGCCCGCCGCTCCGGCCAGCAGATCCGGTTCGCTCACCCCGAGCTGGTCCAGGACCGCGGCCGCCACCCGGGCATGGCCCTGCGGGGCCAGATGCAGGCGATCCTCGAACCAGAGCCGGCGGTCACTCAGGGCACTGATGGCGGCGAGATCCACCAGCAGGCAGTCGTGCCGTTCCGCGACCGCCCGGGCCACCTCGTTGAACGCCGCGAACCGGGCGGCCAGCAGGTCCGCGGTCCGGCCCTGGCCGCCGGCCCGGCCGACCACGGTGAACAGCAGGACCGTAGCGCCGCCGGAGCGGAGTTCGGCCACCGCGGCCTCGTACCGGACCAGCAGGGCCGGCAGATCGACCCGCGGGCGCAGGACGTCGTTCGGCCCGGCCTGGAAGGAGATCAGCGCCGGGGCGAGCGCGAGCGCCGCCGGCAACTGCTCGGCGATCACCTGGTCGAGCAGCCGGCCGCGGATCGCCAGGTTGGCGTAGCGGATCCGGCCGTTCCGGGTGGCCAGCGCGCTCGCGACCCGATCGGCCCAGCCCCGGTGGCGCCCGTCGGGGCCCAGGTCGTCCTCCAGGCCCTCGGTGAAGGAATCACCCAGGGCCACGAAACTCTCGAACGCGGCTGGATCCACCGTCGTCATCGCTCTCCTCTGCGCCGTCGAACCTCTGCGCCGTCGAACCGGGACCTGCCGACGATATCCGGCCGGTCGCCGCGACCCGGATCAGGGCTGCAGGCGAGCGTGGCGGACCAGTCGCGCGTGCCGGTCGGCGGGGGTCTGCCCGGGGCAGCTCAGGCATTTGCCGTCCGGGACCCGGAACAGCAGGCAGCAGGAGGCCCGCCGGACATAGCGCCGGGGCGGGGCGCAGTTCCCCGGATCGACGTCCACGAATCGCGGTAGCGGGCGGATCCGGTCCGCGGCGGCCGCGATGCTGGTGGCCAGGGCGGGGGCGCGAGCGAATCCGGCCTCGGTCACGGTCGTCGCGGTCAGCACCGCCGCCGCCAGTGAGTCGGCCGCGATCGCCCACAGCGAGCGCTCAGTCACCGCACCGGCCCGGGCCAGCGGGAGGATGATCTGGCCGAGGACCTGATCGAGATGACGGCCCAGCACCCGGGCGGTGGCCGGCAACTCCGGCCCGGGCACCACCCGTTCCAGGTAGCCGCCCG
>Ga0265340_10001770_pt1 | contig 12330 bp, 13 predicted proteins | sample 4CB225metaG_FD_202082 | JGI IMG/M metagenome (GOLD analysis project Ga0265340, IMG submission 202082) | Rhizosphere microbial communities from Carex aquatilis grown in University of Washington, Seatle, WA, United States - 4-CB2-25 metaG | ecosystem: Host-associated > Plants > Roots >...
TTGTAGCCCAGAGCCTGGAACTGCTTGACCATATTGTTACCGTCGTTGATCCAGCGTTCGGACGACTTGGTCGGCATCGCGATGCCGACGGTGGCGCCCTTGTTGCTGCCGGAGCTCGCGGCGGACCCGCCACTGCTCTGGCCACAACCGGCCAGTGCGATGGCCAGGGCGGCCACGACCAGTCCGGTCAGAGTCTTCTTGATGCGCACGACTTCCTCCATTGGATTCGAGCGGGAATGCCAGATTGTTAGCGCTCACATCGACGCATGTCAACCGTCGCAACCGGATGGCTCAGCCGCTACGAACGGCTTCGTCCCGCTTGCACCGGACTTTATCGAACTTTGGCAGGTCACGATTCGGGGGTTAACGCTGCCACCGGGACCACCGGCGCCGCTTGCGGCGGTCCCGGTGTGTGCGATAACAATTTGGTTTCGCATCATCCGGCCCCGTGATCATTCCGTCCTGCTCCTGTAATCAAACCGGCTCTCCCTCCCCCGAGAGCAGGCGTTTGTGACCCGATCGGTACCCGTCGACGTGCGCACTCTGGCATCCAGGGGTGTGCCTCATCACATCGGGGCGATCACCGGACAGCTTGAACGAACGCCTAGAATTGCCTAGGTTTTGGATCGGTACGCCCGGGAACGAGCGAGAGGTCGAGGCGACGTGAGCACGAACGCTCCGGGGGCCGACAGGCACGACCAGATCCCGAGCCACGACAAGATCCAAGCTGACAAGATCCCGAATGTCCCGGCCGCGAATGATCAAGACCCGGACTCCGGGGTCGCCGTTCAACTTCTGGTTCGCGGTCCGATCGCCGAGGTGACCCTGCTCGGCCCGGGCAAGGGCAACGCCCTCGGCCCGGAATTCTGGGCCGAAATACCCATCTTGTTCGCCGAACTGGACACGAACGACGCGATCCGGGCGGTGGTGATCACTGGGTCCGGCCGCAACTTCTGCTATGGGCTCGATCTGGCCGCATACGGGACACGCTGGGCCCAGACGCTTTCCGAGGACGGCGGACTGGCTCGATCCCGCACCCAGTTGCATGATCAGATTCGATCGATGCAGGCTGCCTTCGACGCAGTGGCCGAGTGCCGCAAGCCGGTGGTGGCCGCGATCAGCGGCTGGTGCATCGGCGGCGGCGTCGATCTGATCGCGGCCTGCGATGTGCGCTATGCCAGCGCCGACGCGAAATTCAGCCTCCGCGAGGTGCGGGTGGCGATGGTCGCCGATCTCGGCAGTCTGCACCGCCTGCCGGGAATCATCGGCGACGGGCAACTACGTGAGCTGGCCCTCACCGGCAAGGACATCGATGCCGGCCGGGCGGCCGGCATCGGCCTGGTGAACGAGGTCTTCGAATCGGCCGAGCAGGCCCTGGCCGCGGCCCGGGAATTCGCCGCCCAGGTCGCGGCCAATCCACCGCTGGTGGTGGCCGGCATCAAGCAGGTGATGGACGTCGAGAGATCCGCGCGGGTGAGCGCGGGGCTGAAACTGGTGGCGGCCTGGAACTCGGCTTTCCTGCCGTCGGGTGACCTGGCCGAGGCGATGGCAGCCTTCGAGCAGCGCCGCGAACCCGACTTCACCGGCCGCTGAGCCTTTGACCCAGCCACCGATCTTGCCCAGCCGGCGAACCAATCGCCCAACCACAGCCCAATTGCCCAGCCACAGCCCAATTGCCCAGCCACAGCCCAATTGCCCAGCCACAGCCCAATTGACCGGTACACCACAGAATTCACCAGTAGACGACCAAATGGCCGATAGACGACGGAATGACCGGCTGACGACCGAATTGACCGGCGGGCGAACGAATTGACCGGCAGACGACCAAATTGACCAACCGCAGAACGAGCTGAGGAGACCACCCGATGCCCACCCTGACCAGGACCGGCGACGTCTTCATCCTCGATCTCGGCGACACCGAGAACCGGTTCCATCCGGACTGGCTGGTGTCGATGACCGCCGCCCTGGACGAGGTGACCGGGGCCGAGGGGCCCCGCGCTCTGGTCACCTCGGCGACCGGGAAGTTCTGGACCAACGGCCTCGACCTGGATTGGCTGAGCACCCATGCCGACCGATCGAGCAGCTACGCCGTGACCGTTCACGAGTTGCTGGCCCGGATACTCGAGCTGCCGATGCCGACCGTCGCGGCAGTACAGGGGCATGCTTTTGCGGCCGGCGGAATGCTCGCACTCGCACACGACTTCCGAGTGATGCGCGCGGATCGCGGCTATTTCTGCCTGCCTGAGGTCGACATCCGAATTCCTTTCACGGCTGGAATGTCGGCTCTGATCCAGTCCCGGCTTCAGCCTCAGGTCGCGCACGAGGCGATGACCACCGGACACCGCTACGGTGGCGCGGAGGCGCTGGCCGCCGGCATTGTCGACCTCACCGCCGGTGACGGCGAGGTGCTGAACGTAGCCGTCACGCGGGCCGCCGCTCTGACCGCGAAGGCCACCCCGGCACTGGGAACGATCAAGCAACGAATGTACCGGCCGGTGCTGTCGGCATTGCGCCAGGCCGGATCCGACGACTTCGTTCCGGCACTCACCACCTAACTCACGCGCAAGCCCAGGTAAAGCCTTGCCCAATCAATGGATGTACCGGCCGGGAAGGCATTTCGACGGTTTCGGCCCTGGCTGGTGACTGCTACGTTCAATTGGCAGTTCAACCGGAACCGCCCGTTGTCGGGAGTCATCCACATGCATCGTGAGCCGGGCCACAGGTCGCGCCGAAGCCTCATCTACATCATTCCGATCGCCCTGGTCGCCATCCTCGGCCTGTTCTTCGGCCGGTCGATGCTGGGGTCGTCGTCGAATGCCGCTCTGGCCGCGGCGACGGTTTCCCCGCCGAGCTCGGCATCGGCCACAACCGCGGCGATGGTCGCGGCGGCCACCACGACACCGGCAGCGAAGGCGGAGCTCGCCGACCTGGGCACGGCCAAAGGCACCTTCACCTTGAAGGGTCCGGCCACGGCAGCCGGCGGCACCTTCGTCGTCTTCGTGGTGGACGGCCGACAGCGGGTGATCAAGACCGACGACAAGGCGCCGTTCTCGGTCAAGCTCAACACCAGGGCCCTGCCGAACGGTACGTACACCGTTACCGTGCTCTCGGCCCGCAAGGGTCAGGTCTCGGTCGCCTCGACCAGCACCCTGGTGGTGAAGAACGCCAAGCCGGCCTCGAAGCCGACCACCAAGCCGACAACGAAACCCACCACCCCGGCCACCGGCGGCTCCGGCACCACCAACGGCAGCTACACGAGCCAGGTGCTGTCCCTGACCAACACCGAGCGGGCCAAGGCCGGGTGCAAGGCGCTCACCGCGAACTCGAAACTGGCCAGCGCCGCGCAGGCTCATTCGGCGGACATGGCCAAGAAGAACTATTTCGACCACAACAGCCAGGACGGGACCACCCCGTTCCAGCGGATGACCAACGCCGGCTACAAGTGGGGCGCCGCGGCCGAGAACATCGCGATGGGGCAGCAGACACCGGCCGACGTGATGACCGCCTGGATGAACAGCCCCGGCCACAAGGCCAACATCCTCAACTGCACCTACACCCAAATCGGGGTCGGCTACGCGAAAGGCAGCAACGGGGCGCCGTACTGGACCCAGGACTTCGGCAAGCCGCTCTGACCGGACCACCCAGGCGCTACGAAAACCCTGGTCACGGCTCGAGTCTGGTCACGGCTCGAGTCTGGTCACGGCTCGAGTCTGGGCGTTCCGAGGCGGAGCAGGTGCTCGCCGTCCTTCGCCGGATTGAGGAAGAGCAGCGAGGCCCCACCCAGCAGGGCCATCGCGGCGGCCAGCCGGAAGACGTGGTCGAAACCGGCCGCCTCGGTCGCGGCGTGATCGAGCAACCACCCGTTGGCCCAGGGTGAGAGCACCGCCCCGAGGGAGGAGAGCGCCGTCCCTAGGCAGAGGGCCACCTCGCGCCGTTCGATCGGGACCAGATCGGCGATCGCCGCCGAGGTCAGCGGAGCCAGCGCGAACCCTGCTCCGAAGGCGATCGCCACGCTGACCAGCAAGGCCGGCCCGGGCGGGGTCAGGGTCATCGCCACCAGCCCACAGGCCGGCACGAAGGCGGCGCCGAACCCGAGCAGCGCGTACGTGGAGTGGCTGCTGCGACCGGCGATCCGGCGTCGATAGGCCAGGTAGACGACGGTCGGCACGGAGATCACCGCGACCAGGCTGGGCAGGCCGATCAGGAATCCCACCGTCGTCGCCGTGTAGCCGCCGCGATGCTCAAGGAAGGTCGGCAACCAGGACAGCCCCAGCCCGAGCGCCCAGTTGCCGGTGAACCCGGCGACCGCCCCGGAGATCCAGGTAGGGCTGGCCAGGATGGCGCCTAACGGGACCATGACCCCGGCCCCGGGCCCAGTGGCCACGTACCCACCCTCGCCCCCCAGGCGACCCCAGAGCAGCGCCCAGACCAGGCCGGCCAGGCCGAGCAACCCGAACGACCACCGCCAGCCCGCGAACCGGATCGCGGCTTCCAGCAGTGGGCCACCGAGGATCACCCCGAGCGCGCCACCCAACGTGATCACGCCGGCCACCGTGGTCCGCTCCGGCACCGGGAACCAGGTGAAGGCTACGTGGTTGGCGATCGGCAGGCCGGGACCCTCACCGGCTCCCAGCGCCACCCGGGTCACGATCAGGACGGTGAAACCTGCGGCCGGCAGCAGAATCGGCAACTGGGCCGCGGACCAGAGCAACGCCATCCCGGTGAGCAGCCAACTGGCCGACCAGCGCCCACCGGCCAGCCCGACCAGTAGGGCCGACAGGCTGAAGAGCAGGTAGAAGCCGCTACCGATGACCCCGAACCGGGCATTGCTCAGGTGCAGATCTCTGATGATCGACGGGCCGGCCAGTCCGAGCACGGCTTTGTCACCGAAGTTGATGATCGAGAACACCGCGAGCAGGACCAGGACCCGGACGGCCCGGGCCCGGGGCCGGGGCCGATGCAGGTCAACGGTCCCAGCGTCGGGCCCGATGATGGTCGTGACGACGGTCCCGGCCTCGGTACCGGCCGTATCTTTCCCGGCCGTACCCGGCCCGGCCGCCCGGACCGTAGGCCAGGATGGCGACCAGGGGGATGGCCAGGAACCACAACCACGAGTCGGTGATGAAGAAGAGGATCAGCGCCAGGATCGGGGCCGCCGCCATCAGCATGGTGGCCATGGGTTCGGCGATCAGCCCGGCCGACCGCGGAGCGAAGACCGATTCGGCCGATTCGGCCGTCGGCCGGCCCGGAGTCGACCCGGCCGACAGGTTCGCTTCCGGAGCCGGCCGGGGCTCCGGAAGGTCGGTGAACAAGGGGTCCAGCTCGGCCCAGGTCCGGGCCCGGCTGACCCTCAGGGCCCGGTCCTCGTATTCCCGGGAGTCCAGGCGACCTGCGGAAAGGTGCGCTTTCAGGGCCGCGAGCGCGGCCTCCCGGTCACCGTTGCCCAGCCGCACCGAGGCCGGTCCGGTGGCGGTGCTGGGGTCCCCCGGAGTGGCCGAACCGTTGGCGGCGTCGTCGAAGTCACTCATGCCTAATAGTGACGCCTACCGGTGCCCTTGGGACGGTTGACTTCGAATCCAGATAACTCGAGCCGAGATAATTCCAGCCGAGACAATTCCAGCCGAGATTCGCAACGAGATCGGGCCGGCCGGGACCGGCGCAGTCAGCGGCGGAGCCGGCGGGCTCCAGGGGCGGGGGTGGCGGTGAAGTACCGGGGGGCCTGGTATCCGCGCTCGACGAACACCTGATCGATGGCGGCCTGCACGTCCGGGAGAGCGGCGGTATCGATCAGGGCGATCGCGCTGCCACCGAACCCGCCGCCGGTCATCCGGGCGCCATACGCACCGCTGCGTTCGGCGGCGTCCACGGCGGCGTCCAGTTCCGGGGTGGAGATCTCGAAATCGTCGCGCAGGGACTGGTGCCCGGCCGACAGGATCGGTCCGACCCGGCGCGGGTCGGCCCCGGTGTTCAGGATCTCGACCACCGCCTCGACCCGGGCGTTTTCGGTCACCACGTGCCGCACCCGGCGGGCGGTCACCGGATCGTCGGCCGCTTCCAGCCGGGTCAGCGCCGCGGCCAGATCCTCCGGGCGAACATCCCGCAGTTCCGGGACACCCAGCAGCCGGGCGCCCTCCTCGACGGCTCGCCGGCGCGAGGCATACCCGCCTCCGCTGTGCTCGTGCGTGGTCCGGGTGTCGATCACCAGCAGGGTGAGCCCGTGCCGGTCCAGCGCGAACGGAACCTGCTGCGCCTTCATGGACCGGGTGTCCAGGAAGTACAGGTGGCCGTCCTCGGCGTTCATCGAGACGGCCTGGTCCATCACCCCGGTCGGAGCGCCGACGAACTCGTTCTCGCAGCGCCGGGCGATCTCGGCCAGGTCCACCCCGGTCAGCGGCAGGGCGTACAGGTCACGCAGCGCGATGGCCACCGAGCAGCCGACCGACGCCGACGACGACAGGCCGGCCCCGATCGGCACGTCCGAATCGAGCACCAGTTCGACCCCGCCGACCCGATGACCGGCGGTCCGCAGCGCCCAGACGATCCCCACCGCATAGGCGGCCCAGCCCTCGACCTCGCCCGGCAGCGCGGTGACCGGGCAGACCACGGGCTCCTCACCGCACTGCAGCGAACGCACGGAGATGACGTCGTCGTCCCGGATCGCGGCGGTCACGGTGCAGACCTGGGGCAGCGCCATCGGCAGCACCAGCCCGCCGCTGTAGTCGGTGTGCTCGCCGATCAGGTTGACCCGGCCCGGAGCGGCCCAGACACCCTCGGCCCGGCGGCCGGTGAGTTCTTCGAAGCTTTTCATCAGATGGCTCGCAATCGGCCGGCGGTCTGCTCGGGAGCGACGTCGCCGATAAAAGCGCCCATCGCGGATTCGGATCCAGCGAGAAATTTGAGTTTGTCGGCGCTGCGCCGGGAGGAAAACAATTCCATGTGCAGGCCGAGCAGGTCACGACCGGTCTTTACCGGAGCCTGATGCCAGGCCGCGATATAGGGCAGCGGGGCGTCGTAGAGGCGGTCGAACCGCTGCAGGATGTCGAGGTAGAGCTCGGCGAAATCGGCGGCCTCCTTCTCCTCCAGGGCGGGCAGATCGGGCACCCGGCGTTTGGGATACAGGTGCACCTCGACCGGCCAGCGGGCGGCGGAGGGTACGAACGCCACCCAGTGCTCGCTCTCGCCGACCACGCGGGTGCCCTCGGCCCGCTCGGCGGCGAGCACGTCGTCCACCAGGTTGCCGCCCTCGGTGTCCCGATAGCGCTCGGCCACCTGCAGCATCCGGGTGGTACGGGGAGTGATGAAGGGGTAGGCGTAGATCTGCCCGTGCGGGTGACTGAGCGTCACCCCAATTTCCTTCCCGCGATTCTCGAAGCAGAAGACCTGCTGCACGGAAGGCCTCTGCGACAGTTCGGCAGAACGATCGATCCAGGCCGCCATCACCAGGTTCACCCGGTCCACGGTCAGATCGGCGAAGCGCGCGTTGTGGTCACTGGAGAAGCAGACCACCTCGCACCGGCCGTTGCCGGACAGCGAGGGAAAGCGGTTCTCGAAGACCACGACCTGGTAGTCCTCCACCGGTACCTCGGTGTGACGATCACCGATAGAGGGGTCCAGCGGACACTCGTCGGCCGGGGGCAGGTAGGTGCGATCCTGACGGTGCGATGCGATCACCACGTACTCGTCCAGGAACGGATCCCGGCGGATCTGGGACGCGGTCGCCAGCGGGCTGAGCGGGCGCGGGTCGGCCACGATTCGCTCACCCGTACCGGGCCGGTCGAAAAAGATGATTTCCCGGCCATCGGCGAGCAGCTGCACGCTGCGACGGACCTCGGTCATGCTTCAGCCCTAGACACATCTGAACAATAACGCACATGGATCGACAGAAACCAACAGCGCCCCGGATGCGGCGGAATGTCGTCCAGGATGGGTAGAGACAGTCAGACCAGGGAGTGATCATCTATGGCCGCCGAGCCCCGACCAAACCGTGATACAGACCGCGATCCAGTGGCTGACCTGCGCCGGATCGCCTTCCTGCTGGAACGCTCGCTGGCCTCCAGCTATCGGGTGAAGGCCTTCCGCGGGGCCGCCGCCGCACTGCTGTCCTCGAGCCCGGAGGAGATCCGCAAGCTGGCCGCGGACGGCGAGCTACGCTCCATCAAGGGCGTGGGCGAATCGACCGCCGCGGTCATCGACGAGTCGCTGGCCGGCCGGGAGCCCGAATACCTGAGCACGCTCCAGGAGCAGGCGATGACACCGCTGGCCTCCGGCGGTGAGCAGTTGCGCAGCGCCCTGCGCGGGGATTGCCACAGCCACTCGGACGCTTCGGACGGTGGTTCACCGCCGGCCGAGATGGCCTGGACGGCCCGGGAGCTGGGACACGAGTACCTGGTGCTCACCGACCATTCGCCCCGGCTGAAGGTGGCGAACGGGCTGTCCGCCGACCGGCTGCGGCATCAGCTCGACGTCATCGACGCGATCAATCAGCAACTCACGCCGTTCCGGATGCTGACCGGGATCGAGGTGGACATTCTGGACGACGGCACCCTGGATCAGGACCCGGAGCTGCTGGCCCGGCTGGACGTCGTGGTGGCCAGCGTGCACTCGAAGCTCGCAATGCCCGCCCCGCAGATGACCACGCGGATGCTCACCGCGATCGCCGATCCGCACACCGACATCCTCGGGCACTGCACCGGCCGGATGGTCCGGGCCCGCGAGGGACGCAACCCCAAGGGCCGTCCCGAGTCGGAGTTCGACGCCGCCGCCGTCTTCGCGGCCTGCGCCGAGCATTCCACCGCGGTGGAGATCAACAGCCGGCCCGAGCGGCTTGATCCGCCGCGCCGGCTGCTGCGGCAGGCGCTGGCGGCTGGTTGCCTGTTCTCGATCGACACCGACGCGCACGCCCCCGGTCAGTTGGACTGGCAGATCATCGGTTGCTCCCGGGCCCAGGAGTGCGACGTGCCCGCCGACCGGGTGATCAACACCTGGGCCCTGGAGGACCTACTGGCCTGGACCTCTTGAACAATCCGTGATGTCTGGTGTCTAAAGGTAGAGAGTGGCTACAGGTAGAGAGTGGCTACAGGTAGAGACCGGTGCGATCGTCTTCGACCCGGGGAGCCGCCACCGCATGGATGTCGCGCTCGCGCAGCAGAACATATTGCTGGCTGTGCAGCTCCACCTCGGCCAGGTCCTCGGGGTCGTAGAGCACCCGGTCGCCGATCTGGACCTGACGCACGTGCTGGCCGATCGCCACCACCGTTGACCAGGCCAGCCGCCGTCCGACCGAGGCCGTCGCCGGGATCACGATTCCGGCGGTGGATCGCCGCTCTCCCGACTCGCGATCGAGCGAGACCAGCAGCCGGTCGTTCAGCATCCGGATCGGCAGTCGCTCCGTGCCGGTTACGGGTGAGCTGTTCACCTTCGCCGCCGTCGCAGCACCAGGAACACGCCGACGACCACCACGACCGCGGCGCCGACCGCCGCCAGCCGTTCGGTGCGGAGCTTGCCGTCCGGAGCGTGGGTGAGCGTGCGGGCCTTGCGCACCCCACCCGCCGCCGTGCGCCGGGCGATCTCCGCGGGCCGGGTCCGGGCAGTCAGCTCGTCGACCGTGGCCGCCAGGTGAGCGCGTCTCTCCTGGATCGCGAGTTCGATCGCGGTGGGGGAACTGGGCCGCTTACCGGCCTCGGCGGCCATCAGACGCCGAGCGTCTTGCGCAGGGCAGCGACGTGACCGGTCGCCTTGACGTTGTACTTCGCCAGTTCGATGGTGCCCTCCGCGTCGATCACCACGGTGGAGCGGATCACACCGATCATGGTCCGGCCGTACAGGTTCTTCTCGCCCCAGGCACCGTACTCCTCCAGGACGGCGTGGCCCGGGTCGGACAGCAGTGGAAAGGTGAGGCTCTCGCGCTTCACGAACTCGGCCAGTTTGGCCGGGGCGTCCGGGGAGACCCCGAGCACCGCGACCCCGCCTGCCCGCAGCGCGTCCATGCTGTCGCGAAAATCGCAGGCCTGCGTCGTGCAGCCCGGGGTCATGGCCGCCGGGTAGAAGTAGACGACGACCCGCTGGCCTTTGTAGTCCGCCAGCGAGACGACGGAGCCGTCCGCAGCAGGCAGCGAGAACGGGGGTGCGGGGTCGCCTACCTCGAGTCTGGGCACGGTGGTCTCCTCGGTGCTCGGTTCGGTGCTCGGTTCGGTACTCGCTTTGCCAGCCACGGGCGGGCCGACTCGCGTCGGGTCTAGTCTACGAACTTCCCGTTCCGGCTTGCTCCACCCACTGCCGGAGCTAGCGTGTCCGCCGAAAGTTACCGGGCAGCGCGACGTCGGCATGATCTGGCGATGAGGCGGGCAGGATCTGCCGAGTTTCTCAATCATGATCTCACCCGGGAGATCATCCATCGGCAGGTGATACGGCTGCATTACCGGGCGAGCAAACCAGGCATGACGGCGACCGAATGGGACAAATCGCCTGGCGGCAAATCACATGGTGGCACCCGCCCCGAAAGTGGCCGCACCTGATGCGAGAGATGGTGGTTTTGCGCCAGTTCACCGGCGCCGGTGCTGACCGAGATCGATCTGCTCAACGCGGGCCCCGGGGAAGCCGGGACTCCGGACCCGACTGGCTTCTTGAGGCTCAGGGCTTACGCCCGACCGCCGCCGCGAAACCCATCGCCTCCGGTTGGAGCCCGACGTCGTCCGGCCAGTCTGGACGCCATTCCGGCACCCAGACCACGCCGGGTTCGATCAGATCCCAGCCCGCGAACAGTTCCCGAATGCGCTCCCGACTGCGATAAGTGAGCGGGTCGGTCGTGTCCTGGTAAAGCTTGGCCAGTTGGGCGGCTTCGGACTGCCGCTGCGCGTTGGCCGCATGCGACATGACCAGGTAGCTGCCGGGCACGACCGCGTCGCGGAACTCGTCGATCGACTCTTGCGGATGCTCGTCCTCGGAGACGAAGTGCAGCACCGCAACCATTAGGACACCGACCGGCTGGGAAAGATCCAGCAGGTCCTTCAGGACGGGAGCGTTGAGGATCTGCTGGGGCTGACGCAGGTCGGCCTGGAGCACCTCGGCGTTCGGATTATCGGCCAGAATCAGCTCGCTATGGATGGCTGCGATCGGATCGTGGTCCACGTACAGCACCCGGGCCTGCGGCGCCTGGGCCTGCGCGGTCTCATGCACATTGCCCACGGTCGGAATGCCGGAACCGATATCGATGAACTGCGTTACCCCCTGGGCCAGCAGATATCGCACGGAACGATGCAGAAAGGCTCGGTTGGCCTGCACCATCAACTGACCGTCCGGGTACAGCTCGAGTACCTTGCGGGCCACCTCACGGTCGACGCCGAAATTGTGCGCGCCGCCCAGGTAGTAGTCGTACATCCGCGCCGCCGACGGCGTGTTCATGTCGACGCCTTCCGGCGCCCACTCGGGCACTGGCTCCACTACCGGCCTCCTGCAACTCAGCAGATCAAGACCCCGTTACCGAGGACAGTCTACTGAGAGGCCGAACTACTGAGACGCATGGTGATGGCATGCTCAGTTAAGCATGGGGGTTAACGGGCAAGATCATCAAACTGCTGGCGGGACGGCGGAGACCCTGCTGTTGGGTCGAGCCGGTCAAGCCGAACCCATGGAGCCGAACCCATCTCGTCCGCCAGAGGCCACCACGACCACCAGCCCACCGCGCCCGCCACACCGCCGATCACCAGAACCCATGACGGCCCACCCCCAGACCTCACCCGAGACACCCCGCGAAACCATCCACCAGGGAACGACTCTCGCGAGTTATCCACACCCCAAGTTATCCACAGACGCCACCCGAGCCCTGGAAACACCCCCCAACTCCGAGTAGAGTAAACCTAATCGAACACCTGATCGAGAACGACCAGTTCGCCCCCAACCGCCACGCACCAGGCCCTCCACACCCCCAGCCACCGCCCGCAAAGACAGACCGCACAACACCAACCAGCACAACACCCCGAACACCCTGATCCGGACGCTCCGGACCCCAACACGCTGACCAGCACACCGCGACCACAGAAAACGACCCACAGAAAGGGGGGGTGAACCCATGAACACCCAGACCCTGACCACCCAGACCCTGTCGGCCTGGCCGGATCTGGACCTGCAGGCCATCCCCCTGCCCCACCTCCTGACCCTCATCACCGCAATCCCTTCCCCCACCAGCGCGACCAATCTCCCCACCGCGCCCACTCCCCCCGCGACGACTCCCACCGCGCCCACTGAGGCAGCCCGGGTTTTGTGGAGGCAGGGTTATCCCGCATGTTCAGGGGTGCGGGGGTTGATGTCGCGGTCGTTGTGACGCTCGTGCTC
>Ga0265340_10001771_pt1 | contig 12322 bp, 9 predicted proteins | sample 4CB225metaG_FD_202082 | JGI IMG/M metagenome (GOLD analysis project Ga0265340, IMG submission 202082) | Rhizosphere microbial communities from Carex aquatilis grown in University of Washington, Seatle, WA, United States - 4-CB2-25 metaG | ecosystem: Host-associated > Plants > Roots > Rhizosphere...
GTGTTGCCGCCTCCGTGTGGATTGTGCAGACCCTGGCCCTTGAGCTTTAAATCGGCCTCGAGTCGTGTGGCAAATTCGGGCGTGAAACTTACCTGCATGGGGCAGCGGTCCGGTTCTCGATGATCAAGAGCGGTTATCACGCGCTCGCGATGTTTCATATAGGCTCGCTTCTTTTCAAATGCTCACGCGCTTGCCCGTCGTGTGTCATCATTTTCCATACCTGCCATATTCCAATGCGGTATCGAACGCCGCCACAATATTCTCAGGTGGCACCATGTCCTGAATATTGTGGACCGCGGCAAACACAAAGCCGCCGCCCGGCGCCAGGTCGTCGATGCGGCGCTTCACTTCGTCCACCACTTCCTCAGGCTTGCCGAATGGCAATACGCGCTGTGTGTCCACCCCTCCACCCCAGAAAACAATATCCCGGCCGAACTCGGTCTTCAGAGCTTTCGTATCCATACCCCTCGCTGAAACCTGTACCGGGTTGATGATATCGAAACCGATATCGATCAGGTCGGGGATCAGGTCTCGCATCGCCCCGCAGCAGTGATAGAACAACTTGGCATCCGTCTTCTTCTTGATGGCTTCCACCAAACGTTTTTGCTTTGGCTTGACCAGTTTTCGATACAATTCCGGTCTGATCATCCAGCCGTTTTGTCCGGTCAAATCGTCCCAATAGGTAAAGACCTGGATGTACGGGCCCACCTGGTCAAGGTAGGTATTACAGGACTCGATGTAAATATCGGTGATGGTTTCCATGAGTCGGTCGGCAAAAGCCGGTTCACTCACCAGGGCCATTAGAAAATTCTGCATACCCATCACGCGCGCCGGCTGCTCGAAAATTCCGCCGCCGATCACCGCACTGCCCACCAGGGCATACTCGCTGTTTTCATGTAAATGCTTTGCCTGTTGACCGAGTCGTGCATTGGTCTCTACCGAGTCGGGTCGCGGCCAGCGATAGGCATCCAACGCGGCCATCGTGGGTTCCTTGATCGGGAAGTCCACCCAGTCGAAATAAAAACCTCCCGTTTTCGGCTTATGCAGCTTCGAACCCCAGCGGTCGATGAAGGCGTAATAATCGCCTTCCTCAAAAATATCCACCTCACTGGTCGTTGCAGCAGGCAATTGCACCATACGAAAGTCCACATCGAAGCGCTGCATCAGGGCCTCGTTGACATACGGCAGCTGCTGGATATAGTCCAATAGCCTGGTTTCTTCCACGGGTATGCCGAGCTGGCGGGTAAGTTCAAAGTAAGACCGGTTGGTGATGGAACTAACGATCGTGGCGCCCAGGTCGATCGGGACGCGGTCGGGTTCCTTGTGATTAAGGGCTTGCATTACTCTTTCACGAGAGTTCATTTTTCCTCATTCCCTACCCGAAACGTTTTTGGAAAACAATAAAAGTGCTACGTCCATTTGGCGTCCTCCGGAGGCACGGCTCCCGGGTGGATCAATACCATAAAGAATGACACAATGATCGCGGCCTTTTTGCGATATTGATCGTTATGTTATACAATTGGTTCGGATAGAGGTACCATAAAAAGCTTTATCATAAGATTGTTTTTGTCTTTCACCTTATTGGTGTTCTTGCCGGGATGTCAGCCAGGGGCGCATTCCTCGATCCCTGCCAGTACAACCCCGGGCCCTCATGTGACGGTCCTGGGGCAGCGCGAATACCTTGTTCAACAACAATTTACGCTCGTAAATGAAGGAGCGGGTCAGCCGGAGAAGCAGAATCTTTGGGTGGCGCTGATACGGGATTTTCCTCCCTATCAGCAGGTGCAGTCCATGGAAGTTTCCCCCAAAGCTTATAAGATCTTGATTGACGAATATGGCAACCATTATGCTGAGTTCGATTTCTCCGGGCAGCCCGCTGGGACGACCCAGACAGTAACGATTAATTACCACGTAACGGTTAACGAATTGGCATACGATTTATCAGTCTGCCAGGGGGTATTGCCGGATGTGTTCAACCAACCTGAACTTCATATCGAATCCGCAAATCCCCAGATCGTAGCTCTCGCCACCAAATTGTCGCAGGGCAAAGATACGGTTTGCCAGAGGGTGCGGGCATTTTATGATTACATCGGCGATACGCTGGTCTATACCTACAATGGAGCGAATTGGGGAGCGCAGGCGGCTCTCGGGCCGATGGGGGCCGATTGCACCGAATATTCCGATTTGCTGGTGGCGCTTAGCAGGGCGCAGGGCATTCCGGCACGCTATTTCGAAGGGATCCTGTACCTGGACCAGGGAACGAATGCCCTCGCTAAAACCGAACATGCCTGGCCCGACGTGTACATGCCCTCTGTTGGCTGGGTTGCATTGGATCCCACCCTGGGACGGACACTGACCAACCGCGACCGGTATTTTGCCCACTATACACCGGATCACATTATGATCACCGAGGGGGCGAACCCGTCTGTGCTGCGAGGCGGTGACTACTGGACACATCTCTACTGGCCTGGTAACAGTACCTCGATCAAGGTTACGGATGGTTGGAAGATCGATCTCGTCGATAAAAAGGGGTCATAGAAATAATCTCCCCTCCCTCATTCCTTTACCGTCGAGGCAAAAAGCAAGGAGGGGAGCGCCCGGCTGGATTATTACTCTCCTCGCTTACGCAGGTAAGTGTGCATGATCACCGAAAGTACGATAATTAATCCATAGATAAAATTGGTCCAGAATCCTGTCAAACCAATGGCAACGGTTGCAGCTTCGATGGCGCCGATGATGAAAGCTCCCAGGAACGTTCCCAGGATCGTGCCCACGCCGCCCAGTACCGATGTACCGCCCAGGAACACGGAAGCCAGGGTTTGGAGCAAAAAACCGCCTCCCAGGGTGGGCCAGAAATAAGCCACGTAAAAACTGGCAAGTATGCCGGCAAAGGCGGAGACCACGCCGACCAGCATGAAAACCTGGATACGGACGCGTCCGGTATTGATGCCCATCAGTTCTGCGCTGTTGATATTGTCTCCGATCAGGTAGACGTGCGCGCCAAACTTGTGCCGGTTCAGTAGCACCCAGCCCAGGATTGTGACTACGATCAGCCAAAACATTTGCATGGGGAAGTAGGGGCCGATCTTACCGACAAACAGGTTGTAAAAAAAGGTCTCTTTAATATATTCCAGGGAGAAATTTGCGCCTTGAGTAAGCACCAGGGCTGCACCACTCCACAGGAATTGTGTACCGATGGTGACAACGAGTGAAGGGATGCCGAACTTGACAATGATATATCCATTCAGCCAGCCGATGATCGCTCCGGTTAGCAGGGCAGCCACAAGGGCCAGGAAAACCTGGATGGTCGTATTATGGATAAAGGTTGTAGCACCATAGGTAAAGTTGAACGCCACCATGCCCATGGCCATGATGGATGGGAACGAGAGGTCCATCTCCTTCGCGATCACCACAATGGTCAGGGGGATGGCCATGATTGCAAAGAAGGGGGTGGAAGACATGAAGGCAGAGTAGATTTGTGGGGCCAGGAAGGTCCTTGGCGCAGACGCGATAAATATGAGCCATAGGGTTACAAATACACTCAGGATTCCAAGTTGGGCGCTGTTCGAGCGGATAAATCTTCTGAAAGTGAAGGGCGGCTTATAGTGCTGATTGACTTCTGGTGTTACCGACTTGTCTGGAGTACTCATTACATCCATCCTTATTGATAAGTTAACTGAGCTTGCCGGTTTCTGCAACGCGGACCATTTTATCCATCAACTCGTTCAGGCTGATATTCTTGGTTTCGAATTCACCCGCAACCTTGCCACGGTCGATCACCACTACACGGTCGGCAACATTATGGACATGCAGGATGTTATGGTCGATAAAAATGGCGGATTTACCGGCTTGCTTGATGCCGTTCACAAAGCTGATCAATTTGGCTGATTCTTTGAGCGACAGACCCATGGTAGGCTCATCGAGAACCACGATATCCGCGTTGAAGAATAAGGCGCGCACGATCGCGACACCCTGCTTCTCACCACCTGAATATTTTCCAACTGTCGAATCCGGGCTGACGGCGTGCGAGGTAAAGCCCATCGACTCAGTCATCAGCCGGTGTGTTTCATCTCTCATCCGTTGGATATCCAGAAAACCCATGGAGTTGCAAAGTTCGCGTCCCAGGAAGATATTGCGCCACAGCGTCTGCAATTCAGCCAGCGCCCGTTCCTGGTAGACGGTTTCCAGGCCTAACTCCCGGGCTTTAGGGACGGTCAGGTTATCGATTTTCTGGCCGTTGAAATATATCTCGCCGGACGTGGGCTGGTAATAGCCGGTGATGATCTTGATTAACGTAGATTTGCCGGCGCCGTTATCGCCCAGCAGGCCGACCACTTCGTTCCGGCCTAAATGAAAGTTGATATCCTCGAGCGCCTGGACCTCTCCAAAAGATTTGGACACGTGCTTTAGTTCGAGCCGGTATTCTTCCATAGGACTGTCTCCGTTGCAGTGAAGGATGGAACTATTTAAATGAATTGTACTTACAATAATGGCATGATTGGAACGGCATCAACCGTCGAAATATAAACTACTTACAACACAAGTTGGTACCATTATTTCGATGGGCAAGGGCTAAATGGCAAAGTTATTCGGGCGCCATTTAGCCCTTGCGTGATTTCCTATTGCTGATTCAGAGCAGAAAAAGCCTCAGCAAATTGGTTTAAGCGGATGCGCTTTAGCGTTGCTGTGCCTTGATCAACGGAACGAGGGCATCGAGATTGCTCTTGTTGACAAAACCCGCGCCGGTATCGATCTGCAGGCCGCCAAAATGATACACCTTGGTGAGGCAGAGCTGCAGAACGCCGAAATAACCTTGCAGATACTGCTGCTGATCGATTACGAGCTGCAGCCAGCCGCCCTGGATCGCGGTAACGGCATTGCCAGAGATATCGAAGCCGGCGGCGAAGATATCACCGGGTTTCTTGTTGGCAGCTTGCAGGAAGGTCTGGATGGTGCCCGTCAGGTTGCCATGATCGGTGATGACCATCTTAATTTCAGGGTGGGCAGACATGATACCGGTGAAGACCGGCACGCCGGCGGATGCATTCGCATTGGTGGCGTCGTCGATCTCCTGGTAGACCACTTTCATTCCAGCTTTTTCAAGGGCATCCTGTACGCCTTGGGTGCGCTGACCACGACCGGCCTGCGCTTTCAAACCCCACAGGAAGGCCGTATCGCCTGCCTTCAAACCTGATTCCTTGAAGGCTTCCTGGCCCAGTGCATATCCTGCATTGTAGAGGATAGCGCCAGCATAACCAAAACCATTGGCAGCGTATTTGGCTTGCGCCAGCGGCACTTGGGTGTTCATGCTGGTTACGATAATGCCCTGTGCTTCAGCGGCATCGATAAGCGGATCAAAGGCTGCGTCGCCGGGGTGACCCATGATGGCAATGCCATCGGGCTTGGTGGCTGCGGCTTGCTGGAACTGGGTGGTCATCTTGGAAGGATCCCAGTCCGACCATACGTATTGCACATCCGCGCCGGTATCCTTGGCAGCCTGGAGAGCGCCGTTATAGACAACCTGCTCGAAGCCTCCACCGGGAGTTCCGCCGGGGAAGAAGACGATCTTGACGCCTGAGCACCAATTGGATCCTGCAGCAGGAGCGCCGCCTACGGTGGCAGCGGGCGCAACCGTATTCGCCGGAGCAACCGTATTCGCCGGAGCAACTGTGTTAGCTGGAGCAGCCGTTGGTTGCGTGGCAGCCGGAGCACAAGCCGAGAGCACCATGGTTGCAATAAAGAAAATACTTATTACACCTAATACTTTCTTGAACATTTTTAGTCTCCTTTTTTATTTTGAAAAAAATTATCGGGCATTTCTCGTTTTTATCGGCGTTATTAATTGATTTGCTCTCGTACCTCCTTTCAATCTCCTGTTCCACAGGGATGCCAAATTCGGAATGGACCTCGATCTGGATAATGTGCCATCTGCTGGTTAATATTTCATCGTACTGGCACGGACCACCAATTCAGGCTCGCTGATCGTCGCTTCGGATTCGATCGATTTTTTACCTTCTCGGTGAACTTCGATCATCCGATGCAGATTTTCTACTGCGGTACATCCAACATCGATAAGGTGTTGATACACCGTCGTGAGAGGCGGGGCAAAAAAAGCCGCCTCGGGCATGTTATCGAACCCGACGATCGCCAGGTCTTGAGGAATACGCCGGCCTGTGGCAGAAAGAGCCTTCATGGCCCCCAGGGCAATTTGATCGCTGGATGCAAACACGGCGTCGATATCCGGCTCTTGCTTCAGAAGTTGATACATTGCCTGTTCACCGCCCGCGGATGTCCAATTGCTTTCAACGGCCAGCATTGGAGAGGGTTTTCGATCCGCCTCTTCTAATGCCTTTTTCCAGCCAAGGTATCGTTCGCGCGCTTCCCACCACTTCTTGGGTCCGGTAATGATCCCGATCTTGCGCCGGCCCTGGTCGATCAAATGCTGGGTGGCCTGTCTGCCGCCGTTTTGGTTATTAACAGAGACCATCGCAAATCCCGGATGGGCCGACATGTTAAGAAAGATGATGGGCGGTAATTGCTTCAATCGCTCGGTCTGGATCCACGTCCGGTTGTCTCCCACTTCCGGAACAGCCCAAACGATTCCATCCACCCGATGGGCTACGAAGTCGCTCAAGACTTGTTCATGACTTGGGGGATTATCCGGGTTGGATAACAGGTTGAGAAACAGGGAATATCCAAGCTCGGCCGCCTTCTGCTCGATTCCCACAATGGTACGCGACGGGCCGAAATAATCGATCCCCCAGGCGGCGACGGCTAACGTATAGGTGCGTCGATGGACAAGGCTGCGCGCCAGGAAATTAGGTTGGTATCCAAGTTTATCGATTGCTTCTTGAACTCGCTGGCGGGTAGCCTCTTTAATTTCACCCTGTTTGTTGACAACCCGTGACACTGTCTTGGCAGATACCCCGGCTAAAGCCGCCACATCCTGCAAAGTGGCTTGCGCTGGGCTATTTGTCATTCTTAATGATTGAGCTTCGCCGGTAGGGTCACTCATTTGCGATTCCATTAAATGTTCAGACAAATTGTCCGACGCTGTCGTTATCGCTGACGACAGCGTTGACATTGTTATATTACAACTTTCTCAACTCAATGTCAATGAGCAATCTAAACTGCATATATTTATGGTAATAATAGAGTTACACAGCACCCACACATGGGTCAGAAAACCAAATATTAAGTCGGGTCACGTCACATAGCTCAACCTAGCCATTGGAAGAAACCACCGAAATAGTCAGGCGATTCGCGTTGATTGCTGGTGTCACCAGTGTGCCGATCGGAGTGCCTTCCGCCTTACCTTCCTTTACAGATTCGATCGATTTGATCCCTGCCAGTAATAGTTTCCATGGTTTGGATGCCCCCTGCCGCTCAACGGTCAATGTTCCGTTTTCGCGTTTGATCTCAAATTTCATCTCAACCTCCCCCTTTACGGAAGGGATCACCAGCGAGACCCGTTTTCCATCCTCGAATTCATACACTCGTAAGGTGACGCCATCGCTGTAATCATAGTCCGGTCGATCCTGATGGTCCCCGATGGCAATTACAGTATTGGGCCGCACCATCAATGGGAGATTCATGAAATCATGCATCTCACTCACCCAGCCCGGGCCTGTGACGGTTTCGCCTGTGAGGAAATTCGTCCAACGTCCTGTTGGAAGATAATAGGAAACTGTGTTGTCGTCCGAAAAGATCGGTGCAACCAGGAGCGACTCACCCAACATGTATTGTCGATCGAGGTAATCGCATGTCGGATCATCCGGAAACTCCAGCATCATGGCCCGCATCAATGGTATACCCTTATCCCTGGCCTCCAGCGCATTGGCGAACAAATATGGCATCAGACTACTCTTGAGGTTGGTAAACTTCCGGAGTACGTCGACGGCTTCCTCGTCAAACAACCATGGAACTCGGTAAGATTGATTTCCGTGGAGACGGCTGTGGGAAGAAAGCAGACCGAAGGCGATCCAGCGCTTATATACAGCGGCCGGCGGAGTACCCTCAAAGCCGCCAATGTCGTGACTCCAGAATCCAAAACCGGACAAGCCAAGTGATAATCCGCCGCGCAAGCTTTCCGCCATCGACTCAAAGTTCGATTCGCAATCCCCACCCCAATGCACGGGGAAGCGCTGGCTTCCAGCCGTAGCTGACCGGGCGTAGAGGACTGCCTCGCCATCGCCGCGCCGCTCCTGCAATACCTCAAAGACGGTTTTGTTATACAGGTAAGTATAGTAGTTGTGCATTTTGGCGGGATCAGAGCCGTCCCAGTACACGACATCGGTTGGAATACGTTCTCCGAAATCGGTTTTGAAACAATCCACCCCCATATCGATAAGTGTACGCAGTTTGTCACCATACCATTGCCTGGCAGCGGGGTTTGTGAAATCCACGATTCCCATGCCGGCCTGCCATTTGTCCGTTTGCCAGGTATCACCGTTTGGTTTTTTTAAGAGATATCCGTTTTGTACGCCCTCGGCAAACAGCGGTGAGCGCTGGGCGATGTAAGGGTTGATCCAGAGACTGATGTGCAGGCCGCGCTCCTTGAGCCGCTTGAGCATTTCTTCAGGATCGGGGAATCTGCTTTCATCCCATTCGAAATTGCACCAATGGTACTCTTTCATCCAAAAACAATCGAAATGGAAAACATGCAGGGGTAAATCACGGTCTGCCATGCCCTGGATAAAACTCGTCACCGTGGCTTCATCGTACGATGTAGTAAAGGATGTCGTGAGCCACAAGCCAAACGACCACGGAGGCGGCAATGCCGCGCGTCCTGTCAAGGCAGTGTATTTTTCAAGTACTTCCTTGGGTGTAGGGCCATAAATCACATAATACTCAAGTGACTGACCGGCGACACTGAATTGAACCCGCGAAACTTTCTCGGAGGCTACCTCGAACGAAACAAGTTCAGGGTGATTAACGAAGACTCCATAGCCTCGATTCGTCATGTAAAAGGGGACATTCTTATAGGCTTGTTCGCTGCTCGTACCGCCATCCCGGTTCCAGATATCCACCGTCTGACCGTTCTTGATGAAGGCCGTAAAATGCTCGCCTAGACCGTAAACGTTTTCTCCTACCCCCAGTGAAAGTTGCTCGTGCAGATAGTGACCATCGCCCTCCGTCTCGATGATGCCCATACCGCGCGGTCCACTCGACGTAATGATCCTTTCGTCGCCCAGGTATTCAACCCGCCAAGGACCTGTATGAGGAACGCGAACAGACAACCGCCCGCTGTTGAGCATCGTTGCTTTGTCGTCATGTTGAATGTCAACACAGGCCGGGGCATGTTCGATCAGGTCGAACTTTGGGAATCTGGTTTGCTCGCCGGAAAAATGAGTGAGTTTTACGCGAATGACGTCCGGCAGCGGTGAAGAAAAGTTGACAGTCAGCAATGTTCCGTCGTGGGTTTCGCCACGGTGCGTGATGTTCATCGTGGGTGCGTACACCGTGAACGAATCTTGGGCGACATCGACATCGTAGACTTGTGCCGGGTGAGCCGCCTTTACATTTTTTGGTCTTGACCAGTAACCGTCTGTAAACTTCATAATTTTTTGGTGGCGATCATCGCTTGCCGATGCAGGCGATGGAATCCGCCACCTCCTTTCTGAATAATTGTGAAAAAATAATGATAAGGCACCCGGCTTGCATGGAAATTGTTCTGCAGGATCATACCAACCGGGGCACGCGCGATCGCAGGCCGGGTCAAAGTTGAAAACCAGTAATACCTTTATATAAGGACGGATGGCACGCCTATTTAATACCTCCTGCGGTAATTCCTCGTGTGAGAGTCCGTTGGAAGATCAGGAAGAAAATGATGCAGGGCAGGATGCCAAGCAGGCCGGAGGCGCTTTGCGCAGTGATATTCATACCGTATTGTCCCTGATTGACGGCTAGGGCCAGCGGAACGGTCTGGTTCGCATTCGAGGGCAGCAGGATCAAGGGCAGGAAGAATTCATTCCAGGTCCAGATGAAAAAGAATACAAACAATACGGAGAGTGTCGGAAGGCTGAGCGGCGCCACGATATACTGCAGCAGGCCCAGCTTGCTGCACCCGTCCAGAGTGGCTGCTTCGATCAGTTCGCGTGGGAAGGAACTGAAAACCGACGATAACAGGTACGTGCCAAAGGCGCTTTGGATCACCATGAAGACCAAAATAACAGCGATTGCCTGATCATAGACGTGAAAGAACTTGGCAAAATAGTAGAGAGGGTAGGCCAGAGCCTCCTGGGGCAGGAAGTTGGCCATCAGGAAGAATATCAGGATCCAAACTCTTCCCCTGATCTTCCCCAGACCCAAAGCGAAGGCATTTAACAGCGATAATACGACACCGAGAATCGCTACCGTTAGGCTAATGTAGGTGCTGTTGATTAATACTTGTGAAAAATTCACACGGTTCCAAAAGTCTATAAGACTTGTAAAGTTCAGGCCATGAGGCAGACTGAGTGGACCATACTGGGCGAACTCCGCTTCGGTTTTCACCGAGTTGATCGCCACCATAATAAACGGCATAAGCATAAGCAGCAAAAACGCGGATAGAGCGATCAAAACGATCCATCTCACTACACCCTTCGTGACTGGATGTCTACCGGAAGCCATCAGACACTCTCCTCACGTTCTTGTCGCGACTGTATGTTGATGAAAATAATGGTAAGAACAATGATGATAGCCGCGACTGCCAGCGAAATGGCAGATCCATACCCCACTTGTTGCGTTTCAAAAAAATTCTTATAGGCATAATAAGATGGAACGGAGGTGGCGTTCCCCGGCCCGCCTCTGGTTAAAACGTAAACCTGTCCGAAAATTTTAAGCGTGTAAATCGAGGTCGTCAGTATGACCACCAATATTTCCGGGCGGATCAGATGGATCGTAATGTAATAGAACTTCTGGAACCAGGATGCCCCGTCGATGGAAGCTGCCTCCAGCAGTTCGGGTTCGATCCGTTGCAGGGCCGCCATAAAGATCACCACCGGATAACCGACCTGCACCCAGACCAAAACTACCATTACCGCCAGCAATGCAGTGGAAGGATTCCCGAACCAGTCACGAGTCCAGGAAGAGAGTCCTATTCCCTTGAGGACATAGTTCACAACCCCCCAATCCGGCTGCAAAATCCATTCCCATACGATGGCAGCCACTGCTCCAGGTATGATCTGGGGTAAATAAAACCCGGCCCTGAAAAAGCTCGAAACGTTCTGGCCGAAGTTATTTGTGATGTAATCAAACAGAAATGTTGCCAGCACCAGGCCGACAATGGTTGGGATCACCGTCATGGCGACCAGCAAAATCAGGTCGTTCTTGAATGAAAGCCAAAAAACGCTGTCCTGGATCAACGTCTGAAAGTTCTTTAAGCCGATCCAAACGGGCGCACGCACGCCCCTCCACATGGTAAAGCTGATCCCCAGGTTGATCATGAATGGAAAGATGATAATGATCAGGAATGCGATAATGCCCGGGATTAAAAATATACCGTAGCCTTTATCGATGGATGATGTTTTGCGTTTCATACACTTCTGTTCTCACCTTTCCTAAGGCAGTGCTCCTGGTCAGGAGCACTGCCCCGGATTTCAATCTACAAACGGCAGCCTTTTACTTTGGTAGAGCTGCCTTGTATGGAGCCGCGATCTCGTCAAGGAACGCGCTCGGTGTCTTTGTTCCGTTCATCAGTTCCTGGGTGGCTGAGACAAGGTCCTGGTAGTAGCCGGCAACGGGCCAATCAGGATAATATCCAATCCCGTCAGAAGCAACCAGCTGTGTGAAGAGCTTATTGAATTGTTGCGTTTGCGGGTCGGTGATCTGGGATGTATCCGCATTGATCGGGAGACCACCGGCATTACCCATCAAAGTCTGAATCGGCTTGCTCAGGGTGATATCGATGAAATCATAGGCCAGGTCTTTGTTCTTGGAACCGGCAGGTATGGCCCACAGGTTGCCACCCGAGCCTGGGCTGATCGTATTGCCCGGCCAGAGTTCCACATTCCACTTGAAGGGTAATTTGGCAGTTTGCAGTCCACCGAATAACCAACTGCCGCCCATCATCATGGGGTTCTTGCCGGCCTCGAAATCATTTTGCATATCCTGGGCCTTCATATTCACGGCACTTTTGCTGATATAACCCTTCTGGACCCAGGCAGCCAGCTCGGTGGCTCCGTAAGTGAACTCGGGGCCATGGAAATCGATCCCTTTGAGAAGCTGGTAGTTCGTGACAAAGTCGCGGTTAGCCTTGCTGAGGGCCAGCATATAGAAGATTTGTTGAGCTGGGTACTCGGCACCGGCTGTGGCAAAGGGCGTAATGCCCTTCGCAACGAAG
>Ga0265340_10001773_pt1 | contig 12314 bp, 7 predicted proteins | sample 4CB225metaG_FD_202082 | JGI IMG/M metagenome (GOLD analysis project Ga0265340, IMG submission 202082) | Rhizosphere microbial communities from Carex aquatilis grown in University of Washington, Seatle, WA, United States - 4-CB2-25 metaG | ecosystem: Host-associated > Plants > Roots > Rhizosphere...
GGACCAACTACGTCTTCACTGGTTACTGAGTCCGGAGGGTAGGGTGAATAAAGGCACCAGCTTCCTAAGAACATTGGCGCTCGGCGTCGGCATGACTCTGCTGCTTTGCGCTTGTGCGGTCAAGAAGCCGCCCGCGACGACGCAGGTGGTGAAAGACTCCCTGCCGCCCACAACCTCCATCCCGGGACAGTGGACCAGCACCGGCGTCAATTCCGCTCCGGTGGAAACAGCATGGCTGAAGAGTTTCAACGATCCCCAGATGGAAGCCGTGGTCGCCGAGGCGATCAAGAACAATCTCGATCTTCAAGCGGCGGCAACCCGTATTCAAGTGGCTGCCAACGTGGTAACCGAAGTTCACTCGCAAATGATGCCCATGATCGGCATCGTGGGCGAAGCCAAGTACCTCGGACGCTTTCGGGAAAAGAGCGCCAGCGGGAAAACGAGAGGGAACTTCAATGCTTCCAGCCTGCTGGGCGGAGTGTCATGGGAACTGGATGTGTGGGCAAAGATCCGTTCTCAGACAGCGGCTGCCAAACAGAATCTGGCGGCGACCGAATCGGACTACCAATGGGGCCGGATGTCGTTGGCGGCGGTCACTGCCAGATTGTGGTACCTGGCCGTTTGTACTGCAGTGCTGCAAGGCTATGCGCAACAGAATGTTGGCCTTAACCAGCAACTGCTCGATGTGACCGTGGCCCAGTTCCAGGTGGGCAACGCCGAGCAACAGCAGGTCGACTTTGCCCAGGCTCAGTTATCGCAATCGCGGGCCCAATTGGCGCAGGTCAACAATGCCTACCTGCAAGTGGTCCGCGGACTGGAAGTGCTCCTGGGCCGCTATCCCGCGGGCGAACTCAAGACTGCCAGCGCTCTTGCCGCCATGCCCCCGCCCGTACCCGCCGGTCTGCCGTCACAATTGCTGGAGCGCCGTCCGGACGTTCTGGCTGCGCAATACAACTTCAACGCCACCTTTCATCTGGTGCAATCGGCCAAGGCTGCGCGGCTGCCCTCCTTCGCCCTGACTGGCGCTGGCGGTTACCTGACCAACGAGATTTTCCAGGACCTCAAGTTTCGTCCCTGGGTTTGGACGGCGGGAGCCAACCTGCTCGCTCCTCTCTATACTGCCGGATACCTGCAGGCCCGGGTGAAGATCTCCAACCAAAACCAGCAAGCGGCCCTCGAGATCTACGGACAGACGGTACTGCAAGCCTTTGATGACGTGGAGGTTACCCTCACCAACGAACGCTACTTGAAGGACCAGGAGAAGGACGCGACGGAGGCGCTGAAAAGTACCGAGGATGCCCTCAGCTTGGGAAGAGTGAAGTATGAGGTGGGTCAGACCGATCTCTCGCCTGTCCTGCAACTGGAGAATGTGGTCCTGGCCACCCAGACGGCCGACACCTATCTGCAATACGAACTGCTCGCCAATCGCATCAACCTTTATCTGGCATTAGGCGGAGGCTTCTAGTTCGGGCCTGAGCCGCGCTAGGTATTTCTCCGTAAGCTGCAGATTTTGCAATAGTTAGATACACATTACTTGACAAGACCCGCCATAACCACTATGCTACCTAAGAGTAACCTCTGCTCTCCATAGCCTTGTGCTAAGGTTCCTGCGCAGTTTTACCGGTTCCGGCCAAAATGGCTCGCCGGTATCATCCATTTGACCCTTTGAGAACCTTAGGGTATGCCTCATTGGTTAACACAACTTTGCGGTGAATGGCAGGAGAGGGGTCAATCATTTCAATGCATTACAGGAGATTGTTCAGTGAAAAACAGCAAGTGGATTCTTGTCGTCGGGTTCGTCTTTTTGGTAACCATGGCCTCGTTCGGGCAGGAATACCCCAAAGTCGAAGTACCGGTGGGGTTCTCGTTTGTTAACGTCCACCCTCAAGTGGCCGGCCTCAGCAGTTTCAACGTCTTCGGTGGCGGCGGCGGTTTCGTTTACAACTTCTCGCCTCTGTTCGGGGTTAAGGCCGATTTCCAGGGCTACACCCAAGGCAGCGGCCAGAAGCTTTATCAGGACGGGCAGCTCGTGGGAAATGTGAGCGGCAACCTGTTCACCTACATGTTCGGACCTCAGATCAAGAAGCACTCTGGAAAGTTTCAGCCGTTTGGCGAGGCCCTGTTTGGCGCCGCGCATACCAATCTCGCTGCAAACATCTGCAAGTTAGAGGGTGGATGTGGCTCGGGCAGCGGGAGCAATAACGGGTTCGCCATGGAGTTCGGTGGCGGCTTGGACATCCCAATCACCAAGACCATTCAGTTCCGTCCGGTCGAAGTGGACTATCTGTACAGCCACTTTGGCTCCAATCACCTCGCCGGCGTCTCCACCCACCAGAACAACTTCAAGTACTTTGCTGGCGTGAACTTCACATTCGGCAACAAGTAAGACAACTGGGCCAATTTAGTAGCAACACTCTCTGGCGTCGCCCCTCGGGCGGCGCCAGTCATTTGGCGCTGCCCTTCCATTGGCCGCTCTCGGATTAGACCCCATTCACCGGGCCAAGCGTAACCACGGCAACCGCCGTTTGCGGAGAATCTTAGCGGCGGTCGCCCGTAATCTGCGGTATTCTGTTGGCTGGAACTTGGAAGTTCCTTCCTGACAAAGTTGATAGTCCCGCGGCGGGAGCTGGTCACATAGCCTGTGGGGACAGAGCCGTGCTGTGGTCTGTCTGCCAGGCTCTTCGAAGTGGAACGTTTGTCGTATGCCGTTTGTCAGGGAATTCAGAGCGGAGTCCCGGCATGCCGGGCCCGTCGCCGCGCGAGGCGCGCACTTGCCCGGCGCTCACCTTTTGCCCAGAAGGTTGTCGATTAGGAAACATATGAATACTGCCAAACTGCAAAGCTCTCTCTGCAAGCTGTTCTTCGCCGCAATGCTGGTGACATTGTGTTTCGCTACGGTATCGGCCCAAGATCCGGGATGGCCTCGGACGATCATCAAGCCCGGTGGCAAGGTCGTGCTCTACCAGCCGCAGGTCGACGACTGGGAAAACTACCAGAAGGTTGACGCTCGCATGGCGTTTACCCTGACCCCGACCGGCGGCAAGCAGCATGTCGGTGTGCTGACGGTGCAAATGCAATCCACCACCGACACCGCAAACCATACTGTTTTTCTCAGCAATCCCAAGATCACGAGCGTGGCGTTTCCCTCGCTTGATGCAGCGACCACGGCGCAGATGGACCAGCTGGTGAGGACGTTCCTGAATCCCTCGGCCACCATGACGATTTCGCTCGACCGGCTGGCGGCCAGCGTCAAGAAGACAAAAGCTCCGCCCGTCGCTAATGTCAAGAACGACCCGCCGACCATTTTTATCAGCATGCGTCCGGCGATCCTGCTGATGGTGAACGGAGCGCCCACCACCGCGCCCATCGAGCATTCCAACATCGAGTTTGTGGTCAACGCCAATTGGCCGCTGTTCAACGAGAAGGGCAAGTCCGTCTACTACCTGTTCGATGGCAAGGGATGGATGACCGCCAACGGCTTGCAAGCCACGTGGACCTCGACGGCGAAACTGCCCAAGGACATGTCGAAGGTCCCGGTGAACTCGAATTTCGCCAGCTTGAAATCGTTTATTCCGCCGCCAGCAGGCAGCAGAGCCAGCAGCCCAGTCGTGTACTACAGCAGCACGCCGGCGGAAATCGTCGTCTTCGGCGGCCAGCCCAAGTGGACCCCCATCCCCGGGACACAACTGTCTTACGGATCGAACACCGACAGCACCGTCTTCAAGTACGCCCCAACCGGCGCGTTTTACTACCTGACCTCCGGCCGCTGGTTTACCACGACTCATCCACTGGCTGGCCCGTGGACCTTTGCGACCTATGACTTGCCTGCGGATTTCAAGAACATTCCGTTGAGCAGTCCTGCCGGCAAGGTGCTGGTTTCGGTTCCCGGCACGCCGGAAGCTGAAGACGCGGTGCTGATCGCCCAGATCCCCACCACGGCAACCGTGACCGCAGCAGCAGCGTCGGAGGTGAAAGTTGCCTACGTCGGGCAGCCGCAATTCCAGCCCATCGAAGGCACCACCATGACGTACGCGGTCAACACCCAGAACCGCGTGATCCAGGTCGACAACGCCTACTACCTCTGCTACCAGGGTGTGTGGTTCGTCTCGTTCAATCCAGAGGGCCCGTGGCAGTTGGCGCAAACGGTGCCCCAGGTGATCTACACCATCCCGCCCAGCTCACCCGTGTACAACGTGACCTACGTGACCCAGGTGGCGGCTTCCGATGGCAGCGTCGATGCCAGCTACACCGCCGGATACACCGGAGCGTTCATCATGGGCGCGACCATTGGCGCCGTCGTTTGCAGTGGTACGGGATGGTATTACCCACCCTACATCTACGGCGGCTTCTACTACCCGTACGCCTACACTTACGGCTATCGCACTTACAACCCGTACACCGGGGCATATGGATATGGCGGCGCGGCCTACGGTCCGTACGGCAGCGCGCACTGGGGGACTTCCTACAATCCCAACACCGGTACCTACGCTCGCGGCGCGACCGCGTCGACCGCTTACGGCACGAGGAGCGTTGGCCAAGCTTACAACCCGTACACCGGCGCTTACGGCGCGACTCGCCAGGGTTCCAACGCTTACGGTTCCTGGGGGCAGTCGGTAGTCAGCAAGAACGGCAACACGGCCTACACCCAGCATGCCTCGAACGCCTACGGCACGGCAGGCTCGGTGCAGACCTCCAAAGGCGGCGAGGCGGCAGGCGTGAGCACGGCCCACGGCACCACCGCGGCGGGCAAGACCGCGAGCGGCGACATGTACGCAGGCCATGATGGCAACGTCTACAAGAACACCGGCGACGGCTGGCAGAAGTATGACAACGGCGGCTGGAACGACGTGCAAAAGCCGGCAACAACTTCATCCGCCCAGCAGAAAGCCCAGAGCAATCCCAACTACTCGGCCAACCAGCAGAAGGCGCAGAGCGGCAATCAGCAGCGCACATCGGGCGACAGCGGGTACAGCAAGCCGAGCGGCGGGTCCTATGGTGACTTGAACCAGGAAGCGCAGAACCGCCAGCGCGGTGCTGAGCAAAGTCAGCGCTTCTCCCAGGAGCAGCACTCCGGTGGGTGGGGCGGTGGTGGAGGCGGAGGCCGCAGCTGGGTTGGCGGCGGGGGAGGCCGCAGGCGGTAATGGTTCGCACTACGGAACCGCTCAACCGGCTGCGGGAAGACTCAGCTGGCGCGCGTTTTGTGTCAGGGCATGACTTTAGAGTCTGCTCTGCGTGAGAACTATATTTCGCCGGCGGGAGATCTTCATTGCCGACTTTTTCCGTAGCCCGTCAAGCCGTGCGCGGTTACGAAACGATGTATGAGATAAGTCATAGGAGCATTCGCTCGTGTTGAGATCAGTCATCCAGACCATCCGCGGTTGGGAGCGCGCCGCCAGGTCCCTACCGCCACTTCTAAAGATTGTCTCCCGCAGGGAGGGACTCATACCGCAGGCGGCGACCAACATTTGCCGATGTTGTTACGAGCCGGAAGCGCCCTATGCGGGAGCTGTCTGTCCCGCATGTCTGTATGTGCGAACCATAGGCGACCTTGATGCGGAGCTGATTCTTACCGCCTACGAATGCGAGATGTCGGAACCCTAGGGAAGGTCTGATTAAGCCAGTGGAGAGTGCCTCAGGGGCTAAAGCCCCGACTTATATTGGGCATTTACGGACGGCCTAAAGGCCGTCCCCTTCGTAGGACCAGACTTAATCAGAGCTTTCTTAAAGCACGTCCTGGGAGGAATGCATGATCGTCCGCAACACCGTACGGTGCTGGTCTGGAGCAATACAGGTTCTCCTGCTGCTTGTGAGCGTCTCTCTGGGCGCGGCGGCGCAGAAAATCCACGTCAACAAATTCGAGCCCAATGCCGATTTTTCCACGTTCAAGACTTACTCCTGGGCGCCGCACGGCGCAGTCGCCCACCCCATGCTCGCCGCCGACATCGTCGGGGAAATCGAAAATCAGATGAAGGCAAAAGGGCTTCAGCTGGTCCCGAGCAACCCGGACTTGATCATTCAGGTGTACGGTTCCATCGACCAGGAGTCCACGTTCTATTCCAACGATCCGCTCTACATGGGAACCGGCGGAGTTCCTCCCTTCGACCCCAGTTTTTCCGGGCCATTGCTGGCGGGGACGTGGGGCAATTCGACCGTGACCATACACAAGGGACAGCTGGTGGTTGACCTCATTCAGGCGAGCACCAAGAAGCTGGTTTGGCGGGGCATCGCGCAACAGAACCTCAGCACCAAGCCGGAGAAGCTGCAGAGCCAGGTGGTAGACGAGATTGTGAAGATGTTCAAGCAGTATCCGTAGGCAGGACCTGTACTAAAGCTGGTCTCATAGATGAGTTTTGAAAGGGCACGACTTTACAGGCTGCGGAAAAAATCGGCACTGCTACCGTTCGGGTAGTGCGGGCCTTCAGGCCCGCGTTAACCGGAACCGATGAGAGGCGGCTTTAGCCGCTGAGGTACTTCGGATCGAAAGCGTGCAAGTGCGCGGGTCTCAGCGTCATGAAGGACACGTACCACAGGGCCTAAAGGCCAGGTTCTTGACAGGCGGTTGACGCGGCGCTGAAGCGCCGCACTACCCGCGTTTCGCTTCGCGAAGAGTTTTTCCGTAGCCTGTTTAGGCGGTATCCGCATCGTAGATTCTTATCCGGCTGGAGCGAAGACTGAAGTGAACGACCTCTTCCGCCACGGCCTGCTAGAATCTCTGCTGGCAAACTCCTCGGGAGGAATGAGATCATGCTTTTTGTTACCCTTCATGGCGGTAAGCCCGGGGCACACCCACACAAGAACAATGTGCATGCCTACGACAAAGACGGCAGGCAGATCACTGCCTCCGTGCTTGACGACACAGAGGGCGTGACCCTGGATGAGCTGCGTGGCATCTACCGCTTCGGCAACTATCTGTATGTGGCCAACGCCAACAACACGCAAAATAGTTTGCTGTGCTATCAAGGGTCGAACACGAGTTATCGGTTCGTGGGCAAGTTTGTGTCGCGCGAGACTTGCAGGGGTATTTTGCATCCGTTTGACTTCACCTTTGACGGCGCGGCGCACTGCTACGTTTCCAGCCAGGATACCAACGTGGTCACACGTCTATTGGTCTCGGCGGACGGCAAGACTGGGGCGCCCGCGCCCCTGGCTCCGGCGCTTCCCGGGCGTGGGAAGTTCCCGCCGGGGACTTTTGTGGCGTCGAGCGTTGGCGACCTGACGGAGCCGACGACAGCTGTTCCGCCTCCCTTGGGGCTTGAATACTCCGCAAAACAAGGCGAGAAGAAACATTCCGTTCGCGGGGTGGTGTGGGCGAACAACGCGCTTTATGTGGTCGACCAGCCTGCGAGCCGGGTGAAGGTCTACGACCAGGCCGGAAACTTCTTGGGGCAGAGCAACGCGGTCGACCAGCCCGTACATCTCCTGGTGCACGACGGCAGCTTGTATGTCAGTGGCGGAAGCGAAGTGCTTACCGCGAAGCTTCCTAAACCTGCGGGTAATTTCACGCTGTCAGCGATCCCGGGTCTGCAAATCAAGAACGGCTGCGGGATGGCGTTTACCGACTCGGGACATTTTTGCATTGCCAGCCGCACCGAAAACCTCATTCTGAAGTTTGATGCCAACTTCAAGCCGATGAAGTTTGAATGCAAACTGCCTGACAATCCGGAGTTTCTGCTGCACGTTTGACACGCGGCGGTGCAAGCTTGTCGCTCCATGGTCTTCCACTCTCGCCGCCCGCAAAGCGAAACTTCACTGGCTGAATCGTCCAGGCCGATCGTGTGCTGACGATACCGGAAGCGTCGGCCACTTGACAGAGCCGCACTCGCGGGGGTACCGTCCCCGACACAACCGCGAAAAGCGTAGCTAGCGCTTCGCGCCGCACAAAGGAGAAGCCCCATGAGCCCCAGTTTCGAATCTGCTTCAACCTTAGGCACTCCAGGGTCAACCCGACATAACCGGCTTTCGTGCTCACAAGCCAACCGTCCGAATACCCGGCCGGACAATTCTCGCGGACGGCTTACTTTGTTTTCCGGCCGCACCTCCTCTGGTCCCGCCATGGTTTGGCAAATTCCGCTGTTGGTTCTGGTTCTCGCCGGCGCCTTTGGGGGCTACCTGCGCGCTCAAGACGCGCCGGCTAAGCCCGACGACCAGAAAGTGGACAAGGCATTCTATTCTGCCAAAGACCGCCTGCAAGCCATGCACGACGCGGCCCTGTACGCTCCGACGGCAGTCGCCGCGGCCGATATCATGACGGGTCCCGCCCAGGATAAAAAGCAGTTTCAGCTTCACTTCAATGACAAAGTGATCTGCGACTACGCCGCATCCGGCTCGACCATGGGAGGCAACACCCCCAAGTTCGATTGCAAGATCACCCGCGTCGAGAGTGCCGATGGCCAGGTCCAGACCCTGACCGCCGATATGGACGAAGGGCCTGTCAAGGTTAAGTACGGGGCTGACGACAACGAGGTGTATGCGGAAATCGTTTCCACCCGCCTGATGTGGGCCCTGGGATACTATGCCGATGCGTGGTTCCCGGTCCGCGTGGAGTGTCACAATTGCCCCGAGAACCCGATGGCGGGTTCGGGAGCAGCCGCGACGCGTACCTACGATCCTGCAACCGTGGTGCGAAAGTTTCCCTGGCACAAAATGACCGAAGAAGGCAAGCCAGAGGAAGGCTGGAGTTGGAAGGAGCTGGACACTGCCAATGGCCGCCCGACCTACGAAAGGGACGGTCTCAAGCTGCTGGCCGCATTCATCCAGCACAGTGACAACAAGCCTCCGCAGCAGCGCCTGGCCTGCCACAAGGTGGATGTGAACACCAAAACCCAGCCCTTCACCACCACCTGCGATAAGTCCGTCATGCTGGTGCAAGACGTCGGCGCAACCTTCGGCACCGGCGGCATATTCACCAGCAACGACTCGGCAAAAATGAATCTCAAAGGATGGGCCAACCTGAAGCTCTGGGGCAAGGTTGGGACCGACAGCGCTCCCAAGCAATGCCAAGCGATATTGCACAAAAGCTTGACCGCTAAGGACGGTCTAAGCGATCCGGCCATCAGCGAGGAAGGACGGCGTTTCGACGCTGGCCTGATGTGCCAGCTCTCCGACCAACAGATTGCAGACCTCTTCAAGGCCGCGCGCGCGGCCCAAATGCCCGAATATCACAACCCAGATGGCAGCTTCAAAACTGGCGTCACTGAGACTTCCGTGGTGCAGCAGTGGGTTGACGCCTTCAAGCAGAAGCGCGAACAGCTGGCGAGCGGGCGCTGCCAGTGGAAGGAAAAGCCCGCGGACCTGACCGTAATCGACAATCCGATGGGCCTGGCGACGGTACCCAATTTCTGCTCAGCCAAACCCTTCTGACACGGAAGAGCTGAAGGAAGCAATTAGGAACTGGCAATTAGGGCGCTTTCAGAATTGGTGTAGACGGGGCGAGCACGGGTAGAGCGGCGCTTCAGCGCCGCGTTCGCTGCGAACAGGCAGACGCTCAAGCCTTATAGTGTGGGACGATCTTGACGCCAGCCTAAAAGGCTGGCTCTACCAGGTCTACGCCAACTCTGAAACTGCTCTATCGCTCGGTAAACATCGGTTGTTATCCCGAGCGAGCTCCCGTTTCGCCGCGACTCGAAGGACCCCTGTAGCGTCACAGCTCTATCGAGCTATAGGGGACCCCTCGTCTTCGCACCAGCCCACTTCGCGGTTTCGTGCTGCGCTCTAGAGAAGACCAACCGAAACGTCGTCCCTGCGCTGGCGGTTGGCCAAAGGCCTACTCCGGCATGTACGATGACGATGCATTCTGGAACTTCCTCTTGTGCCGAATCCGCTAGCTGTTGCTAACGGCCAACTGCTAATTGCTAACTGGAGCAACTCATGACATCTGCACTTAAAGACTTGGAACCCAAGCAAGTATGGAAGCACTTCGACGCGCTGGCCGCCATACCTCGCGCCTCAACCAAAGAAGCCGCCGCGCGCGAATATGTGCTGGCACAAGCCAAGCGTCTGGGTCTGGAGGCCGTGCACGATGGCGTCGGCAACACGGTCATCCGCAAGCCTGCGCACCCCGGCCGCGAAAGCGCGCCCATGGCGCTGTTGCAGGGCCACCTCGACATGGTTTGCGAGAAGAACGAAGGCACGCCCCACAACTTCGACACCGATCCCATCGAGATCGTGCGCGATGGCGACTGGCTGCGGGCCAAAGGCACCACGCTCGGCGCCGACAACGGGGTCGGAGTTTCTGCTGCCCTCGCCGTGATGGAGAGTAAGGACATCGCCCACGGCCCGCTGGAGTTCGTCTTCACCATCGACGAAGAGACCGGCCTGACGGGCGCCGCGGAATTTCCCGGCGGGGTGCTGAAGTCGAAATACTTCCTGAACCTCGACAACGAGGAGACGGGTACACTGTGCATCGGCTGCTCGGGCGGGATCAAGACTACGGGCCGCCGCAAGGTCGCGTGGCGCCCGGCGACCGCCAACTCGGCTTGGCGAATCAAGGTGGCGGGACTGAAGGGCGGCCATTCCGGCGTAGACATTCATCAGGGCCGCGGCAATGCTCTGCGCGTCCTGGGCGGCGTGCTGCATAGCGTGCTCGATCACCTGCCGGCGGAGGTCTCCGACATCAACGGTGGCAGCGCGCAGAACGCCATTCCGCGCGAAGCTTCGGCGGTGGTCCTGCTCGATGCCGCCAAAGAAAAAGAGCTGAAGTCGCTGATTGCAAAATCAGAAGCGGAACACAATGCCGACCTCGGCGGCTTCGATTCCGGATTGCAGATCACGGCGGAGAAAGTCATGCGTCCGGAGAAAGTCCTTGATGCCGCCGACGCTCGCCTCGTGGTCGATCTGCTGGTGAGTCTGCCTCATGGTGTTCTCGCCATGAGTCCCGATGTGCCCGGCCTGACCCAGAACTCCACCAACCTCGCCACCGTGTCCACGAAAGCCGATGCTGTGGAAATCGTCACCAGCCAGCGCAGTGCCATCGAAGGCAGCAAATGGGCTGCAGCGCGCATGGTGGCCACGGTTTTCCGCCTTGCAGGATTCGAGGTCGAGCACAGCGGCAGCTATCCCGGCTGGAAGCCTGAGCCCAAGAGCGATCTCGTGGTGAAGTTACAATCCGTTCACGAGCAGGTGTTCGGCGAGCCCGCAAAACTGATCGCGATGCACGCCGGCCTGGAGTGCGGTGTGATCGGGGAAAAATATCCCGGGATGCAGATGATCTCGTTCGGCCCGACCATCGTCGATCCCCACAGTCCCAACGAGCGGGTACAGATCTCCACCGTGGCCAGCTTCTGGAACTACCTGAAGGCGGTGCTGGAACGGCTATGACGCCGCGCCGCTTACGGCGCGGCCACCTGGAACCGCAGAACGGCCTGTGCGATCTGGTACTGGTACTTCGCGGCGGCAAATTGGATCTGCGCTTCGGTTTGCTGCAGTTGCGCCTGGCTGAGCTCCACGATCGAACTCAAACCCAGGTTGTACCTGGTTTCCGACAGGTTCACGGCCAGGTTCGCCTGATCGACAAATTGTTGGGTCACGCTGATGCGGTTGTAGGCGGTGATGGCATTCAGCCAGCTGGTGCGGACATCGTTGGCGATCCGGTCCTTGAGGTCCCGCAACTGCTCTCCACTGGCCTGCGCGCGCACCGCCGCTTCCCGCGATCTCGCGGGATAGAGAAATCCGTTGAAGATGGGAATATTCACGTTCACTCCCACCGCGCCGTACCAACTGGTGAACGGGGTCACGCCGGCAATGCTGTTGCTGTACGGCGTGCGTCCCACTACGCCCAGGGCGTCAACGCTGGGGAACATCTCATCTCGTTCCGCCCTTTGAAAGTGCTGCGCTGCCTGGTATTCATAGTCCTGCGCCGCGATTTCCGGCCGGTTGCTGAAGGCCCGGTCCTGCAACTGGGTGACGGAGTCGGGCGGCGGCTTTAATCCCGCCTCCGAGTCGACCAGATCGAACTGTTGCTGCGCGCTGTAGCCCAGGACCTCCGACAGCGCCGACAACGCCGCCTGCTGATTGTTCTGCGCGTCGAGCAACAGAAGTTTGGCTTGCGCCAGGTTGACATTAGCGAAGCTGACGTCGAGCTGCGAACGCAACTTGTTGTCGAACAGGGTTGTGATCTGGTCCGACACCAACTGGCGTGCTCTGACGGTTTCCTCGGCCACTCGCAACAGCGCTACGGTCTGCAGCGCATTATAGAAAGCCTGATCGACGGCCAGCTTGATCTGGTCCACCGTCGCGGCTGCATTCATGTCGGCTGCTTTGGCTCGCAGTGCAGCCGTGGCGACCAGATTGTTGGTGCGCCCGAAATCGGTGATGAG
>Ga0265340_10001774_pt1 | contig 12312 bp, 10 predicted proteins | sample 4CB225metaG_FD_202082 | JGI IMG/M metagenome (GOLD analysis project Ga0265340, IMG submission 202082) | Rhizosphere microbial communities from Carex aquatilis grown in University of Washington, Seatle, WA, United States - 4-CB2-25 metaG | ecosystem: Host-associated > Plants > Roots >...
CATCCGGTTGGATCCGATGCCCCCGCCGAGGGTGGCCAGCCAGGCCAGCGGCACCGCCACCTCGTACCAGCGAACCGGTGTTCCCGCTCCGCCGGCCAGCTTCCAGCAGGCCCAGCCGAGCAGCAGGAAGGTCACCCCACCGAGTACCTCGACGGCGGCCAGCATCCGGTCCATCGGGGACAGCGGAAGCTTTTCCAGCACCAGGTACAGGGGCACCTTGAGTGCCCAGGTGTCGGGGGGGACGGAGGTGATGCCGTGACCGACGTCGAGCCAGGTACGCACGATCGACTGCTGGGCGGCGGAGTCCGAGGTGTAGATCACCCGCAGGTGGCGCAGCGCCAGCAGGGGCATCAACAGGGCCGCGGGCAGGACGGAGGGAAGCAGCCAGCGGGTCCGGGCCACCCGCGTGGGGTTCAGCATTCGGCTGACCTTAGTGCCGTCAGGGCTGCGGGGTTCCCCATCCCCGGACGGTCTAAACTGGGGCGGTGGGGACGACGAGCGCGCAACCCCGGATCACCTTGATCGGCAAGCCGGGTTGCCACCTGTGCGACGATGCCCGTCTGGTGGTCGAGGCCGTGGCCGCGCAGAGCGGCGCGGGCTGGCACGAGCTGTCCATCCTGGACGATCCAGAGCTGGCCGCCCGGTACTGCGAGCAGATCCCGGTGGTCCTGGTCGACGGTGAGCAGCACGACTTCCTGCGGGTGGATACGGATCGCCTCCGGGCCGCCCTGGCCGGACGGCGGCGCTGGTTCGGGCGGGGACAAGCCCGCGAAGGGTGAGCCTTCCGACTTTGTGCATCTGTTCACAAGCGCCTAGGGTGTGAGTGTTTCGCCATGAGTCTCACCATGAAGCGGCACGTATGCCCTCGAAGGAGCCGGCCCGCCAGTGACCCGACCCCGCCCTGCGCGGCTTGTTCGTGATCGAACCGGTCGTGACGGCATCCCCGAAGCCACGGTGTCCCGCTTGCCCGTGTACCTCCAGGCGTTGACCACCCTGGCCGAACGGGGCGTGGCGACGGTGTCTTCGGAAGAACTGGCGACGGCCTCAGGCGTCGGATCGGCCAAGCTCCGTAAGGATCTCTCACACCTCGGTTCGTACGGCACCCGGGGGGTCGGTTACGAGGTTCAGTACCTGATTTACCAGATTTCCCGCGAGCTGGGCCTGACCCAGGCCTGGCGGGTGGTCATCGTCGGAGTCGGGAATCTCGGCCACGCGCTGGCCAACTACGGCGGCTTCACCTCCCGCGGTTTCACCGTGGCGGCTTTGATCGACGCCGATCCACAGGTGATCGGTGAGACCGTTGCCGGTCTTCCAGTACTCCCTTTGAGTGAACTTGACGCCGTGGTCGCGCAGCTCCGGGTGCAGATCGGCGTGGTCGCCACTCCGGGGCCGGTGGCCCAGCAGGTCTGTGATCGGCTGGTCCGCGCCGGGGTCACGGGCGTGCTCAATTTCGCCCCCTGCGTGCTCACGGTTCCGGACGGCGTGATGGTCCGGCGGGTGGACCTGTCCACCGAGCTGCAGATCCTGGCCTTCCACGAGCAGCGCCGGGCGGCCAGCCGGCTGACCGGTGACCTGGGTGCGGAACGGGCCCGGGACGATCTCGGGCTGATCTCCGGGGTGGAGTCTGAGCTTGAGGCGATCACGGGGCCACGGGCGGAGGCGGCAGGATGAGCATGCTGGTAGTCGGGCTGTCGCACCGTACGGCCCCGATCGGGCTGCTGGAGCGGACCACCCTCGAGTCGGCGGACGCCATCGATCTCGCGGTCGAGCTCTGCCGGGGTGACCACATACTCGAGGCGGTGTCGCTGGTCACCTGCAACCGGCTCGAGGTGTACGCCGAGGTCAGCAAGTTCCATGGAGGCGTCGCCGAGATCGGCAACACCCTGGCCAAGATCACCGGGGTCTCGCTGGAGGAGCTGACCGAGCACCTGTACGTGCATTACGAGGGGGCCGCGGTCGCCCACCTGTTCCGGGTGGCCTGCGGGCTGGACTCGATGGCGGTCGGCGAGGCGCAGATCCTCGGCCAGGTCCGGACGGCGCTGCGGGCGGCCCAGAGTTCGGGTTCGGCCGGGCGGGTGGTCGGGCAGGTGATGCAGAACGCCCTCCGGGTGGGTAAGCGGGCCCACAGCGAGACCAGGCTCGACCGGGCCGGCCCCACGCTGGTCGAAGCCGGCCTGACCCGGGCGGCGGAGCTGATCGGCCCGCTGACCCAGGCCAAGGTGCTGGTCCTCGGGGCCGGCGCGATGAGTGGGCTGGCGGTCGCCTCGGCGCACCGGGCCGGGGTCGCCTCGATCGCCGTCTGCAGCCGGACCCTGGGCCGGGCCGACCGGCTGGCCGCGCTGGTCGGGGGCGTGACTATTCCGCTGGAGCAGCTTTCGGCCGCTCTCGCCGACGCCGACCTGGTGATCGCCTGTACCGGTTCCACCGGCTACCTGGTCACCGAGGCCTCGGTCCGCACCGCGCGGGCCGGCCGGTCGCAGCGGCCGGGCGCCCCGCAGGTCTACGTCGATCTGGCGCTGCCCCGCGACATCGACTCCCGGGTCGGGCAACTGCCCGGGATCTCGGTGTTCGACCTCGAGCAGCTCGGCCGCGACCTCAGCGCGCGGGGGCTGTCCGAGGACCTGGCCGACGTCCGGGCCCTGGTCTCCGAGGAGGTCGAGGCCTATCTCGCCGACCAGCGGGCCAAGGAGGTCGCTCCGACCGTGGTGGCGTTGCGGGCGATGGCGCGCTCCGTGGTCGAGACTGAGCTGCGCCGGCTGGAGAGCCGGATCGGTGCGGTGGATCCGCAACTGCTGGCCGAACTTGAACGAACCGTGCACCGGGTGGTGGAGAAGCTGCTGCACAGCCCCACCGTGCGGGTGAAGGAACTGGCGGCCGAGCCCGGTGGTAGCAGTTATGCCGAGGCCCTGCGCCTGCTGTTCAACCTCGGGCCCGAACCGGCCGAGGCGAATGCCATGCCGCCCGCCGACCTGCCGGCCGGCGTCGAACTGTCGGTGCAGGTGGACCGGGCCACGGACCGGCTCGATGGATCGGGGGGCCAGGACGTGAGATCCGCCGGGTCGGTGATCGACCTTGACGATCGTGAGCTCGGCTCGGCCGGTGTCCCGGACGGCGCGCTGCTGTCCCGGCCGCCCGCCCGGCTCCGGCTCGGTACCCGCCGGAGCCTGCTGGCCCGGACCCAGTCCCAGGCCGTGGCCGACCGGCTGACCTCGCTGCTGGCCCGGCACGGCCACCAGGTCGAGGTCGAACTCGTCGAGGTGACCACGCACGGCGACGTCAACCTGGCCCCGGTGTCCAGTCTGGGCGGTACCGGCGTGTTCGTCTCCGCGCTGCGGGAGGCCCTGCTGGAGGGCAGGATCGACTTCGCCGTCCATTCGCTCAAAGATCTGCCGACGGCGTCCGCCGCCGGGTTGACCCTGGCCGCCGTGCCGGCCCGTGAGGACCCCCGGGACGCCCTGATCGCCCGGGACGGGCTGGCGCTGTCGCAGTTGCCGGCCGGGGCCAGGGTCGGCACCGGGTCGCTGCGCCGGGCCGCCCAGTTGCGGGCCCTGGACCTGGGCCTGGACGTGGTTGATGTCCGTGGCAACGTTGACAGCCGGCTCCGGCTGGTCACCGAGCACAGCCTGGACGCGGTGGTGCTGGCCCAGGCCGGTCTGCTCCGGCTGGGCCGGGCGAACGAGGTCACCGAGCTGCTCGATCCGCTGCTGATGCTGCCCTGCCCCGGTCAGGGCGCACTCGCGGTCGAGGCCCGGGCCCAGGACCACTCGATCGTGGCCGCGCTGGCCCTGCTGGACGACGCCCCCACCCGGGCCTGTGTGCTGGCCGAGCGGGCCCTGCTGGCCCGGCTGGAGGCCGGCTGCTCGGCGCCGGTCGGGGCCCTGGCCGAGGTGGCCGAGGGCGACGACGGCCCCGAACTGTCGCTGCGGGCCGTGGTCGCCTCGGTGGACGGGCAGCGCAGCATCCGCCGGTCGGCGACAGCGCGGCTACGGGCCGCCGTCGTCGTCCCACCGGACCCCCGAACTGAACCAGCCGCCGATCCGTTGACCTCTCCGGCCCGGCCGGTGCCCTTTCGGGTGCTGTCGCCGACGGACGCGTCGACCGCGGTCGAGCTGGGGCGGACGCTGGCCGAGCAGTTGCTCGACGACGGCGCCGCCGATTTGATCCCCGTGTCGAAACCGCTGCCAGGAATCGAAAGTGCAGCGGTGTCAGGCACAGCCGCCATGGCAAGAGAAGGTGACTCGTGAGCTCGATCATTGCCCGGAAGAAGGTCCCGTCAAGAGCCGGGGGGTCCGTCGCGTTCGTCGGCGCGGGCCCGGGGGATGACGGCCTGCTGACGCTTCGTGCCGTCGAGAGGTTGACGGAGGCGGATGTCGTCGTCCTCGACCAATTGCCGCGGGAGGCAATGATCGCTCGACATTGCCGACCCGGTGTCGACGTGCTGGACGCCGGATTCGGTGAGGACGGTCAGCCGATGACCCGGGCCAGCCGGGCCAAGCTGGTGGTGACCGCGGCCAAGACCGGCGCGCGGGTGGTCCGGTTGCTGGACGGCGACCCGGCCACGTTCACCGGTCTGGCCGAGGAGATCGCCGCCTGCCGCAAGCAGTCGTTGCCGTTCGAGGTCGTGCCCGGGGTCTCGGCCGCGCTGGCCGTGCCCGCGTACGCCGGGGTCCCGCTGACCCCGGCCGGGGTCAGCGGCGTCCACATCGTGCATCCCCACGGTGAGGACGTCGACTGGAAGCTGCATGCCTCGGCCGGCACCACGGTTGTGGTGCTCGGCGCCCAGGACGACATTCTGGGGGCGGCGGAGGGCTTGCTGGAAGCCGGTCGTAAGCCGCAAACTCCGGTAGTGGTGACCACTCGCGGAACGACCGTGCAGCAGCGCTCGCTGGCCTGTCAGCTCGGTGAGGTCGGCGTCAGCCTGCCCGGTTCCGGCCTGGAACGGCCGATGATCGCCGTGATCGGCGAGGCCGCCGGCCTGCGCGACAAAGCCTCCTGGTTCGAGACCAAGGCGCTCTTCGGCTGGCAGGTGCTGGTGCCCCGGACCAAACAGCAGGCCGGCGGGATCGTCGCCCGGCTGGGTGACCACGGGGCGGTGGCCCAGGTGGTGCCGACCATCTCGGTGGAACCGCCCCGGACCCCGCATCAGATGGAGAAGGCGGTCAAGGGGCTGGTCACCGGCCGTTACGAGTGGATCGGGTTCACCAGCGTGAACGCGGTCCGGGCGGTCCGGGAGAAGTTCGAGGAATTCGGTCTGGACGCCCGCGCCTTCGCCGGTCTCAAGGTGGCCGCCGTCGGCGGGGCGACCTCGGCCGCGTTGCGCGACTGGGGGATCGAAGCCGATCTGGTGCCGCTGGAGAACCAGTCCGCGATCGGCCTGCTCGAGGTCTGGCCGCCGTACGACGAGGTACTGGACCCGATCAACCGGGTGTTTCTGCCGCGCGCCGATATCGCCACCGACACGCTGGTCGCCGGTTTGCAGGCCAGTGGATGGGAGGTGGACGACGTCACCGCGTACCGGACCGTGCGGGCCGCGCCACCGGCCGCGGACATCCGGGAGGCGATCAAGACCGGTTACTTCGACGCCGTGGTCTTCACCTCCTCCTCGACGGTACGCAACCTGGTCGGTATCGCCGGTAAACCGCATGCCACCACGGTGGTCGCCTGCATCGGGCCGCAGACCGCCAAGACCGCCGAGGAGCACGGCCTGCGGGTCGATGTGCTGGCCTCCGAGCCGAGTGCCGAGGCCCTGGTCTCCGCCCTCGCCGAGTACGGGGCCGGCCTGCGGCTGAGCGCCGACGAAGCCGGTGAGCCGGTGGTCCGGCCGAGCCAGCGCAAGGGTGCGGCTCGAAGGTCGGCGAAGTGAACCCGGCCGGGACCGGTGCCCGGCCGGCGGCCGGGACCTTCCCGGCCGTTCGCCCGCGCCGGCTGAGGTCATCGCTGCCGATCCGCCGTCTGGTCGCCGAGACTCGGCTCCACCCGGGCGAGTTGGTGCTGCCGGTGTTCGTCCGGGAGGGGCTGAAAGAGCCTCGCCCGATCGCGTCGATGCCCGGGGTGTGTCAGCACAGCCGGGACTCGCTGCGGAAGGCCGCGGTCGAGGCGGCCGAACTGGGCCTCGGCGGAATCATGCTGTTCGGGGTTCCCGAGCACAAGGACGCGCTCGGCTCGGGCGCGACCGATCCGGACGGCATCCTGAACGTCGCCATCCGGGACGTGGCCGGCGAGGTCGGCGATGACCTGGTGGTGATGGCCGACCTCTGCCTGGACGAGTTCACCGACCACGGTCACTGCGGTGTGCTGGCGCCGGACGGAACCGTGGACAACGACGCCACCCTGGTGCGTTACGCCGAGATGGGCGTGATGATGGCCGAGGCCGGGGTGGACATGGTCGGGCCGAGCGGAATGATGGATGGCCAGGTGGCCGCGATCCGGGCCGCGCTGGACGGGGCCGGTCACCCTGAGGTTTCGATCCTCGCCTATGCGGTCAAGTACTCCTCGGCGTTCTACGGCCCGTTCCGCGAAGCGATGGAGTCGAGCCTGAAGGGCGACCGCAAGACCTACCAGCAGGACCCGGCCAACGGCCGGGAGGCGCTGCGGGAGGTGTTCCTGGATCTGGCCGAGGGCGCGGATCTGGTGATGGTGAAGCCGGCGATGAGCTACCTGGACGTGGTGGCCCGGGTGGCCGACGCCGTGGACGTGCCGGTCGCGGCTTATCAGATCTCGGGCGAGTACGCGATGATCGAGGCGGCCGCGGCGAATGGCTGGATCGACCGGGACCGGGCCATTCTTGAGTCGGTGACGTCGATTCGCCGGGCCGGGGCCTCGATCGTCCTGACCTATTGGGCCGGCGAACTCGCCGCCGTTCTCCGCCGCTGACTCTCCGTCGCCTCCCGTCGCCTCTGCGTCGTGGTCGAGCCGATCAGCGGAATGGCAGGTGCCGATGTCATTGAATCATTTGTGGTGTCGGCCGGATGGATTCTGAAACCGGGCCGGGCATGGGCTAATCTTTCCTGGCATGAGTAATATCCGGTCAGAAACCTCGCCGGGTGAGGCGTCGCTGGTAGTGATGGCGGCACCGGAAGCCGGACCCGCTGAGGCTCCACCCGTGGTGCTTCATGACGGCCACGAAGAGTCGTCCCGCCGCAACCGGGACGTCGATTGGCGTACTTTCAATTCGGTTTCCTATTGGGAAGATAATTACCGGGTCCTGCGGTCCGATGACCGGGAGATCGTCCAGGCCGTGGCCGGCTTCTTTTCCGATCACTTCGGGAAGAATCCCGGGACGGAATTGCTGCGAGGTCTGGATGCCGGTTCGGGGGCCAATCTGTACCCCGCGTTGGGCCTGCTGCCGTGGAGCGGCAAGATCACTCTGACCGACCTGGCGCCGGGCAATATCGCCTGGCTGAATCGCGCGGCCGCCGGCATCGGTGTCGAGAACGAGGAGGGTGGCTGGGTCTGGCAGCCGTCCTGGGCCGAATACGCGCGGTTTCCGGGCTATCGACAGCTAGCCAATCCCCGTCAGTTGCTGGCCGTCCGGCACGAGGTGCTGCGATTGAACGTGCTGGAACTGCCTGAGGCCGACTGGGATCTCGGCACGATGTTCTTCGTGGCCGAATCGATGACCTCCGATCAGGACGAATTCCGGGCCGCCAGCACCGCGTTCCTGCGGGCCCTGGTGCCGGGGGCTCCCTTTGCCGCCGCCTTCCGGGGTGGGGCGTTCGAATACCAGGTCGCCGGGGTGTCATTTCCGGCGGTCGGGGCGGTCGATGCCGAGCTGATCGAAACCGTGCTTTCCCGCTTCTCCGCAGACCTTGAGGTCATCAAAATCGATATTCCGGCCCGGGCCGATTACGACGGAATCGTGCTCGCGCTCGGCACCACGGCCTGTTAACTGGAGAATCCAGTGATGGGCCCGTGGCAACGCTCGGTGCTGACCGGTAACGCACATGATCGCCGGTCTGGCCTGTGCATGTGCTGTCCGAACGGCCCTTTCCTGGGCGCAATCGGCGATCAGGCGCCTGATGGTGGCGATTATGTGAGTCTGATGGTGGTGCGGGTGGTGATGCGGAGCCCGGCGGGAGGCGATCCGGGTGCTTTGTGAATTCCCCGACAGCAGGGGTGTGGGGACGTTTCGGGTCGAGGCTGGAAGACTGGCCGGGTGACAGACGAAGCTTTGCGCACGACCCGTTCCGGGGCCCAGGAGAAGGCCGAAGGTGTGCTGTACGAGCGGGCCGCGCCCCGGTCCGAGGCGCTGTTCGCCCGCGCCCGGAAGGTGACACCAGGGGGTGTCAACTCTCCGGTCCGGGCTTTCCGGGCGGTCGGGGGCACGCCGCGGTTCATGGTTCGCGGGGCTGGACCGTATCTTTTCGACGCCGACGGCCGTCGCTACGTCGACCTGGTTTGCTCCTGGGGGCCGATGATCCTCGGCCATGCTGATCCGGAGGTGCTGGCCGCGGTCACCGCCGCGGCCGCCGCCGGTTTCTCTTTCGGTACCCCGACCGAGGGGGAGGTGGCGCTGGCCGAAGAGATCATCGCCCGGGTTCCCGCCCTTGAGCAGGTCCGACTGGTCTCCAGCGGTACCGAGGCGACGATGAGCGCGATCCGGCTGGCCCGCGGGGTCACCGGCCGGACCAGGATCGTCAAGTTCGCCGGCTGCTATCACGGTCACGTCGACGCGCTCCTGGCTGCGGCCGGGTCGGGACTGGCCACCTTCGCGCTGCCCGACACTCCCGGGGTCACCGGGGCCTCGGCCGCCGAGACCATCGTGCTGCCGTACAACGACGTCTCGGCGCTGGAGGTCGCGTTCGCCGCGCACGGCCCGCAGATCGCCGCAGTGATCACCGAGGCCGCAGCCGGGAACATGGGCGTCGTCCCGCCCGACCCAGGTTTCACCGCCGCCCTGCGCCGGATCACCCGCGCGCACGCAGCGTTGCTGATCTCCGACGAGGTGATGACCGGGTTCCGGGTCTCCAAGGGCGGCTGGCTGGGCCTGGAGGGAACACCCGAGGGCGGCGCCCCGGATCTGCTCACCTTCGGCAAGGTGATGGGCGGGGGTTTCCCGGCAGCGGCCTTCGGCGGCCGGGCCGAGATCATGCGGCAGCTCGCCCCGGAGGGGCCGGTGTACCAGGCGGGCACCCTCTCCGGGAACCCGATCTCCACCGCCGCCGGGCTGGCCACCCTGCGCGGCTGCACCGACGAGGTCTACCAGCACCTGTCCGGCGCCGGCGCCGTGCTCTCGGCCGCGGTGGACGAGGCGCTCACCGCGGCCGGGGTGGCGCACGTCATTCAGTTCGCCGGGTCGATGTTCAGCGTGTTCTTCACCGACCTGGCTCAGGTCCGCAACTACGACGACGCCCGCCGGCAGGATCTGCCGGCCTTCGCGGCGTTCTTCCACGCCCTGCTGGAGCGCGGCGTCTACCTGCCGCCGAGTGCCTTCGAGTCCTGGTTCCTGTCCGCCGCCCACGACGACGAGGCCCTGGACCAGGTGATCCAGGCCCTGCCGGCCGCGGCCGCGGCCGCCGCGCGGGCCGCGACTGGGAGGATGGCGCCGTGACCACCCCTTCCGGCACCCCGAACGAAGAGCAGATCCATCCGCCGGTCCCGCCTCCTCCGGTGATCACGCCGGCGGTCGATCCGGCCGTGAACGCGAACCTGACCCGGCCTCCGGTCGGTGACGAGGCGCTCGGGCGGACCGTCGTCCACCTGCTCCGGCACGGTGAGGTCCACAATCCGGACGCCATTTTCTACGGTCGGCTGCCCGGCTTCCGGCTCTCCGACCTCGGGCTGCGGATGGCCGAGCGGGCCGCGGGTTTCTTCTCCTCGCGGGACATCGTGCTGGTGATCGCCTCACCGCTGGAGCGGGCCCAGCAGACCGCCACCCCGGTGGCCGCCGCGCACGACCTGGAGATCGGCATCGACCCGCGGATCACCGAGGCGACCAGCGTGTTCGAGGGGCAGACCTTCGGCGTCGGCGACGGGTCACTGCGCCACCCCGCGCATTGGCGGCACCTGATCAACCCGTTCCGTCCGTCCTGGGGCGAGCCCTACCGTCAGGTCGCCGACCGGGTCCTGGCCGCGGCGGCGGACGCCCGCGAGCTGGCCCGCGGGCACGAGGTCGTGCTGGTGAGCCACCAGATGCCGATCTGGATGGGCCGGTTGGCCGCAGAACACAGGCGGTTGTGGCACGATCCGCGCAAACGGGAATGCTCGCTGGCCTCGGTCACTTCGATCGAGTACGCGGGGGACCGAATCGTCTCGGTGGGTTACGCCGAGCCGTCACGTGATCTGCTGCCCGGGGCGCAGAAGATCGCTGGCGCCTGATCCGACGAGTGCCCGCAGTGATTGCGGTGAGGAGTGCGAGTGTTGAACCGGGCGGTGCGGGCGGTACCACCACTCCTGCGGGCGGTACCGGTGGCGCGGGCGGTACCGGTGGCGCTGGTGGTCGCGCTTTTGGTGACGGGCTGCTCGGGCGGGTCGGGAGCCGGCGGATCGTCATCGGCGGTCGGCGGCGGGGTCGAGACCGTGGTCTCGCTGGCTCAGCGGCGCGAGCCGATCGCGCTGGCCGGGACCACCCTCGAGGGTAAGCACCTGGACCTGGCCGCGCTGCGGGGTAAGCCGGTGGTGCTGAACATCTGGGGCTCCTGGTGCCCGCCCTGCCGCAAGGAGGCGCCGGATCTGCAGGCCGCGGCCACCGAGCTGGCCGGTCAGGCGTCCTTCGTCGGGATCGACACCCGGGAGGACGCGACGGCTCAGGGGCTGGCCTATCAGCGCCGGTTCAAGATCACTTACCCGAGCCTGGTCGATCATGGAGACCTGATGCTGGCCCTGAGGGGGGCGGACTCGGCCCAGTCGCCCCCGGTGACCCTGGTGCTCGACCGGCAGGGCCGGATCGCCGGCCGGTTCGTCGGCCCGGTGACCAGAATCACCCTCGTCGACATGGTCCACGACGTCGCTAAATCATCGTGAACCCCACCTCCAGCCGTGATCACGAGAGGGGGTCGGGGTGAGCGGGATCGTGCTGGACGGGTCGCTGCTGCTGGCGATCCCGCTGGCGGTGCTGGCCGGTCTGGTCTCGTTCGCCTCACCCTGCGTGCTTCCGCTGGTGCCCGGCTACCTCGGCTATGTCACCGGGCTGACGGGCGTCGATCTGGAAGAGCAGCGCCGGGGCCGGATGGTGCTCGGCGTGCTGCTGTTCATCGCCGGGTTCAGCATCGTCTACGTCACCATCGGCTGGTTCGCCGGGGCCGCCGGGCATGCCCTGGTCGAATACAACGTCGTCGTCACCCGGGTCCTGGGGGGCGTGACGATCGTTCTCGGCCTGGTCTTCGCCGGCCTGGTTCCGGCGCTGTCCACCGCCCGGCCGATCGATCTGCGCCCGACCGCGGGCCTGATCGGAGCGCCCGTGCTCGGCGTCGTCTTCGGCCTCGGCTGGTCCCCGTGCATCGGCCCCACCCTGTCGGCGATCGTCGCGCTCTCCGGCGACTTCGGTGACGCCCGGCGCGGAGCGCTGCTGGCCCTGGCCTACTGCGCCGGGCTGGGGCTTCCGTTCCTGGCCGCGGCCCTGGCCTACCGCCGGGCGATGTCGGCCTTCGACCTGCTGCGCCGGCACCGGCTGGGGATCAACCGGGCCGGCGGGGTGATGCTGGTGCTGATCGGTGGGCTGCTGGTCACCGGACTCTGGAACGACCTGATCGTTCACCTGCAGGGACTACTCGCCTTCAACCCGGCGGTGTGAATACGTGAGCCTTGACCAGACCGACCAGAAACCCGACGAGAAGCCCGTCGGGCCCGGGAACGGTACCGGCAACAGCCCGGACCGCCCGGCGGACGACGAACCCCGCACGGGCGACGAACCCCGCACCGACGACGAACCCCGCACCGACGACGAACCCCGCACCGACGACCGCGGCCGGGCCGAGATCGTTCAGCCCCGGCTCGGCCCGCTGGGCTGGGCCCGCTGGACCTGGCGGCAACTGACCAGCATGCGCACGGCGCTGCTGCTGTTGCTTCTGCTCGCGCTCGCGGCGATCCCGGGCTCGGTGATCCCGCAGACCCGGATCGATCAGAGCCGGGTGCAGACCTATCTGGCTGATCACAAGACCGCCGGGCCCTGGGTCCAGCGCCTGCACGGCTTCGACGTCTACAGTTCGCCCTGGTTCTCCGCCATCTACCTGCTGCTGTTCATCTCTCTGGTCGGCTGCGTGCTACCCCGCTCGCGGCAGCACTGGAAGGCGGTCCGGGCGGTTCCGCCCCGAGCCCCGCGGCGACTGGAACGGATGCCCGCCTACCGGAGCGAGAACACCGATCTGAGCGCCA
>Ga0265340_10001776_pt1 | contig 12299 bp, 9 predicted proteins | sample 4CB225metaG_FD_202082 | JGI IMG/M metagenome (GOLD analysis project Ga0265340, IMG submission 202082) | Rhizosphere microbial communities from Carex aquatilis grown in University of Washington, Seatle, WA, United States - 4-CB2-25 metaG | ecosystem: Host-associated > Plants > Roots > Rhizosphere...
GTTCGCACCCTCGTAGAAGCAGTCGACCGGACAGACTTCGACGCAATCGGTGTATTTGCACTTGATGCAATTATCATTGACGACGTAGGTCATTTCATCACTCCGGACGTGGCTGCCTACCGCATGGGCGGCGCAATCGCAAGCGATGCTGTCCTATTCAAGCTCATCCCGTCCCAACAGCCGGTCGATCTCGCGCCGCTGCCGTTTGGTCGGCCGGCCGGTGCCTTCGTCCCGCGCGCCGGCGCCCGGCTCCTTCGGCGGCTCCGGCAGCGGGGTGAGATCCTCATATAAGGTGCGGGCCGCCTCCGCGGAACCACGGCGCTCGGCAAAACCCGTCACCTTGAAAATCCGCACGCTGCGATCGAGCGCGATCGTGACGACGTCGCCGGGACGCACCGGCCGGCTCGACGTATCGATCCGCGCGCCGTTGATGCGGACCAGACCGGCGTTCGCCAGCGCCGCCGCGGCCGAGCGCGTGCGCACCACGCGCATGTGCCACAGCCATTTGTCGATGCGCTGACGGTCCAATTAAGAAGAACTCACTGCCCTTCCTTGTTGCCCTGAAGTTGCTCCTTCAGAGCCAGGAGCTTGGCGAAGGGCGAATTCGGATCGGGCTCCTTGTTGCCACGCGACGGCTGGTCGGAACTCCAGGTCCGCGCTTGCCGATTGTCATCGCGTCCGCCGCGATCGCGGTCACGGTCGCGGCGCGGGCCGCGCGGCGGCCGATCGCCACGCTCGGGACGACGCTCAGGGCGTCCCTGCTTCTCGGGGCGATCCGCCCGCTGCTCGGCGCCAGCCTTTGCCTCGACTGGCTTGCCTTCGACAACCTTGCCTTCGCCGTCCTTGCGCTCGCCGCGATCGCGGCGGCGATGACGGGGACGGCCGCGGCGTTCCTTGCGCTCGCCATCGGCCGGCGGCGTGGCATCGGCCGCGACGGCCTGTCCATCGGCGGCCGCAACGGCAGGCGCTTCGCCCGCGGGCTGGCCCTCGGCCGGGGTGGCCTGACGCTCGTGATGGCGGCGGCGGCCGCGCCGTTCGTTGTCGCGAGGACGGCGCTCGCCCTGCGGACGGCCGGGCCGCCAAACTTCGATCATTGCCGGCTCGGCCGGGACAGAAGGCGCGGCTTCCGCCGGAGCTTCACCGGCGGCCGGCTCGGCCATCTCGACAGCAACAGGCGGCTCAGCCAAGCCTTCGGCCGGCGGGGCGGCTTCCGTAACAGGCGCTTCCGCCGGCGGCTCGACGGCAGCAGCTTCTTCCAGCGGTTCGGCGTCCGGCGCGAGCGTCGGAGCGTGTTCGCCGGTGTCGGCTTCCGGAACAGCGACTTCGGAGGCGGCGTCCGTGGGAGTCTCCGGCGCAGGCTCGGCAGGTGCCGGCTCAGCCGCCGCAGCTTCCGGCTCCGCCGCTGTCGTTGTCGTTTCCGGCTCCGGCGGTTTGGGCCGCTTCTCCATGCGGTAGCCGAGCGAGCGCAGGATCGAAGCGAAGTCCTCGCCCGACGCGCCGGTGAGTGACGTCATTGCGCCGGTGACGGTGAAGCCGAAGCCATTGACGGCGCCGGGCGGCTTGGCGCCGTTCGCGCCATCGCGCCACGCCAGCGCCGGGCGGATCAGGTCGGCGAGCCGCTCGAGAATGTCGACGCGGATGGCGCGCTCGCCGCAGACCCGATAGCCGATGGTGCGGTACAGCGGCTTCGGCGCGTCCTTGTCGACCGGAATGGAGGTGCGTCCGCTCGAAGCGAGCCGCTGCAATTCGTCGAGACCCTTGGCCTCCGGGCCGCCGTGCTTGAGCATCCACAATTGCGCCGCGAGGCTGCGCGGCGCCGGCTTGAGCAGCACCGGCAGATAGAGGTGGTAGGCGCCGAAGCGCACGCCGTATTTGCGCAAGGTCGCGCGCGACGGCTGGTCGAGACCTTTGACCTCCTCAGCGACCTTCTGGCGCTCCAGCACGCCGATCGATTCGATCAACTGGAAGGCGACGCCGCGGGCGATGCCGGTGATGTCCTCGGCGGCGGCAAGCGCGAACAGCGGCCCGAGCAGCCGCTCGATGTGATTCTTCAGCCAGAGATCGAGTCGGGTCTGCACCGTCTCGCGCGACGCGCCGGTGAGCTGCTCGTCGGCGATGACGCGAAGCCTGGGCCGCAGCACGTCGTCGCCCGCGATCAGCTTGCCGACCGGCGCGCCGGTCCAGCGCACCGAGCCCTCCGACGACAGCACGAACTCGCGGTCGGGCGCCTGGGTCAGCTTGACCGCGCGGGCGTCGATCTCGCCGGCCAGCGCCGAGCGCGCCGCAGCCTGCAAGGCCTTGGCGTCGGAGCCGCCTTCCGACGTATCGGCCGCGAAGGTGAAGCCGTCGAGCCGGCCGATCTCGTGACCCTCGACCACCACCTCGCCGGTCTTTTTGATTTCAGTTTCCAATGTCGTGTTCTCGCGCAGCCGCCGCATCAACACGCTGGTGCGGCGATCGACGAACCGCTCGGTAAGACGCTCATGCATCGCATCCGAGAGCTTGTCCTCGACGCTGCGGGCGACCGCCTGCCAATGCTCCGGGTCGGCAAGCCAGTCGGGGCGGTTCGCCACGAAGGTCCAGGTCCGCACATGCGCGATCCGGTTGGAGAGCGTGTCGATATCGCCATCGGTCCGGTCGGCCTGCGCAACTTGGGCGGAGAACCAGTCGACCGGGATTTTACCCTCCCGCATCAGGAATCCATAGAGGGTCGATACAAGCTCCGCGTGTGTCGCCGGCGCGATCTTGCGGTAGTCCGGGACCTGGCAGACCTCCCACAACCGCTCGACGGCGGCCTTGCCGATCGCCATGGCGCGAATTTCTTCATCGCGCGCAGCATGTTCGAGCACCAGGATGTCTTCGGCGATCGGCGCGCGGGTCAGCCCCGGCTCGGTCGGCGTCATGGCAAGCGAGGCCTGCAGCGCGCCGATCGATGAAAATTCCAGATCGGTGTTGCGCCATTGCAGCACCTTGATCGGCTCGAATGAGTGGCTTTCGAGCGCGTGTACGGTCTCTTCGTCGAACGGCGGGCAGCGGCCGGTGGTGCCGAAGGTGCCGTCGCGCTGGGCTCTCCCGGCGCGGCCGGCGATCTGCGCCAGCTCGGCCGTATTGAGCCTGCGGAATTGGTAACCGTCGAATTTACGGTCGGAGGCAAATGCAACGTGATCGACGTCGAGATTGAGCCCCATGCCGATGGCGTCGGTGGCGATCAGGTAATCGACGTCGCCGGACTGATAGAGTTCGACCTGGGCGTTGCGCGTGCGCGGCGACAGCGATCCCATCACCACGGCCGCGCCGCCGCGCTGACGGCGGATCAATTCGGCGATGGCGTAAACCTCGTCGGCCGAGAACGCGACGATGGCGCTGCGCCGCGGCAGCCGGGTGATCTTCTTGTCGCCCGCGTGAATGAGCGTGGAAAGCCTGGGACGCTGCACGATGTGAGCGCCGCGCAGGAGCTTCTCGACCATCGGCCGGATCGTGGCGGCACCCAGCACCAGCGTCTCCTCGCGGCCGCGCCGGTTGAGCATGCGGTCGGTGAAGACGTGGCCGCGATCGAGGTCGGAGCCGAGCTGCACCTCGTCGATGGCGACAAAGGCGAGATCGAGATCGCGCGGCATCGCCTCGACGGTGGCGACCCAGAAGCGCGGGTTCGGCGGCTTGATCTTCTCTTCGCCGGTGATGAGCGCGACGTTCTCGGCTCCGATCCGGTCGGCGACCTTGTTGTAGACCTCGCGCGCCAGCAGCCGCAGCGGAAGCCCGATCATGCCGGACGAATGGCCCAGCATCCGCTCGATGGCGAGATGGGTCTTGCCGGTGTTGGTGGGCCCGAGCACGGCGGTCACGCCGGCGCCACGGAGGCGGCCGTCGCGGGTCACAGGCGACGAGAACGAAATTGGCATCCGTTTTCCAGGGTGGGATGGCCCGCGTTCGGGCGGGCAGGCCTCTTCTGTATCACAATGCGACGCCCGGCTGGCGCGCGCGGTAACGAAGCGAACGAGTCTGGAACGAAGCGGGCCCGAATCGGTGACTCGGGGGCTATGTTGTTTCGTTCCCCCCGACATCTGGACCGGCCTCGGCCGGAAGCCACAACATCGGGTAGCGGAGCACGGTCCGGGCGCTCGAAAACGCCGCCCAATCGTTAACAGGCGCCGCAGACAGTCCCGGCTCGCGAGTCAATCCCCCGAGCCTCAAGAGCCTGTGGGTATCTCGTGTATAACTGGGACCCCGGCGGCCGTGCCGCAAGCGGTTACTGCGTCTTCACGGCCGCGGCGTGGGGCGGCGCCGACACCGCCACGAACTGCGTCGCCTGCATCACGCCGACGCCGATCGGCGTCGGGATCGAGACGCGGAACGGCACCAGCATGCGGCTGCCGCCGACCGGCGCGAACCACACCTCCATATCGCGCTGGGCGGTCAGGTATTTGATCGACGAGCGATGCGGAACGTAGCCGGCGAGCGGCGTGAAATAGACCGCGCAGACCACGACCGGACCCTCGTAGCCCTTGTCGGCCTTGACCTTTTCCATCCGCTTGTAGGCGAACTGCAGATTGTAGCGCATGCGGCCGTCGAAGATCGGCGTGGTGCGCTGGCAGGCCTGCGGTCCGACCGGATCGCCGGTGCCCGGCACGCGAAACAGCGTCCCGGTCATCGGATCGCTGACGCCATGGGTGTGGGCCTCGGTCACCGGCACGCGCTCCGGGTCGTCCGGCAATTGCGGGGTGACGGCGAATTCCTTCACGTCGCCGGAGGCGAGCGTCATGCGGATTTCTTCGGTCTTCTTGTCGGAGGTGATGCTGGCCGCGAAGCTCGCCGGCACCGGATTGCCGCCGACCATGAAGCCCCGCGACGCGCCGCTGCCCTGGCCGCTGGCGAACACGCGCAGCAGTCCCGCCGTGGCGCCGCTCGCCGCGGCGGTGTACTGGTTTTCGGCGATGTCGATCACCCAGGCGCCCTTGCCGACCGGCACGCCGGCCAGGGACACCGCATAGCGCGCCTCCAGCCGGCTCTGCGCCAGCGCCGGGTCGGCGGCCAGATCGAGGACCATGATCGCACCGGCGGCAACCGTCGCACCGATCACGCCCCGAAATGCAGACCTGGGCGCGAAGACCGATCTGGGCACGATTTCATTCTCCTCGAAGGCCGCCGTCATCGCTTTGCCGTGCCGGGATGCCCCGATCAAGGCATTGCCACCGGAGAAGGCCGCTTATCCCCGATCTCGGTGCGGAATGCGTCGTTTTGATGATCGGGAACGGGCCGTTTGGCATGCCTGAACGGCTTCCTTGACGCTTTGGACCCCCGCCACTATACGTCCGCGGTCCATTGCAACGTCAATTCTGGCGCCGGGCTTCTTGAAGGACGCGCGCCTGAGTGAATTCCAAGGGTAACGCTATGTCACGCCGCTGCGACCTCACCGGAAAAGGCGTCCTGGTCGGCCACAAGGTGAGCCACTCGAACATCAAGACCAAGCGGCGCTTCCTGCCGAACCTGCTCAACGTCACCATGATCTCGGATGCGCTCGGCCGCTCGGTCAGGCTCCGCGTCTCGGCCAATGCGCTGAAGACGGTCGATCATCGCGGCGGTCTCGACGCCTACCTGATGGGCGCCAAGGACGACGTGCTGGCGCCCAAGATGCGCGACCTCAAGCGCGCCATCGCGAAGAAGCAGGCCAAGGCGAGTTAAGCCTTCTCCAACGTCATTCGTCATTCCGTAGCTAGTCTAGCGTGAACTGCAGCAGCAAGGTCCGCTGCAACGGCGAGAAATTGTCGTCGGAGATGATGGTCAGCACCAGCGCGCCGGAGCCGTCGCGGTGCACCGACAGGCCTTCCATATTGTCGACCTGATAGCCCATGTCGGCGAAGATCAACTCCACGCCGTCGACCAGCGCGCCCGGCTTGATCGTGACGAGCGGCACGCTGCGGATGCGCATCGCCACGCCGCGCGCCCATGAGAAGCGGCGCTCCAGCACCAGGAGCCTGCCGTCCGGCGTCGTGGCGCAATCGCTGACGTCGAACTCGTCGGTGCGCTTGAGCGAGAACACGCCGCCGGCGCGGCCGATCAGGAAGCTCATCAGGTCGCCGTGGCTGTCGAGGCCGCGCTCGGAAATCGAGATCAGGGTGCCCGCGGGCGGACCGCCTCTGTTCGCCGAGTCTTGCGGCGCCACCTCGAGGCATTCGATGCTCTGGTTCGGCGGCAGGAGCTTGATGCCGCCCGGCACCGGGATCGGCCGGCCCCGCGCGCGCAGTCCTTCCTTAGCGATGTCGAACCGCACGACCTGATTGACGCGCTCGATGCCGACATAGGCAACGCCACCGTCCATGGCGAGCGCCTCGGTGTCGTACCAGCCGCCGCTCTTCAACGGCTTGCCGTCGGGGCCCAGCATGGGCGCCATCTCGGCGTCTTCGATCGCGATCGGCGCCTGGCCGCGATAGACGATGCGGCCCCGCAGCCACTCGCCCCGGTCGGAGAGCGAGAGGAAGTGCTCGCCGTCGGCGGCCACCCGCAGCGCGGAGATGCCGCCGAAATTGCCATGCGGGGATTCCAGGACCAGGCCGCCGCGGAAGGTGAGCGCGCCGAAGCGCGTGCGTTCCGGCTCGCGCGGGTCGAAGGCCTCGACCGCCTGGGCATGGATCTCGATTCGCTGGACGTCATCAACGGCAGCCGGCGGCTGCGCCGCGGCCGGAATCAGCGCCAGCGTGAGGATGGCCAGAAAGGCCGAGGCGCGAGGCAGAAAATTGTCCAAGATGAAATCCCCCTACCGGGGCGATTTTACCTTATCGCGCATCCTGCCGCTGGCAGGCTCGCGGATTATTCAAGAGTGTAGTTTACGCGGCGACGGGCGAACCTGGCGCCGCGACGGGCCGCGCAGATCCTCGGCGGCATGCTCCTCGAACAGCTCGGCGAGCTTGTCGGTCATGGCGCCGCCCAACTCCTCGGCGTCGACGATGGTGACGGCGCGGCGGTAGTAGCGCGTCACGTCGTGGCCGATGCCGATGGCGATCAGCTCGACCGGAGAGCGGGTCTCGATCTCCTCGATGATCCAGCGCAGGTGCCGTTCGAGATAATTGCCCGGATTGACCGAGAGCGTGGAATCGTCGACCGGCGCGCCGTCGGAGATCATCATCAAAATTTTGCGCTGCTCGGTGCGCGCCAGCAGGCGCTTGTGCGCCCAATCCAGCGCCTCGCCGTCGATGTTCTCCTTCAAGAGGCCCTCGCGCATCATCAGGCCGAGGTTCTTGCGGGCGCGGCGCCACGGCGCGTCGGCCGACTTGTAGATGATGTGGCGCAGATCGTTGAGCCGGCCGGGGTTGGCGGTCTTGCCGGCGGCAAGCCAGGACTCGCGCGACTGGCCGCCCTTCCAGGCCTTGGTGGTGAAGCCGAGAATCTCAACCTTAACGCCGCAGCGCTCCAGCGTGCGCGCCAGGATGTCGGCGCAGGTCGCCGCGACCGTGATGGGGCGGCCGCGCATCGAGCCGGAGTTGTCAAGCAAGAGCGTCACCACGGTGTCGCGGAAGTTGGTTTCCTTCTCCTGCTTGAACGACAGCGCGTGCAGCGGATCGATGATGATGCGCGGCAGCCGGGCCGGATCAAGCAGGCCTTCTTCGAGATCGAAGTCCCAGGCGCGGTTCTGCTGCGCCATCAGGCGGCGCTGCAGCCGGTTGGCGAGGCGGGCGACGACGCCCTGCAAATGCGAAAGTTGCTTGTCGAGATAGCCGCGCAGCCGGTCGAGCTCTTCCGGCTCGCACAATTCCTCGGCCGGCACGGTCTCGTCGAAGCGCATGGTGAAGGGCCGGTAGTCGGGGCCGCGCGGCTCGTTTGGCCGGTTGCGCGGACGCCACGGCTCGGCGGCGGTCTCCGACTCGCCCATCTCGGAATCATCGGCCATGTCGGCGGCTGGCGCATCGACCGCCTCGTCAGCGGTCTCGGCGGAATCGGCGGACGCTTCGGCGTCCTCCATGGACATCTTCTCCATGTCATCGGAATCGGCGGCCTCGCCCTTCTCACCGGTCTCGTCCTTGCGGCGGTCCTGATCGCCCTCCTCGCCCTCTTCCTCTTCTTCGGACGAAGAACGGTCCTCGCCCATGTCGAGCGATTCCAGGAGATCGTGGACGGCGTCGCCGAACTTGCGCTGGTCCTCGACCACGCGCTCCAGCTTGTCGAGGCCGCGGCCGGCGCGATCCTCGATGAACGGGCGCCACAAGTCGACGAGCTTCTTGGCGGCGGCCGGCGGCGCCTGGCCGGTCAGGCGCTCGCGCACCATCATGGAAATCGCTTCTTCGATCGGCGCGTCGGCGCGGTCGGTGACCTCGTCGAACTTGCCGCGGTGGAAGCGGTCGTCGATCATGGCGGTGAGATTGGCTTTGACGCCGAGCATGCGGCGCGCGCCGATCGCCTCGACGCGGGCCTGCTCGACCGCGTCGAACACCGCGCGGGCCTGCTGGCCGCCGGGCACCAGCCGCCGGTGCACCGCCGGATCGTGGCAGGCGAGCTTCAGCGCCACCGCGTCGGCGTTGCCGCGCACGATCGCGGCCTCCTGCCGGGTCAGCTTGCGCGCCGGCTCGGGCAGGCGGACCTTGCCGCTGATGAGGCCGGGCCGCTCGGCGGCGAACGTGACCTCGAGCTCGGATTTCTTGGCGATGGCGCGCAGGCACGCCGTAACCGCCCGCTTGAACGGCTCGGTCGGGGATTCCTTTGCGGTCGCTTTCGGCTTGCTGTTGGAGGGCATCGCGCGATTTCTCTCCGCCGTCATTGCTGGGCTTGACCCGGCAATCCATCCTTCTTGCGAAGAAAGTGGATGCGCGGGTCAAGCCCGCGCATGACGCCTGTTGTTTAGCTCAGCGCCACGTTGACCGAACTCTCCGGCAGCTCCTGGCCGAAGCAGCGCTGATAGAACTCGGCGACGATCGGCCGCTCCAGCTCATCGCACTTGTTGACGAAGGTGAGCCGGAAGGCGAAGCCGACGTCCTTGAAGATGTCGGCGTTCTCCGCCCAGATGATGACGGTGCGCGGGCTCATCACGGTGGAGAGATCGCCGTTGATGAAGGCGTTGCGCGTGAGGTCGGCGACGCGGACCATCTTGTTGACGATCTCGCGGCCTTCCTCGGTCTGATAGTGCTTGGCCTTGGCCAGCACGATCTCGACCTCGTTGTCGTGCGGCAGATAGTTCAGCGTGGTCACGATCGACCAGCGGTCCATCTGCGCCTGGTTGATCTGCTGGGTGCCGTGATAGAGGCCCGAGGTGTCGCCGAGCCCGATGGTGTTGGCCGTGGCGAACAATCTAAAGGCGGGGTGAGGGCGAATGACGCGGCTCTGGTCGAGCAGCGTGAGGCGGCCCGAGGATTCCAGCACGCGCTGGATGACGAACATCACGTCCGGCCGGCCGGCGTCGTATTCGTCGAAGCACAGCGCGACGTTGTTCTGATACGCCCACGGCAGAATGCCGTCGCGGAATTCGGTGACCTGCAGGCCGTCCTTGATGACGATGGCGTCCTTGCCGATCAGGTCGATACGGCTGATGTGGCTGTCGAGGTTGACGCGCACGCACGGCCAATTGAGCCGCGCCGCAACCTGCTCGATATGGGTCGACTTGCCGGTGCCGTGGTAGCCCGACACGATCACCCGGCGGTTGTGGGCGAAGCCGGCCAGGATCGCCAAGGTGGTCTGGCGGTCGAAGCGGTAATCCGGGTCGGTGTCCGGAACGTAGTCGTCGGCCTTGGAATAGGCCGGAACTTCCATGTCGCTTTCGATGCCGAAAAGCTGCCGCACCGACACCTTCATGTCGGGCATGGCGGCCGTGGCGGCGGTCGTCTGGGGTGCGCTTGCCATTGGTACTCCGTGGCCCCGGAACGGCGCGGGGCCGCGATTTTCTGCCGGGAATCGATGAATGGGGCGAACTTAGCAGAGGCGATTGCACTGCGAAAGCCGCCCCACGCATGGCTGAAATGTAGGGATTCCCGGCCAATTGTCGAGGAAACCGCAAGCCGCCTATGCTGCGCCAAAGCCGCGCACAGGTGAGCCTGGCCGCAGGCCCAAAGGAGGCTGCCATGACCGATGTTCAGCTCAAGGACCGCCACGAGGCTCGCGCCGACGGTCCGGTCCGCTTCTACGGGGTGCACCATCTGGCGCTCAACACCGACGACATGAAAATGACGGTCGATTTCTATGTCGGCACCCTCGGCATGCGGCTCGTTCACGCCATGAAGGTGCCGCCGGGGCTCGGCACCGGGCCGGGCAACCGCGGCAATCCGCCGTTCGAGGAGGTCCGCCACTACTTCTTCGACATGGGTCGCGACGGCTTGCTCGCCTTCTTCGAGATGCCGAAGGGCAAGAAGCAGCGCGGCGACCGGAACGCGCTCGGCGCCATGCAGCACGTCTCGTTCGCGGTGTCGCCGGAGAGTCAGAAGCGCATCTGCGCGCGGCTCGACGCGGCGAAGGTGCCCTACGATGGGCCGCTGGAAATCCTGCCGGGCATTTTCTCGATCTACGTGTTCGACCCCAACGACATCCGGCTGGAGTTCTCCTGCCAGCCGAGCAACGGCGAAGGCGAACCGTTGATCGTGCCGCAGGTGACGCAGACCAAGGATGAGGCGCTCCGCGAATTGAAGACGCTGACGCCCGACAAGGGCTGGCTCGACCGCGCGACGGCGGGGCTGTCCGACTAGATGGCGGCACGCAATGCACGTCCCGTCGCCATCGCCGGCGGCGGCATCGGCGGCCTGGCCTGCGCGCTGGCGCTGGCGCGCAAGGGCTTCCGCTCGCTAGTGCTGGAACAGGCGCGCGAGTTCGGCGAGGTCGGCGTCGGCCTCCATGTTGCGCCCAACGCGCTGTCGGTGCTGGACGCGCTCGGCGTGGGACCGGCAGCGAAGCAGAACGCGCTGATGATCGAGCGGCTCTTGATGATGGACGCCGTCACCGGCGAGGAGGTCGCCAATATCCCCTGCGGCGCGAGCTTCGTGCGGCGCTTCGGCAATCCCTATGCGGTGGCGCACCGCGCGCACATCCACGGGCCGCTGCTCGACGCCTGCCGCGCGCATGAATTGATCGAGCTGCGCACCGACAGCCGCGTGATGGACTTCGAGCCGGACCACGGCGGCGTCTCGGTCGTGCTGCACGGCGGCGAGCGCATCGCGGCATCCGCGCTGATCGGCGCCGACGGCGTCTATTCCAACGTGCGAAAGCGCATCGTCGGCGACGGCGATCCGCTGCCGGCCGGCGCCATCATATTCCGCGCCACCATCCCCGCCGCGCAGATGCCGAAGGACCTCCAACACCCCTATCCGACGTTCTGGGCCGGGCCCGACTGGCACATGATCTACTACCCGATCAGCGACTGGACCACGTTCAACCTCGGCTGCACGGTGCTGACCGGACAGGACAGGCTCAGCGAGGCCGAGGAATTCGCGCCCGACGTCGTGCTGCCGTATTTCGCCGGCCGCTGCGAGATTCCGGACCGCGTTCTCCGCATCCCGAAAAGCTTCCGCCGCTTCGTCATCGTGCACCGCGAGCCGGTCGACAACTGGACCCTGGGGGCTGCGACGCTGCTCGGCGACGCCGCGCATCCGATGGTGCAATACATCGCCCAGGGCGCGGCGATGGCGCTGGAGGATGCAATCTGTCTCGGCAACGCCGCCGACGAATGCGGCGGCGATTTCGCCCGCGCCTTCCAGCGCTACCAGGACGTCCGCATCGTGCGGACCGCGCGGGTGCAGATTTCCTCGCTGATGATGAGCAAGCTCAACCACGCCAAGGGCGTCGAACGGAAGGTGCGCAACTCGCTGTTCGAGGGCCGCACCGCAGAGGACTATTACGACCGCCTCGCCTGGCTCTATGCGGCGCCGCCTTACGTGAAATAGCGGGTTCGCCACAGTTCGGGGATTGCCGAAGCATCGGGGCCTGCGAACGTGCCAAGATGCGGCGTCATGTCGACCTTCACTCCAGCCATCGACGAATCCTCGCCGCGCTACGCCGGCTGGCGTGTGGTCGCCGCCTGCTTTCTCGCCGCGCTGTTCTGCTGGGGCTTCGGCCTGTACGGCCACGGCGTCTATCTCACCGAGCTGCACAGGCTGCACGGCTGGCCGACCGCGCTCATTTCCGTCGGCATCACCGGCTTCTATCTCCTCACCGCCGGGCTGGTCGTATTCATCGGCGACGCCATCGCGCGGCTCGGACCCAAACGCGTCATGCTGACCGGCGCCTGCTGCTTTGGTAGCGCGGTGGCGCTGCTCGCCTTCATCGATAAGCTTTGGCAGCTTTATCTGGTCTATCTCGTCATGGCCGTGGGCGCTGCGACCATGCACGTCGGC
>Ga0265340_10001777_pt1 | contig 12298 bp, 12 predicted proteins | sample 4CB225metaG_FD_202082 | JGI IMG/M metagenome (GOLD analysis project Ga0265340, IMG submission 202082) | Rhizosphere microbial communities from Carex aquatilis grown in University of Washington, Seatle, WA, United States - 4-CB2-25 metaG | ecosystem: Host-associated > Plants > Roots >...
TCGGCTGACATCAACGTGTCGAGGTGATCCAGTACAAAGCGCTCAAAGCGCCGATGGGCGCGCGATAATCTACCAAGTTCGTCAACTGTACCCCAGCGCTTCACCAAGAGGATTACGATTTTGTCGCTAAATCCCTCGGCAACCGCGCCGTCATCGCAATGCCTATAGCGCTGGAACACATCGTACACCCGCGCCCAACTGGTCATTGTATCGATTGCTTTGCTGGCCTGCATCGCATCTTCTCGCGTACAAGCCCGCGCTGCCTCTGCAGAGTCGGCGAAGCATACAAAAATCACGGCTACGACGACGGCACGAATTAAACTGCGCAAACTTCACCCCGCCTCGATGTCTTCTTTGGCCTGCGCGCTCGCCCCCTCCAGCGCGTGGCTGTAGCGCGTCGCGATCTTGGCGAACTTCTTGGGTCCCCAGACGCATTCCAGCGTTTCCGCCTCGCCCGAGGTTTCGCGGAACACGATATCGCCGTAGTTCAGGAATTGCTGCCAGAAGGTGTAGTCCTGCTGCGCGTCCACCACCCGCGAAAGCAGGATGCCGTGCATGTGATAATCGAAGATGCCGTGATGGATGATGACGCGCAGCGGCGTGATGACGTAGCGGTGCGTGCTCCATTCCGAAACATGTGCGATGGCGAAGGGTATGGCGAGGATCAGCGGAATGTAGAGGCCGACGACGATCGCGTTGTGCGGCAGCAGGCGGAACGGCGTGCCGAGCACGATGAACCAGGCGGACTGCAGGCCCAGCTTTGTGCCGATCGACCACAAGCCCCAAAGCGCGATGTAAATCGTCGCGAACAGCGCGATCAGCGCGGGAATGCCGATCCAGCGATACGAGGTCTTGTCCTTGCGGATGCTGCTGACCAGCCGGATCCAATGCAGGCCGGTCTCGTGCACCCGCTTCTCGCCGTCTTCGAGGATGCCGCGAATGCGTGCGCCGCCGCGAAACAGATTGGCGAGCTTGAGAAAGACGCCGAACATGATCAGCGATGCGAGCCCCGTGGCGACGAAACTTCGCACCGTGAACGGATCGGCGGTGTAGAAAAGAAACGCGTCCACCGCCAGCGCGAAGACGAATGCGCCCCAGCGAGCCCACTTCCAGAGTTTCCGCATCGAACCCCTCTTCAGAAAACGCCGCGCCTTCTGAAGGCCCCCAATAACTAGGTACTCACTGTGGCAATTCTAGGCTGACGCGCGCCGAAAGTCTGTGCGACACGCAAGCCGTTGATAATCACGGTTAAAGGGGCTTATCCCGCGCCCAGCGCCACGGCGATATGATAGGTCGCGAAGGCTGCGACGTACGCCAGCACCATCATGTAGCCGAACGTCACCGCCATCCATTTCCAGCTGCCGGTCTCGCGGCGGATCACCGCCAGCGTGGAAGCGCATTGCGGCGCGAAGATGTACCAGGCGAGCAACGCCAGCGCGGTCGCCAGGCTCCATTGTCCCGCCAGCACGTGGCCGATCTGCTGCGCCGCTTCGTTGCCGCCCTGGATGGAATAGACCGTGCCCAGCGCCGCCACTGCGACTTCGCGTGCCGCCATGCCGGGCACCAGTGCCACGTCGATCTGCCAGTTGAAACCGATCGGCTTCAGCACCGGCTCCATGAAACGGCCGATCGCCGCTGCCAGGCTGTAGTTGATCGCGGGGCCCGCGGCGCCCGCGGGCGGACGCGGAAACGACGCCAGGAACCAGATCAGCACCATCATCGAGAAGATCGTCGTGCCGGCGCGCGTCAGAAACGCCTTGGCGCGGGTGTAGAGACCGAGCGCCACGCTTTTCACCCGCGGCAGTTTGTAGTCCGGCAGCTCCAGCATGAAAGGCGGGCTGGGATCGTCGCGCCAGAAGAAGAATTTGAACAGGAACGACACGCCCAGCGCGCTGAAGATTCCCGCCGCGTACAGCCCGAACATCACCAAGCCTTGCAGGTTCGCCCAGCCCCAAATCTGGTGCGCTGGAATGAAGGCGCCGATGATCAGGGTGTAGACCGGAATGCGCGCCGAACAGGTCATCAGCGGTGCCACCAGGATGGTGGTCAGCCGGTCGCGTTTGTTGTCGATCACCCGCGTCGCCATGATGCCCGGAATGGCGCAGGCGAAGCTGGAGAGCAGCGGGATGAAGGCGCGTCCGTGCAGCCCCGCGCCGCCCATGATGCGGTCCATCAGGAACGCCGCGCGCGCCATGTAGCCGAGATCTTCCAGCAGCAGAATGAACAGGAACAGCGTCAGGATCTGCGGCAGGAAGACGATCACGCTGCCGACGCCCGAGATCACGCCGTGTTCGATGAAGCTCTGCAGCAAGCCGGGCGGCAGCGCGGCGTGCACTTCCGCGCCGATCCAGTCGAAGCCGAGCGAGATCGTGCTCATCAGCGGCTGCGCCCAGGCGAACACCGCCTGGAACATCACGAACAGGATGACGAACAGGATGATCAGCCCCGCCACCGGATGCAGCAGCACCGCATCGAGCCGCGTCGTCAGATTGTCCGGCTTGACCGGCATCTTGACCGAGGAGCGGATGATGGCGTCGGCCTCGCGCTGCGCCGCGCGCAGTTCGGTGCTGGTCGGTGCTTGCCAACTGGAGGCTTGGCGCACATGCGCGTGATCGGCCGCCAATTCGTCGAGACGGCGCAGTACCTCTTCGGTGCCGCCCTTGCGGATGGCAATGGCGGTGACGACGGGCACGCCGAGCTCCGCCGCCATGCGCGCGATGTCGATTTCGACGCCGCGGCGCTTGGCGATGTCGAACATGTTGAGCACCAGCATCAGCGGCCGGCCGACGCGCTTGAGCTCCAGCACCAGCCGCAGCGACAGCCTGAGATTGGTGGCATCGGCGACGCACAGAATGACGTCGGGCGGGGGTTCGCTTTGCAGCCGCCCGAGCACGACGTCGCGGGTGACTTCTTCATCGGGACTGCGGGCGCGCAGCGAATAGGTGCCGGGCAGGTCCACCACTTTCACGCTGAGGCCCGCAGGCGTCGTCAGGGCGCCGGCTTTGCGCTCTACGGTGACGCCGGGATAATTCGCCACTTTCTGGCGGCTGCCGGTGAGCGCGTTGAACAGCGCAGTCTTGCCGCTGTTCGGCGTGCCGACGAGGGCACAGTTGCACGCGCCGGCGCCGCTCATGATTTTCCGTTCCGATCAGGTGACGAGAATGGCCATCGCTTCGCGGCGGCGCAGCGCAATCGTGGCGTGGTTGACGCGCACAGCGATAGGGTCGCGCCCGAACATGCCTTCGTGCAGGATTTCTACCGAGGCGCCTTCGACGAATCCCAGTTCGATCAGGCGGCGTTCCAGTTCGTCGGGGTGCAAACCGCAATCGGCATCGGTGACTTCGATCGCATGGATGCGGCCGCGAAATCCGGCCTGCGCCCGGCCCAGCGGCGAGGAAGTTTTGCCGGCGGCGGCAGGAGGAGTTTGGTCGAACAGGAACATAAAGGGTGGGCCCGGTTGTTGCGACGTATTCTCATTATCACTATTAGCAAAGATGACAAAGGAGTCAACTAACGATATTGCCGCACTGTGCTGAGATCGTTAGCCAACAGTTTGAACGGGCTTAACAAATCCCGCGATACGGAAAAGTGCCTACGGCCGGAATTCGGAACCGGCGGGAACTTCCGAAAAATGCCATAATTTCCCGGTGGTCTCAGGCCCTGTGGCCGGTGAGGGGAACGCGATGAGCAGGTTCGGTCAGTTGGTGCTGGGCGCAGCCGTGGCGATTTGCATCTCCGGCGCCGCGGTCCGCGCGGATGTCGCCGGCGCCTGGTCGGGCCGGCATGCGGAAATCGCGCGCTGGCAGCAGGCGCAACTCGCCGTCGATGCCAAACTCGACGTCCTGGGAACCGCGGCGGTCAAAGGGATCGAATCCTTCATTCGCGCGCTCGTCGAAAACTAGGCCCCCGCCACTTCATCCATCGTCCGACGCGGCAATTTTCGAACCGAGATTTCGCACGGCCGAAACGTGCCTGCTGGCAATCCCTCTTTGCCGCGCCTGGGCAATTTGAGCGCCCGGAGTTTGTCGGTTAGATTCGGCGTCTCGTCTTGCTTACTTTCCACCGCGCGATGGCTCGATGTTTCGCCTCATAGAATTTCTGGCGGCAACGGCGGGACTCGTCACCGCCGTCGTCATCCTGTGGGACCGTTTCTTCGCGGCGCCGTTCCCGGTCGAGGCGGAGCTCGACACGCGGCCGTTCGACACCGAGCCGGTGCCGCAAGGCTATCGCCGCACGCAATGCACCCTGCGCATGCGCACCACCGCGCTCGGCCATCTGGTGGTGGAAGAGGTCAGCGCGCCCGATTGCCTGATCGAGGTGCCTAAAAGAGTCAGCGATGGCTGGGCCTATGACGGCGGCTTTCGCAAACTCGCCAAGCCCGATGCGCCGTTCCGGCCCGAGAGCGGCGACATCGCGGAATTTCCCTTCCTGCTTCGCCCGAAGCATGGAACGCCCGACGGCGAGATCAAGCTGGTCAAGATCAAGGTCGTGATCTGCTTCATCGGCGCCAAGGCCCAGCGCCGGACTTTCGAAATCCCGTCGCTGGTGACGGTGTGACAAAGCCGCGCGAATAGCTGTTCGTTTGCCGCAGACGCTCGCCCCCAGTCGATCTGCGCGACGATTTTACGATCTTGCGAAGACAAGAAGCGGTTGAAGGTCGTGATTGTCCGCAGCCTTCAGGGCATTGATATAGGCGCGGCGCGTATCGCCGGCATTCTGAAGATTTGTGCGCCCCCATGTAAAGCGCTCTGCGCCCAGACCGACGATCATGAGGTCCGCGGCAAGCCGCGACCACCGGCCGTTTCCGTTCGGAAAAGGATGAATCGAAACTAGGCGATGATGGAATCGAACGGCAATCTCGTCAGGTGGAAATGTCTTGTGCTCGACCCAATAACGAATGTCGTCGACAACCTGATGTAGTTCGGTCTCGATACGATGACTTTCGATGCCCAAATTCCGTTCGGATTTGCGATAAGCGCCCGCCCATTTCCAGACATGGTTGAACATGCGGCGGTGCAAGCCGCATAGAAACGCCGTGTCGAGAACATCGCGTTTGCGCGAAAAAGCCCATTGATCGGCTTCGAGGATATTCTGCTGTTCGAGTTCGTTGAGTTCGCGCCGCAGCGTGACATGGCTCGGTATTAGTCCGCTGCGCTCTTCGGGAGCAAGCGGTGTCGCGTCATCGTCGGCATCGAAAGAGCCCGTCATGCATCGTCCCAAAGTCGCGCGGGTTTTTGCAGAAGATCTTCGATCAGCTTCTTCTGCAATTCGTCCCGGACCTTTCTCGTCCGAACGGATTGATCTTCAAGACGCATGGTATGTTCGACCGCCTCCATTTTCCTGCCGGCCACAAGTTTTGCCCGCGCCCGGAGTGTTTCTTCGAGCGGCTTTTCGGGGATGAGCGCATAGACGACCCGGCAGCCGAGCGCCTCGGCGGCACGTTCCAGCGTGCGCAGCGTGATGCCGTTGGCGGCCTCCGACTGTTCGAGTTCGACAACGCTGGGCTGGGCGATCTTGAGCCGCCGGGCAAGCTGGGCCGTTGTCATGCCCAGGGCGTCCCGGATGGCGCGAACCCAGCCCTTCGGGGGCCGCTGGCTTCTCGCGAGCGGCCGCAAAGCCGAGAATCGTTGGTCTAGATGGCGAACGGAGGTTTTCATAAGATAGGTTATACCAAATTATTACAGTACAATACAATAGGTTAAACACTATTAAAATATTGCTGAAAAATAGGTTATGACCTATTTATGACGACGAAATTTTCTCGTGCCGCCCCACCTTTGCTCCCCTAGCTTGTCGCGGCGTAGCTCCCTGGGAGCGAAGCCGGATGGGGAGGTCGACCCTCCGAAGCTGCGCAGCAGCACAGGGCGCGTAGCAACCGCGTGCGCGCGGGTGGGGGGCGTTCCCCTTTTTGTCATGGCCGCCTGGTGCGGGCCACCCAGGTGACACAGTCGCTGCTAATGGAGCAGGGGCGGCGATAGGCACGATTCAATCGCACCGCGAACCGCTATAGGGTGATCGCCGAATCGGGGCCCCCATGAGCCAGCTTCTCATTCAGCAATATTTGAACGAACTCGCGGACTTGCGCCGCGTGTCAGCGTCGAGACGCAGGCGATTGTCGAAGCCATGAAGGCCGACCCGAAGGTATGCTGAACTTTTCGCCGCACCCCTTGACGTTAGGGTTTTAATTCCTACATCCGACTCAAAGCGGCTGCTGTGTGAGTTTGTCCGCAGTTGCCGCTGAAGGAAGGTACCGAAATGCGCTTTTTTGGGTGTGGAAATGGAGGTCTATCGGTTTGTTCTACATAGGGAAAATTGCTCTTTTGAGCCATTCGAATTCGATTTTTGGGGAAATTGGGGTACCCCCCGCGAAAAAAGTCGAAAACAATTATCTTGCTGAGAATGCGGGGTGGCAGAAGCAGACGGCGGCTCACTCCAATCGCTACTCCCTATTCGCCATTCGCACCTCGCCATTCGCCCAGGGGGAAGGGGTGGGAGGAGTTTTACGCCACGATGAAAAATGAAGATCAATCCCTTGCGCAATCGGCCGGGCGGCACCCCAGGGAATGGCCTGCCTCCGGCGCGCACTTGAAACTCCCCGCTCCGCCCGGCTATCTCACCGCCCCGCGTCAACCCCGCTGCTGAAGAACCCCCCATGGCCGGCCATTCCCACGCCAAGAACGTCATGTTCCGCAAGAGCAAGTCCAACGTGGCGCGCTCCAAGCTGTTCTCCAAGCTGGCCCGCGAAATCATCGTCTCGTCGAAGATGGGTTTGCCCGATCCCGCCCACAATGCGCGCCTGCGCGCCGCCGTCGTCGCGGCCAAGCAGCAATCCATGCCGCGGGAAAACATCGAACGCGCCATCAAAAAGGGCCAGGGCGGCGACGCCGAGAGCTACGACGAGATCCGCTACGAGGGCTACGGCCCCGGCGGCGTGGCGCTGATCGTGGAATGCCTGACCGACAACCGCACCCGAACCGTCGCCGATGTCCGCGCCGCGTTCTCGAAATACGGCGGGGCGCTGGGCGAGACGGGCTCCGTCGCCTTCATGTTCGATCGCGTCGGCGTCATCACCTATCCCCTTGCCAAGGGAAGCGCGGACGCGATGCTGGAAGTGGCGCTCGAAGTGGGCGCAGAGGAATGCGACACCGACGACGAGGAACACGAGTTCCTCACCAGCCCCGAGGACTTCGCGGCCGTGCGCGAAGCGCTGGAAGCAAAATTGGGCGCGCCCGCGTCGTCGGGCATTTTCTTCCGGGCGCAGAACATGGTGCCGGTCGGCGACGAAGTCGGCGAGACTCTGGTCAAGCTGATCGAGGTGCTCGACGACCACGACGACGTGCAGCGCGTCAGCGGCAATTACGAATTGTCCGATGCGTTGCTCGCAAAATTAGCGGACTAGCGTTCGCTGTCCAGATGTTCCATCTGCGCGGCCATGTAGCGCTGGCCTTTGATGGCGTCGGGCGGCACCGCTTTTTCGATCGCCGCCAATTCGTCTTTGGTCAGCGAAATCTCGAGCGCGCTTAACGCTTCGCTCAAACGTTCGCGCCGCCGCGCGCCGATCAGCGGAACGATGTCGTCGCCGCGCGACAGCACCCAAGCGATCGCCAGTTGCGCCACCGTAATGCCGCGCCCTTTGGCGATGTGCGCCAGCGCTTCCACCAGTGTGAGATTGTGCTTGAGGTTGTCGCCGGTGAAGCGCGGCAGCATCGTGCGATAGCCGCTGCGCGACTCTCCTGCGAGAGCGCCGTTGCTGATAAGCCCGCGCGACAACACGCCGTAAGCCGTGATGCCGATGCCCGCTTGGCGCAGCTTGGGCAGAATGTTCGCCTCGATGCTGCGAGTCACGACGGCGTACTCGATCTGCAGGTCGCAAACCGGCGTCACCGCGTGGGCGCGCAGCACGGTCTCGGCCGACATCTCGCTCAGTCCGAGATGGCGGACGTAACCTTTGGCGATCAGGTCCTTGATGGTGTCCGCCACGATCTCGATCGGCACATTCGGGTCGAGCCGCGCCGGCCGATAGACGTCGACGTAATCGGTGCCGAGCCGCTTCAGCGTGTAAGCCAGGAAGTTGCGGATCGCCTCGGGGCGCTGGTCGACGCCGAGCCATGACTTGTCCGGTCCGCGCATAGCACCGAACTTGACGCTCAGCACCACCTTGTCGCGCTTGCTGCCTTTCAGCGCCTCGCGGATCAGCATCTCGTTGTGGCCCATGCCGTAGAAGTCGCCGGTGTCGAGCAGTGTGACGCCGGCGTCCAGCGCGGCGTGGATCGTGGCGATGCTCTCGCCTTCGTCGGCAGGGCCGTAGAAGTCCGACATGCCCATGCAGCCGAGGCCGATGGCCGAAACTGCCGGTCCGCTCGCGCCGAGTCTGCGCGTCTTCATGGGTTGCATCCTGGTTGCGTCGCGCCATTAGGCAATACACTCGGTCGGGCGCGCAACCCCGCTTCGGGTATAATAAGGCATGACGACCGAATCCCCGTTGATCGCCATTATCGCAATCGGCCTTGGGTTGGCTTTCGTTCTGGGCACGCTTGCCAACCGGCTGAAGCTGTCGCCGCTGGTCGGCTATCTGCTGGCAGGCGTCGCAGTCGGTCCCTTTACGCCCGGCTTCGTGGCCGACCAGCATCTAACGCTGCAGCTCGCCGAGATCGGCGTAATCCTGCTGATGTTCGGTGTCGGGTTGCAGTTCTCGATGAAGGACCTGCTCTCGGTGCGTGCGCTCGCCGTTCCCGGTGCGGCCCTGCAGGTAGCCATTGCCGCGTCCCTCGGCATGGGTGCGGCCTATCTGCTCGGGTGGCCGCTGGGAACCGGACTGGTGTTCGGCTTGGCTCTCTCGGTGGCCAGTACCGTCGTCATGCTGCGCGCCTTGCAGGACCGCCGGCTGATGGACACCGACCGCGGCCACAGCGCCGTCGGCTGGCTGGTGGTGCAGGATCTGCTGACGGTGCTGACGTTGGTGCTTCTGCCGCCGCTGGCCGCCTTGTTGAAGGGGCACGCACTGCAGATCGGCCCGTTTCTGGGCGCCCTGGCATGGACGCTCGGCAAACTGGCGGCCTTCGTCGCCCTCATGCTGCTGGTGGGGAGGCGCATCATACCGGCGGTCCTGCACTACATCGCGCACACCGGCTCGCGAGAGCTCTTCCGCCTGGCGGTGCTGTCGGTGGCGTTGTGCGTTGCATTCGGTGCCGCAGAACTCTTCGGCGTGTCCATTGCGCTCGGCGCGTTCTTCGCCGGCATGATCTTGAGCGGATCGCCGCTCAGCCAACGCGCGGCCGAGGAGTCTCTGCCGCTGCGCGACGCCTTTGCCGTGCTTTTCTTCGTCTCGGTAGGAATGTTGTTCGACCCGCATGTGCTGCTGCGCGAGCCAGCCGCCCTTGGATTGACATTGTCGGTCGTGCTGTTGAGCGCGACTGCGGCCTTCGTTATCGCTCGCCTGCTTGGCGCGCCATTGGCAACGGCGCTGTTGCTCGGCGCTGGCTTGGCGCAAATCGGCGAATTCTCGTTCATTCTGGCCGATCTCGGCATCGGGCTGCATATATTGCCGGATCGCGCCCGCAATTTGATCCTTGGCACTTCGATCCTGTCGATCCTCGCCAATCCTTTTCTCTTCCAAGCCGCCGAAGCTTTGCGCAGGCGCTTTGCGCCGGAAGACAAGCCGACCGCTGAAAGTGCCCGCGAAGTTGCGCAAGAGACGTTGGAACCGACAACTCTCACAAACCATGTCGTTCTCGTGGGATATGGCCGTGTGGGGCTATTGGTGGCGGAGGGTTTGCGCGCAGCCGGAATCCCGCTTCTCATTATCGAAGAAGCTGAAGATGCGTACGAACGCCTGCGCGACTCGGGTCACGCCTTCATTCACGGCAACGGCGCACAGGACAGGGTTTTGGCGGCCGCAAACCTTCCGGGCGCACGAATGCTGTTTGTCGCCATTCCCGAGGCGTTTGAGGCCGACCAGACTGTGGAGCAGGCGCGCCGCCTAAATCCCAAACTGCCAATTGTGGCGCGTGCCCATTTCGACGCGCAGGTCGAGCATCTTTTGAAACATGGGGCGACGGCCGTCGTGATGGGCGAGCGGGAAATCGCGCACGCCATGCTGGTACACGCCGGGGTGGTGCAGCCAATCTCAGCGCCATAGGCCGTGGTTGCATCCATACCCTGCGATCCGCGAAACTGGCGGTCGCGATTCGTTCGGGCTTGCCATGCACACCGTCCGCATTCTTGGGCTCGATCCCGGCCTCGGCCGCATGGGCTGGGGCGTGATCGATGTGACGGGATCGCGCCTCATACATGTCGCCCACGGCGTGATCGTCACGCGATCCGGCGACGGTCTGGGTGTGCGGCTACTGGCGTTGCACAACGAGATTACTCGCGTCATCGCGGAGCTTCGTCCAGTAGCCATCGCGGTAGAACAGGCTTTTGTACACAAGGATCCATCCGCGGCTCTCAAGCTCGGCCATGCCCGCGCCATCGCGCTGCTCGCGGCAGCCCAGGCCGGGCTCGAGATCGCCGAATACGCGCCCAATCACATCAAGAAATCGGTTGTCGGCGCCGGCCATGCCGGCAAGGATCAGGTCGGCGCGATGGTAAAGCGGTTGCTTCCTGCCTGCGGCGTGGAATCCGGCGATGCGGCGGACGCGCTGGCGGCAGCGATTGCCCATGCGCACCTGGCTGCGACGCGCGCGCGGATTATGGCGGCTCTGGTATGATCGGAAAGCTGACCGGCATCGTAGATCATGTGGCTGAGGATCACGTCCTGATCGACGTCTCGGGCGTCGGCTATCTGGTGCACTGCCCGTCGTCGACACTTTCCAAGCTTACGGTAGGCGCGCATGTGTCGCTGACCACCGAGATGCGTCTGACCGATGAGACCATCAAGCTCTACGGATTTTTCACGGCCGACGAGCGCGAGTGGTTCCGGCTGTTGCAGACCGTGCAGAACGTCGGTGCCCGGGTGGCTTTGAACGTTCTATCGGCGCTTAGTCCGCGCGATCTGGAGAAAGCGCTCGCGCTGGGCGACAAGTCGATGATCGGCCGCGCGCAGGGCATCGGGCCCAAGCTGGCGTTGCGTATCGTCACGGAATTAAAGGATAAAGCACCGTCAATGATGCTGCGTGGCCATGGCGGGGAAACCGCTTTGGCTGCATTTACCCCCCGCGGACCCGAAGCTGATGCGGTCGCGGCGCTCGTCAAGCTCGGCTATTCTCAAGGTACCGCCGCTGAGGCGGTGGTGCGCGCCTCCCGGGAATTGGGTGAAGGTGCAGCCTTGGATACGCTTATCCGGGAAGCATTGCGGGCAATGGGACGGTAAATGGTCAAGGCAACCGCACAACAGACCGATCGTCTCGTCGCGCCGCAGCGCGGCGAAGAGGATTCGCTCGAAGCCTCGATGCGTCCCAAACAATTGGCGGAATTTGTCGGCCAGCAGCAAGCGCGCGAAAACCTATCCATCTTTATCGCGGCGACGAAGGCGCGCGGCGAAGCGCTGGACCATGTGCTGTTCTCAGGGCCGCCAGGATTGGGTAAGACCACGCTGGCACAGATCGTGGCGCGAGAGCTCGGCGTGAATTTCCGCTCGACTTCGGGCCCGGTGCTGGCGAAGGCCGGCGATCTCGCCGCCATTCTCACCAATCTTGAACCGCGCGACGTGCTGTTCATCGACGAGATTCATCGCCTAAATCCGGCAGTCGAGGAAATCCTTTATCCGGCGATGGAGGATTTCGAACTCGATCTGGTTATCGGCGAAGGGCCGTCGGCCCGTTCGGTGAAGATTGCGCTCGCACCGTTTACGCTGGTGGGGGCCACGACACGTTCTGGACTCATCACCACGCCGCTACGCGATCGTTTCGGAATTCCGGTGCGGCTCAACTTCTATTCGGCTGACGAACTTCTGTCGATCGTGGAGCGCGGCGCACGTGTGCTGGGCTTCGACCTGACCTCCGACGGCGCGCGTGAGATTGCCGGCCGGGCTCGGGGAACACCACGCATAGCCGGGCGCTTACTCAAACGGGTGCGGGACTTTGCGGCGGTGGCGGGGCATGCGCGAGTCGATGCGAAAATCGCCGATGCCGCGCTTACGCGTCTGGAAGTCGATGCGCGCGGCCTAGATGCGTTTGACAAGCGTTACTTGAAGTTGATTGCAGAAAGTTTCGGCGGCGGACCGGTCGGAATCGAAACCATCGCGGCAGCGCTGGGCGAAGCACGTGACGCTATCGAGGAAATTGTGGAGCCGTTTCTCCTACAACAGGGCTTCGTTCAGCGTTCGCCTCGCGGGCGCATCCTGACCTGCAACGCCTTC
>Ga0265340_10001779_pt1 | contig 12297 bp, 11 predicted proteins | sample 4CB225metaG_FD_202082 | JGI IMG/M metagenome (GOLD analysis project Ga0265340, IMG submission 202082) | Rhizosphere microbial communities from Carex aquatilis grown in University of Washington, Seatle, WA, United States - 4-CB2-25 metaG | ecosystem: Host-associated > Plants > Roots >...
TCGAGCGGACGCCGGGCTGACACAGCGGACGTTGGGAGTGCTGCATGCAGGTGCCCGCCCCGTTTGAGTACGAGCGCGCGACCAGTGTTGATCATGCGATTGGCTTGCTGGAGCGGCTCGGCGACTCGGCCCGGCTGATCGCCGGTGGTCACAGCCTGCTGCCGATGATGAAACTGCGGCTGGTCAATCTCGAGTACGTGATCGACATCAACGACCTGCACGGCGAACTCGGCTACATCCGGTTCACTCCGGACGAGGTCCGGATCGGGGCCCTGACCCGGCATCGGGAGCTTCTCGAGTCCGACGAACTGGCCGGTATCTTCCCGATCTTCCGCGACGCGGAACGAGTGATCGCCGATCCGGTGGTCCGCAACCGGGGCACCCTGGGTGGCTCGCTCTGCCAGGCCGACCCCTCCGAGGATCTGTCCGCCGTCTGCACCACGCTCGACGCCAGTTGCGTGATCCGCTCCGCGACCGGCGAGCGGGTAGTGAGCATGAACCAGTTCCACCGCGGCCCGTACGAGACCGCGGTCGGGGACGACGAGATGCTGCTCGAGATCCGGATCCCGGTCCGTTCCGGGGGCTCCAGCGCTTACGAGAAGGTCGAGCGGCGGGCCGGCGACTGGGCCGTGACCTCGTGCGGGGCCGCGGTCTGGATGGACGACGGGAAGATCGTGGATGCCCGGGTCGGGCTGGCCGCGGTCGGCCCGAACACCACCGGCATCCCGGAGATCTCTGCGCTCCTGCGCGGGCGGGCGCCGTCCGAAGAGCAATATGCGCAGGCCGGGGCAATCGCCGCCCGGTCCTGCAGCCCGACCACCGATATGCGCGGCACGGCCGAATACAAGCGGCACCTCGCCGACGAGCTGACCCGGCGCACGCTGCGCCGGGCGGTGGCCCGAATCGCCCAGGCCCCTCGCCCAGGAGGGTTGTGACCATGCAGGTTTCGATGACGGTCAACGGCGAGCCGGTGGCCGAGGAGATCGAGGGCCGGTTGCTGCTGGTGCACTTCCTGCGCGATCAGCTCCGGCTGACCGGCACGCACTGGGGCTGTGACACCAGCAACTGCGGCACCTGCGTGGTCTGGCTGGACGGCGAACCGGTGAAGTCGTGCACGGTGCTGGCGGCGATGGCCGGCGGCAAACAGGTGCGTACGGTCGAAGGGCTGGAGACCGACGGGGTGCTGGACCCGATCCAGCAGGGCTTCATGGAGTGCCATGGCCTGCAGTGCGGTTTCTGCACCCCCGGAATGCTGATGACGGCGCGGGCACTGCTCGACCGCACCCCGAACCCCAGCGAACACCAGATCCGGGAAGCGATCTCCGGTCAGATCTGCCGCTGTACCGGGTACGCCACGATCGTCCGGTCCGTGCAGTGGGCCAGCGAAAACCGGATCGCCGAACGGGAAGCGGAACGGGAAGCGGAACGGGCGGCGACCCGAACCACGGACCGGGAACCGGAGGTGGCGTCGTGACCGCCCTCGACCAGGCCCCAGCCGGTGGCGCTGTCCCGGCGCACGAGAACAACAACCAGAAACCGCTCGGGCACGGCCGGATGCTGCGCAAGGAGGACCCTCGCTTCATCCGGGGCCTGGGCCGGTACTGCGACGACGTCCAGCTACCGGGGATGCTGCACCTGGCCATCCTGCGCTCACCGGTGGCCCACGCCCGGATCGTCAGCATCGACACCAGCCCGGCGCTGGCCCATCCGAAGGTGAAGGCCGTGGTGACCGGGGCCGATCTGGCCGCTCAGGGGCTGGCCTGGATGCCGACCCTGTCCAACGACGTCCAATCCGTACTGGCCACCGACAAGGTCCGGTTCCAGGGCCAGGAGGTCGCGTTCGTGGTGGCGCAGGACCGGTACACGGCCCGCGACGCCCTGGAACTGATCGACGTCGAGTACGACATCCTGGAACCGGTCGTCGACGTCCGCAAAGCGCTCGCCCCGGACGCCCCGGTGATCCGCACCGACCTGGACGGCAAGACCGACAATCACTGCTTCGATTGGGAAACCGGTGACGCGGCGGCCACCGAGGCGGTCTTCGCCCGGGCCGATGTGGTGGTCAAGCAGGAGATCGTCTACCCCCGGGTGCATCCGGCACCGATGGAGACCTGCGGCAGTGTCGCCGACTACGACCGGGTCGACGGCAAGCTGACGCTCTGGTCGACCTCCCAGGCCCCGCATGCGCACCGCACCCTGTACGCGCTCGTCGCCGGTCTGCCCGAGCACAAGATCCGGGTGATCTCGCCCGACCTCGGCGGCGGTTTCGGCGGCAAAGTGCCGATCTACCCGGGCTATGTCTGCTCGATCGTGGCCTCGATCGTCACCGGGAAGCCGGTGAAATGGATGGAGGACCGCTCCGAGAACCTCACCAGCACCGGTTTCGCCCGGGACTACGTCATGCAGGGTGAGATCGCGGCCAGCAAGGAGGGCAAGATCCTGGCGATCCGCACCAATGTGCTCGCCGATCACGGCGCGTTCAACGGCGTGGCCGCACCGGTGAAGTACCCGGCCGGTTTCTTCGGAGTGTTCACCGGCAGCTACGACCTCGAGGCCGCGTACTGCCACATGACCGCCGTCTACACGAACAAGGCTCCCGGTGGGGTGGCCTACGCCTGCTCCTTCCGGATCACCGAGGCCGTGTATCTGGTGGAACGGATCGTGGACTGTCTGGCCTTCGAACTGAAGATGGACCCGGCGCAGCTCCGGCTGAAGAACTTCATCCGGCCCGAGCAGTTCCCCTACCTGACCAGGACCGGCTGGACCTACGACTCCGGTAACTACGAGCCGGCCCTGCGGCTGGCGATGCGCCTGGCCGGGTACGACGAACTGCGGGCCGAACAGGCGCAGAAGCGCTCGCGGGGCGAGCTGATGGGAATCGGGGTCTCGTTCTTCACCGAGGCGGTCGGCGCCGGCCCGCGCAAGGACATGGACATCCTCGGCCTGGGCATGGCCGACGGCTGCGAGTTGCGCGTGCATCCCACCGGGAAGGCCGTGGTCCGATTGTCGGTGCAGAGCCAGGGCCAGGGCCATGAGACCACATTCGCTCAGATCGTGGCCGAGGAGATCGGCATCCCGCCCGAGGACATCGACGTCGTCCACGGTGACACCGACAACACCCCGTTCGGGCTGGGTACCTACGGCAGCCGCTCGACCCCGGTGTCGGGGGCGGCGGCGGCCCTGGTGGCCCGGAAAGTCCGGGACAAGGCTCGGATCATCGCCTCGGGCATGCTCGAGGTCTCGGTCGCCGACCTGCAATGGGACAAGGGCTCGTTCAGCGTCAAGGGCGACCCCGGGCAGTCGGTGACGATCCAGGCGATCGCGATGAGGGCGCACGGCGCCGGCGATCTGCCCGAGGGCCTGGAAGGCGGTCTGGAGGCGCAGATCTGCTACAACCCGGAGAACCTGACCTATCCGTTCGGGGCTTACATCTGCGTGGTCGACATCGACCCGGGCACGGCCGTGGTGAAGGTCCGCCGGTTCATCGCCGTCGACGACTGCGGTACCCGGATCAACCCGATGATCATCGAAGGCCAGGTGCACGGCGGCCTGACCGACGGCGTCGGGATGGCCCTGATGGAGATGATCGCCTTCGACGAGGAGGGCAACTGCCTGGGCGGGTCGCTGATGGACTACCTGATCCCGACCGCTCTTGAAGTGCCTGACTGGGAGACCGGTTTCACCGTCACGCCCTCACCGCACCACCCGATCGGGGCCAAGGGCGTGGGCGAGTCGGCGACCGTCGGATCGCCGCCGGCCGTGGTCAACGCGGTGGTCGACGCACTGAAACCGTTCGGCCTCCGGCACGCCGACATGCCACTGACGCCGTCCCGGGTCTGGAACGCCGTCCAGGGCCACCCCACTCCCCCGATCTGAATCCTCCGATCCCGCCCCACCCATCATTTCAGCGAGAGCAGGCCTGGCGTGACCCACGACGTGGTGAGCCGTACGTTCCCGGGGCCGTCGCGGGCCGCCCGGATGGCCGAATTGCGTACCGGAAGAGTGCCCTTCGTTCATGTCACCGTGGTCCGGGCGGAGAAGCCCACCTCGGTCCGGGCCGGGGACGATGCGATCGTGCTGGCGGACGGCTCGATCGAGGGTTTCGTCGGTGGGGTGTGCGCGGAAGGCTCGGTCCGCTCGGCCGCCCTGGACGCCCTCGACGCCGGCGAAACCATGCTGCTGCGAGTGCTGCCCGACTCCGACGCGGTGTTCCCGGCCTCGCCCGGAGCCCGGGTGGTGACGAACCCGTGCCTGTCCGGCGGGGCCCTGGAGATGTTCCTCGAGCCGCTGCTGCCGGCGCCGCTGCTGCGGGTGGTCGGCGACACCCCGATCGCCAACGCGGTGGCGACGATGGCAAGTTCGCTGGGTTTCGATCTCGCCACCGACGCCGATCCCGAGGCTGGAACTGATTCGGGGACTGGAACTGATTCGGGGGCTGGACCTGATTCGGGAGCTGGGTTCCGGGGCGCCGTCGCGGTGATCGTGTCCAGTCTGGGCCGGGACGAGCACGAGCCGATCCGGGCCGCCCTGGATGCCGGGGTACGGTTCATCGGGCTGGTCGCCAGCCGGCGGCGGGGTACCGGGGTACTGTCCGAAATGCACTTGTCGGACGACGAGCGGGCCCGGATCCGGACCCCGGTCGGATTGTGGATCGGGGCCCGGACCGCCGAGGAGGTCGCCCTGTCGATCATGGCCGAGGTGGTGCAGGCGATCCGGCTGGATAGTCTGACCGCTCCGGCGGCAGCACCCGGGGCCGGGACGCACGAACCCGCTGCCCGGGCCGTCGATCCGGTGTGCGGAATGACGGTCACGGTCGGGCCGGACACCCCGTGGCAGCGGGCGGAGGACTCTCCGGACGGCACCGATCACTGGTTCTGCTGTGCCGGTTGCCGAGATCGCTTCACCGCCGGGGCCGGATAGTGCCCGGTTCCGGGGTGGCCGTGGACAGCGTGGCCGAACTGCAGCGCCGGCTGGACGGCGTCGGCTATCTGGTCGATCAGGGGACGGCGACCGCCGTTTACCTGTCGCTCGCGCTGGGCCAGCCGCTGCTGCTGGAAGGCGAGCCGGGAGTGGGGAAAACGGCTTGCGCCCAGGCGCTGGCCCGGGCTCTGGACACGCCTCTGATCCGGTTGCAGTGCTACGAGGGGCTGACCGCCGGGGAGGCGCTGTACGAGTGGAATTATCAGCGGCAGTTGCTGGCGATCCGGCTGGCCGAGCACCGGAGCGAGAAACTCGCCGACGCCGACCTGTTCACCGAGGAATTCCTCCAGGAACGGGCCATCCTGCGGGCGGTCCGGTACGCCGGGCCGGTGCCGCCGGTGCTGCTGATCGACGAGATCGACCGGGCCGACGACGAGTTCGAGGCCCTGCTGTTCGAATTCCTGGGCGAGGCCTCGGTCACCGTTCCGGAACTGGGGACGTTCACCGCGGTCCGGGCGCCGGTGGTGATCCTGACCTCCAACCGCAGCCGGGAACTGCACGACGCGCTGCGACGTCGTTGCCTCTACCACTGGATCGAGTTCCCGGCCGCCGCCCGGGCGGCCGAGATCATCCGTCGTTCGGTGCCCTCGGCCGGTGCCCCGCTGATCACCTCGACCACCGAATTCGTCGGCCGGATCCGCGGCCTCGATCTCGACAAGGCCCCGGGCCTGGCCGAGGCGATCGACTGGGTTTCGGCCTTGACCGTGCTCGGCGTCAGCGAACTGAGCCGAGCCGGCATCCTCCAGACCCTGGTCGCGGTGGCCAAGACGGCCGACGACCGGGACACCGTGGTCGCCGCCCTCGATGGCCTCGGGTATTCCGACGGCCCGGTTGATCCGAAAGGAAAACATGAAGATCGATAATGAGTTCACCGTGCCGGCCCCGATCGAACGAGCCTGGGAGGTGCTCACCGACGTCGAACTGATCGCCCCGTGCCTGCCCGGCGCCCAGCTCACCGGGGTCGAGACCGCCGGGGCCGGGCAGATCTACCAGGGCAAGGTCAAGGTCAAGATCGGCCCGGTGATCTCCGAGTTCAAAGGCACCGCCAGCTTTCTCGAGAAGGACAACGAGAAGTACCGCGCGGTGATCGACGCCAAGGGCCGCGACACCCGGGGAGCGGGCAACGCCGCCGCGACCATCACCATTGCGCTCGACTCGGCCGAGAAGGTCACGAAGGTCACGGTCGAAACCGAACTGAAGATCTCCGGCAAGGTGGCCCAGTTCGGCGCGGGCATGATCAAAGAGGTTTCGGAGAAGCTGCTCGGCCAGTTCGTGGAGAGCCTGGAGACCAAGCTGACGGACCCCGCCCCAGCAACCACCCCCACCTCAACAACCACCCCCACCTCAACAACTATCTCCACCCCAGCAACCACTCCTCGGGCGGTCGCCGACCGGACCTTCTCGGCCGCCCCGGAGCCGGAAGCGGTCGATCTGCTCGACCTCGCCGGAGGCGCCGCGGCCAGACGATTGCTGCCGGTGGTGATCGCCGCCGCGGTCGCCGTCATCGCGGTGATCATCTACTTCGCGCGCCGCTGACCGGTGGGGGCTGCCGATCTGCTGCGCGGGGTCGACCGGGCGGCCTTCGCCGTCGCCTTCGCGCTCCGGTTGCGGGAGGAGGGCATCGCCATCGGGCTCCCCGCGATCGAGACGTTCACCCTGGCCCTCTCCTCGGGCGAGGCCGAGACCCTGTCCAAGCTGTACTGGCTGGCCCGGGTCAGCCTGATTCGGCGTCAGCCGGACGTGGTGATCTTCGACCGGGTGTTCGCGGCGGTGTTTGACGACGTCGTTCTGCGCCTGGATCCGAACAGCCGGCGCCGGGCGATGTCGCCCGAGGCTGAGGCCCGATGGGCTCAGCTACCGGCTCCGACCACCGTCCAGGACGACGAGCCCGGCGCCGGGCTGCCCTGGGCCACATTGCCGAAACCGACGGAGACGACGGAAGCGGACGCCGACGAGGCGGAAATCATGGTTCCGGAACGGCTACCGAGCCGCCTGGAGGCTCTGGGGGACGTCCCGTTCGACCAGCTCGACCCCGAAGACCTGGCCTTGCTCGGGGATTGGTTCGCCCAGGCCCTCAGCCACTGGCCCACCCGCCGCAGCCGCCGGATGGTGACCCATCCGGCCGGCCGCACGGTTTCTCTCCGGCCCACCCTGGCCGCCGCCCGGCGGACCGGGTGGGAACCGATCGAACTGGTCCGGACCCGGCCGCAGCGCCGGCCACGGCGGGTGGTGATGCTGTCCGACATCAGCCAGTCGATGCAGCCCTATGCCGCCGCCTATCTGCACCTGATGCGAGCCTCCGTGATCGCCACGGACGCCGAGGTGTTTGCCTTCGCCACCTCCCTGACCAGGCTGACCCCGGTGCTGCGCCACCGCTCGGTGGCGGAGGCGATCAAGCAGGCCGAGCAGGCGGTGACGGACCGGTTCGGAGGTACCCGGATCGCCACCAACCTGCATACCCTGCTGCACTCCCGGCACGGCGGCCTCACCCGCGGCGCGATCGTGATCATCGCGTCGGACGGCTGGGACAGCGACGATCCAGCCGACCTGGCGGCGGGGATGGCCCGGCTGAGACGGCTCGCGCACCGGGTGATCTGGATGAATCCGCGAGCCGCCGCCCCGGGATACGCACCCCTGGTCGGGGCGATGGCCGCCGCCCTGCCCTACTGCGATGCCCTGGTCCCCGCGCACACCCTGCGGACGATGGCCGATGTCCTCGCCGCCATCACCCGGGCCCACTGACGGCCCCGGTCTTGGCTCAAGCCACGTCCCTATCACCATAGACGTTGGACAAGGACGACGAGCCCGACGTTCCCGGCCTGGGGGTCATCAAATGTGTACACATGGTCCACCGGTACCCGTTGTACACAATTGACCCGCCGAGATAGTAGTCACTAAACCACTCCGAGTAACCAGTTGTGACGCTTGGTGGAGGTGGGCCGAACCTGGGCACCCCGACCTGGCCACAACGCCGGCGCCCGCACAACTCACCGCTACACAAGATGACCGCCGGTGGGCCTGGCCTCGGTGGTGCCGCCGATCTCGAGAAGGCGGCGCTCACCTTTCATGATCGTGAAAAGTCCGTCGGCGCCCGACCGACGGACTTTTCACAGAACGCGAAATCGGGGCTCGCCGTCGTTGGCCCCCGGCCAACACGAGAGGTCGGGCGGGCGCGCATCCACTCACGGCAGCCATCGGTCACCGAGAACCCCGGGCCACCGCAGGAAAGATCATTTTCTTCAACCTACGACCGCAGGTTGCCCGAGACGAAAACCCTTGCCCGCCCGTAATGACACAGCGCAGCATGGGGTTACCCGGAAAGGCTCACTGCGCTCCACCCCGGCATTGCGGGGCCCACAGTTCCTTGGTGGCAAGCGGCGGATTCTGAGCCCTACATCATTCGCTGGGGCTCCGGGGCTGGGTCAGACCCCTGGCCTGTGGACACCGTCTCACGGGCACTGGCAATCACAATGGTGATCAGTGACCCGAGCAGCAGTACGGCGAGGGCACCGAAGTAGACCACGGCCGCCCGGCGGCTGTACTGCGGATGGGTCAGGATCCCGTCCACGGCGGCGCCGAGGACCAGCACACACGTGGCCGTCCACCAGATCGTGGCCGGCTCGGACGGCAACTCGCCGACCAACCGGACGCCGAACGGCCGCCGTCGCACCAGGCGCCAGGGGCCGGCCGCCGCGGGCTCGCGGCCGACCGGTTCAGAGCCGATCTTTTCTGAGCCGACCGGTTCGGAGCCGACCGGTTCGGAGCCGACCGGTTCGCGGTCGACCAGCCCCGGGACGACCAGCGCCCGATGCCAGGCGGTGGCCAGGAAGAAACTGCCCAGAACGTCGCTCGGCCGGTGCCAGGCATTGGTGACCAGGGCCGTCGAAGCGATGGCGGTGCCGGCGACCAGCGGCCCGACCAGTCGCTGCCGCCAGGCCGGCGAACTGACCGAGAGCACCGCCAGGGAGATGGACGTGACCACGGCGGTGTGCCCGCTCGGGAACGAACCGGTGTTCAGCCAGCGCCAGCGCTGGTCCCAGAAGTTCAGGCTCGGCAGCAGGTGCTTGAGCACCTCCGCGGACTCGACCGCTCCGAGCACGGCGGCCGTGCAGCGCAGGGCGAGCCGGCGGCGGCCTCGCAGGCCCCCGATCACCACCAATGTGGCCAGGGCCAGCAGCACCGTACCGGTGGAGATGGTGTCCAGCAGGACGGCGTCAGCCCGGCGGACGTGAAACCCGGTGCCGGATCGGCCGTGGAAAGTGAGCAGGTCCAGCGCCCGCCCCCATCGAGTCAGTGCAAAAAACCAATAAACCACAACAAACCCACACAGCGGGCCGGCCGCGGCCTTTGCTCTCGCGCGAATTGTGACCCCCATCAGGCTATTGTCCCCAACCTGGCTGAGAATGCGTCGGCCACCGCGGAATCAACTCCAGAGCGTGACATGGACGGAGGGCCGGAAATGCCCGACATTCACGCCGGAACCGCGCAGCATGGCCTGGATCGCGCGGGGGGTGACAACGAACCGGGTCAGCTCGGCCGCCGCCGGTAGCAGGCCGTGTCCAGGCAGGGTGATCGCGTTCCAGACACCGTCGGCCCGCAGGCCGCCGGCTTCGATCCGGACCAGCCGGCCGCTGGACACATCCCCGGCGACCGCGAACGACACGGCCAGGGCCAGGCCGTTGCCGCGTTTGGCCTCCTCCAGCGCGGCCGCGTGGCTCTGGAAGATCCGCTGCCGTTCCTCCGGCACCGCGAAGTGGGCCAGCACCGCCGGCACGACGGGATCGTCACCGACCGCCGAAGGGCCGAGCAGCCAGGTCTGCCCGGCCGGGTCAGCACCGGCATCGAGGGTTTGGGCGATCTCGGGCGCGGTGACCACGACGATCCGGAAGTTGAGGAACGGCCTGGCCACCAGCGACTCACCCCCGGGGTGCCCGATCGCGCCGTGAATGGATGCCGCCGGGCCCGGCCCGCCCCGCTCATCCGGCCCGATCGCGACGTCCACCGCCCGGCTGGACAGCAGCGAATGGAACTGGTGGCTGGGGCAGACGATCATCTCGACGTCCAGATCGTTGGCCCGCCCGGTGAAGAGCTCGATCAGCCCCGGGGCGGCGTGCTCGGCAAAGAGACTGGAGGCCGCGATCCGGAGCAGTCGCCGGCCCTGACCGGCCTGACTGACCTCACGGATCGTCCGGTCCTGTAATCCCAGCATCTCCGTGGCCCTCCGGGCCAGCCGCAGGCCACCGGGGGTGAACGCGAGCCCGGCGGAGGTCCGGGTGAACAAACGGTCGCCAAGTTCTTTGCGCAGGGTGCCGATGTGCAGCGAGACGGCGGCTTCGGTCACGTTCAACTCGGCGGCGGCTTCCTTGACCGAGCCGAGCCGCACCACCGTGGAGAAGGCCCTCAGCTGAGTCGGCGTCACGGCGTCAGCTTATGCGCGGATTCGTCCCCCCCGGGACCGTCCTTGCGAACCCCGGAACCTTCGCGGGGACGACGCAATGGCGACGGCAGGAAATTTGCTCCGGGACCGAGCCGGGCGGCGTCGTCATGGGGATTCGAGATCCGGCACCGGGCCAGTGAGAGGCAGCCACAGCCGATGCAGGAGTCCAGCCCGTCCCGCAGCGCCACCAGAGCCTCGACCTGCTCGTTGAGCCGTTTCCGCCAACTGCGGGAGATCGCCGTCCAATCGGCTTTGGTCGGGGTTCGGGACGACGGCAGCCCGCTCAGCGCCGCTCGCACCTCCTCCAGCGACAGGCCGACATTGCGGGCCGCCCGGATGAAGGCCAGCCGACGAAGCACACCACGCTCATAACGGCGCTGACCACCCGTGGTCCGGGTCGCGAAGATCAGCCCCTCACGCTCGTAGAACCGCAGGGCCGAGGCGGCGGTGCCGCTGCGGCGTTCCACCTCACCGACGGTCAGCAGCTCGGAAGTCATCCGCCGAGCGTACCCGACCGAGGTTCCCTTGACATGAAGTTGACTTCAACTTCCAAGATAGGGGAATCAGCCGAACACGACGACTTTGGAGAAGACATGCCCGTCGCTCTGATCACCGGTGGCTCGGCCGGTTTTGGGTTCGCCCTGGCCACCGCACTGGCCGATCGAGGCTGGGACCTGATCCTGGACGCTCGCGGCCGGACCGGATTGCACTCCGCGGCTGAGACTCTCAACTCGCGAGCTCTCAACTCCCGAACTTCCGACTCCCGAAACGCTGACTCCCGAACTTCCGACTCCCGAACCGCTGACTCCCGAAACGCTGACTCCCGAAACCCCGAGCCCCAGATAGTGTCCGTCCCGGGTGACGTCGCCGATCCCGCCCATCGCCGCGAACTGGCCGCGATCGCCGGGCGCACCGGCCGACTGGATCTCCTGGTGAACAATGCCAGCGAACTCGGGCCCAGCCCGCTGCCGGCATTGCCCGATTTTCCGCTGGCCGAACTGGAAACGCTTTACCGGGTAAACCTTCTGGCTCCGATCGGACTGATTCAGCTCACCCTGCCGCTGCTTTCTGCCGGCGCGGGCACGATCGTGAACCTCAGCTCGGACGCCGCCGTCGAGGCCTACCCCGGCTGGGGCGGATACGGCTCGTCCAAGGCTGCACTCGATCAGCTCACCGCCGTCCTGGCGGTCGAGCTGGCAGCGACGAAACCAGATCTGCGGGTCTACGGCTTCGACCCCGGCGATCTGCGCACCGCAATGCATCAGCGCGCTTTCCCCGGGGAGGACATCTCCGACCGGCCGGAACCCTCGCGGGTCGTCCCGGCCCTCCTGCGGTTGATCGACGAGAGGCCCTCCAGCGGCCGGTACCGGGCCGGCGAGCTGCTCGCCGTTCAGTCCGCCCTCAGCGATGCCTCTTGACTGTGATGGGGAAACGGCCGTACCAGCAACCTCGGACCCGGTTCGACCGGCCGGACGATCTCGCCGCCGGCGAGCCCCCGGAGAGCCGGGGACTGACCCGGGACGGCGTCCGGCTGCTGGCCGCCAGCGGCGACAGCATCGAGCACGCCCGGTTCACCGACCTCGGCCGGTTTCTCCGCCCAGGTGATCTTCTGGTGGTGAACACCTCCGCGACCAGGCCGGCGGCCGTGGACGGCTTTCATCCACGGCTGGGCCCGGTCGTGGTGCACTTCTCCACCCGGCTGGACGACGGAAGCTGGGTGATCGAGTTGCGAACCGCACCCTCGGCGGACAAGCCGGTAGACATCGCCGGCGTCCAGGACCGGGTCAAGCTGCTGAACGGCCCGGAGCTGACCCTGAGATCCCGTTACCCCCAGCCAGACCGCAGATCCCAGTCCAACCCCAACCCCCAGCCTCACCCCA
>Ga0265340_10001780_pt1 | contig 12290 bp, 13 predicted proteins | sample 4CB225metaG_FD_202082 | JGI IMG/M metagenome (GOLD analysis project Ga0265340, IMG submission 202082) | Rhizosphere microbial communities from Carex aquatilis grown in University of Washington, Seatle, WA, United States - 4-CB2-25 metaG | ecosystem: Host-associated > Plants > Roots >...
GATCCGAGGGTAATGAGATAGGCGTCGATCACCCATTGCTGTGTGGCTAGACCGCCGCCAAGGTCACGGCTTATTGCTGGCAGTGCAACATTCACAACTGAGCTATCCAAGAGCGCTACAAACGAGGCCAGAATACTAATAATGAGGATACGCCGCTGTAATCGATGCATATATTCAGCATAGCATTGCCTGGCTAAAACCTCTCAACCATGAGGGGTTTTGGACGTAAGCATCTTGGCGGGCCGTAAGTTTACAGGTCTGGAACTACTTCAAGTATTCACCCATCACGGCTAACTCAAATTAAAGACAAGGGTTTGTAACGACAGAGACGCGTGATTACATAAAATCACCTGGACTAACTAGAAGCTCATCTCCTGGCCGGTACTTATTTATAACTTTTTGGAGCTCTTCTTGGGCTGCCTCTCGGCCCAGTGCATGGCTTACGCTCATCTTTCGAACTGGCACAACCCCATTTGCATACCCATTTATATCGGTTGTATACCTTATCTCGCTACCTACGAAGCCTGGGGTACCGTCATATCGTCTAGCAGCCTCGGCAGCTACCTCCATCAGTTCGGTAACCAGCCCTGCCCTATAGGCGTCACTCTGTCCGCGCCACCGGGGTATTTTATCAACTTCTTCTTTCCAGCCCATCGCATCACCGATAGTGGTGTCAGTACTTGTAGCCAGGTCTTCATCATCTCTTACTTGCCCGTATTCGCGAACTGGTGAGCTCACTATTGAGGGGTCTAGGGGTTCAATTGCACTGTGGACAGTATCATAGAAGTGGCCTGGCGTATGATCATCGGAGTAATTGAAATATTTACGAAAGTATATCCCTACACTGCCTTCGGTCAAACTTTCCAGCGTGTGACCTAAAAGCTCATGGACAATTACTGTCGCCAAAAGGGGATGTAGGTCGGCGCCATGTTCTAGGGCCGTTTCTTTCAGCGCCGACATGTTAATTAACATCACTTCTCGTTCGTTGAAACCGCCAATTTCTCCCGCCCCTCTAGCTTGGGCTAATCGTATGCCGTTTGCTAACGCGATTCGAGGTCGCCTCGGGTCCGCGGAAAGCAAACCACCCGAGAACTGGTCTATCAGATTAAGTGTCTGGGGAACGGTACCGATTACGCCAGTATCATCTTCGGGGTCGCCCAGCTCAAATACCTCAAAGCCTTGGTTTAACGTATTCTCGTTCACTCCAATTTGCACATCGTGCCTTGCCACAACCGTTAAATTATCTGCCAGCCGAGGATCGGCGCCCCGTTGTTTTAGCGAGTAACCTGCATGTATCCACCACGAGTCCTCATACGCTCGTGTTATCACTTGAGCAAGGAAAGCTTTATGCAATGCGTCTACATTTAACTCGCCGAGGTATTCGACATCAGCGCGCTCATCGTCTAGTACCAGACGATGATTGTCTGGCAACCTCATAGAAAAATTAAACTCTGCAGAATAGATGGCTTGGAGAGCATCACCACTTGGCAGGGTACCATAGTTTTGCAATCGTTCAGGCGTTTGTATCATTTTTATATTTGCTACCTAAAATAAATAATACAACCTAAGTGGTATTAAATCAATTCTTGGCGGGCCGTAAGTCTACAGGTCTGGAACTATTTCACCGAATCACACAGTCGTTCAGTCCCACGGTCTGACAATATCTGATTGCGGCATACTGTTATATGCCTCTACTGACTTCAAATATACATCTCTTTGGTCGGCATTAGGCAGTAAGTCCTCTAATGGGGTTCTACGCAGGTTAGCCTCACTGAGTATGACCCTATCGTTTCTCGGCCATGAGGATGGCCTCACTACCCTTCGGGCCAACCCTTCCATCTCTTCATACTGTATGGCATGCTGCCGCCAGACATGGACTCTGGCCGTATTCAGACTACTTAATAGCTCTCCAGGTAAACCTGTCGCAGCCTCCTCCACTGCTACCACTTCGGGTTCAGCACTAGCCGACATTTCGCGTCGTTCCCTTTTTATAGCCACGACACTCCCGACTCCTTCAATTCTGCCGGTAGTTTTGTCTACATACAAAATCGCTGGCGCGGTACTGCAAGGACGCCCCTCAACCGTTACGCCTCCCTCAGCGTGAGGACTAAGTACCGAGGACAGACTTTCGAGCATAGCGATGTTATACGCTATAGTCACAGCCCACTCCGGATGTTCCGGACCACCCTCAGGCTCTGGTTGTTGGGGAGCTGTTTCTTTGTCGCCTGCCATTATTATCACTATTCTATCACCGGCTGCTGCGGTTCTTCCTATGCAGAGGTTAACGTCCTCATGACCGCAGCGTAGATATCTGGGCTTGCAGAGTGAACAGCCTCGGCCCAAGTCTTTGCTCAGGCTACCTCTTGGTTGGTATTGTCAGGCGAAAGCAAGAAAAAATTAAATGCCAGCACTGCAGCATCAACACCCTCGACGTCTTCTGGCCAAACTCTTCGGCCACTAATAAAGCTCTCGACGCTGGAGGGTGGATAGCCTAAAGCAAGGCCTATGCCTCGCCTGTCACCTTTTCTTGTGGCACTAGTAAGCTCATCCAGTGCCTGATCGGTTTTCGCCATATAAACAGACCGGATGCCGAGAGAACGTTGCTCATCCGGTGAAAGAGGGTCTGGTTTTGCCTCAATATACTGAACTACTGTGGCAGTGTGCAAACCTAGTTTATGGAGGATATCCGTATACTCATCACTTGAATCCACGAGCGCTTGAGGCGATTCGCCTGGGGAGTGTGGTGGGATTGCGTAGTAATCTGTTACTCCTGCCGGCTTGATACCTAAGGCAACTAATAAAGCGGTGGCTTTACCGGCGGGCCCAAGACGCGTATGCCCGATCTCCTCAGCATGTGCATCAACATCAAGGTTTTCGAGCAAACTAACAGCTTCGTGGCTCAACATCTCTGGACGAACTATAGGATCCTGTGTGCCGGGCGGCAACAAGCCAGAGGCCGAAGTTAAACCTTCATGTGTCATTATTTTGTTTATTTTTAGTAATAAAAAAATAGTACCACAAAAGTACTATTTAGTCAATTCTTGGCGGGCCCGACCGGATTCGAACCGGCGATCTCCTCCGTGACAGGGAGGCGTGATAGGCCTCTTCACTACGAGCCCACAATTTAGTAACAGGGGTAAGTTTATCAGATCAAGTGACGAAAAGCAACGCTTGGCCGCTCATCTTATTGAACTTTAATATACGCGTGATTCGGGTGGGTCTTTTCGTACTGCGCCACGTAAGTGCTGACCGGCGTCAGGTTGAACGAGATGTGCGCCGCCTGCATTTTGCCGTCGCTGTTGGCAGTCAGTTTGACGATTTCTAGCGTGTTCCCTGCCTCGATGACGCCGCTCACCTGCCCGACCTGCATGGTCTGCAACTGGCGCACTACCGCAGGTGGTACATCGGTGCTGGCGGGCGTAATCGTGGTATCAGCATATTGGCCACCGGTGGCTTTGTCGGTCGCATCCGAGTTCTGCGTAGCAAGCGTGGCAAAATCTGCTCCGCCCTGCAGCTGTGCCAGCACTCCGGTGGCACGGGTCTGTGTGGCTGTATCGAGCGTGGCCGCCACTTTTTCCGCCAACAGCTCCTGCTTGAGTTCGCGTTTAAGGTCGTCTATCGACCAGCCAAAGAATTTGCTGGTGACGTCGGCCAGTTCCTGTGAGCTGGACTGGTTTTGTGCCTGCAGTGACACTAGCTCGGCATTCAAATCAGCATCGGTTACACGCACATGATGCTGTGCAGCCAGCTGCTTCACATAAGCGGCCTGAACGACCTCATCCAGAGCCTTCGGTTTATAGCTATTCAACTGCTCCTTACCTAATTGGCTGCTGAAATCGACCTGCTGCTGGCTTTGATAGTAGTGCTCGTAGCGTCGCAGCTCAAACAAATAGTTTTCGTATGACACGAAACTGCTGCCAGCTCGCGCCGCCGGGAACGGCAGTACCTGAGTGATACGGTATACGAAAGCGGACGAACTTTGGAATTTATACAGCGCCAGCACGCTATACACAAGAAACGTCACCACTGCCAGTACAATAAGCGCTGTGGAGATAATGACGATACGGTGTTTGCTGTGCGCCAGTGGATACTTATACTTGCGCGCGCCGCGCAGGACGTGTTCCCTGTGCTCCGCTACAGTCTCGTTGGTGATGCGCGGAATGTTCTCGAATGCTTCCTGAATCCGCTCTTCGCCCTTCACCTTTTTGAAGCGCTTGGGTACCGGCGGGATGACATTCCGCACATTTATATTGCGCACACTACGCACGTTGGCGCGCAGGCGTGCCGCGTCAATGTGTGGCGCATGGATTGGGGTACGTTTTTTCATACTAATCTTGCATTTGTTGCTGCGGAGAATTGCCAGCTGCCTGCACACCCTCATCGCGCAGGATTTCCAGCATGCGTTTTTGGATATGCTGCGGGTGATGGATGTAGTGGATGACTAAATCTCCGACAAACGTCTGCATCATTATTGTACCAAATCCGAGCAGTGTTTCCTGCAGACCGGCAATTTCGTAGTTGACCATCTGGATCTGGTTAAGTGCCATGTCGACGACGCTGCGATGAAAAAACCCTTTCTGGGTTATTTGGATAAATCGCTGGTCAGTCACGATGAACACGCTGTAGTACCAGCTCATCCAGTCCGGGAAGAACAGCAGACCGGACAAAGCAAGACTGGCCAGAAAGCTCAGATAAAAAAATGTCATGGTAGGCGGGTTACTGCTATGCGTATAGGTCAGGATGAGTGTGTATATCGGTCCGACCAATAGCCCGAATGACCCCCAGACTAAACCCTTGCGCATCACAATGGGATGCTTGCGGAACACATACAATACTTCCTCGCTATCAAACTGATCGGGAAAGTATTTGATCTTGGCCGGTTGCGGCTGCTCACCGTCGTCGCCAGGCCGCTCGGCCGTCTTTTCGGCCCTCTCTTTTGCCATAATCGTATTGTATCAGAATAACCTGGTGGCCTAAGGCCTACCGTGTTGCGCCAACTACCACTACCCACACCCTGCTGCTGGCGCGGAATCCATTTTACCTCCAACTAAACCCCAGGTCTCTCCTTCGGGTTTCCCTTGAAGTCGGCGCAATACTAATATCTGCCGATGTTCGTTCTCAAAGATGGCACCAACTGCATGAACTTTCTTTGCCGTTAGTTAACTGTGTAGCAACGTCCTTTGTTTCAAAATAAAAGTTCCACGAAGGTACGCCGAGAAACTTTATACATATCAATAAATTCTGGTGCCCCCGCCACGATTCGAACGTGAAGCTTCTCCTTAGGACGGAGTTATTTTATCCATTGAACTACGGGGGCAATGGGAGACAAATCTCCGACGCGTACTAGCGATTGCATGGGCAACCGTCGGAGCAAGTCTATGCGTTGACTCGCTCGTTTTAGTACTCGTTTATATTTTGTAAGTAATTTAGGAATGTACAGTGAATAACTTTAGTGTTCGATTTTACCTCTGTTACTCTACCTTTTAGGCTGCGTGAACCGCTCATGAACAGTTTCGTAATCGAACAATTCAGAATCGCTGAACCAGTGTGCGATCTCCTGTTCAGCTTCTATAGCATCGGCTGAGGCATGAATAATGTTGGATACACTTTTACCACTTTGGTTCGCCTGCGCGTAGCTAACGTGTGCAAAGTCACCGCGAATAGTACCAGGCAGTGCGCTTTTGGGTTCGGTAGTGCCAACCATTTTACGGACGGTTTCAACTGCGTCCACGCCTTCCAGCACCATGGTGATAACCGGACCCTGCTGCATGCTACGCAGCTGGCTTTCAAAAATATCGTCGCCCTTGCGGGTTTTGAGCGTACCGATGCCTTCATAGTGCTGGTAAAAATGATCGTAGTCCGGCTGTAGCATTTTAGCACCGACAATCTTTAGGCCGACCTTCTCAAACCGGCTTAAGACCTCGCCGACAATGCCGCGCATGACTGAGTCAGGTTTAAATATAATGAGCGTTCGTTCCATAATTTTCCTTGTTTAACCCAGCGCATTGTAACAGATAGAGAGCCTATTTTCTACCAAAACACTATGTCGCAAAATAATGATACAATAAAGCACATGCATTTCAGTAAAGCTAAAACGGACTTCTTGGAATATCTGGAAATTGAGCAAAACCGCTCCCAAAAAACCATTGCCAATTACGACCATTACCTCACCCGCCTGCTCGATTATGCCGGTGACGTTAGCGTAGTTGATATCGACGCGGAGCTGGTCCGCAAATGGCGGCTGTGGCTCAACCGGCTCGGCACGAACGTGAGCGATGAGCTTGGCACAGCCACGCTCAATTATCACCTGATCGCGCTACGCAGTTTCTTGAGGTTCTGCGCCAAGCGGAATATCCCAGCCCTAACAGCCGATAAAATCGAACTGGCGAAAGCCAAGCGCAAACAAGTCACCTGGTTGGACGAAGACGAGCTTGAACGGCTATTCGCGCAGCCGGACATGGCTACGCTCGCTGGTGCGCGAGACCGGGCAATTTTGGAGCTGCTCTTTAGCTCGGGCCTGCGCGTCAGTGAGCTAGTCGGACTTGATCGTGAACACATCAACCTCAAGCGGCGCGAATTTACTGTGCGCGGCAAAGGCCAGAAAGACCGGCCGATTTTTATTAGCCCGGAGGCAGCCGATTGGATGCAGAACTATCTGGACATGCGCCGTGATAATACCAAACCCCTGTTCATCCGCTTTGCCGGTAACAAAAAGATTGACCTAAGCGGTAACTACCACCGATTGACCGCGCGCAGCGTGCAGCGACTCGTCGCACAGTATGCGCTGCTGGCTGGCATCACCAAGCACGTAAGCCCGCACACGCTACGTCACTCATTTGCGACTAATTTACTGATGAATGGCGCAGATTTGCGCAGTGTGCAGGCCATGCTCGGTCACAGTAATATCTCCACCACACAGATTTATACACATGTCACCGACCCGCACCTCAAGAACGTGCATGAGCAGTTTCACCATCTGTAAACATACTTTGTTAAAATAACGTCTATGGATCAGAGCGGCATGACTTCTGAATTTTCCATATGCTTGACCCTTGATCACAGGGTCACGCAAGCCGTGGACGCAATTCGCGATGCGCTGCCAACCTCACCGTACCGGGACGACACACCGCACGTAACGCTCCTGCGGGCTATCGAAAGTCCCTCATCGATGAGTGATGTGGAGTTGCTACAGGATATGGAAAAGTGCTTGGAATTGTCGAAAAACCTGCCGCTTACTGCAACAGTTCATAAGTCAGCAAATAGATTCAGCCCTTTGTTCAGGGTTTCAAGCCTGGTATTGCTCCATGCGTCTCCGGAAATGAAAACGTACCGCAAAAATATAATGAGGAGTTTGAAAGCAAACAGTTACTCCGTTGGTTGGTTGGAGCGTATAGCGTTCTTCCCCCATATTTCTATCCGGCTTGGGGTTCCTTATACCGAACAGGCAAAGGCAATGACGGAACAGAGCTTTGTCCCTGGTAGTAGGCTTACTTTCAGTAAATGGATTATCTTGAGAGACATAAAGAAAGATGGAAAGTACTTAGTAAAAGAGATAGCTATAGATGGTTAGCCGTAACGAAGGAAGTCTCTATAAAGTATTAGACATTTACGGGGTCGGCGGACAACTGTCCAGGTAGGCCACAGCCGGACCGGCGTTAATCTGTTTACAGACACTATCGGTCGACATTACATCGTAGCCGGGCATGGCCGATGATGGCGCGAGAAGCGGAATGCGCACTTGCACCCGACGCAATTCGTCTTGCGACTGGCCCGTGGAATCAATCAGCGCCTGCGCGCCCTTGAACTGGGACCGGACTCCGGCCGAGTCAACGCCGGTCAGCAATAAGTCGGACGCATCGCGGTACAGCATAGTAATACGTGCGTAGTAATCGGTACTACCAGACGCAAAGTTGATGGTCGTGGTACACGTCAAATCGCTGGCGGAAGTCGGGCACTTGGCGTTAACGACCTGCGCCGGGCAGCTCGTTCCTGAACAACTGGCTGCCGGCTGTGGTGCACCCGCAGGTATAGCAATAGTGCCCGAGCCACTGCTGGTAGGAACGAAGTAAAACGTAGTGGCTCCGGTACCGCTTTCCAGCGCGGCACCAGTTACGGATGCCGTGTTTATAAGATCGAGCCGCAAGATGCCGAACCGACAGTTCCAGGCGCTATACGCTGGCAGATGCGCATTCACCGGACAGTTGCTAGGCTCGGTGCTTTGGGCTTGTCCGGTCCATTTGAACGTCAGCGATTTGAAACCCAGACTACTGTAGTTCGCGAGGTGCCACACGGTGTTTGAATCCTGCGTAACGGGCGTGGCTTCAAGCGAGCCGGGCGCCGGGTTCACCAGTAGACAGGTGTACTGCGTATTGCTGGTCGGGTCCAGCACGTTGACGGTGCCGTAGCCGTTTTGAGGCGCCATATAGTTGTTGATGAAGTATTTGCAGTCACTGGATGGTGTGTTGAGCGCAGCGTCCGGAATGGGATGACTGCTAAAATACTGCACTGCTGCGTTCACGCCGCTTTCGGCAGCATAGTAGGCCTGCTGGCTAAGCTGGTTGTCGAGCGCTTCACGCTGGTTGCGGCGGCTGACCTGGGCAAAGCCGATAACAATGAGGCTGATGACCATAATCATGATCATGGTCACTAATATAGAGACCATTCCCCCTTCGTCCTGCCCGATTCGCACCGTTCGCCCCAAGTTGCTCATGCTTATACCATTTTACCTTCTTTAATCGCTTAACACACTACTGGAAACCCTGAGCGCTACGGTGGTCGTTAGTCCGGCGACAGCACAGAACTGGAAGCCAGTTTGCAGACGACAGGTTACATCGCCGTGGTTAGCAATTTGCTGGTTAGTTAGCACCGTGCTGGAAGTGCAGCTGCCCTGCGCGCTCTCTGGCGCGCACAGCAGATCATCATCACCATACGCCAGCCGGACCGCGACGGTGTACGTCCGTGGTTCAGTCCCATCCGCTACCGACAGTAACACCACCCGCATATTTTCACCGAGCAGCTCACGGCCCTTGCTGTAGTCGACGTTGTTCGGGTTGCAGGCGTTGGTTGCGGCCTGATACAGGCCGGGGTTACTGGCATTCGGGGCGGAGGAATTGTACAGTTGGCCGGGCGTAAAGACAAACGTATTGTTATTGGCGCAGAAGTAGTAAGTCGCCGAGCCGTTGCTAACTGGCTTCGTAGGGCTTACGGTCGTACCGCTAAATTCGATGGCCTGTGTAACGTTATTTACGATATTGCGCGCTGTATCCTGCGTATTTGAGCTATTAACACCGGCGTAATAAGCGTGTGTGAAGTTCAGCACGCCCACCGTTATCACCAGCAGCACTACGGAAAAAACCAGTGTCGCGATCATCAGCTCCACAATGGTGAAGCCTGCTTGCTGCTTTGTCCGGATTGATGTGAAATGGTGTGGATGCATAGTCATTTATTGCTGGTAATACAGTGTTACGTAATCTTTGCCTGACCGCAGCAGACTATCCCAGGAAATGATAACTTTGTAGGTGGACATACCGCCACCGTTAGTCATCGAGGTAATGGCGACTGTAAATTCGGTACTTTTACTGGTGGTGGCGTCAAATTTGGCACCGGTTGAGTCCAAGCCACAATTAGGACCGCTGATTGGAGTATCATCGCTGCTGAAGCAGCCGCCGCTAACCGGCGTTTTTTGAGTGCTACGTAAAGCCTCAACCTGTGACTGCGCAAGTTGCAAAGCCTCGCTGTGCTCCTGGGTGTCCTGGATAGTTGTGAGACTCTGGCGGGTGGCAACGTAAGCTGCGACTAGAATCAGACTGGCAACAGCGATGGCTATCAACACCTCCACGATGGTATCGCCGCGCTGGCTGCGTAACAGGTGCCGGTTTAACATATGGCATCCCCTTTTATATCTAATTTAACGTTCAGACTACCGCCCTCGACGGTAAGCAAACCGGACTGATTCGATGTGGTGGCACTGACTACGCAAACGTACAGCGCCGAGGCTGAGACCAGATTAGTGTAGCCGATGGCCGCACTGGCCGACTGGGGGTCTTCATTCGGCCTGCTGTTGTCGACGCCATACAGACTGAACTGCTCAGCCCCGGACGCGAGACCAACACCGTTAGAACCGGCGCTCGCGATATTGCCGTTAGCATCCCCCGCCACGAACGCGGCAATACCGGTCGGGAAGGTAGTACTGCCGGTTAGTTTTTTATAGCAGATACCCCCCTGGGTGGGGTCGCTACAGGCATTATTTTTGGTTGCCACACTTAAGCCATAGCTCATGAGTGCGGTGGCAATAGCAGTGGTTGGCGGTGTACCGTTGGCAAGCTCACCAGGCGTCGCCGGAAAGATGGCACGTGGTGCTGCTTTAGCTAACGTCTGGACCGGCTGTGCGCCATCATTCGGCAAGGCAGGGTCATCGTAGTTCTGGTCACCCACCAGCGGCAATACGCCAAGCGTGCTAGGGTCCTCGCCCGAACTCCCCAGGCCGAACTGGATAGCTTTGCCCATGAATACGCAGCCATAATTAGTACCCTGCTTGTTGGGACCGGTCCTCTGGAAGGTAACGGCCGCACCGTTGGTGCTCCCATGACAGGTAAAATCGCCCGCGTTTGGATAATAACCGCTCGACGTCTCATTAATAATCTGCTGAATCTGCTGCTGCGTGTTATTGATGCCCGTCATGAATTCGGTTTTGGCTTGACGACCGCTGATCAGCAAGGCAGCGCTGATCAGCAAGGCGCCACTAATAGCCAGCACAATCAGTACCTCAATAATCGTGAACCCCGCCGCGCTTGACCGGTCACCACCCCGTTTCATATCCGTTAGTATAGCAGGAAGCACGAGCGGAAAACCAGGGGGAAGTCTGATAGCGGTTATCTGATAAGCAACTGCTGGTACCAGCTGATGATCGGTTCGCCCCACAGCACCATGACGATCACTGCCAGCAATAACGACGGACCGAACGGGATGCGTTTAGTAAGGCCTGCTCGCCCCTTAAAAAACTGAGGGATGCTGAGGATGGTACCAGCAAGCGACGCAAAAAATATGACGGTCAGGCCCTTAAGCGGCGTACCGGCCAGCAGGCCCAACACAATGCCCAGCTTGACGTCGCCACCGCCGATCCAGTTACCGCCCGAAATCTGGTACAGCACCCAGAAGAAACCGAAAATGACTGCCGCGCCAGCAGCTGGCAGCCACAAAGCACTCCAGCTATGCTGCCATATCGCCACGACGATGACCTGCACCACCGCCAGACCTGTCAGCGGAAACACCAGTCGGTCGGGGAGTAGATACCACCGCAGATCATACACAGCCAGCGCGACAAAACCGACCAGAAATACCAGCCAGCACAAAAATTGGAACAGGCCAACGCCATGCAACCCATACGACCAGGCCGCATATGACACCGCGAACAATAAGCCGGTTGCCAGTTCCACCAGCGGGCTGTCCGGAATGCGAGCCCTGCAGTAGCGGCATTTGCCCCGTAGTATAACCCAGCTGAGCACCGGTACCAGGTCTCTTGTGGCCAGCTGGTGGCCACAATTCGGGCACATGCTGCGACCTTTTAGCATTGAAAGCTCTTGGCGTCGCTTGGCTGCCACCTTGCCCTTTTTGCCGAACAATTCGGCCTGCTCGTGCAAACGCCAGACCAGCGCGTTCACGAAACTGCCGAATATAAGACCGAAAACAGCCAGAACCGCGATAATCATTACCGCTATAGTAGCATAAAAGCTCCTGAGCGGGAGCTTTTATCAGGGGCCAGTTTGCTCTACTTTAGGAAGCCGTACACTGGGGCGTAGCGCCCGGTTCGATAGCGTAGTAGGCCGCGATGCTGCGGGCGCTGCCGGAAGCCAGTGCGTTACCGTTACAGTCCGAGTGTTCTACCAAATATACCGTGTCAACGTCAGGCACCTGAGTTGGTGCACTGCTGACAATGTATACGCTACCTGAGTTGTAGTAGCCAAGTTTAACGTTTGCTTGGGCGCTGCCGGTACCACCGATGTTGCCAGTCGTGGCAATGTTGGTCGTGGCCGATGCGGCCGGCAATTCACCGTTATTGTTGGCCTCGTACTCGCTGACACCGCCAAGCAGTGCCTGGACATCGTTCTTACGCTGTGTGTTACGAGAGTTGCGTTGCAGGGCAGGCACCGCCAGGAACACGATCATAAGAATAAGGCCGGCAATCGCAAGTACAATCAGCACTTCGATAATTGTAAAGCCGTCGGACGCAGGTGCGCCCCGGCGTTTACGTGTTTGTGTTTTGTGTAACATGCTGCAAATGCCCCCTTTGC
>Ga0265340_10001784_pt1 | contig 12280 bp, 8 predicted proteins | sample 4CB225metaG_FD_202082 | JGI IMG/M metagenome (GOLD analysis project Ga0265340, IMG submission 202082) | Rhizosphere microbial communities from Carex aquatilis grown in University of Washington, Seatle, WA, United States - 4-CB2-25 metaG | ecosystem: Host-associated > Plants > Roots > Rhizosphere...
GAACCCGTACGTAAATGGACTACCGGACGAGGTACAGAAGGCGCTCGCCGACCGTTATGCGCGCGTTTTTGCCATCTGCCTGAAGCACAAGGACGTCGTGGAACGCGTCACCCTATGGGGCGTGACGGATGGCGATAGCTGGCACAATGGCTGGCCGATCCCGGGCCGCACGGCTTATTCGCTCCTATTCGATCGCGCCGGCAAACCCAAACCGGCCTACGACGCGGTGATTCAAGCAGCAAGCAAATAGTCGCGCGTTCAAAGCGTGGCGAGGTATGCTCGTTCCCGGTATTCGAAATAGTCGAAATCCGCCGGCATCGCCGTTCCCGCCACATCTTGGCACGCCATGCCTACGAACGCGCCGGTGAAGTTTGGGCTGCCAGGTGCGGCGGCTTCGTCGGACAAAATGCTGGCGTCGAATTGTTGCGGCAGGCGACGCCAGTCCTCGCCTTCTACACGATAGGCGAAATAAAGCCTTTCGTAATCGACCTCCACGCGAAGTTGCACCCGCTTGCCCCCTGCGATGGCGACGGGCGGCGTGAACGAGTCGGCCTGCGGGGAATCGGGAAGCGCCGACATCACGCGCAGATATTTTCCCAGCGTCTCGTCGTGCGAAACATAGAGATAGTGGAATTTCGCTCCGCTGTAATAGCAGACCAGTCCGGCCGACTGCTGGAAATGCTCGGGCTCGAATTCCATGACCGTCTCAGCAGTAAAGCAATGCGACTGCACGCGCCTCGCCAGCAGCGATTGGCGGAACAGACTGCCGATGCTCTCGCGGCCGAACAGCCGCAGGTGGCCGGGTCGTCCCGTCAGGCTGAACAGTTCCTCTGGCCGGGGCGAACGCAACCACTGAAAGGCAAGCGGCAATTCGGGGGCGTCGAACTCTTCGCGCTCGGGCACTGCAGGAAACGGATGCGAGGGAAGATTCGGGGCGGCGGCGACGGTCTGCGGCAACCCCTGCCCGTCCTCCGTCCTCAGCCAGCCGTCGGCACCCCACACCATCCGTTGGATCGCGGTTTCGCGACCGAGCGTGCAGCGGCCCCGATTGCGCAGCGGCCGCCCGCAAAGATAGACCATGTAGGTCTCGCCGGTCTGCGTTTCGACCAGGTCGGCATGCCCGGCGCGCTGCAACTCGACATCCGGGCGGTTGCGCGAGCTCAAGATGTACGTGTCGGGATGAAGTTCGTAAGGCCCCCCAATGTTGCGCGAACGCGCCATCGTCACGGCGTGGTTCCAACCCGTGCCGCCCTCGGCGGTGACCAGATAGTAGTATCCGCCGCGCTTGTAGAGATGCGGCGCTTCGGTGAGCCCCAGCGCCGTACCCTTGAAGATGACCTTGCGCGCGCCGATCAGCCCGCGAGCCTGCGGCGAATATTCCTGCAACACGATCCCGCCGAAGCGATTGCTGCCCGGGCGATGGTCCCACAGCATGTTGACGAGATATTTTCGCCCGTCGTCGTCATGGAACAACGACGGGTCGAAGCCGCTGCTGTTGAGATACACCGGATCTGACCATTCGCCGTCGATGCGCGGACTGGTCACCAGGTAATTGTGGAAATCGCGCAGCGACGCGCCGGACGCGCCGCCCACGGTGGTACGGCCATAGCGCTTCACATCGGTGTAGATCAGCCAGAAAAGCCCGTCGGCATGGGTGAGGCACGGCGCCCAGACGCCGCAGGAATCCGGGTCGCCAAGCATGTCGAGCTGGCTGGCGCGCCGCAGCGGCCGCGTCAGGAGCCGCCAATGCGCCAGATCGCGCGAATGATGAATTTGCACGCCGGGATACCACTCGAACGTCGAGGTGGCGATGTAGTAGTCGTCGCCGACCCGTACGATGGACGGATCGGGATTGAACCCCGGCAGGATCGGATTGCGAATCTCAAGTGTCGACATCGCCGGCTCAAGCCTCTTCGGGTGGGCGCACGACAATCCATAGAATGACCGCACCGACAAGGTCGAACGCGCCAAGTGCGACGAAGAACGGCGTGTAGCCGATGGTCATGACCAGGCCGCCGATCAAGAGGTTGAACAGCAGCAGGCCGAAATTTCCCAGCGTGCCCTGCATGCCGGCGACCGTCCCGACCTCGTTCTTCTTGAACAGGTCGGAAGCCATGGTAATGACCGTGATCGAAAGCGTCTGATGGGCAAACCCGGCAAGGCTGATCAACGCAATGGCCAGATAGGGGCTCGCCACGAACCCGGCGAAGGCGACGCCCGTCATCATGCAGGCGCCCAGCGTGAAGGCCCAGCGGCGCGCGTCGATCAACCCGACGCCCCGCTTCTGCAGCCACAGCACGACGACGGGTCCGAACATGCAGCCGAGATCGGCAGCCAAGAACGGCATCCAAGCGTAGAGCGCGATGTGCTTGAGATCGAAATGGCGGGCCTGGCTCAGATACAGCGGCAGCCAAAAAGTGAGTGTGCCCCAGGTCGGGTCGGCCAGGAAGCGCGGCAGCGCGATGCCCCAGAAATTGCGACGCTCCAGAAGCTTCCAGATGGACGGGCGCACGGTTTCGGCCTGCAGGAATTTCTCCTGGCCCGACGCGATGTAGTCGCGCTCTTGGTCCGAAAGCGCGGCGTGCTTTTCGGGCGGATCGTAAAAAAACAGCCACATCGCGACCCAGACGAGTCCCAGCCCGCCCGTAATCACAAACGCCATTTGCCAATCGTAGGTGACGATGGCCCAGATCACGAGCGGCGGCGCGGCCATAGAGCCGACCGAGGCGCCGATGTTGTAGATGCCGCCGGAAAGCCCGCGCTCCTTCGCCGGGAACCACTCGGCTGTAGCTTTCATGCCGGCCGGATTGGCCGATCCCTCCGCAAGCCCCAGCGCCCCCCGCAGCCAGGCAAAAGCCTGCCAGCTATGTGCCAAGCCGTGCGCCATGCAGATCAGCGACCAGGCGAAAGCAAAAATCGCGACGCCGTATTTCAGCCCGATCACGTCGAGCACATAGCCGGCAATCGGCTGCAGCATAATCGTGCCCTGAAAAGCACTGGTGATCCACGAGTACTGCTGCGTCGTGATGTGAAGTTGCGCCAGAATTGTAGGCGCCGCGACCGAAAGCGTGCTGCGCGTGAGATAGTTGACGACTCCGCCGAGCATGACGAGGCCGATGATCCACCATCGCAGTCCGACGATCTTACGATTTGCCATGTCGTTATCTCTGGTATGAGGCAAAAGACAGAAACAGTGCGCAGTGGGGCTGCGGTGTATGGCCGTTCTCCAGTCCGCTCAATGCGAGTTTTGCTGGCAACGGCGCCAAGGCGCTGCGGCGGTTCGGTTGGGTTATGGAAATTTCCTCTCGCGTAAACGGATTGCGCGAGGTTGAGCGGCGCGCGAATTAATGTTAGCGCTACCATCACGAGACCGCCAGGAAGAAAGCACAGCGGCGATGCTGCGGTGCAATGACAGAAATGGTGCGGTGCAAAGCATGATTTCCCGTGACAACAAAACCCGGACCATGCGGGTTAGCGGTAATCTTGGCGCCGCGATCATTACCCGGTCGCGGAGAACTTCAAGTGCGCGCTTCAAGCGCGGCAGCGAAACTGTTCTCCGATCGAGGAACCACCGATGAGCGAAATTTCGCGGCGAGACTGCATGGCGCTCGGGTTGGCCGCGACCGCTGCCGGCTGTGCGCCTGTCGATTCGTTCCTCGACTCGCTTGCGCCGGGGCCACATACCGCTCCCGACTCTCTCGATGGACTCGCTAGAAGCAAAGGTCTTCGCTTCGGGAATGCGTTGGGCAGCGGTCCAAGCGGTGCGCCCATCCGGCCCGGCGCGCTTCCCGACACGCGATCCGATCAGTTCGACGACGAAAAACTCCGTGCGCTGATGATCGCACAGTGCAGTATCCTGGTGCCCGAGAACGAACTGAAGTGGTACGCGTTACGCAGGACGCCGACGGGGTTCGATTTTGGCCGGGCGGACAAGCTGATCGCGTTCGCGGAAGCGAATGGAATGGCGGTCCGCGGTCACAATCTCTTGTGGAACCGGGCGAAATACTCCCCTCCCTGGCTCGAGGCGTATGATTTCGGCCCCAATCCGCGTGCAGCGGCGGAGAAGATGCTGCGAGACCATATCGCCACGGTTTGCGGCCGCTATGGCAAACGTATCTTCAGCTATGACGTGATCAACGAGACCATCGTCCCGGAAACGGGCGAATTGGAGCAGGGAGCCTTCACAAGGGCACTGGGTCCCGACGTCGTGGATATCGCCTTTCACGCCGCGCGCGAAGCTGCGCCGCATGCGGAGCTCGTATACAACGATTACATGGGCTGGGAGCCGCGAAGCGAGAAGCATCGTGCCGCCGTGCTCAGACTTCTTGAGCGCATGAAGAAGAACGGAGTGCCGATCGATACGCTCGGCGTGCAAAGTCATATCGGCTCCAACAGCAGGCCAAACACCGATCCGGCTTTTTCGGAGATCCAAGAAGCCGAGTGGCGGCGGTTCCTCGACGAGGTGACGGGCATGGGCATCGACCTCGCGATCACCGAATTCGACGTGAACGACCGGGGCGTGTCGGGCGATTTTGCCACGCGCGACAAGGCCGTCGCAGCGCTGGGCCGTGACTATCTCGCCATGATGCTGAGCTATCCCCAACTACGATATGTAATGGCGTGGGGAATGGTGGACAAATATTCGTGGCTGCAGCACACCGCGCCGCGCTCGGACGGCCTTACCAAGCGGCCCTGCCCGTATGACGAGAGTTTTCAACCGAAATTGTTGCGCAAGGCCATGGCGGACGTGCTGCGCGCCGCGCCCGCTCGGCCTGGCATGAAAGCTTCGCTGTAACGAATCCAAAAAACGACGATGGGAGACCCAATGGCTTATGGAACCAACAGACGGCAAGTACTCCGCGGCGCGGCAGCGACCGTCGCCACTGCGGGCCTCGGTGGCGCCGCATTCGCCAAGGCGCGGCCTTATCGCGTCGGAGTGATCGGCAGCGGCTGGTTCGGCCAGCTCAACGCCCACGCGCTCATGCAAGTAGCGCCCGCGGAAGTCGTCGCCATGTGCGACGTCGACAGCCGGATGCTCCATGACGCGGCCAATTGGATCATGGCGATGCCGGATTCGGTCGCCAAGCCGACGCGCCGGCCGCAGCTCTATCACGACTATCGCACCATGCTGGCGAAACATCATTTCGACATCGTGATCGTCGCCACGCCCGACCATTGGCACGCCCTGCCGGGCATCGCGGCGATGAAGGCGGGCGCACATGTCTATCTCGAGAAACCCGTCAGTGTGGATGTGGTGGAGGGCCAAGCGCTCCTGGCCACCGCGCGCGCCACCGGCCGCGTGGTCCAGGTCGGTACGCAGCGACGCAATTCGCCGGTTCACATCGAGGCGCGCGACCGCGTCGTCCGCGAGGGCAAGCTCGGCAAGGTCGGGCTCATCGAACTCTTCAGCGACCAGAGGCCGAATATATTCCCGCCCCCTTCCCCGCCGCCCGCCGGCATGGATTGGGATTTCTATTGCGGACCGGCAGCGGTCGTTCCCTATCGGAAGGGAATTCATCCCAGGGCTTGGCGCGCGTTTCGCGAGTTCGGGAATGGATCGATCGGCGACATCGGCGTTCACTTCATGGATCTCAGCCGCTTCCTGCTCGGTCTCGGTGCGCCGACGAAAATATCGGCGATGGGTGGCGATTTCATAGACAAGAGCGCCCCTTCGACCTTGTCGGACACGATGTCGGCGCAGATCGAATTCGACGATCTCGTGATGAACTGGACGAACCGGCAGTGGGGCGACACCTCCGATGCGTTCAAGGGATGGTCCGCCATCCTCTATGGCGAGAAAGGCACGTTGAAGACGAGCTGGAACAATTACGAGTTCGTTCCGCTCGGCAACAGCGAACCGCATATCGCCGGCAGACTCGATCCTGAATTCGGGAAATTCCCGCACGACCGGGCGCTGGACGATTCCGACAAGACTCTGACGCCATTGACGCGCTACAACATGCTCGACTTCCTCGCTGCCATCCAAACCGGCAAGCGTCCCGCAGCCGACATCGAGCAGGGTGTGATCTCCACTTCGTGCGCCATTCTGGCCAACCTGTCGGCGGACATCGGCCGCTCCATCCGGTGGGACGCGGGGCAGCAGCGCGTGCTCGGCGACGACGAAGCGCAAAAGCGGCTGGCGCGTCCCTATCGCGAGCCCTGGATTCATCCCGCCGCCGCGGACGTATAATGAAAAACGAGGAGATCGCATGAAAATCGCTCCGTTCGTGCACAGCCTGTTCGCCGCGGCGGCTTTGACCGCTACGGCCGCCGCCGCCCAGGCGGAAGACGGTTACGATCTGTGGCTTCGTTACCATCCGGTGGAAAAGGCCGCGCTCGGCAATTATCGAGCGGCTGCGGGCGTCGTGGTCACTGCGGGGAATTCGGCGACGATGCGGGTCGCGCGCGACGAACTGGTCCGCGGGTTGGGCGGATTGCTGGGCCGCAAGCAACCCGTCGACGACACCGTCCGGCGAAACGGCGCGATCCTGATCGGAACGCCTGCCAATTCGCCGACCATCGCCGGCCTGCATCTGGCGCTCGATAGTCTCGGCAGCGAAGGTTTTGTCATCAGGAGCGCAACCGCTCGCGGCCGCAAGCTGACCGTGATCGCGGCGAACACCGATATCGGCGTCCTCTACGGCGCATTCGATTATCTGCGCCTGATGCAAACCCGCCAGAAGGTGACCGCTCTCGACGTTGCCTCGGTGCCGCGCATCCAGAACCGCATCCTCGATCATTGGGACAATCTCGACCGCAATATCGAACGCGGCTATTCGGGCTTTTCGATCTGGAACTGGCACAAGCTGCCCGACTATCTGGATCCGCGATATACCGATTACGCCCGTGCCCAGGCCTCGATCGGTATCAACGGCGTCACGCTCAACAATGTCGGGGCGCAGGCCGCGATGCTGACACCGCTCTACATCAACAAGGCGGCAGCGCTGGCCGGTGTCTTCCGTCCCTACGGCATCAAAGTCTATTTCTCGGCGCGCTTCAGTGCCCCCATCGAGCTCGGCGGCCTCAAGACCGCCGATCCGCTCGACCCGGCCGTGGCAGCGTGGTGGAAAGCCAAAGTCGATGAGATTTACACCACCATCCCGGATTTCGGCGGCTTCCTGGTGAAAGCCAATTCGGAGGGCCAACCCGGGCCGCAGGATTACGGACGCACCCACGCCGACGGCGCCAACATGCTGGCGAAGGCGCTGGCGCCTCATCACGGCATCGTCATCTGGCGCGCCTTCGTCTATTCGCAAAATAATCCGGACGATCGCGTCAAGCAGGCCTACACCGAATTCGTGCCGCTGGACGGAAAATTCGACGACAACGTGATCGTGCAGGCGAAGAACGGGCCGCTCGATTTCCAGCCGCGCGAACCGTTCAGCCCGCTGTTCGGTGCCACGCCGAAAACAAACCTTGCGCTCGAGGTCCAGGTCACCAAGGAGTACCTCGGCTTCACCACCCATCTCGTCTATCTCGGAACTATGTGGCAGGAGGTGCTCGACACCGATACTTATGTGCGCGGCCCCGGCTCGACAGTCGCGAAAGTCATCGACGGCAGTCTGTTCGGAAACAAACTCACGGCCATGGCAGGCGTCGGCAATGTCGGCACCGACCGCAATTGGAGCGGCTCGGAATTCGACCAGGCCAACTGGTATGCGTTCGGCCGCCTCGCCTGGGACCCGGGCCTTTCGGCGCGCGCCATCGCCGAAGAGTGGACGCGGATGACGTTCGTCAACGACAAGGCGTTCGTCGAACCGGTGGTGGACATGATGATGGGCTCGCGCGAAGCCGCCGTTGATTACATGACGCCGCTTGGCCTGGCGCACCAGATGGGAACGAGCGGTCACTACGGCCCCGGACCATGGGTCGACGATGCCGGCCGCCCGGATTGGAATCCCGTCTATTACAATCGCGCCGACGCGCAAGGCATCGGCGTCGAACGAACCGCGGCCGGCAGCAACGCCGTTTCCCAATACGCGCCGCCGGTGGCGGACGTGTTCGCCAGCCTCGATAAAATTCCGGACAAGTACCTATTGTGGTTCCATCATGTTCCTTGGGACTACAAGATGAAGTCCGGGCGCACGCTGTGGGACGAGCTGGTCATGCACTATGCGCGCGGCGTCGAAGAGGTCGTGCAAATGCGGGCGACCTGGGCGAAAATGAAACCCTATGTCGATGCCCAGAGATATGAGGAGACTGCCGCCTATCTCGCCATTCAGGAAAAGGAAGCGAAATGGTGGCGCGATGCCTGCATCGCCTATTTCCAGTCCATCTCGAACCGTCCGCTTTCGTCGGGCGTGCCGCCGCCGGAGAAACCCCTATCCTATTATCGGAGCTTGACCTTCCCGTTTACCCCCGGGACGGCGCGTTGACCACAAGCGGCGCCGCTGCGCATATGGCTATCGGTGGCAGGCCAAATGGGAGACATAGCATGATTAAGCCATTCGTCCCGCTGGCCGCGCTGTTCTTGCTCGCGTTCGGTACCATCGCACACGGCGCCGACGGAACTTGTATCGACGCCCATGCCAGTTACGAGGCCCACACCCAAGGACTGCACGACGTCGTCATTCGCAGATCCATCGGAAAACCGCGGCCTCCCCTGTTGTTGACGACGACATGCATCGGCCTTGAGAAGGCGGATGCCGTGTCCGTGAGCTCGCCGTTCAACTGTGTCGGGCAGGGCGACACCGTGGTCGCCACGCATATCGGCGGCGAACGCCAGTTTTGCCGCGTGACCCACGTGGCCCCGTATGTCCCGCCGCCAGAGCCCGCGAAGCCCTAAGTCCCGTCCAGCAGGCTGCCATTCGCAAATCTGTCGTAGGCAGCGCTCAGAGCTGCGACAAAGCGTTGATCGCCGGCAATGGCGCGCGTGAAAATGTCGGTCAGCCCCAGAAACCCTGGCAGATCCGCCCGCGCATCGCCAACGCAGGCGTTGCCGATCTTCACAAGCGTCGGGGACAACGGATCCGCCAAGGTCCGCCCGGCTTTGGCTTCGCGCTCGACGAAACGCATCCACGCGGCAATCGGAACGGCCAGCCGCTCCACCGGTCGTCCGGCGGCAAGTGCATCGGCGACGGGCGCCAGAATCCGGTAAGGCAACTTCTGCGAGCCGTCGGATGCGATCTGATAGAGCTTGTGCGTCAGGGCGGGGTTGCGGAAGCGCTGCAGAATGGCAGCGGTATAGGCCTCGAAATCGAGGCCGCGGGTCTGACGCAGCGAGGGCGTGATGTCCTGGCGCATCATCTGCCCGACGAAGCCGGCGAGACGTTGATCCGTCATGGCCTGGCCGACGGAGTCGTAGCCCATCAGAAGACCGGCATAGGCGAGCGTGGAGTGAGCGCCGTTCAGCAGCCGGAGTTTTGCGAGCTCAAACGCCTTGACGTCGCTGGTCAGGCTGGCGCCCACACTCGCAATGTCGGGAGCATCGGGGCCGAGTATGTCTTCGACCACCCATTGCAGGAAGCTCTCGCGCTGCACAGGCGCTTCATCGATGAGGCCGACGGCATCGGCCACCTTGCGCCTCAGCGCGTCGTCGCCGGCCGGCGTGATGCTGTCGACCATTGTGCAGGGGAAGCGCACTTCTCCCTCGATCCAGGCGGCCAGATCCTTGTCGCCGCGGGCCTGAGCGAATCCGAGAACCGCGGCATGCAGCTTCTCCCCATTGGCAACCACATTGTCGCAACTGAGGGCGACGAACGGCGCCAGCCCCTTGGCTTTGCGCCGCGCCAGTCCTTCCGTCACCCATCCGACGGCGCTGACGGGATTCGTCGGCTCTGCGAGGTCATGGACGATATCGGGATGCTGAAAATCCAGCGCGCCGCTGCCGTCGAGGCAGTAGCCCTTTTCGGTCACCGTCAGCGACACCAGTTTTACCTGAGGCTGAGTCAGACGGGAGAAGATTAGCGCCGCCTCGTCCGCCGCCGAGAGGTATTCCTTGAGCGACCCGATGACGCGAAAGTGGGGCCGGACGTCGAGCTCGGCCACCACATAAAGACAGTCCTGAGGCTTCAGAGCGGCCGAGAACCCCGGCGGACGCAGCTCGGCGCCACAGATGGCCCAACGCGGATCGCGGGCCAGCAGAGTGTCCATGTACCAGGCCTGATGCCCGCGGTGGAAGGCGCCAGGGCCGAAATGGACGATACCGATCTGGGTCTTGCTTCGGTCGTAGGAAGGCACCGCAATGCCGCGGGCGACGCCCGCCAGGCTTTGCGGCGTCAAACGGGGCCGTCCGGCGGCGGTTGTCTCTTGCGGTTCATTCATGGCTGCGACTTCCTTATCTTAGCTCTCCACGAACAGCAGAACGGCGCCGGCGCGGGGCACTCTCACGGCAAGCGAAGCATGCCGGACGGGAACCAGTTCCGTCTTATCCGGACTCCATGCCGCGCTGCCATGCGCGACCTCGGCTCCGGCCAACGCAATCCCAGTCGTCGCGTCCAACCGAGGCCCTGTCAACCGCCAGGCTGTCGCCCGTCGCGCTTTCAACCCGGCAAGATCGACATCCAGATCTATATCGCGTGCCGCGTCTTTATTGAACACGGCGATCCTGTAGCCGTCGGCGGTTTTTGCGGTGTAGGCCGTGGCATTGGCGCCAGCGGCGTCGAACGCGTTCGCGACCAGCGTCGTGCCGGCGAATTGCTCGACCAGCATCATGCCGTAAAAGAGCGGGCGGGCGTCGAAACCCTCGGCGCGGTTGCCCGCGAAGGGCGAATAGAAAGTGCCCAGCCGCGCCACTTCCATGTCGGCGGCGTTGCGCGCGCCCGGCAGCTTGTCGCCCAGGCTGATGGCGATCCGACTACCGGGCCCGCCATGGAAATTGATGCCCTTGCAGCCGCGCGAAGCCATGTCGAGCATATAGTTCGCGCCCCACAGCGCCGCGGCGAGCGCATTGCTGAGGCCTGGCTTGCCGCCGCGATAGCAACTGTTGCCTTCGGCCATGCGGAAAGGCAGTCCGGCGGCGCGGGCCACAGGCATGATCGCATCCATCCGTTCGGCGATGCGCGGATCGGGTTTGAGCAAATTCTCGATCGTCGCGTCGGGCGACGTCGGCGGGCCCTCGGCATAGTAATGACCGCTCAGCGCGACGATGCGCGAGCCGATGCGCTTGGGAGCCTCTTGCGCGAAGCGGACCACCCATTCCGCGGACGTTCCGACATCGGGACCGCCGAACCTTGCTTCGGGCACGCGTTGCGACACCGCGTCGGCGATGGCAATCCATTCGTTCAGATAATCCGGAAAATCCCATCCGGCAGGCCGGAGCAGGTTGTTTGGGGTCTTGTAGAGATCGGGCTCGTTGCCGATCTGGAAGTAGAGCAGCTTCGGCCCCAACGCCTTGGCAACATAGGCGGCCTCCTCTGCGTCGCGGTCGGGCGAACCAGTGCCGAAATTCAGTCCCCAGATACAACGCCAGCCACAGGCATCGAGGAAGCCGCGCAGATTGTCCACCGCTTCGGGTGTGATCGGTGTGAAGCGCTGAGGCATGTAGTTGTCGGAACGGCCGAGGCCCGGCGCCGTCATCACCGGCGGCTGCGCCTCCGGGCTGGTTTTCCACCAACAGAACTCACTCGAATTGCCGCCGACGCGCAACACGGCGTTCGTACTCAGCCGCCGATGCAGCGCCACCAAGCTCGTGTTGCCGACGTCATAGAAGGAGGGATCGGTGAACTGAGCCGTCTCGACGCTGAACCCGTTATAGTCGAGCGGAATCTCGTTAAGCGCCTCGCCCGGATGCAACGTAAGGCGGCCTCTGGCGGCAGGCGCGCCCAGCGCGTTGGTTCCAATTGCGGCAAGGCCGACCGCAAGAAGCGCGCGCCTGTCGAATTCGAACATGTGTCGTCCTGCGATCACTACTCGTGCTAGTCGGCGCCCGCCGGCCAGACCAGCTTAAACCCGCGTGCAGAGGTTCCCAAGACATACACCTCTAGCGCGTCGCGTTCTACGCGGCGCCGTCCGGCCTGGGATGTCTTTTGTGGAGCGTTTATGGCCTGCCGGTGCGGCCCTATCGACCCGAAAGAAAATGAGTGGCGCACGGGGACTGTGCGCCACTCGAAAGTCGAGGGAGGACGTTAAGTAAGGCTCTTCCGCCACCACTCTCTTGCGAGAAGTGGTGGCGGAAGCACTTTGACTGCAGCTTAGAACGAGCCGTGCACGCCAAGCATGAAGGTCTGGCCCGAGATGTAGTAGCTATGCGCCTCGTTCACGTTCTGGATGTAGCTGCGCAGCTTGGCATTGAAGACGTTCTGGACGCTGAATGTCAGCTCCGGATCGCTCGGCACTTCGC
>Ga0265340_10001785_pt1 | contig 12274 bp, 9 predicted proteins | sample 4CB225metaG_FD_202082 | JGI IMG/M metagenome (GOLD analysis project Ga0265340, IMG submission 202082) | Rhizosphere microbial communities from Carex aquatilis grown in University of Washington, Seatle, WA, United States - 4-CB2-25 metaG | ecosystem: Host-associated > Plants > Roots > Rhizosphere...
CTGTTGCATGCGCTTCTGGAGTTGCTCCTGTTCCAGGCGGAGGCTGGCACTGGCATCATCGAGAAAGAGTTGATCATCCTCGTGCAAGGTCAAGGTGCTGCGGTAGATCAAGAGCAGGATGAGCACGACCGTCAGCGCACCCCACACGATCAGCAACATCATCAGCGTAGACATTCGCCACCTCGGGCTCGGTCGAACCGTTCGGCCCCAGGGCTTGTAGCACCCACGGACCGGACGCCTTCCGTGGCAACATTATAGCCCGCCTTCCGAAGCCGGGTGCAACTATTTGAAACGGAGAGGTGGTTCAGGATGGCTCCCGCGTTTTCTGCGGCGTTCCGGCAGCAACTCCTGCGACCTCATTGAGTTGCAGCGCATCCAATAAACTGACCTTCCACAGCCTCGAAAGCCGGGACTGGAGTACTTGAAAATTGGGAGGGTTTGCTATAATCGCGCTAGTTTTCTGAGGAGAGATGCATGGCAACCACAACCACCACCCCGACCACGACGACCCCAACTGTTGACAGCCCGCCCGTCAATTTCAGCGGCACGGCTATCGCCAAGGTGAAAGAGATCATGGCCCAGCAGAACCCCGTACCGGCAGGACTGCGCGTGGGCGTGGTCGGCGGCGGATGCTCCGGCTTCTCCTACTCGATGTCGTTCGAGAACGGCGCCGGCATGATGGACAAGACCTTCGACTTTGACGGACTGAAAGTGTACGTTGACGCGACCTCCCTGATGTACCTGAAGGGGGTGAACGTGGACTACATCGAGACCATCGAGGGCGCCGGCTTCAAGTTTGACAACCCGAACGTGAAGAGCACCTGCGGCTGCGGGTCCTCCTTCAGCGTGTAATCGGGCGCATTTCCCAGCTCCAACACCCTGTCCTTGGCGGGACAGGGTGTTGCTTTTGCGGCGCACGCCTTGCGCCGATCGCGCTCCTGTCCTGCCTTTCCGGCGTCGCGCGCAACCCTCGTCGCGGGTCGGGGTTCAGACTGTGGCGGAGCAGTTGCAGCCGAAGCTCTATACCGCGTCGCGCGCTCCCTATACAATGGATTTTTCTGTTTGCGCCGCAAATGACGCTGGCACTTCACTGTCGAGAGTGTGGATGATACCTTTTCGCCGAACCGGATTCATACTGTCCATCGCTTTTGTCCTGTTGCTCGAATTGGGCTGTGGGGACCAATATCGTCCGGTGGCGAATCCCATCATCGGCCCGGGCGGTCAGCCCCAGACGAGCCATTTCGCCTACGTTGTAACCAACAACCCTGCCGGCAATGGCTCCTCCATCGTAATCGATGTTTCGGGCGACACCACCACCAGCCTGCAAACCATGGGGTTGGGATCGATCTACGAAGCGACCAATAATTCCGGGGGCCTGCTGTTCATCGCCAACCGGGACAACGACAGCGTAAGCGAGTACAGCCCGGTTTTCGGCGGGAACATTACCACCATCAACCTGCTGACCGGATCGCGCCCCGTGGCGGTGACCTCCACCAGCGCCAGTTTCGCCTACGTGCTGAACTCCGGCAGCAACTCGGCCTGCCCGAATACCGGCTCCATCAGCACCATCAGCACCACGACCCTGGCGGTCACCAGTACCGTGTGCGTGGGAGTGAATCCCACGAGCATGGTGCAGCTACCCGGCAACGCGGAGATCTATGTGATCAACCAGGGCGACAATAGCGTCACGATTTTCGTGCCTTCCAGCCAGGGAGTGGCGGGGACGGTCACGACGGCTAGTGGCCTGGGGCAAAATCCCACCGCTCTGGCGGCCAGCCTCGACGGTAGTTTCGTATTCATCACGACCGCGGGAGATGGGATAAATCCCGGCACCTTGGACATCTTGCCGCGGTACACCAGCACCGTTGGCGCTTCGGTGGCGCTCGGCGTCAAGCCGAATTCCGCGATCATGGACCCCTATCTGAATCGGCTTTACGTCACCAATGGCGGTAGCAATACCGTCAGCGTGTTCGACGCCTCGAATGTGAACGTCTCCAACTCGCCGGCCATCTCGCTGTTGGGCACTGCGAATGTGGGCACTGACCCGGTCAACGTGACTCCACTGCCGAACGGGACGCAATTCTACGTGGCGGATTCCGGCTCGGATGACGTATCGGTGGTGAGCGCCAGCAGTTTCAGCACGCTGAAAACCATACCCTTGGCTTCCGGCGCTGCGCCCGTCTGGGTCGCCTCCGAGCCCACCTCCACCAAAGTTTATGTGGCCAATCCCGGCACCGGCACGATTAGCGTCATCCAGACCGTAAACAACACGATTGCGGTCAACATATCGGCGCCTACCCAGGTTTCGGGTTGCAGCAGTTCGTGCGCGCTGCAACAGCCGGTGATGATCGTCACGCAGTAACGCTTTTCGCTTTTCGCTCTTAGCAGACAGGCGAATCGCCTCCGCCGCAGGAATGCGGACCCGGCTGCAGCTCCACTGCACCTCACGTAAACATGAACTCCCTGGTGCGCAGGTCGCGGATGGTGTCGCGCAGCTTGGCGGCGTGCTCGAATTCGAAGCGTTTGGCGGCCTCCCGCATGTCGCTTTCCAACTTCGCGATGTAAGAGTCGAGTTCGTCCTGGGAGCGGAACTCCGGCAGTCCCTCGGCCTCGTTCGTAAGGTCGGTATAATCGGCATCGGCAATGGCCACCAGCGTCATGTCGAGCGGACGCACGATGCTCTCGGGCGTGATGCCGTGCTCCTCGTTGTAGGCGCGCTGGATGGCGCGACGGCGGTTGGTCTCGCCCATCGCCTTCTTCATCGACTCGGTCATGACATCGGCATAGAGGATGGCTCGGCCGCTCAAATTGCGCGCGCACCGGCCGATGGTCTGGATCAGCGATCCCGCCGAGCGCAGGAAGCCTTCTTTGTCGGCATCGAGAATCGCCACCAGTGAGACTTCCGGCAGATCGAGGCCTTCGCGCAGCAGGTTGATGCCGATCAGCACATCGAACTCGCCCTTGCGGAGATCGCGCAGTATCTTGATGCGCTCCAGGGTCTCGATCTCCGAGTGCATGTAGCGGCACCGCACACCGACCTCGCTGTAATACTCGGCCAGGTCCTCGGCCATGCGCTTGGTCAGGGTGGTGACCAGAACTCGTTCATTTTTCTCCGCGCGCCGGCGAATCTCATGCAGCAAGTCGTCGATCTGGCCCTTCACCGGACGCACTTCCACTTCGGGATCGATCAGTCCGGTAGGACGGATGATCTGCTCGACCACGACGCCGGCCGCCTTGGTCAGCTCATAAGGGCCCGGAGTCGCCGAAATGTACACCGCCTGGTTCACCCGGCTCTCAAATTCCTCGAAGGTCAGCGGACGGTTGTCGAGCGCGCTGGGCAGGCGGAACCCGTATTCGATGAGGTTCTGCTTGCGCGAGCGGTCGCCGTGCCACATGCCGTGTACCTGCGGGATGGTCTGGTGCGACTCGTCGATGAACAGCATGTAGTCGCGGGGAACGTAATCCAGCAGCGTTGGAGGCGGCTCGCCCGGCAGCCGGCCGGTGAAGTGCCGGGAGTAATTCTCGATGCCGTGGCAGTAACCCATCTCGCGGATCATCTCCAGATCGAAGCGGGTGCGCTGGTGAATGCGCTGCGACTCGACCATCCTTCCCTGCTTCTCCAGCTCCGCCTCCCACCACGCCAGTTCCTCCAGGATCGACTGCACCGCCGACTGTTTGCGCTCCGGCTTCATCACGTAGTGGGTCTTGGGGTAGATCGGCAGGCGCACATGTTTCTGCTTGACCGTGCCGAACAGCGGATCGATCTGCGATAGCGACTCGACCTCATCGCCCCACAGCTCGATGCGGTAGGCGCTGTCTTCGTAGGTGGGAAAGACTTCGATGATGTCGCCGCGCACGCGAAAGGTCCCGCGCCGAAAATCGCCTTCGGTGCGTTCGTAGAGAATTTCCACCAGCTTGCGGACGATGTCTTCGCGCTTGATTTTCTGTCCCTTCTCCAGGAACAGCAACATGCCGTAGTAGGCTTCCGGCGAACCCAAGCCGTAGATGCAACTCACGGAGGCGACAATGATGCAATCGCGGCGCTCGAACAGCGATTTGGTGGCCGACAGCCGCAGCTTGTCGAGCTCGTCGTTGACGGTGGCTTCCTTCTCGATGTAGACATCGCCCGCCGGGATGTAGGCCTCGGGCTGGTAGTAGTCGTAATAGGAGACGAAATACTCGACCGCGTTGTGCGGGAAGAACGACTTGAACTCGTGATACAGCTGGGCCGCCAGCGTCTTGTTGTGTGCCATCACCAGTGCGGGACGGTTGATCTCCTCGATGACCTTGGCCACCGAGTAGGTCTTCCCGGAGCCGGTCACCCCCAAAAGCACCTGGTGCTTTTCGCCGTCGTAGATGCCGCGGGTAAGCGATTCGATCGCCTTTCCCTGGTCGCCTTGCGGCTTGTACGAACTGACTAACTTAAATTCCATAACAGCCTTGTTTTTCCCCTCGCAAACCCGTTCCGCCGCCGCACAGAATGCGATTTTGCCGGGTCGGCATCTCTTTATTATACGACGGCGAAAAGACCGTCTGGCGCGTCGCAGCGCGCTCGTTCACCTATCCGTAACATAAGAATTTTCTATTGGACATCCATCGGTGGCGCGGACAGACTCGGTCAGGAGATTTCCGGATGAACTCGGCAAATCCTGTTCCCCAGTCGAGAAGCAAAGTAGCGACCGGCGGCCCCGCCTTCCTGATGTGTTCCCCCGAACTCTACGAAGTGAATTACGTCATCAATCCCTGGATGGAAGGGAACCTGCATCGCTCTTCAACACGGGAGGCAGCAGCACAGTGGGAGCAGCTTTACTCGGCGATCTCGCAATTCGCACGGGTCGAGTTGGTGGCGCCGCAACCCGGATCTCCCGACATGGTATTTACGGCCAACGCCGGATTAGTGCGTCAGGGCGTAGTCGCGCTCAGCCGATTCTTTCATCCCGAGCGGCAGGGCGAGGAACCTCACTTCGGTAAGTGGTTCGGTGACTCCGGCTTCACCGTGCGGGAGACGCCACGAACCACGCCGTTTGAAGGAGAGGGCGATGCCTTATTCGAATGGGACGGTTCGCGGCTGTGGGCAGGGCATGGGGTGCGAACCCAGAGGTGTACCCACCAGTGGCTGATGGACATTTGGGGGGTTGAAGTCATCTCGCTGCGGCTGGTAGATCCGCGCTTCTATCATCTGGACACCTGCTTCTGCCCTCTATTCGGCGGCTATGTGATGTACTTCCCCAAAGCCTTTGACGCCGAATCGCTGACTAAGATTGAGACGCGATATCCGGAGGACAAGCGGGTTTGTGTCAGCGAGCGGGACGCTCTGCGATTTGCCTGCAATGCGGTGAACGTAGGCAGAGTCATCGTTTTGAACGAAATCAGCGTTGAGCTGTCAAGGCGGTTGGAGACTCTCGGCTTCTGCGTAGTGCAAGTCCCGTTGACCGAGTTCCTGAAAGCCGGCGGCGCAGCCAAGTGCCTGGTGTTGCGTTTAAGTGAGATGGAGGCAACCCACGCTGCGGGCGTATGGGCTTCACCGCTGAAGGAAGCCCCATCTGAGTGGCGGCGCAGCGCTTAGCGAAGCTCTCCGCGAAGACCGCGTGGCCGCGCACCCTCCGAACCTGACCTTGCTCGCTGGCTTCCGCGAGTCTATGCTGTCTTCCCTCAGCTAAATTCCGCCTCGGAGCGTGCCCATGCATCGGTGCTCAGAACGTCTTCGGGTAGTCCTCCTTGTGTTGTTGCTCACAGCCTCGCTGGCCGTTGCGCAGCAGCAGTCAGGCAACGCCTCAGGTGAAGAAGCGCGCATCAAGAAGATCGTGGATGGAATCATCCAGCCGTTTCTGTCCCGGAACCATATTCCCGGGGCCATCGTAGGAGTTTCGAGCCACGGCCATGACTATTTCTTTCCCTATGGGCAGGCGACCGATGCCGGCGATCCTTTCACACCTGACACCCTGGTCGAGATCGGCTCGTGCACCAAGGTGTTTACCACCACGCTGTTTGCGCTGGCGGTCAATCGCGGACAGATCGCAGCCGACGCGTCGGCGCAGAAGTACATGCCCGACGGCATGAAGCTAGAACCGCTGGCGCGGCAGATGACTCCGCTGCAACTGGCCGACTTCACCTCCGGCATGCCGGACGATCCGACCAACCTTCCTCCACGGCTGGAGATGCGGAGTATCGAGCACTACACGACCGAGGACTTCCTGAAGTGGGTGTCGCACTGGAAGCCCGCCACCGCGCCGCCGGCTCCCTACAAGTATTCCAACGCCGGCATTGGCCTGCTGAGTTACCTGGTCGCGGACGCGACTGGCAAGCGATGGGAAGAGCAGCTCAACGCCGAGATCGTGAGGCCGCTCAACCTCCAGGATACCGCGCTGCGTCCCCCGCCGGAGCAAAGAAAGCGGCTGGCCCAGGGACATCGGCGAAACGGCAGCGATGCTCCGCCGTGGCCGGTGTACGCGTGGTATGCCGCAGGAGGACTGCGCTCGACGGCACGCGACATGCTGCGCTTCGGCGAGGCCAATCTTGGCCACAAGGAGGTCGATGGCCAAGCGGTTCCGGATGACATGATCGCTGCCATGCAATTGGCTCAAAAGCCCATCTACACCATGCCCAATGGCGAGGCCAAGCAGGCCATGGCTTGGATCAACAACATGGGAGGCGGACAACCCGGGCTGCACCCGGTGATCTTTAAGAATGGCGGGACCGTCGGCTTCGGCACCGTTATCGTTGTCAATCCGTTCAAAGACCTTACCTTGTTCATTGCGGTGAACCAGGCGGGCAGCAACCCTGCCGGACTCGGCGTGGAAATGGCGCGCCACCTGCCATAGGCAGGCTCTGATTAAGTTTGGTCCTGGGAAGGGGACGGCCTTCGGGCCGTCCATGAATGCCCGATATTAAGACCGGGCTTTAGCCCCTGAGGCGCTCCCAACTGGCGTAATCAGACCTGCCTTAGCGCGTCGAGTTCCGTGGCAGGCAGACTGCCGCTGCCTGAGCATGCCTTCCCACTTGTCAAACGCCGGACGTGCGTTATCCTGATGAATTGCAAGAAGCGTCCGGGCTTTGCCTATTGCTTCCCAATAGGATTCCAGGGCTTCCAAGGAGGACTAAGTGAACTTTCTGAACCGTCTGCAACCACTGGGCTTGCTGGTGCTGCGACTGGCGCTGGGCACGGTCATGATCGCCCACGGCTGGCAGAAAGTTTCTGGCGGCATGCCGCAGTTCATGCAGATGCTGCAACACATGGGCATTCCTGGGTGGATGGGCTACCTGACCGCGGCGGCAGAATTTGGCGGCGGCATCCTGGTACTGGTTGGTTTTCTCACACGACTGGCGGCGCTCGCCATCCTGACCGACATGCTGGTCGCGATACTCAAGGTCCACTTGCACAACGGACTATTCTCGAAAAGTGGCGGCTTCGAGTTTCCTATGATGTGCGCCGCCGTCGCGTTCTCCCTGATCTGGAGCGGCGCGGGCCCCATCGCGATCGATTGGCTGTGGGGCAGCAAGGGGAGGTAGACCTTCAATGGCTAAGCCAGAACAGCGAGCAAAACGTCTTGCCTATATCCGCAGAATAATTTCGCCCATGCTGCGGCCCCGTCAGGGTTGGGAAGAGGCGTTCCGGGCAGCGGGATCGACAGCAAAGGATGAACTGCTATTGGAACCACTTAGGCCAAGCCGTTTTGACTGCGAGGAATGGCGGTGGTAAGAGCAGGACAATCCGGCTGGTCTCCTTCGATCCAAGTGCCCGAAACGCTGGTTGGTGAAAAACTCCGTCAGTGAATGCAGTTCTGATTGCCGAGCCCGGTGTTGTTGTACCAGATATTGGTACCGCAGTGAGGATTCAGGTCGACCATGTCGTGATTCTCAGGGTTCCCATCGTTATGAGTTATGGTGACGATGTTGTCGTTACTGTGTTTCTCGATGACGATGCCCGCCATCTGATTGCCCGGTCCGCCGGAATTGGTGATGCGATTGTTGTTGCTCCTGATGTTGCCGGTGCATTTCTGGTTGCCGCAGCCCAGCAGAATACCGGTATCGCCGTTCCCCGACGTGCCATTGCAGTCGACGATGCGGTTTTGCGAGGAGTCGTACAACCAGATTCCATACTTGCCATTGCCGGCGGCGGTGGCGGTGGCGATGGTGCTGTCATCGGAGGAGTCAAGCCATATGCCGGACTCATGGTTGCCGATGGTGCTCAAGTTGGACACGTGAATGCCGGAACTATTCTTCACGATCACGCCGGCCTGGCCGTTGTAACTGGCCAGGAAGTTGGCAGCGAGGCTGCGTTTCACACCGTTGAAGAATATGCCTGCGGTGGCGTTGCCGTCGTGCTGCTGGAAGATGTTGCCGCCGAGATCTTTGAACAGTTCGATGGCAGCGTCGTCGCCGTCATCTTCAATTGCGATGTTCCATTGCGTGACCACCGACTGGGTACCAGGAAAGTACTGGCCATTCATGCCGGCATCGTTAGCCGGAGTGGAAGTGCCTTCATCGCCGCCCTCGACCACCACGTGGTCCGCCCCTTTGCGGATCAGAATACCGATGCTGGTGCCGTAATAGCCGTTCCCAATGACGGAGAAACCTTTCAGGTTAAGAATCGAGTAGGGTGCAGCTATCTCGATGCAGTTGGGCTTGCTGCTCTGGTCGGCGTTGAGATCATTGCCGACCGTGTAAGTGCCTGTGCTGGTGATGACGCATCCGCAAGCAGTGATTACCGACGGGCACGAGCGCGCTTGAGCAGGACCGCTCGGTTGTGCTGCCACGCTGCCTATTCCAAAGAAGAGAGAACAGAACATCAGCCAGAGTCCTGTGAGCCTTGCCATAGACGAAGACCTCCTCGGTCGCAATTGGGTAATTGGGAAAATGCCGCAAGACGAGAACTTGTCAGGAGAAAAGCCGGCAGAATATGTCTAGGATTTGAATTTCCGTTCTAGCTCCCCACAGCTCCACACTATATACGATTCGATGGATTCCGCCCCGTTAATATTTCGCCAGCTCTTCCATCGCCCGATAAAGGTCCTCCGCTTGGGGCAGGATCTCGTCCTCCAGGATCGGCTGGTAGGCGACGAAGGTGTCTTTGGCCGCGATGCGCTTCACGGGAGCGTCGAGCTGGTCGAACAATTCGTCGGCAATCCGTGCCGCGATTTCGGCGCCATAGCCCCAGCTCAACATGTCTTCATGAGCCACGAGCACCCGGCTGGTCTTCGAGACCGACGTAGCAATCGCATCCCAGTCATAAGGACTGAGCGTCCGCAGGTCAACCAATTCCACACTGACACCGTTCTCGCGCTCGATCCGCTGCGCGGCTTGCAGCGCACGCGGCACCACGGCTCCGTAAGTCACGACCGTAAGATCGTGGCCGGGACGCACGATCTTCGCCTTGCCGAACGGGACCATGTAGTCGGGTCCGGGATACGGCGAGCGTCCAAAGGTCTCGCGGTAGAGGCGCTTGTGCTCCAGGAACAAGACCGGATCGTCGCAACGGATGGCAGTGCGCAGCAATCCGTTAGCATCGAGGGCGTTCGACGGAAAGATGACGCGCATTCCGGGAGTGTGGGTGAAAATGCTCTCGCCGCACTGCGAGTGGTAGATCGACCCGCCGGTGAGATAACCGCCGATGGCGACGCGCACCACCGCCGGTGACGAGAACGCGTTGTTCGAGCGCCAGCGTATCAACGGCAGCTCGTTGCGAAGCTGCTGCATCGCGGGCCAGATGTAGTCGAAGAACTGGATCTCGACCACCGGCTTCAAGCCGCGAGTGGCCATTCCGACGGCGCGGCCCACGATGTTGGCTTCCGCCAGCGGCGAGTTGAACACGCGCTCAGAACCATATTCGGTCTGCAGCCCGGCGGTCAGCTTGAAGACGCCGCCTTTGCCCTTGACCTGCTTGGCCTTCAGATATTCCTCGCGGCTGCAGTCGGCGATGTCCTGGCCAAACATGACGATGCGTGGGTCGCGGCCCATCTCATCCTTCAGGCAGGCATTGATGAGATCGGCCATTGTCCTCTCCGGGCTCGATGTACCCTTCTGCGACGGGGCGGGATGGACTGCCTCGGTCTGGAACGCGTTGGAGGTTGGATCGAGGTCGGGCGAGTACACGAACTCCTGGTACGAATCGGCGGCAGGCAAGGCCGCACCTACCGCACGGTCGCTGGCCTCCTGGACCTCGGCTTCGACCTCCTTCTCCAGGTCGTTAATTCCCTTCTCGTCAAGAATGCCTTCGCGGACCAGGAACAACTCGAAGCGGGTTATGGGATCGCGCTCGACCTCCTGCTTCAGCTCCGACTCGGGCCGGTAGAGCTTCTCGTCATCGGAGAGCGAGTGCGAATACGGCCGGATGACGTGTCCGTGCACAAACGCCGGGCCGTTACCAGCGCGGATGTAGTCGACCGCCGTTTTCAGCGCGGCGTAGCTGGCCAGCGGATCGGTGCCGTCCACTTCGTCGAAGTAGAAATTCGGGAATCCCTTCACCAGATTACTGATGTTGCCGCCCGCCGTCCCCACTTCGACGGGGACCGAGATGGCGTATTCGTTGTCTTCGATGAGGAACAGTACCGGCAACTTTAGGTTGGAGGCGCTGTTCATCGCTTCCCAAAATTCACCCTCGCTGGTGGTGCCGTCGCCGGAGGAAACGTAGATCACTTCGTCGTCGTGGAACTCGACGTCCTTGAACTGACGGTAATCGCCGTTGGCTTTTTCCGCAGCTTCGGGATGGCGGGCGAAGTAGCGTCCCGCTTCGGCGCAGCCTACGGCCTGGAGAAACTGCGTTCCCGTCGGCGAGGATTGGGTGACGATGTTCAGCTTCTTGTGTCCCCAGTGCGAGGGCATCTGCCGCCCGCTGGAGTTGGGATCGTCGGCCGCGCCAACCGCCTCCAGCAGTTGCTCGTAAGGCGTCATACCAATGGTCAGGCACAGGGTGCGGTCGCGATAGTAGGGATAGAACCAGTCGTAGCTTGGCCGCAGCACCATTCCGGCGGCGACCAGCAGCGCTTCGTGCCCCGCTCCTGAGATCTGGAAGAATATCTTCTGCTGGCGCTTGAGCAGGATCTCGCGATCGTCGAGCTTGCGCGACAAATACATCAGCCGGTAGATATCGATCAGTTGCCGGCGAGTGAGGCCCGCGTACTTTTCGCTGGGAGCAGCCTGCAAGGTTTCAATTTTGGGCGGTGTCTTGGTAGTTGCCATCCATTACCTCGGGAGTGAAAGCAAGACGGACCACTCCTTAGAATGTGCTTCTATTGTAAATGTTCAGCCGGCCTTACTGGCCGTTCTCCGCGTCTGAGGCCTGTCCGCTGCGCGCCGGTGCCGGGTCAGTCGAATGGCTATACTGGAGAGCAATGATACGCATTTTTCGCCCGATTCCGCTGGAGAAAATCAGGTTTGTCATCTTTGATCTCGACGGCACGCTGATCGATTCAGAACTCGACCTGGCCGCTTCGGTGAATGCCATGCTGCGCCACTTTGGCCGCCACGAGCTGCCCATCCCGGTGATTGGGACCTATATCGGGGATGGCGCGCCCATGCTCATCCGGCGCGCGCTGGGCGATCCCGCCGATCGCGAGTTTCTGCAGGACGCACTCAACTACTTCCTGGTCTATTACCGCGATCATAAGCTTGATCGCACTCTCCCCTATCCCGGAATCAAGGAAGCGCTACAGCAGATTGCGGGGAGCGAAGGCCATTCGCGCCAGCTGGCGGTGCTGACCAACAAGCCGGTTCGTGCCTCCCAGCACATACTTGCCGGACTGGGCATGGCGGAGCATTTCATGCAAGTTTATGGCGGCAACAGCTTCGAGACCAAGAAGCCCGATCCGTTCGGCGCGAACAAGTTGTTGGCCGAAGCCGGTGCGAAGCCGGACGAAACGGTGATGGTCGGCGACTCCGAGGTGGACATCCTCACCGCCCACAACGCGGGGCTGTGGAGCGTCGGCGTGAGCTACGGCTTCGCTCCCCAGACCTTGGAGCAGGTGCCGCCCGACGTGCTGGTCGACAGCCCATCCGAGCTGGCGCGCGCCCTGACCCTGAGCGCCGTGCCGCGCGAGGAGCACGTCCCGCCGAAGTAACCGGCGGCTGCTATCCTGATGGCATGTCACCGCCCGGCAGCCACCGCTCTGTTTTTCAGGACGGCTTTGCCGCCGTATGGCATGAGCCGGCATTGATTGCGGCCGAACTCACGTGGCGCTGGTGCTTCGGTTTTGCGGCGTGGGCACTGGTGATTATCGGCGCCGGGTTGTTCCTCGATAGCCTCAAGATATCGCCTGGCGACGAATTCTTGTTGGGC
>Ga0265340_10001786_pt1 | contig 12273 bp, 9 predicted proteins | sample 4CB225metaG_FD_202082 | JGI IMG/M metagenome (GOLD analysis project Ga0265340, IMG submission 202082) | Rhizosphere microbial communities from Carex aquatilis grown in University of Washington, Seatle, WA, United States - 4-CB2-25 metaG | ecosystem: Host-associated > Plants > Roots > Rhizosphere...
GGGACGATGCCCACATCAGCTATCTTGATGCGCTGGCGGTCGCGGCCGAGCGTGAGGACGTAGCTCATCGCGCCAGCCTCGGTCACGCGGACGCCGAAACCCTTGAGGGTCTTGTCGATGTACGTTATCTGCCTGCCTGGGACTGGCCGGAGCCGGCGCAGGGTGACATCGGTGAGGTTCACGACGGGCATTTTCAGTCTCGCCCCAGTCTCGCAAAACCGTGGTGCAAGGGTGGTGTCGGCTAAACCACTATGAGTCGCTCAAGACGAAAAAGCAAAGGAAAATGAATAGGTTGTGAGTAGCTATGAGCAGCGATGGGGCGTAGCCAAGTGGTAAGGCAGCGGATTTTGATTCCGCCATTCCCTGGTTCGAATCCAGGCGCCCCAGCCAATTTCTTGCGCACCGGGCGCCGCGGCGGCAAAGGCGAGGCCTGATTTGAGCTCGACGGCAGACGGTCACCACAGTCATCATGGACACGATCATGACGGGCACGGCCACGGCGCCGGTCATTCTCGCGGCCATTCCCACGCTCCTTTGAGTTTCGGGCGGGCCTTCGCCATCGGCATCGCGCTCAACGGCGCCTACATCCTCGTCGAGGCGGCGTTCGGCTTTGCCAGCAACTCGCTGGCGCTCCTCGCCGACGCCGGGCACAACTGCTCGGACGTCCTTGGTCTTATCGTCGCGTGGGGGGCGACTGCACTCGCGCAGCGGCCGCCGTCGCAGCGGTATACCTACGGGCTGACCGGCAGCACGATTCTGGCGGCGCTGTTCAACTCGATCTTCTTGATGCTGACCTTCGGCGCCATCGGGCTGGAGGCGGTCATGCGGCTCATGCATCCGCAGCCGGTGGCGGGCTTCACGGTCATCCTGGTCGCGCTCGGCGGGATCGCGGTCAACGGCGTCAGCGCCATGCTCTTCGCCGCGGGGCGCAAGGGCGACCTCAACGTGCGCGGAGCCTTCCTGCACATGGCGGGCGACGCGATGGTTTCGGCCGGTGTCGTCGTCGCCGGTCTCGCCATCCTGGCGACCGGGTGGCAGTGGCTGGACCCTGTGGTCAGCCTTGGCGTCGCCCTCGTCGTGATCGCGCAGACCTGGAGCATGACGCGGGAAAGCGTCGCGATGTCGCTGCAGGCGGTTCCCGAAACGATTGCGGCTACCGATGTGCGCGCGTTTCTCGGTCGACTGCCGGGCGTGGCCGAAGTCCACGACCTGCATATCTGGCCGATGGGCACCGCGGAAATCGCCATGACCGCGCACCTGGTGATGCCCGCCGGCCATCCGGGCGATGCGGTGCTCTTCCAGCTCGAACACGATCTCCATGAACAATTCGGCATCGGCCACGTTACGCTGCAGATCGAGAGCGGCACGATGGCGTGCCCGCTGGCGCCGGAGGAGCGCGTATAGGGGTGGCGCGGGCGCGACGCCCGGTGACGCCACGCCGGCATGGAGACTGAGCGATGGCGGCCGACTTCGATTTCACAGGCAAACGGATCGTGATGACCGGCGCGACCGACGGGATAGGTCTGGCCGCCGCGCGGGTTTTCGCCGCCGGCGGTGCGGAACTGACGCTGGTGGCGCGTGACCCTGGCAAGGTCAGCGCGACGGCCGCTCACCTGTCGTCGATCAGTCCGCAACGGACGGCGGTTCAAAGCATCCTCGCCGATCTGTCGCTGCAGGCCGAGGTGCGCCGCGCCTCCGCCGAAATCGCGGCGCGCCATCCGCAGATCGACGTTCTCATCAACAATGCCGGCGCCATGTTCAACCGGCGCATCGTCACCGCCGACGGCATCGAGCTGACGTGGGCGCTCAATCACCTGGCGCCGTTCCTGATGACCAACCTGCTGCTCGATCGGCTGAAGGCGGCGCCCGCAGCGCGGGTCGTCACCACCGCCTCCGACGCTCACTGGCGCGGCGGCGAGATTCCGTTCGACGACATCAACGCGGAGCGCGGATATCGCGGCTTTACCCGTTACGGCCAGAGCAAGCTCGCCAACATTCTGTTTACGCGCGCGCTGGGGCAGCGGCTTCTCGGCACACCGGTTAGCGCGAGCTGCTACCACCCCGGGCTGGTCGCCACGAATTTCAACCGCAACAATGGTCCGCTGATGAACCTCGTCATGCAGGCGGCGAAGCTGGTTGCACGCACGCCACAGAAGGGGGCCGAGACGATGGTGTGGCTTGCCGGCGCTCCCGAGGCGACGAGCGTCAACGGCGGCTACTTCTTCGACGAGCACATCGGCCAGTCGAGCCCTGCCGCGCACGATGACGACGCTGCGACGCGCCTGTGGAGGCTGAGCGAGCAGCAGATCGCCGCGTCGGCGTTGCCGCCGGCGTCCAGAGCAATTCCCGATTAGACTGAATCGGGAATTGCCCTTGATTCCTTTGCCTTGCGCAATTCCGGACGGAAAAGTGGAATCGACGTTTCCTGGAATTGCTCTAGGTAATGACCGAGGGCTCGCTGCGGCCGGTGCGCTGTTCCAGTTCGGAAAGTGCGACCGACGCACGGTAGAGCGGCTGCAGCACGCTCTGCGTGTCGAGATCGAGCCGGGTGGGATCCGCCTCGTAGTGCTCGACGTAGATGCGCAGCGTCGCGCCGACCGTTCCGGTGCCCGACAGGCGGTAGACAAAGCGGCCGCCATCGTCGAAGAGCACGCGGATGCCCTGCTGACCGGAATGGGATTGGTCGACGGGATCGTCGTAGGCAAATTCATCGGCCACGGTGACGGTGCGCCCGGCCAGCGACTTGCCGGCCAGAGCGGGCAGCCGGTCACGCAGGTTCTGCATCAGGCCCTTGGCCGCGGTGGCGTCGATGGCTTCATAGTCGTAGCGGGCGTAGTAATTGCGCCCATAGGTGCGCCAATGGTCGCTCATGATGGCATCGACGCTCTGGCGCCGCTTCGCCAGGATATTCAGCCACAGCAGGACGGCCCACAGTCCATCCTTCTCGCGGATGTGATTGGAGCCGGTGCCGGCACTTTCCTCGCCGCAGATCGTCACCAAGCCAGCGTCGAGGAGGTTGCCGAAGAACTTCCAGCCGGTCGGCGTCTCGTAGCTCTTGATGCCGAGGCGGGCGGCCACGCGGTCTGCGGCGCCGCTGGTCGGCATCGAACGGGCGACGCCGGCGATGCCGCCCGCATATGCCGGAGCGAGGTGGGCATTGGCGACAAGCGCGGCCAGCGAATCGGAGGGCGTCACGAACCGGCCGCGCCCGATGATCAGATTGCGGTCGCCGTCGCCGTCGGAGGCCGCGCCGAAGTCGGGCGCATCCGCGGACATCATCAGGTCGTACAGATCCTTGGCGTTGACCAGATTGGGATCGGGATGGTGGTGGCCGAAATCGGGCAGCGGCGTGCCGTTGACGACCGTGCCGGCGGGGGCGCCCAGCGTTTTCTCGAGGATGGCGTGGGCATACGGACCGGTAATCGCCGACATGGCGTCAAAGCGCATGCGGAAACCGGTTTTGAAGAGCGCGTGGATGGCGTCGAAGTCGATCAGCTTCTCGACCATCTCCTGATAGGCCGCGACGGGATCGACGACGTGCACGACGCAGCTGCCGATCATGCTGTCGCCGAGGGTGTCGAGATCGATGTCGGGAGTGTCGAGGGTCAGGTAGCGATCGATCGTCCTGGTGCGGGCATAGATGGCATCAGTGATGCCTTCGGGCGCCGGGCCGCCGTTGCCGGCGTTGTACTTGATGCCGAAGTCGCCGTCGGGGCCGCCCGGATTGTGGCTGGCGGAGAAGATGATGCCGCCGAACGCGCCGTTGCGGCGGATCAGGTTCGATACCGCGGGGGTCGAGACAAGGCCGCCGCGACCGACGATCACCTCACCGAATCCGTTGGCGGCCGCCATGCGGATCGCCGTCTGGATGGCGACGCGATTGTAGAAGCGGCCGTCGCCGCCGATGACCAACGCCTTGCCGGCAAAACCACTCAACGCGTCGAAGATGGATTGCAGAAAATTTTCGACGTAATGCGGCTGCTGGAAAACCGTAACCTTCTTGCGCAGACCCGAGGTCCCGGGCTGCTGTCCGTCAAAGGGTCTGGTCGCGATTGTCGTTGCCGTCGCGCTCATCATGCGTGCTCATCCCCGGTTCGAGGGACCATTCTATTGCGCGAGCGCGAACATTTTTCCACGCCTCGCAGATTAATGGTGTTGCCCGCGCGGATTTTGCGCACCGGCGCCGGACGCCGGCTAAAGCGGGGTTTCGCGGACACGCGCCACCGTTCCGGTGGTGCTGTAGCCCTCCAGCAGCGGGAGAAGCTCGACGCTGCCGCCGTTCGCCTTGACGAACGCAGCCCCAGGGATTTCCGAGCCGGCGTAGTCGGCCCCCTTGAACAGGCAGTCCGGTTTCAGGGCGCGGATCAGGTCCTCCGGCGTATCCTCGGCAAAGACCACAACCAGATCGACCGCCCGCAGCGCCGCCAGCACCGCCGCGCGCGCCTGTTCGTCCTGAACCGGGCGGCCGGGGCCTTTCAGGCGCTTGACCGAGGCATCGGCGTTCACCCCGACGATGAGACGGTCGCAGCGGCGACGGGCTTCGTTCAGCGAGTGCAGATGGCCGCGGTGCAAGAGGTCGAAGACGCCGTTGGTGAAGCCCACCTTTAGGCCGAGGCCGTGCCACAGCCGTACACGCTCGGCCGCCTCGGCACGGTCGCTGACGCCCTCGCCGCGGGCCGCACCGAGCGCGGCGGCGAGCTCCTGTGGCAGTGCGGTCGCGGTGCCGGGCTTGGCGACCACGATGCCGGCAGCAGTGTTTGCGAGACGGACGGCGTCGGGCAGGGGGGCGCCGGCGGCGATGGCCGAGGCAATCGTGGCCACCACCGTGTCGCCGGCGCCGGTGACGTCGAACACACGGTGGGTCTCGGCGCGGACATGGATGGGCTTGCGGTTCGCGCGCTCGAGCAGCGTCATGCCGGCGCTGCCGCGGGTGAGCAGGACGGCGTCCATCTCGGCCATCGCCAGAAGGCGGCGGCAAGCGGCTTCGGCGTCCTCGTCGCTACCGGCATGGATGCCGGTGAAGGCCGCCATCTCCTCGAGATTGGGGGTGATCAGCGTGGCGCCGGCAAAACTCGCGACGTCGGCCCGCCGGGGGTCGACGATGACGGACTTGCCGAAACGGCGCGCCGCGGCAATCAGGGCGGCGATGGCGGCATCATCGAGCGCGCCACGGGCATAGTCGGACAGGACGAGCACGTCGCTGTCCGGCAGCGCTGCCATGGCGGCCCGGGCGAGCAGCGCGCCGATCTCGCCCGACGCGGGACGTACGTCTTCGGCATCGAGGCACAGAAGCTGCTGCCAGCCGCTGAGGTATCGCGACTTCACCGTCGTCGGCCGGCTCGCGTCGACGACGAGTTCGGCCTTCAGCCGGTCGAATGTCGCGCAGAGTGCGCGCAGCTCCTCGGCCGCGGCATCCCTGCCGACCAGCCCGACAAGCGTGGCCGCGCCGCCGGTTGCAAGAATATTGGCCGCCACGTTGCCGGCGCCACCGAGATGCGCCTGGCTGCGTTTCAGCTTCAGCACGGGCACCGGCGCCTCGCGCGAAATGCGGGTGACCTGGCCTTCGATGAAACGATCGAGCAGCACGTCGCCGACGACGAGAACGCGGGCGTTCGCGAGATGGTCGATGAGGGAGAGGTCGATCACGCTTTCAGCCGCCGGCCGGGCCGGTTCCGACAAACTCATTTCGCCCGCCCGGCTATATCGGCCCCTCCGCGCGGAGACAAGCCGCGTGGCCCGACCGGTTGGGTTTCCCTTGATTTGGCTGGCCCTCGAGTGCGGCGATCGCGGTTCAGACGCGCGTTAACCGCGTAAGCCCGCCCGGGCCGGTTGACGGCGGGCGCGCGGACGGTCATTGCACCGGCCATGTCTTCCGACCGATCGCTTGGGATTGTTCCTACCGGGGAGTTAGGCGCCATCGCGCGGGCCGCCGCTGCGCTTCGCCGCGGCGACCTCGTCGGCATGCCGACCGAAACGGTCTACGGGCTCGCTGCGGATGCCGCCAACGCGGCCGCGGTGGCGCGCGTCTTTCTCGCCAAGGGACGGCCGCGATTCAACCCGCTGATCGTCCACGTCGCCGGACACGAGGCGGCATCGTCGATCGGCGATTTCGGCAAGACGGCGGCGCGACTGGGCGAGGCGTTCTGGCCGGGGCCGCTGACGCTGGTGGTGCCCAGGGTGGCCGGCGCCCCGGTCAGCGATCTTGCGCTTGCCGGTCTCGACAGCGTCGCGATCCGCGTGCCGTCGCACCCGGTGGCGCAGGCGCTGCTGCGCGAATTCGGGGCCCCGCTCGTTGCCCCCAGCGCCAACCGTTCAGGCCATGTCAGCGCGACAACGGCGGCGCACGTCGCGGCTGACCTCGGCGACGCGGTAGCCGCGATCCTCGATGCGGGGCCGTCGCAGATCGGGCTCGAATCGACCATCGTCGGACTCGTCGGCGACCGGCCGACGCTGCTCCGCGCCGGCGCCATCCCGCGTGCGGCGATCGAGCAGGCAATGGGCGCGCTGCTCGCAGGTCCGGTGAACGACGGCGGCGCGCCTCTGGCGCCCGGCATGCTTGCCTCGCACTACGCTCCGGCGGCGCGCGTGCGGCTTGATGCGGTGTCGGTCGAGCCGGGGGAGGCGCTCCTCGCCTTCGGCCCCGGCCTGCCGGCGGGCGCGGCGGAAGCGGCGGCGATCATCAACCTCAGCGCGACCGGCGATCTGGTCGAAGCGGCGGGGCGGTTCTTCTCGGCGCTCCGCGATCTCGACCGCCTGGCAAAGACGATTGCGGTTGCGCCGATCCCGCAGACCGGCCTCGGCGAGGCGATCAACGATCGGCTCCGGCGCGCGGCGGCGCCGCGCCAACCATAGCTCGGGTTAGGTCTGCGGTTCTTCGTTGCGCGCCTGGTACCGCTGACCGGCGCGCCACTTCTTCATCAGCGCTTCCAGCTCCTCGTCGCCACCTTCGGGCAGAACGATGCGCAGGTTGACCAGGAGATCGCCGCGCTCGGTGGCGGTGCGGGGCAGGCCCTTGCCCTTCAGCCGGAGCGCCCGGCCGCCCGAGGTTCGCGGCGGGACCGTCAGCGTGACCGGACCATCGAGCGTCGGGACGCGCACCTTGGCGCCGAGCACGGCCTCGTCGAGAGTTATCGCCACGTCGCGGCGCAAAGTGTCGCCCTCGACGCGAAAATCCGGATGCGGGACGTAATCGACGGTGACCAGCGCATCGCCCGGCTGGCCGCCGGCGGTGCCCGGGTGGCCCTGCCCCTTGAGGCGGATGGTGCCGCCGGAACGCGTGCCCGGCGGGATCGCGACTTCCACGGTGCGGCCGGTTGGCAGGTCAACCCGAACCTTCTGTCCGGCAACAAGCTGCTCCAGTGTCACGGCAACCGAGGCGGCGATGTCCTGGCCATGCGCCGGCTGCGGCCCGCGATTGGTCCCGCCGCCGCGAGTGGTGCGGCCGAAGCCGCCGAGGATATCGCTCAGAATGTCGTCACCGAACATGTCGTTGCCGCCGGTGGACCAGCGGAAACTGCGTCCGCCGCCGGCGGCACGGCTCTGGGCGCCCTGGCCGAAGCCTTCGAAGCCCTGAAAACGCGGTTTGCCGTCGGGACCAATCTCGCCACGGTCGAACTGCTTGCGCTTGGTCTTGTCGCCGACGATCTCGTAGGCGGCATTGATTTCAGCGAAGCGTTCCTTGGCTTTCGGGTCGTCCTGGTTCTGGTCCGGGTGATGTTTCTTGGCGAGCTTGCGGTAGGCCGATTTGATCTCGGCTTCGCTGGCTGCCTTGGTTACGCCCAGGACGTCGTATGGATCGCGCATGGCCATAGATTAGCAGTTACCGGCCCCGGTGGGTAAAGGCCGTTTGCCGCCGAAATATGGTGATTGCCGGACAGAGTTCCAGCACCGGCTGCCTAAAGCAGGGTGGCGTCGTCGGCGACCACGCCGCCAAGCCTAGTGTGGCCGTTCGCGCTCATGCAGGCATCGCCATGGTAACGGCTGACGCCGCGCATGTCGCTGATGGTCACGGCAAAGGCGCGGCAAAGGCTTTCGGCATGGTCCGAGGCAATGGAGATGCTGCCGGCAGAGCCGGTGACCGGATTGGTCCAACTGAGGCGTGCAGACGTTGCCGGGGCACCTTCGGCCGTGCGGCGGATCATCTCCCAGTCGGACGGGTCGGCCTGGTTGACGACGACCGCGGCCGCCGGAATGGCTCTCGGTTGCTGACTGAGAGAAGCCTGCGAACCGGCGCCGGCCTCATCGAACGGCAGGCCGAGACCGGCACAGCCACTAAGCGATGCCGCCAATGCCGCAAGCAGTGCGATGCGGCCGAAAAACCGTGACTGGCCCTGCCGGGCCGCGCGGGTATAAAAAAACGCCGCGAACATGAACGCGTACTCCGTAGCCCCCTACGTGCACGACAGAATGGAAAACAAAGCTTAATGAACCGTGAGTTCACCAACGCAGCGGATCCAATCCGCCTGTTTTCCGAGTGGCTTGCGGCGGCTGAGGCGACCGAACTCAACGATCCAAACGCCATGGCGCTGGCGACAGTGGACGATGACGGGGGGGCGGACGTGCGGATGGTGCTGCTCAAGGAGCACGACGCCCAAGGGTTTGTTTTCTATACGAATCTGGAAAGCGCCAAGGGCCGGCAACTGCGTGCGCACCCCGCCGCAGCCCTTGTCCTTCACTGGAAAAGCCTGCGGCGGCAGGTGCGTGCGCGGGGCCCTGTGACGGCTGTCACAGACGCTGAGGCCGATTCTTATTTCGCCTCGCGGTCGCGCGGCAGCCAGATCGGCGCATGGGCAAGCCGGCAGTCGCGCCCGCTGGCATCCCGCGCGGCGCTGGAGGCTACCGCCGCCGAGGTTGCCGAGCGCTTTCCGGCCGCAGTGCCGCGTCCGCCGCACTGGTCGGGTTTTCGGCTGGAGCCGGTGGCGATCGAGTTCTGGCAGGACGGCGACAGCCGGCTGCACGACCGCGTCGTGTTCCGCCGCGCGGCAGGCGGCTGGGAGCGGACGCTGCTCAACCCCTGAGGTTGTTAAGCCGCCAACCCCCGAGGTTGTTAGCCCGGCGGCTGGATGTCCGGCTCGCGGTCTTCCTCCTTCTCGGAGGCGACCACGGCGGTCTGTGCCGACAGGGCTTTGGCCTCGCGCTTCGGGGGGATGAGCGGCGTCGGCTGCGGCTGGTTCTTGAACGCGAGATGGCGGCCGGCGCTGATGCCCCCGTCGATCTGCAGCGCGAGCCGCTCGGCGTCGCGGCGCCTGACCTCGGCCATGGCGTCCGTCGCCTCGTCGAGCGGGACGCCTAGGGCGAGGAGGGCGGCCTTGCCGAACTCCATGGCGGATTCAAACGTCTCCCGTATCTCGTAGTCGACGCCGGCCTGGATGAGATCGAGCGTGTGGCCGCGGTCGTAGGAGCGAACGAGGAGGCTTGCCAGCGGAAACTCCGCCTTGACCAGCTCCACCACGCGATCGACGGCGCTGCGGTTGTCGATGCACACGGCAATGATCCGGGCGCTGCCGGCGCCGGCGGCGCGCAGGACGTCGAGGCGGGTGCCGTCGCCGTAGTAGATCTGAAAGCCGAAACGCGCGGCGGCGCGGATCATTTCGGTGTCGAGATCGATGATCGAGACGTCGAAGCCCTGCGACAAAAGCGCCTGGCTCGCCACTTGGCCGAAGCGGCCGAAGCCGATGATCAGCGCCGAGGCGGACAGGCCATCAGCGACCTGGATGCCGTCCATCGAGGGCTCCGCCTTCCGCAAGAGGAGCTTCAGGACGACGGGGGCGAGCGGGGTCAGCGCCATCGAGACGATGACGGCGGCGACGAGCAGCTCGCCGGTGAGCTCATCGAGCAGGCGGAAATCGGCCGCGGTGGTGAACAGCACAAAGGCGAATTCGCCGCCCTGCGCCAGCATCAGCGCGACGCGCAGCGCATCGCCATGGTTGCTGCGAAACAGACGCGCGACGACATAGGTGATGGCGATCTTGAGGACCATGAAGCCGGCGATCAGCGCGACCAGCGTCGGCCAGGCGTGGGCGATCAGCTTGAGGTCGAGCGACATTCCGACGGAGAGGAAAAACAACCCGAGAAGAAGCCCGCGGAACGGTTCGATGTCGGCCTCGAGCTGATGGCGGAAGCTCGATTCCGACAGAAGCACGCCGGCGATGAAGGCGCCCATCGCCATCGACAGGCCGCTCCACTGCATGATGAGGGCGGAGCCGAGCACCACGAGGAGCGCCGCCGCCGTCATGATCTCGCGCGCCTTCGAGGCGGCGAAGACGCGGAAGAGCGGGTTCAGCAGGTAGCGGCCGACGAGCACGACCGCCGCGACGCCGGCGATGGGAAACGCGATCTGCTGGAGTGTCGGGCCGGTGGTGGCGTGGAATGGCGCCAGGACAGCGACCAGGGCGAGGAGCGGGACGATGGCGAGGTCCTGCAGCAGCAGCACGGAGAATATTCGCCGGCCGTAGGGCTCGGTCTGGTCGCCGCGCTCCTCCAGGATCTGCATGACGATGGCGGTCGACGACATGGCCAGGCCGGCGGCGGCGACGAAGGCCGCGGCGGTGGAGAGACCCGCCCACACGCCAACCGCCATCAGCAGGGCGGTGGTGGCGACCACCTGCGCGAGGCCAAGGCCGAAGATGTCGCGGCGCAGCGACCACAGCCGCGAGGGCTTCAGCTCGATGCCGATGATGAAGAGCAGCAGCACAACGCCGAATTCGGCGACGCCGAGGATCGCGCCCGGCTCGCGGAAAAGCTCAAGGCCGAAGGGGCCGATCACGACCCCGGCGGCGAGATAGCCGACCACCGAGCCCAGGCCCAGCCGCTTGAAGATAGGCACGGCGACCACGGCTGAGCCCAGCAGGGCGACCGCGCGCACCAGTTCCGCCGACTGTGAATCAACCGCCATGATGCTTCCGCCAATGAACTGTCGGCGAAGATCGCCGCCCGCCTGAAACGATGCAAGATGAGTGCTCGCCCTCAAGATGCCAAGCCGCGGCGGGGGAAATGACTCCCCTTCTCCCTCCGGCAGAGGGAGCCCGTCGCGGGGGAAGCGGAAGGGCTACGTCGCGGTGCCGCCGACGGTGATCTGGTCGATCCGCAAGGTCGGCTGGCCGACGCCCACGGCGACACCCTGGCCGTTCTTGCCGCAGGTGCCGATGCCGGGGTCGAGCGCCATGTCGTTGCCGATCATCCTCACCCGCGTCAGCGCGTCTGGACCGTTGCCGATCAGCATGGCGCCCTTTATCGCCGGGCCGATCTCGCCGTTCTCGATCCGGTAGGCTTCGGTGCAGCCGAAGACGAACTTGCCGGAGGTGATGTCGACCTGGCCGCCGCCGAAGGAGACGGCGTAGATGCCGTTCTTGACGGATTTCAGGATGTCCTTCGGATCGCCATTGCCGGCCAGCATGATCGTGTTGGTCATGCGCGGCATCGGAATGTGGGCGTACGACTGGCGACGGCCGTTGCCGGTCGGCTTCATGCCCATCAGGCGAGCGTTCTGGCGATCCTGCATGTAGCCGACCAGGATGCCGTCCTCGATCAGCGTGGTGGTCTGCGACGGGGTGCCTTCGTCGTCGACGGTGATCGAACCGCGCCGGTTGGCGATGGTGCCGTCGTCGATGACGGTGACGCCCGGCGACGCCACGCGCTTGCCCATCAGGCCGGAGAAGGCGCTCTCCTTTTTGCGGTTGAAATCGCCCTCCAGGCCGTGGCCGACCGCCTCATGCAGGAGAATGCCCGGCCAGCCCGGACCCAGCACCACGTCGAAGGTGCCGGCGGGAGCGGGCACCGCCGAGAGGTTGACCAGCGCTTGGCGCACGGCCTCGTCGATGGCAAACTGCCACTGGTCGGTGGCAATGAAGCGCGCGAAGCCCTCACGTCCACCGGTGCCGTAGGAGCCGGTTTCCTGACGGTCGCCTTCGCCGACGACGACGGAAACGTTCAGGCGCACGAGCGGGCGCGCGTCGCGCACGCGCGTGCCGTCGGCGCGCACGATCTCGATCTCCTGGAAGGAACCGGCCAGCGAGGCCGTCACCTGACGCACGCGCGGATCTTTGGCGCGGGCGGCGGCGTTGATCGCCTCGAGCAGCTTGACCTTGTCGGCGAAGGCCGGCTCGCCGATCGGATTGACGTCAGGGTAGAGCGCCGCATTGGTTCCGCGGGGCGGGTCGGCATAGGTGCCACGGTGCCCGGCCTGCACCGCCTGAATCGCATCGGCGGCGCGGCGGATGGCGGGTTCGGAGATTTCGCCGGAATGGGCGTAGCCGGCGGCTTCGCCGGCAACGG
>Ga0265340_10001793_pt1 | contig 12265 bp, 7 predicted proteins | sample 4CB225metaG_FD_202082 | JGI IMG/M metagenome (GOLD analysis project Ga0265340, IMG submission 202082) | Rhizosphere microbial communities from Carex aquatilis grown in University of Washington, Seatle, WA, United States - 4-CB2-25 metaG | ecosystem: Host-associated > Plants > Roots > Rhizosphere...
AACACGAAGAATTCGGCTTCCGGTCCGAAGAACACGGTGTCGCCGACGCCCATCGACTTGACCATCGCCTCGGCCTTCTTGGCGATGCCGCGGGGGTCGCGGTTGTAGGGCTCGCCGGTGGTCGGTTCCAGCACGTCGCAGGTGATGACCATGGTGGTCTCGGCGAAGAACGGATCGATCGTCGCGGTGACCGGGTCGAGCATCAGGCACATGTCGGATTCGTTGATCGCCTTCCAGCCGGCGATCGATGAACCGTCGAACATGACGCCTTCGGCAAACGTTTCCTCTTCGATCATGCCGACGTCGAAGGTCACATGCTGCCACTTGCCGCGCGGATCGGTGAAACGCAGGTCGACGTATTTGACGTCGTTGTCCTTGATCGATTTCAGGACGTCTTTGGCGGTCTTCATGAGTACCCCTTTTGGCTTACAGGTCGTCGCGAACGGGCCGCGGGCCGCGACCGTCGGTCAAGCTCAATACAATCGGGGGAAGCTCAATACAATATCAGACTATTGCCCACTCCGGTCACAAATGCGGTTGGTTCGCAACTCCGTCTCAGATGGCGTCCAGTCCGGATTCACCCGTCCTGATGCGGATGGCTTCCTCGATGTTGGACACGAAGATCTTGCCGTCGCCGATGCGACCGGTCTGGGCCGCGCGCCTGATGGCGTCGATCGCCCGCTCGACCAGGTCGTCCCCAATCACGATTTCGATTTTCACCTTGGGCAGAAAATCCACGATGTATTCCGCACCGCGATAGAGTTCGGCGTGCCCCTTCTGGCGTCCAAAACCCTTGGCCTCGGTCACAGTAATGCCTTGCAGTCCCACTTCCTGGAGCGCTTCCTTTACCTCGTCGAGCTTGAATGGCTTGATGATGGCTTCGATCTTCTTCACTGAGCGCCTCCCGGGCATTTCCAAAATTCAGACAGCAGACTTGCTTCGACGTTGCGCGATCCCGCGCGGGTTGTTCGATCGTTCGTCCTGACGTGTAGCCGGGGAATACCAACAATTGGCGTTGAGCACGATCATCCAGAGCCGGCTTCCTCAAAAGCAGGGTCTATGCCAAGTTGTTAAGGCGCCTGATTTTGAAATGTTATCAGCCCTTTATCTGGCATTCGCTGGGGGGTGGGCTGAGAGGTCCACCATACCCCGGCCTACCAAATAGGCAAACAGATCAATCGGTATGCAATTGTCGGGGATTAGGCTACGCGTGGCATGAGAAATGCCTCAGGATAAGGCGCTTTTACCAGGGATTTGGCATGGAAGTTCTGACAACGGCCGAAATGGAACGTGCCGATCGACTCACTATTGCGGCGGGCACGCCCGGCTTCGCTCTGATGCTGAGTGCCGGCCAGGCCGTGGCGGAAGCTGCGATGGAACTGGTGGAACAGGGGCCAATTCTCGTTGTGGCCGGGCCCGGCAACAATGGCGGCGACGGTTTCGTGGCGGCGGCGGAGCTGTCGGCGCGCGGCCGCGAGGTCTCGGTGATGCTGTTGTGCGAGCGGGACAGCCTGCAGGGCGATGCGGCTTCCGCGGCGAAGGGCTGGAAACATCCACTGCTGCCATTCAATCCGCAGGCGATCGGCAAGCCCGCGCTGATCATCGACGCGCTGTTCGGCGCCGGTCTCGACCGGCCGGTCAAGGGCGAACCGCACGACGTGATCGAGGCGATCAACGCCAACGGCGCGCCGGTTCTCGCGGTAGATCTGCCGAGCGGCATCAACGGCACCAGCGGTTCCGTCATGGGCACCGCGGTTCGTGCCACCGAGACCGTCACCTTTTTCCGGCGCAAGCCCGCACATCTGCTGTTGCCCGGCCGGATGCATTGCGGCCGCGTGCGCGTCGCCGATATCGGCATCGATCCCGGCGTGCTGGCGGAAATCGCCCCGCAAACATTCGAGAACATCCCGGACACCTGGCGCGAAGCGTTTCCGGTGCCGAAGATCGACGGACACAAATACGCCCGCGGCCACACCGTCGTCGTTTCCGGCGATATCGCGGCGACCGGAGCTGCGCGGATGTCGGCGCGCGCCGCGTTGCGCGCGGGCGCCGGCCTCGTCACGCTGGCCTCGCCGCGGGACGCACTCACCGTCAACGCCGTGGCGCTGACCGCGGTGATGGTTCGCCCCGTCGACACCACGGTCGAGTTCGCCGAACTGCTGACCGACAAGCGCCTCAATACCTGCGTGATCGGACCGGGGGCGGGGCTCGGCGAGCGGACCCGCGATTTCGTGCTCACCGCGCTGACGGCGCAGCGCGGCCTGGTGCTGGATGCGGACGCGCTGACGAGTTTTGCCGAAGCACCTGAACATCTGTTCGAAGCGATTAAAGCATCCCATGATCCGCAGGTCGTTCTCACTCCGCATGAGGGAGAATTTCCCCGCCTGTTCAGCGACATCAGCAACAAACATCCACTTCGCTCGAAGCTCGAAAGGGTGCGGGCAGCCGCCGAGCGCGCCGGCGGCGTCGTGCTGCTCAAGGGACCGGATACGGTCGTCGCGTCACCCGACGGGCGCGCCACCATCGCGGCCAACGCACCGCCCTGGCTCGCCACCGCGGGTGCCGGCGACGTGCTGTCGGGCATGATCGCCGGCCTGCTGGCGCAGGGCGTGCCGGCGTTCGAGGCCGCCTCGATCGGGGTCTGGATGCATGGCGAGGCCGCGCGCGAGGCCGGTCCGGGGCTGATCGCGGAGGACCTGCCGGAAACGCTGCCCGCCGTATTCCGCCGCCTCTATGACGAGTTCGGCGTCGAGTATTGAGCGCTTTTCCGCCGGACGCTCACACCAGATATTTTGCGACCGCCACTTCATCCCACGACAGACCAAGGCCGTGCCCTCGCGCGGTAATCGTGCCGCCGACGATCTCGACCGGCTCGGCGACAACGGCGCGGGCGAGGTCGAGATATTCGATCCAGTGCGCGGTCGGCGTTACCGCCAGCATGTGGGCGCTGGCCTCGGCGAACAGGTGGCTCGACATCGGAATGGAAGCAGCCTCCGCCTGTCCGGCGACGCGGAGCCAGCCGGTGACGCCGCCGACCTTCATCAGATCGGGCATGATGAAATCGCTCGCCCCCGCCGCGATCGCTTCGGCGAAGCCGCGCGGAAACCACCAGTTCTCGCCGGACTGGATCGATATCGCCGATGTCGCGCGCACGGTCGCGTGGCCCTGGAGATTTTCCGCCGGCACCGGCTCCTCGATCCAGTGCAGATCGTAGGCCGCCAGCCGCTCGATGCGGCGGCTCGCCTCGGAGGGGTCGAGCGACTGGTTGAAATCCAGCATCAGCGCGATGTCGGGGCCGATCAGGCTGCGCACCGCTTTGACGACGCGCTCGTCATTGGCGAGATCGCCGTCGCCGCCCTTGATCTTGATGCCCCCAAATCCCTGGTCGAGCGATCGGCGCAAGTCCTTCTCGTCCGCGACGGGATCGACCGCACCATAGCTGTCATAGGCCCGGATCGCGCGTGGCGATCCGCCGAGCAAGCTCGCCAGCGGCTGGCCGGCCGCGCGGCCCAGCACGTCCCAGAACGCCATGTCGAGGCCGGACACGGCCATGCCGACCAGCCCCTGCCAGCCGAGCAATCTGAAGCGGGCGTCCATTGCGGTCATCAGGTCGAACGGCGCGACCGGCTTGCCGGTGAGTTCGCTGCCGATGGCTTCGATCAATTCGACCAGCGGTTTCAGCGTCAGCCTGGTGTAGGCAAAGATGTAAGCGCGACCCGCAATGCCCTGATCGGTCGCGACATCGATCAGCACCAGCGGCGCCGAGCGGATCACGCCGAAGGCGTTCTTCACCGGCCGCGAGATCGGCGCGTCGATGGCGCGGGCCTTGACGCTGCGGATGGTGGGCGGACTTGCGCTCATGTTGGTTTCCTCATGCGACATTATACCACCGCACGAGGCGGGGTGCCGCCCAGTCGGTGGCGGCGGCCTCGATCAGCCAGCGGCCGGCATGCTCGGCGGCGAAGGCGATCCGCTGGATTTGTCCGGCATCGATCGCCAGCGTATCCAGCCAGAACGGCTTCCAGCCGTCGTCGAGCCGGTCCAGCAGCCGGAAGTGATGGCCATGGAGATGGAATACGGCGGGGATGACGCCGCGATTGGTCAGGGCGAGCACCACGGTACGGCCGGCCGTGGCGCGGAACGCCGGCGCCGCGGACCCGGCGAAATCCGCAGGCCGCATCCAATCGCCCTGCGGTCCGCCGAGCGTCAGCTCAAAGCGCTGGGCGCCCCTGAGGTCGAGCTGGGCCGGCAAGCCATTGGACGGCAGCGCCGGCGCGGCGGGCAGGACGGCATCCCTGACGGCCGGCTCGCGGGAGACGACCATGCGTGCGATCGGCCGGGCCTCCTTGCCGTCGTGGAGCAGGATAAGCGAGGTGGAACCGGGCGACGCGCTTGCGTCGACGAAGGCGTCGGCCCGGCCTCCCGGCGCCAGCACGATCGCGCTGTTCCGCGCCGGGAACGGTTCGGCCGGCTGGCTATCCAGGGCCATGACCCGGACCTCGTACCCGTCCATTTTGACCGCAATGACAGTCCGTTGGCAGCCATTGATGAACCGGAACCGCAGCCGTTCACGGGCGTGTATCGCGATATCCGGCGTCAGTAGCGCGTTGACCGTGTAAAGCGGCGTCGTGTCGGCAGGTTCGACACCGGGCGCCATCGCGATCCCGTCCGGGCGCAGCCGCCATTCCTCGATCAAGAACACCTCGTCGCGGTCGACGGCGACCGGTTCGCTCTCGGCCACGATCACCGCCAATCCCCGGCTGGGCCGCGCCGCCCCATCACCGAGCAAGCTGAGGTCGCACAGGAAGGTGCCGGCATGACGCCATGGAATCACAAGGCTTTCTCTTGCTGCCGTGGCCAATGGCGGCCGCGTGGCCAGCGGTTCGGCCGCCGCGATCCCGTCGAGCCCGCGCCAGTTCAGCGCCAGGGGTGCCGGCAGGTCGTTCTGCAGCGCGATCTCAAGCTCGTCGCCGCGCCGGAAGCGCAAAGCGGGGTCTGGCGGCGAGCCCTGGAGCGACCATATCGGGGTCGCCGGTTGCCCGGGACGCAGGGCGAGGCTGCCCGCCTTGGCCTGCAGCTTCTGCGACAGCCGGCTTTGGGCGGCCGCGATGTCGGGCAGGGCCGCACCCAGCGCCGCAACGCCCAACCCGGTCAAAAGCCCGCGCCGGTCCAACCTGAAGATTCGATCTGCCATGAGGTGATGCGGACATTTTCCGCTGGATATGTCCAGTTGGTGCAGGTACCTCCCGGGAGGTCTGAATCGGCCATTTTTTTGCTGCGAACAGGTTGGCCCATGTTATAAGCCCGCCGCAGCGATCACGCTTATGATTTGGATGCGGGCGTCCAAATCATAAACGTGATCGATTCCATTAGGTTGGAGCATGATGGCCGCCCGGAAACCGTTACACACTTTTCGGCATCATGCTCGGGCATCGCGGTCGGACGTGATGCTATCAGCGGGCGTGGCGGAACTGGTAGACGCGCTGGATTTAGGTTCCAGTGACGAAAGTTGTGGGGGTTCGAGTCCCTCCGCCCGCACCAAGCGCTGACAGCGTTTGCATGACGATTACGGGAGGACCTGTTTTTCGAAGGGGCGACTTGCCCGAAGAGAAATGGGTCCGCCGAACCACTGACGCAGGCTCGAAAGCTGCGCGTCGACGAAATTGACAAATGTCCTCGCCGTAAAGGCCGGACAAAAGCGGGAAGAAGATTGGCACCATGCAGGTCACAGAAACCCTCGTCGAGGGATTGAAGCACGAATTCCAGATCAGCGTTCCCGCATCGGACCTCGATGCCAAGGCGGGTGCCCGCCTGGTGGATCTCAAGGACAAGGTCCGGCTCAACGGCTTCCGTCCGGGCAAGGTGCCGGTGAGCCACCTCAAGAAGGTCTATGGCCGTTCGGTGATGGCGGAGACCATCGACCAGACCATCCGCGAAACCAATACTCAGATCTTCACCGAGCGCGGCTTCCGGCTCGCGACCGAGCCCAAGATCACCATGCCGACGGAAGAAAAGGCCGTCGAGGATGTCCTCGCCGGAAAATCCGATCTCACCTATACGGTTTCGATCGAAGTCGTGCCGGCGATTGCGCTCGCCGACTTCAAGAGCTTTACCGTCGAGAAGCCGGTCGCCGAGGTGACCGAGGCCGATGTCGATGAAGCCATCAAGCGGATCGCCGATGGCAACAGGTCCTATGCCGCGAAGGGCGAGGGCGCCAAGGCCGAGAGCGGGGATCGGGTCACGATCTCGTTCAAGGGAACCATCGACGGAGTGCCGTTCGACGGCGGCACCGGCGAGAACATCCAGGTCACGATCGGCTCCAACACCTTTATTCCCGGCTTCGAGGAACAGCTGACCGGGATCGCCCAGGGCGAAACCCGCACCCTGAAGGTTTCCTTCCCGAAGAACTACGCCAGCGAGAAACTCGCCGGCCAGCCGGCCGAGTTCGAGACCACCGCGACCCTGGTCGAAGCACCGCAGGAGACCAAGATCGACGACGAGTTCGCCAAGGCGCTCGGGTTGGATTCGCTCGACAAGCTGAAGGAAGCCGCGCGCGAGCGGCTGACGGCGGAATTCGCCGGCGCGACCCGCCAGCGCGTCAAGCGCATGTTGCTCGACCGTCTCGACGAAGCCCACCGCTTCGAGGCACCGCCGTCGCTGGTCGAGGAAGAATTCAACCTGATGTGGAACTCGATCAAGGCCGAGATGGAGTCCAGCGGCAAGACCTTCGCCGACGAAGACACCACGGAAGAGGCGGCGAAGGAAGAATACCACAAGATCGCCGATCGAAGGGTCCGGCTCGGCCTCGTGCTGTCGGAGATCGGCGAGAAGAACAAGATCACGGTCACCGACGACGAAGTCAGCCGTGCGGTGATCGAACGCGCACGCCAGATGCCCGGCCGCGAGAAAGAGGTCTGGGACTACTATCGCAGCAATGCCAATGCGCTGGCCCAGCTTCGCGCACCGATCTATGAGGACAAGGTCGTCGATTTCATCCTTGAGCTCGCCAACGTGACCGAGAAGAAGGTGGCCCGCGAGGAGCTCTACAAGGACGACGAGGCCGAGAAGAGCGCCGCCTGACACGCGTCAGGATGGCGTTAAGGTTGAGGAGTGAAAGCGGCGGGACGGCGGCTGCCGTCGCTATGCCCGGCCGTCCGAATCAGCTTCAAGTGCGGCAGATCAACCCCGCTATTTGCCCGGGCTTGCCCCCGGGGAATTGGCGTATATCTGTGATCTGCCTTCAAGTCCTGCATCACGGGACGCCCGCCCTTGCCTGGCAATTCCGGCCAGTCTTGCCTCGCCGATGGACGTTCGTCCGCCAACCTGTCTACTAACCTCTATCTACCAACCCTTGGGTGACTAATGCGCGATCCGGTGGAAACCTACATGAACCTCGTGCCGATGGTGGTCGAGCAGACCAACCGCGGCGAACGCGCTTACGACATTTTCTCGCGCCTCTTGAAGGAGCGCATCATCTTCGTGACCGGCCCGGTCGAGGATGGCATGTCGACGCTGACGGTGGCGCAGCTTCTGTTTCTCGAGGCCGAGAATCCGAAGAAGGAAATCTCGATGTACATCAACTCGCCCGGCGGCGTGGTGACATCGGGCCTGGCAATCTACGACACCATGCAATTCATCCGTCCGCCGGTCTCCACGCTGTGCACCGGGCAGGCGGCCTCGATGGGCTCGCTGCTTCTGTGCGCCGGCCACAAGGATATGCGGTTCTCGCTGCCGAATTCGCGCATTATGGTGCACCAGCCCTCCGGCGGTTTCCAGGGCCAGGCGACCGACATCATGCTGCACGCCCAGGAAATCCTGAACCTGAAGAAGCGGCTCAACGAGATCTACGTCAAACATACCGGCCAGACCTACAAGGCGATCGAGGATGCGTTGGAACGCGACAAGTTCCTGACCGCCGAGATGGCGCGCGACTTCGGGATTGTCGACAAGGTGATCGACAAACGCACGGAAGATCCGGCCCCGGTGAAGACCTCGTAGGACCGCGGATCGGACCCGCGACGGCGTTAACGGACCATTGCGTCGGGCTATTTCGGCGGTGAGTGGCATTATAATGCCCTCACGCGGGCAGAAAGTTCCGCTTTCGTGCTCATTTGGCGGCGTGACAATCGCGCAACGCTTGGCTGATTTCGCAGGTTTGGCTCGCGCCGACCGCGCAAATCACGGTATTGTCACGGGTATCGGACGGTCGGCCGATTAGCGAATTCTTGATAGTCGGGTGCGACCATGGTTGGCTAGGTAGGATCGGCTAAGGTCGCAGGAGATTCGAGTGCGCCGCGATTCGTATGCGGCATCTGGAGTGCAGGGTCTTTTTTGGTACGAAATTTGCTCTATCTAACACTATGCGCCGGTGTGTACCGGAATAGGGCGATCGAGCGGACGAGATCGAACGGCGGACGGAGAGAAGAATGAGTAAGGTCGGCACGAGCGACTCCAAGAACACGCTTTATTGCTCGTTCTGCGGCAAGAGCCAGCATGAAGTTCGCAAACTGATCGCGGGTCCAACCGTTTTCATTTGCGACGAATGCGTCGAGCTGTGCATGGACATCATCCGGGAGGAAAACAAATCCTCGCTGGTGAAATCGCGTGACGGCATTCCGACCCCGAAGGAAATCTGCAAGGTCCTCGACGATTACGTCATCGGTCAGAGCCATGCCAAGAAGGTATTGTCGGTCGCGGTCCACAATCACTACAAGCGCCTCAATCACCAGACCAAGCACAACGACGTCGAACTCGCGAAGTCGAACATCCTGCTGATCGGTCCGACCGGATCGGGCAAGACGCTGCTGGCGCAGACGCTGGCGCGGATTCTCGACGTGCCGTTCACGATGGCGGATGCGACCACCCTGACGGAAGCCGGTTATGTCGGCGAGGACGTCGAGAACATCATCCTGAAGCTGCTGCAGTCGGCCGACTACAATGTCGAGCGGGCGCAGCGTGGCATCGTCTACATCGACGAAATCGACAAGATCAGCCGCAAGTCCGACAATCCCTCGATCACCCGCGACGTGTCGGGCGAGGGCGTGCAGCAGGCGCTGTTGAAGATCATGGAAGGCACGGTGGCCTCGGTTCCTCCGCAGGGCGGCCGCAAGCATCCGCAGCAGGAGTTCCTGCAGGTCGACACCACCAACATCCTGTTCATCTGCGGCGGCGCCTTCTCCGGACTGGAGAAGATCATCTCCGCGCGCGGCCGCTCGACCTCGATCGGCTTCGCGGCGCAAGTGCTGGCGCCGGAAGACCGCCGTACCGGCGAAATCTTCCGCCATGTCGAGCCTGAGGATCTCTTGAAATACGGCCTGATCCCCGAATTCGTCGGCCGCCTGCCGGTGGTCGCGACCCTGGAGGATCTCGACGAGGCCTCGCTGAAGAAGATTCTGACCGATCCGAAGAATGCGCTGGTGAAGCAGTACCAGCGCTTGTTCGAGATGGAGAATATCGAGCTGACCTTCGCCGATGAGGCGCTTGGCGCGGTCGCCCGCAAGGCGATCGAGCGCAAGACCGGCGCGCGGGGTCTGCGTTCGATCCTCGAGAGCATCCTGCTCGAGACCATGTTCGATCTTCCGGGCCTGGAAGGCGTCGAGGAAGTCGTGATCTCGCGCGAAGTAGTGGAGGGCACGGCTCGCCCGCTCTACATCTACGCCGATCGTTCCGACCGCGCCGTCGAGAGCAGCGCCAGCGCCTGATCGCGCCGGCTGCGGACGAGTTGGGGTGTGCAAAAGGTGACGGCTGCCGATGCCTTCGGCGGCCGCGTTTGCGTAGCATTAGCCTCGCGAGTTCGGCCCATTTGGCGGCCCTTTTTCAATCACTTGACACCCCCACGGTCGATAGCCACCTAATGCTGTCGGCGATCGAGAAACCACCTTCGAGATTCGTCGCAACAACGATCCGGCAATGTCGGCCACACAGGGCGGTCGTCAGTCCCGGAACATCCCGGCACCTTGTGGCGGTTGCGCAAGAGAGCGGACTGCGTGCAAGGGGGCACAACAAAAGGAAAAGGCCATGACGACCCCGAAACCCCGGCCATCTATCGTCCACGGCGAGAGCCACGCTTACCCGGTGCTGCCGCTTCGCGACATCGTCGTCTTCCCGCACATGATCGTGCCGCTGTTCGTCGGCCGCGAGAAATCGATCCGTGCGCTCGAAGAAGTGATGAAGAACGACGCCTTGATCATGCTCGCGACGCAGAAGAACGCGTCGGACGATGATCCGGCCCCGGATTCGATCTATGAAACCGGCACGCTTGCCAGCGTCCTGCAGCTGCTCAAACTGCCCGACGGCACCGTGAAGGTGCTGGTGGAAGGGCTCGAGCGCGCGCGCGTCCAGAAATACACCGACCGGTCTGAGTATTACGAGGCGACCGCACTCGCACTCGCCGATACCGACGCCAAGTCCGTCGAGGCGGAAGCCCTGGCGCGCTCGGTCGTGTCCGACTTCGAAAGCTATGTGAAGCTGAACAAGAAGATTTCCGCCGAAGTCGTCGGCGTGGTTCAGGCCATCACCGATTTCGCCAAGCTCGGCGACACCGTCGCGTCCCATCTTGCGGTCAAGATCGCCGACCGCCAGGGTATCCTGGAGACGCTGTCGGTGACCGCGCGCCTCGAGAAGGTGCTCGGGCTGATGGAGAGCGAGATCTCGGTGCTGCAGGTCGAGAAGCGCATCCGTTCGCGCGTCAAGCGCCAGATGGAGAAGACCCAGCGCGAATATTATCTCAATGAGCAGATGAAGGCGATCCAGAAGGAACTCGGCGACGACGAAGGTCGCGACGAACTGGCCGATCTGGAAGAGAAGATCACCAAGACCAAGCTCTCCAAGGAAGCGCGCGAGAAGGCGCAGCACGAATTGAAGAAGCTGCGCCAGATGTCGCCGATGTCCGCGGAAGCGACCGTCGTGCGCAACTATCTCGATTGGCTGCTGTCGATCCCGTGGAACAAGAAGTCCAAGGTCAAGAAGGACCTGGTCGCGGCGCAAGCCGTGCTGGACAACGATCATTACGGTCTCGAGAAGGTCAAGGACCGCATCGTCGAGTATCTGGCGGTGCAGACGCGCGCCAACAAGCTGACCGGACCGATCCTGTGCCTGGTCGGGCCTCCCGGCGTCGGCAAGACCTCGCTCGGCAAGTCGATCGCGAAGGCGACGGGCCGCGAATTCGTGCGCGTGTCGCTCGGCGGCGTGCGCGATGAAGCGGAGATCCGCGGTCACCGCCGCACCTATATCGGCTCGATGCCCGGCAAGATCATCCAGTCGATGCGCAAGGCCAAGACCTCGAACCCGCTGTTCCTGCTGGACGAGATCGACAAGATGGGCGCCGATTTCCGCGGCGATCCGTCTTCGGCGCTGCTTGAGGTTCTGGACCCCGAGCAGAACTCGACCTTCAACGACCACTATCTCGAGGTCGATTACGATCTCTCCAACGTCATGTTCATCACGACCGCGAATACGCTGAATATTCCGGGGCCGCTGATGGACCGCATGGAGATCATCCGGATCGCCGGCTACACCGAGAACGAGAAGGTCGAGATCGCGCGCAAGCATCTGATCCCGAACGCGATCTCCAAGCACGGCCTGGATTCCAAGGAATGGTCGATCGACGACGACGCGTTGCTGCTGATGATCCGGCGCTACACCCGCGAAGCGGGCGTGCGTAACCTGGAGCGTGAGCTTTCGACACTCGCCCGCAAGGCGGTGAAGGAGCTGATGATCTCCAAGAAGAAGTCGGTGAAGGTGACCGAGAAGTCGCTCGAGGAATTCCTCGGCGTGCCGAAATATCGCTACGGCGAGATCGAGAGCGAGCCGCAGGTCGGCATTGTGACGGGCCTTGCCTGGACCGATGTCGGCGGTGAGCTGCTCACCATCGAAGGCGTCATGATGCCCGGCAAGGGCAAGATGACGGTCACGGGCAATCTGCGCGACGTGATGAAGGAGTCGATTTCGGCGGCGGCCTCCTATGTCCGCTCGCGCGCCGTCGGCTTCGGCATCGAGCCGCCGCTGTTCGACAAGCGCGACATCCACGTCCACGTGCCGGAGGGGGCGACCCCGAAGGACGGACCGTCGGCGGGTGTGGCGATGGCGACCGCGATCGTTTCGATCATGACCGGGATCCCGGTTCGGCACGATGTCGCCATGACCGGCGAGATCACGCTGCGCGGGCGGGTGCTGCCGATCGGCGGCTTGAAGGAGAAGTTGCTGGCGGCCGCGCGCGGCGGCATCAAGACGGTGCTGATCCCCGAGGACAACGCCAAGGATCTCA